>Ga0123337_10000855_pt1 | contig 45433 bp, 46 predicted proteins | sample frozenSSSSmetaG_FD_89792 | JGI IMG/M metagenome (GOLD analysis project Ga0123337, IMG submission 89792) | Glacier valley bacterial and archeal communities from Borup Fiord, Nunavut, Canada, to study Microbial Dark Matter (Phase II) -... | ecosystem: Environmental > Aquatic > Freshwater > Ice >... | reverse complement strand
TTGTTTCGTGCCAGCCTGAGAGCCTGCAAGCGGAATCACGTACAAATCGCGTACGGGCTGATTTCGCTGTCACTATGTCAGTGCCTACTATCATTTATCGTTAGGCCCTGCGCAGGTTTCTTGGTGCGCCCGGCAGGTATCGAACCTGCAACCCCTGCCTTCGGAGGGCAGTACTCTATCCATTGAGCTACGGGCGCAACGGGCTTCGAGTCTACCAGCGAGCGTCGGCGCGAGCCCGGGTGCAGCAGGGCTCGCGCCTATAATTTCGGGTTCGACGCGCGTCGAGTTCCTGCGGGCGGCACGTGCCGCCCTATCGGCGCGCGACCGAACTCCGCCCCCCGAGGACTCGATGACCGAAGCGCACGAAACCAACGAGATCGACGGCCCGCACGAAGGCCCCATCAAGACTCCCAAGCAGCTGATCCTCGCGGTCCTCTATGCCTTCGTGGTGCCGATCTTCGGCATCATCCTTCTCGTGATGTACGTGACGACCGACAAGCGGCCGTCCGCAGGCAGCGAGGCCCTCGGCCCGAAGGCCGTCGCCGAGCGCATCCACCCGGTCGGCATGGTCGAGGTCAAGGATGCGTCCGACCTCTCGTCGCTGAAGACCGGCGAGCAGGTCTTCGCCGCGCAGTGCACGGCTTGTCACACCGCCGGCGCGCTCGGCGCGCCCAAGTTCGGCGACGTCGATGCCTGGGCCGCGCGCATCAAGACCGGCTACGACGCACTGCTGCACTCCGCGCTCGCCGGCAAGGGCCAGATGCCGCCGCAGGGCGGCGGCGACTACAGCGACTACGAGATCGCGCGCGCCGTCGTCTACATGGCCGACAAGGCCGGCGCAAAGTTCCCCGAGCCGCCAGCGCCCGCGGCGGCCGCTTCCGGCGCGGTGACGACCGCAGCAGCGACTGCGGCAGCGCCCGCGATGCCCGCTGCGCCTGCCGCCGTCGCGACCGCCGCCGCGGTGACCATCGCGGCCGCCACCGCCGCGCCCGAGGCCAAGCCTGCTGCGGCGCCGACGCAACTCGCCGCTGCCACGCCGGCTGCTGCCGGTCCGCCCGCGCTTTACACGCAGATCTGCAGCGCCTGCCACGCGGCCGGCGTCGCCGGTGCGCCGAAGTTCGGCGACAAGGCCGCCTGGGCGCCGCGCGTCGCGATGGGTATCGAAGCCCTCACGGCGAGCGCGATCAAGGGCAAGGGCGCGATGCCGCCCAAGGGTGGCTCGACCGCCAGCGATGCCGACATCAAGGCAGTCGTGACCTACATGGTCAGCGCCGCGAAGTGATCCCTATCCGGCTGCTTTCGCAGCCGGGCTGAGGCAGTAGCCGAAGCGCTCGACGAGCGCCGCGAACGCGATCTCCTGCGGCCGCCACGCGCCGCCCTCGACGGCATCACCGGCGACCCCCATGTCGAGCGTGTGCACGATGCCCAGGCCGAGGTCGCTGGCGAGAAAGAGCCGCCCCGATTCGTCGAGGAACGCCTCGCCCGCGCCCGCCGGCAATCCGGTGTGGGTCGTGACGATGACGGACGCTGTCGACGGATCGGCCTGGAGGCGCCAGACCCACGGCGCGGCCTCGAGCTCGACGTACACGCGCTGCGGCCCGTTCTGGAAGAACCACGAGCCCTTCTCGTCGGCGCCGTAGTTGCGGCCGATGAACTCGCGCAGCTTCTCGTGATCGATCCGGCTGCCCTTCACGCGCGGGAACGGCCCGGCGTGCTGGATCCGGTCGTCGCGCATGTACCAGTCGCCACGCGCGTCGAGCGCGAGCCACGCGTAGCACGCGGGCACGTTGGGCCACTTCTTCAGCGCCGCTTCGACGATCGCATCCATCGAGCAGATTTTGCGCCGCCGTCGCGTCAGAGCCGTGCCGCGAGCCAATCGGCCACGCTGCGTGGAAGGCTTCGCACGTGGCCCGGCCAGGGTCCGTTGGCGAAGCCGACGTGGCCACCGTGCTCTGGCTGCCAGAGCGTGACGTGCGCGCCGACCTCGCCCGGCCGCGGCAGCGCCGATGCCGGCAGGAACGGATCGTTGCGCGCGTTCAGCACCAGCGCCGGAATGCGGATCCGCTCGAGCTGCGCCTTGGCCGAGCTGCGCGCGTAGTAGTCGTCGGCGCCGGCGAAGCCGTGCAGCGGGCCGGTGAAGATCTCGTCGAAGTCGCGCAGGTCGCGTGCCCGGCGCATGGCGTCGGCGTCGAACAGGCCGGGATGCTGGCGCAGCTTGACGAAGGCCTTCTTCTTCATCGTCCGCATGAACATGCGCGTGTAGACCTGACGGCCGAAGCCGTGGCCGATCGCGCGGCCGCCGGCGGCGAGGTCGAGCGGCGCGGAGACGGCGGCGATCGCCTGCACGCGGCTCGCCGCGCCCTCGCCCGCCTCTTCGGCGAAGCGCAGGAGCGCATTGCCGCCGAGCGAGACGCCGACCGCGACCATCGCGCCGCGATGCGACGCGCGGCAGCGCCCGAGCATCCACGCGATCTCCTGATGGTCGCCCGAGTGGTACGCGCGCGGCGCGCGATTGATCTCGCCCGAGCAGCCGCGAAAGTGAGGCATCGCGAAGCGCCAGCCGCGCCGCGCCGCCTCGGCCGCGAAGGCCTGCGAGTAGTGGCTCGACGACGAGCCCTCGAGGCCGTGGAAGACGACCATGAGAGGCGCGTCGGCATCGCCGCCCTGCCAGTCGACGTCGACGAAATCGCCGTCCGGCGTCGGCCAGCGCTCGCGCAGGAAACGCGGCGCGGGGCCGTCGAAGCGACGGGAGAAGAGCACCGGCCAGATCGTCTGCGCGTGGCCGCCCGGCAGCCAGCGCGGCGCGCGAAAGTCGTCCATGTCCAAAGGCAGTGGTGTCGGCGCGCGCCCGCGATCAGTGCAGCGTCGAACCGGCCTCGGCGCTGTCGGCCGCTTCCTCGGCCGAGCCGGGACTCGCGTGATGCGCGACGAGACGCCAGCCGTGCGCCGACTTCAGATAGACGTTGGTCGCGGTGACCCACGCGAAGCGCTCGCCTTCGGGGGTGGCGACGCGGATCCGCTCGATCACGCTGTGCACCGCGCTCGAGTGCGATTCGAGGCGGCGCACGCGACGCGGCTCGGCGTCGATCGTACCGTTGCCGAACATCGCCTCGAACGAGGCCCGGATCGCCGCGGCGCCGACAAGCCGTTCACCGCCCGGATGGACGCAGCAGATCTCGTCGTCGTCGGACCAGAGCTCCATCAGCCGGTCGAGGTCGCCGCTGCGCATCGCGTCGTAGAGCTCGAGCTCGATGTCGTCGGGCGATGCGACAGTGGGGGCAGGGGGCTTCGGGCGGGCCATGGATTGTTCTTCGGTTAACCTTCGCGGCGCTGGAATTGTAGGAAGGCCCGAGGGCCTCTTGACGCCGTCTTCATGATTCGAAACCCCGCCGATTGGTCCGAGCGAAGCCACGATCTTTCGCGCCTGCTGGCCCGCACCAGTCTCGGCGATCGCGCGGCATTTGCCACGCTTTACGAGCGGACGAGCTCGCATCTGTTCGCGGTGGTGTTGCGTATCCAACGCGACAGGGCCCAGGCCGAAGACATTCTGCAGGAGGTCTACGTCAACGTCTGGCGCGCGGCGAAGAGCTTCGACGCGGCCCAGAGCCAGCCCCTCACCTGGCTCACGAGCATCGCGCGCAATCGCGCCATCGACGGCCTGCGCCGCGCTCGGACCCAGCCCCAACTGCGCACCCTCGGCTCCTCGGTCGAAGGCCGCGACGCCGAGGACGAAGACGTGTACGACACCGTGGCAGACGACGCACCCGGCCCGCTCGAGCTCCTGAGCCGGGCCGCGGAAACGCGCTCGCTCGCCGCGTGCATGGACAAGCTCTCGGCGCTGCAGCGCCAGAGCGTCGCCCTCGCCTTCTTCCGGGGCCTCAGCCACGCCGAGGTCGCCGAGCAGCTCAAGCAGCCGCTCGGCACGGTCAAGTCGTGGGTGCGGCGCGCGCTCATGACGCTCAAGAGCTGCCTGCAGAGCGCCGCCCAGCGCGACGTCGTGCCCGGCAAGGAATGACATGGACTACAGCCGCAGCGCGCTCGCCGATGCACTGGCTGCCGACTACGTGGTCGGCACCCTGCGCGGTGGCGCGCGGCGGCGCTTCGAGGCGCTGCTGCCGGCGCACGCAGGCCTGCGTGACGCGACCGCGGCCTGGCGCGATCGGTTGATGCCGCTCACGGCGGAGATCGCACCCGTGCAGCCGTCGAGCGCCGTCTGGCGCGCGATCTCCGATCGCATCGAGGCCGGTCGCGCCGCACCTGCGGCCCCGGCCGGCTCGTGGTCGCGGCTCGCGTTCTGGCGCGGTCTCGCGGCGTTCGCGAGCGTGGCCGCGATCGGCTTCGCCGTCCTGCTCGCCAATCCGCGTGCCTCCGCGCCGCCGGTGCTTGTCGTCCTCGCGGCGACGCCCGCCGCAGCCAGTGGCGCGCAAGCCGCGCCGATCGTCGCCAGCATCAGCGGCGATGGCACGACGCTCGTGACGCGCGCGATCGTCCCGGTCGCGGACCGCCTCGACCGATCGCTCGAACTCTGGGCTGTACCGAAGGACGGCGCGCCGCGCTCGCTCGGCGTGATGCCGAGCTCGGGCGGCGTCGTCGCCTTGCGTCGCCAGGTGCTGGTCGGCACCGACACGCTCGCCGTCACTGTCGAGCCGGTGGGCGGATCGCCGAGCGGCGCGCCGACGGGCCCGGTCGTCTACGCAGGAAAGTTCTCGCTCTGAGCCGTCAGCGCAGGGTCGGCGCGAAAACGTCGCCGCTTGCCGCACGCAACGCAGCCTCGACGCGCGCCGGCGCGACTTCGGTCAGACAGCGGTAGTGGCCGAAGCGGCACGTGCGGTCGAAGCACGGCATGCAGTCGAGCTGCAGCTCCTCTTTCAGCCAGAGCACGCGCGCGCGCTCGTTGAGCGGCGGCGTATGCGTCGGGCTGGTCGAGCCGAAGACCGCGACCTGCGCAATCGCGAACGCGGCCGCGACGTGCATCAGGCCCGAGTCGTTGCTCGCCAGGCCGCGCGACGCCGAGATCAGGGCAATGGCATCGAGCAGCGACGTGCGACCGGCGAGGACGATGCACGCGCCCGGGCTCATCGCGGCGATCTCCTCGCAGAGCGAAGCCTCGCCGGGCGAGCCGAGCAGCACCACCGGCGTGCCGTCGGCACCGTGCAGCGAGCGCGCGAGCGCCGCATAGTGCGCTTGCGGCCAGCGCTTGGCCGGGCCGTATTCGGCGCCGGGCGCGAAGGTCCAGTAGTCGTGCCGTTGCAGGCCGGCGTGGCCGAGGGCTGCCTCGACAGTGCTCTCGGCGATCTGCAAGCGCGGCCGGCGTGTCGCGTTGAACGACGGCCCGGCGAGCGCGCCGTAGAACGTGACCATCGGCGGCCGTCCTCGCGGATTGGGCAACGCGCGGTTGAGCAGCAGCGGCCGGCCCTCGCCGCGGTAGCCGACGCGCATCGGGATGCGTGCGAGCCATGGCACGAGCGCCGACTTGATCGAGTTCGGCAGCACGTAAGCGGTGTCGAAGCGGCCGCGCAACCCGCGTGCGACCCGACGTCGCACCGACCAGTCGAGCCGCCCGTGCGCGAACGGCAGCTCGACGATCTCGGCGACCTCCGGCATCGCCCTGAACACCGGCGCGACCCAGGGCAGCGCGGCGACGGTGAGGCGCTCGCCGCGCGACGCAAGCTCGGCGAGCAGCGGCTCGGCCATCACCGCGTCGCCGATCCACTGCGGCGCGACGACGAGCGAATTGCGGCTTGTCAACGCGCGTTCAATGCGACGGGTGGACCTTCTCGCCCGCCTTCAGTCGGTACTCGGTGCCGCAGTACGGGCACTTGCCGACGCCGGTCGACGCGACGTCGATGAAGACGCGCGGGTGGTTGCTCCAGAGCGGCATCTTCGGGTTCGGGCAGAAGACCACGCCCGGGCCGTGCAGCTCCGAGGCGAGCAGCTCGACGACGGTGCTGGCGGCATTTCCGGTGGCCATCGCGGTCAGACCTTCGTCAGCCATTCGGCGTACTTCGGATTCCTGCCGTTGACGATGTCGAAGAATGCCGTCTGGATCTTCTCGGTGATCGGCCCGCGCGAGCCGGCGCCGAGTTCGATCCGGTCGAGTTCGCGGATCGGCGTGACTTCCGCGGCGGTGCCGGTGAAGAACGCCTCGTCGCTGATGTAGACCTCGTCGCGCGTGATCCGCTTTTCGATCAGCTTCAAGCCGAGGTCGTCGCAGATCGCGAGGATCGTGTTGCGCGTGATGCCGTCGAGCGCGCCCGCCGAGAGGTCGGGCGTGTAGACGACGCCCTTCTTGATCATGAACAGGTTCTCGCCCGCTCCTTCGCTGACGAAGCCACTCGCATCCAGCAGCAACGCCTCGTCGTAGCCGTCCTCGGTCGCTTCCATGTTGGCGAGGATCGAGTTGGTGTAGTTCGACACCGCCTTGGCCTGCGTCATCGTGATGTTGACGTGGTGGCGCGTGAAGCTCGAGGTCTTGACGCGGATGCCGCGCCGCATGCCTTCTTCGCCGAGATACGCGCCCCACGGCCAGGCCGCGACCATCAGGTGCACGGTGTTGCCCTTGGGCGAGACACCGAGCTTCTCGGAGCCGATCCAGGTCAGCGGACGCAGGTAGCAGGACTCGAGCTTGTTCTCGCGCACCACCGTGCGCTGCGCCTCGAAGACCTCCTCGAAGCTGAACGGGATCTTCATGCGCAGGATCTTGGCGCTGTTGAAGAGCCGCTGCGTGTGCTCGTAGAGGCGGAAGATCGCCGTGCCGTCCACCGTGTTGTAGGCCCGAACGCCCTCGAAGGCGCCGCAGCCGTAGTGCAGCGTGTGGGTGAGGACGTGGATCTTGGCGTCGCGCCAGTCGACGAGCGTGCCGTCCATCCAGATCTTGCCGTCGCGGTCGGCCATCGACATGGCGCTCTCCATCGTGCTTGCGGGGCGCTGATTCTAGGTCGGCCGGTCGATCCGCCAGCGAACGAGGCGGCCTTGCTCGAAGTGCAGGACGACGTCGCTGCCGCCCTCGTCGCTCCAGCGCCAGTCGTCGTCGCTGCCCTCGACCTTGCGGCCGAGGCTCTTGGTCTTCGTCACGATCTGCAGCATCGTCCTGCCGGTCTCGAGGCCGGCATGGAACATCACGGCGCTGTCGACGTGGCCGACCGGCTTGTCGGCCGCGCGCTTCATCACGCGGACGACCCGGTTGAACGTCAGCAGCAGCCAGAACACGATCACGCTGACAGCGAATCCGAGCCCGCGCGCGCCGTACTGCTGCCACGCGACGAACGAGAAGATGGCGGCCAGCGCCCAACCGAGCCAGGGGTTCACAGCGTGCGGACGAGGTCGATCGCTTCCTCGATGCGCTCGACCGGATGGATCGTGAGGCCCTCGAACGCCTTCGCCGCCGCGCCCTTCGGCGCGTTGGTCTTCGGCACGATCGCGATCGAGAAGCCGAGCTTGGCAGCCTCGCGCAAGCGCTCCTGGCCGCGCGGAGCCGGCCGCACTTCACCGGCCAGGCCGACCTCGCCGAAGGCGACGAAGCCGCGCGGCAGCGGCTTGCCGCGCAGGCTCGACTGGATCGCGAGCATGACCGCGAGGTCGGCCGCCGGCTCGCTGATGCGCACGCCGCCGACGGCGTTGACGAACACGTCCTGGTCGAGCGCGCCGATTCCAGCGTGGCGATGCAGCACCGCCAGCATCATCGCCAGGCGATCGCGCTCGAGGCCGACCGAAAGGCGGCGCGGGCTCGGCCCGCCGGAATCGACGAGCGCCTGGATCTCGACCAGCATCGGCCGCGTCCCTTCGAGCGTGACCAGCACGCAGGAGCCGGCGACCGGCTCGCCGTGCGTCGACAGGAAGATCGCGCTCGGGTTGCTGACGCCCTTGAGGCCCTTCTCGGTCATCGCGAAGACGCCGATCTCGTTGACCGCGCCGAACCGGTTCTTGATCGCGCGCACGAGGCGAAAGCTCGAGTGCGTGTCGCCTTCGAAATAGAGCACGGTGTCGACGATGTGCTCCATCACGCGCGGGCCGGCGAGCGCGCCGTCCTTGGTGACGTGGCCGACGAGGATGATGGTCGTTCCGCTCGCCTTGGCGAAGCGCGTGAGCTGCGCGGCGCACTCGCGCACCTGCGCGACCGAGCCCGGCGCCGAGGTCAGCGCCTCGCTGTAGACGGTCTGGATCGAATCGATCACCGCGACCGCCGGCCGCTCGGTCTCGAGCGTCGCCAGGATCTTCTCGAGCTGGATCTCGGCGAGCACGCGCACCGGGCTCGAGCCGAGGCCGAGCCGGCGCGAGCGCAGCGCCACCTGCGCGCCGCTCTCCTCGCCGGTCACGTAAAGCACCTTCATGTTCCGCGCCAGCGCGTCGAGCGCCTGCAGCAGCAGCGTCGACTTGCCGATGCCCGGATCGCCGCCGATCAGCACCACGCCGCCGGCGACGATGCCGCCGCCGAGCGTGCGGTCGAACTCCTCGATGCCGGTCGGATGGCGCTCGGCGTCGGTGGCGTCGATCTCGGCCAGCGTCATCACCGCTTCGCCCGGCGCGAGGCCGCGCGACGGCTGCGCGTAGCGCGGTTTGGTGGCGGCATCGGCGACCGTTTCCACCAGCGTGTTCCAGGCCTCGCACTGCGGGCACTTGCCGAGCCACTTCGCGCTCGTGCCGCCGCATTCGGTGCAGACGTAGATCGACTTCTCTCGGGCCATCGCACGATTGTCCCTCGTGCGATGGCGCGCCGAGGCGTTGCAGAATCATCGCCATGTCGTGATCGCTCTGGCTCGCCTTCTTCGCCGCCTCGTGGGCGATCAGCATCTCGCCGGGGCCGGGCGCGGTCGCGGTGATGAGCGCATCGATGCGCCACGGCTTCGCGCGCGGCGACTGTGCGACCTTCGGCCTCGTGCTGGGCTTGTGGACGCAGCTTCTCGTCGTCGCGGTCGGGCTCGGCGCCGTGATCGCGACGTCGGCGCTCGCCTTCGCTGCCGTGAAGCGGCTCGGCGTCGCCTACCTCGCCTACCTCGTCTACCTCGGCATCCGGCAAATGGCAGGCGCCGCCGCGGCCGATGGCGCTCGATGCTGAAGACGGCTCGCGTGTGTCGTGGCGGCGCATCGTCGCCGAGGCGTGGCTGCTCAACGCCGTCAACCCGAAAGGCACGGCCTTCATGCTCGCCGTCGTGCCGCAGTTCCTGACGACTGGCGAGCCGCTCGTCCCGCAATACCTCGCGCGTGAACCGCGCGCCCGCCGCGCGTCAGTCGACGACCTTCGCCCGTCCCGACTTCACCAGCGAGCGCACGTTCTTGCCCTCGAGGCGCCGTTCCTTCGAGGCGCGTGTCGGCCGCGTCGCCTTGCGCGCCTTGGGCACCTCGGCGGCACTCGCGACGAGCTCGTTGAGGCGCGCGAGCGCGTCGCGCCGGTTCGACTCCTGCGTGCGATGGCGCTGCGCCTTGATGACGAGCACGCCCTCGTCGCTGAGACGCCGGTCGGCGCGCGCGAGCAATCGGGCCTTGACCCCTTCCGGCAGCGACGACGCCGCGACATCGAAGCGCAGATGGATCGCGCTCGAGACCTTGTTGACGTTCTGCCCGCCCGCACCCTGCGCACGCACGGCCGTGATCTCGACCTCCGACTCGTCGACCTCGATCACGCCATGACCTTGACCAGCACGCGCGGCGCGCGCGCGCACATCAGCTCGTAGCCGACCGTGCCCGAGGCCGCGGCGACGTCGTCGATCGAGAGCACGTTGCCGTTGCTCGCCCGGCCCCAGAGGACGACCTCGCTGCCGGTCCCGGCACCGGCGATGCCGTCGAGGTCGATCGTGACCATGTCCATCGACACCCGGCCGACCGTCCGCGTGCGCACGCCGTCGACGAGGACAGGCGTGCCGAGCCCGTTCGTGCCCGGCGCGAGTCGCGAGTAGCCGTCGGCATAGCCGCAGGCAGCGACGCCGATGCGCATCGGCCGCTCGGCGGTGAAGATGCTGCCGTAGCCGGTGCTGTCGCCGGTCTTGAGGTCCTGCGTCGCGATCAGGCGCGTGCGCAAGGTCATCGCCGGCGCCAGGCCCCAGTCGGCGGCGCTGTGCGCCGGATGGTCGGGCGATGAGCCGTAGAGCAGGATGCCCGGCCGCACCCACGAGGCACCCGACGCGGCCAGGCGCGCGCCGAGGCGCAAGGTCGCCGCGCTGTTGCAGATCGAGCGCTCGCCGGGCAGGTCGCGCGTCGCCTCCTCGAATGCCGCGAGCGCCGGCTCGACGTTCGCCGCGTCGGCTGCGTCGGCGTTGGCCAGGTGCGTCATCAGCGTGATCGTCTCGACCTGCGGCAGCGCATCGAGGCGCAGCCACGCGGCGCGATAGCGCTCGGGCGTGAAGCCGAGCCGGTTCATGCCGCTGTTGAGCTTGAGGAACACGTGATGCGGCCGATCGGTCTTCAGCGCCGCGAGCTGGTCGATCTGCTCGGCGCAGTGCACGACGTGCCAGAGCTTCAGGCGCGAGCAGGCTTCGAGGTCGCGCGCGTCGAACGCGCCTTCGAGCAGCAGGATCGGGCCGCGCCAGCCGAGCTCGCGCACGCGCTCGGCCTCGACGATGTCGAGCAGCGCGAAGCCGTCGGCACGGCGCAACGAAGGGAAGACATTGGCGATGCCGTGACCGTAGGCATCGGCCTTGACCACGGCCCACACCTTGGCGCCGGGCGCGGCGCGGCGCGCGATGTCGACGTTGGCGGCGAGGGCATCGAGATGGACGAGCGCTTCGATCGGCCGCGGCATGCGCGAATTCTGCCAGCCACATCGCCGCTCGTCGCCTCGGCGCAAAGGTCAAAAAACCGCGTGCTATAAACCCCGCCGCAAGGAGACAAGTCGGGCACGAGTTCCGACTCGCGCGCCGGGAAGCGAATGAAAAAAGGCTTCTACACCATCATGTCGGCGCAGTTCTTCAGCTCGCTGGCGGACAACGCTTTGCTGGTCGCCGCGATCGAATTGCTTCGAACGAGCGGCGCGCCTTCGTGGCACGTTCCGGCGCTGACGCCGATGTTCGCGCTCTTCTACGTCATCCTCGCTCCGCTCGTGGGCGCCTTCGCCGACGCCGTGCCGAAGGGCAAGGTGATGCTGGTCTCGAACGCGATCAAGGTGGTCGGCTGCCTCTTGATGCTGTTCGGCACCAATCCGCTGCTGGCCTACGGCATCGTCGGCCTCGGCGCGGCGGCGTACTCGCCGGCCAAGTACGGCATCCTCACCGAGCTGCTGCCGAACTCGCAGCTCGTCAAGGCCAACGGCTGGATCGAAGGGCTCACGATCCTGTCGATCATCTTCGGCGTGCTGCTCGGCGGCCAGCTGCTCGGGCACGTCGTCTCGCAGCACCTGCTCGCCTTCGACATCCCGATATTCGACACCGGCATCACGACCGCGCCCGAAGCCGCGATCGCGGTGATCGTCGTGCTCTACGTCATCGCCGCGCTCTTCAACCTGCGCATCCCGCGCACCGACGCGCCGCTGCAGCCGATCTCGCACAGCATCGGCGCGCTGGTGCGCGACTTCTCGAACTGCAACGCGCGCCTCTGGAACGACAAGCTCGGCCAGATCTCGCTCGCGACGACGACGCTGTTCTGGGGCGTCTCCGGCAACCTGCGCGTGATCGTCTTCGCCTGGGCCGCGGCCGCGCTCGGCTACAACACGACGCAGGCCTCGTCGCTGGTCGGCGTCGTCGCGATCGGCACCGCGGCCGGCGCGATCGTCGCCTCGATGCGCATGCGCCTCGACCAGGCGACCAAGGTGATCCCGTTCGGCATCGCGATGGGCGTGCTGGTGGTCGGCCTCAACGTCATCACCAACGTCTGGCTGGCGGCGCCGTTCCTGATCCTGCTCGGCGCGATCGGCGGCTATCTGGTCGTGCCGATGAACGCGCTGCTGCAGCACCGCGGCGCCAATCTGATGGGCGCCGGCCGCTCGATCGCGGTCCAGAACTTCAACGAGCAGGCGTGCATCCTCGGTCTCGGCGCGTTCTATACCGGCATGACCCGTTTCGGCCTCACGGCGTTCTCGTCGATCGCCGTGTTCGGCGTGCTCGTCGCCTCGACGATGTGGATGATCCGCCAATGGCACCGCCGCAATTGCGTGGTCCATCGCGGCGAGGTCGAGCACCTGCTGGCGATCGCCCGGCGCGACAAGCATTGACGCCGGCCGCGACCGCGCGCGCGACGCGGCTGGCGTCGCTGGCCCTCGTCGCCAACGCCTTCGTCTGGGGAACCTCGTGGTGGCCGCTGCGCCATCTCCGTGACGAGGGACTGCATCCGCTCTGGACCACCGCGATCGTCTTCACGCTCGCCTCGCTGGCGATCGTCGCGGTGCGGCCGCGCGCCGTCGCGCAGCTCGTGCGGACGCCGGCGCTCTGGCTCCTGCTCATCGCTGCCGGCATCACCAACGCGACCTTCAACTGGGCGATCGTCGTCGGCGACGTCGTCCGCGTCGTGCTGCTCTTCTATCTGATGCCGCTCTGGACCGTCGTCTTCGCGCGCATCGTCCTCGGCGAGCGGCTCGATCGCGCGGCGGCCTTGAGGATCGCGCTCGGTGCGGTCGGCGCGGCGATCGTCCTGTGGCCCTCGGGAGCAGCCGCGGCGGCCGGCGGCTGGACCGCGAGCCTGCCGCTGCCGGTCACGCTCGCCGACTGGCTCGGCCTGATCGGCGGCGCATCGTTCGCCTTCAACAACGTGATGCTGCGGCGCGAAGCCGCGCGACCGGAAGAAGGCCGGGCGCTGGCAATGTTCTCCGGCGGCGCCATCGTCGCCGGCGGGCTGGCGGCGATCCTCACCGGCAGCGAGTCGATCGCGCCCGTGCCTGCGCTCGCCGGACCGTGGCTCGCCTGGACCGGAGCGCTCACGCTCGCCTTCGTCGCCAGCAACCTCGCCTTGCAGTACGGCGCGGCGCGCCTGCCGGCGCATCGCGCCGCCGTCGTGATGCTCACGGAGGTGGTGTTCGCGTCGGCGTCGGCGCTGGCCTTCGGTGCGGGCACGATGAGCGGCCGGCTGGCGCTGGGCGGAGGCTTCATCGTCGTCGGAGCGCTGCTCGCGGCGTTCACGCCCGAACCGCCGACACCGGCGACCTAGAACCCGGCGCTACCATCGGCGCGGACGACCTTCCACCGAGGATCCCATGGCCACAGCCGCACGCGACATCTACGACTTCGACGCCGTCTCGATCGGCGGATCCCCGGCGCACTTCGCGACCCAGAAGGGCAAGGTCTTGCTGATCGTCAACACCGCAAGCAAGTGCGGCTTCACGCCGCAGTTCGCCGGCCTCGAGGAACTCTGGCGCACGTACCGCGACCAGGGCCTCGTGGTGATCGGCTTTCCGAGCAACCAGTTCGGCGCGCAGGACCCGGGCGCGAACGACGAGATCGCGACCTTCTGCCAGGTCAACTACGGCGTCTCGTTCCCGATGATGGGCAAGGTCGACGTCAACGGCGACAAGGCGGATCCGCTCTGGAAGTGGCTCACCGCCGAGGCGCCCGGCATCCTCGGCACGCACTCGATCAAGTGGAACTTCACGAAGTTCCTGGTCGGCCGCGGCGGCAAGGTGCTCAAGCGCTACGCGCCGAACGACTCGCCGCAATCGCTGAAGGGCGACATCGAAGCCGCGTTGGCCGCCTGACCATGTTCGAGCACGTCGAGCCCTTCGCGGGCGACCCGATCCTGAGCCTCAACGAGGATTTCCAGAAGGATCCGCGGCCGCACAAGATCAACCTGTCGATCGGCATCTACTTCGACGACGCCGGCCGCATCCCGGTGCTCGACTCGGTGCGCCGCGCCGAGCAGCAGGTGGTCGCGCGCGGCGCGGCCAAGCCGTATCTGCCGATCGAAGGCGCCGCCAATTTCCGCACGGCCGCGCAAGCGCTTCTCTTCGGCGCCGGCAACGAAGCGATCGCCTCGGGCCGCGTCGCGACGATCCAATCGGTCGGCTCGAGCGGCGGGCTCAAGGTCGGCGCTGACTTCATCGCCCGCTGGCTTCCGGGCAGCGCGGTCTGGGTGAGCGACCCGAGCTGGGAGAACCACCGCTCGATGTTCGAAGGCGCGGGCTTGGCGGTCCACAGCTATCCGTACTACGACCCGCGCACGGGCGGGCTCGCGTTCGCGGCAATGTGCGCCGCGCTGCGCGCGCTGCCGCCGAAGAGCGTCGTGCTGCTGCACGCGTGCTGCCACAACCCGACCGGCGTCGACCTGACGTCGGCCCAGTGGGACGCGCTCGTGCCGATCCTTGCCGAGCACGACCTGCTGCCGTATCTCGATCTGGCCTACCAGGGCTTCGGCGACGGCATCGTCGAAGACGCGTACGCGCTGCGCGTGCTGGCCGCGGCGAGCGGGCGTGACGGCAAGCCGCTCGCCTTCTTCGTCGCCAACTCGTTCTCGAAGAGCATGAGCCTGTACGGCGAGCGCTGCGGTGCGCTCAGCGCCGTCTGCGCCGATGCCGCCGAGGCCGGCAACGTCCTCGGCCAGCTCAAGTTCGCGATCCGGCGCAACTACTCGAGCCCGCCGATCCACGGCGGCCAGATCGTCGCCGCGGTGCTCGCCGAGCCGGAGCTGCGCAGCGCCTGGGAGGCCGAGCTCGGCGCGATGCGCGAGCGGATCCAGGCGATGCGGCGCGCCTTGCACGGCGTGATCTCGAGCAAGGTGCCGGGCCGCGACTTCTCCTACTTCCTGACCCAGCGCGGCATGTTCAGCTACACGGGCCTGTCGCCGCAGCAGGTCGACCGGCTGCGCGAGGAGTTCGCCGTCTATCTCGTGCGTTCCGGGCGGATGTGCGTGGCCGGCCTCAACCGCGGCAACGTCGAAGCGACTGCCGTCGCGATGGCCGCAGTGCTCGCCGGATAAGACCTCGTCCGATCAGCGCGGCGCGAAACGCCGCTGCGCGAAGATCGCCAAGCCGGTGGCGACGCTCGCGAAGCGATCGCCGCGCACGACCAGCGCCTCGGGGAATGCATCGCTCAGTCGCTCGCTCAGGATGTCGAGCCCGGTCGATCCGCCGGTGAGATAGAGCGCGTCGATGTCGTCTGCGACCAGGCCGGCGTCGGCGACCGTGACGCGTGCCGCGGCAACGATCCTGTCCAGGTCGCCGTCGAGTGCGCGCAGCGCGCGGGCCTCGTCGAGATCGGTGGTCAGACCGCGCTCGATGTGATCAAGCACGATCGTCGCCTGTCCGCCCGACGCGACCGCGATCTTGGCCGCCTCGGCGCGCGCGACCAGATCGTGCCCGTAGTGGTCGGTGACGACCGTCATCAGCCGCTTGTGATGCGCGGGGTCGGCATAGAACGAGCGCATGCCGCGCAGCTCGAACACGCGCTGCGGGTTGTAGACGGTGTTGATCAGGTGCCAGGTCGCGAGGTCGAAGTACACCGCGCTCGGCACCTCGCGCGCCGGCGCACCGTCGACCTGCGGGCCGAGCGCGTTGTAGCCGAAGAGGGGCAGAACGTTCTGCAGCTCGATGCGGCGATCGAAGTCGGTGCCGGCGATGTGCACGCCGTGGCTGGCGAGGATGTCGTCCTTGCGGTCGACGCGGGAGCGCCGATCGGGGCCGACGCGAACGACGGAGAAGTCGGACGTGCCACCGCCGATGTCGGCGACCAGGACCGACTGCTCGATGTCGGTCGTCTGCTCGTAGTCGAACGCGGCGGCGATCGGCTCGTACTGGAACACGACCTCGCGAAAGCCCGCGCTCACCGCAGACCGACGCAGCGCCGACTCGGCCTGCGCGTCGCGCGCCGGATCGCCGTCGACGAAGAACACCGGGCGGCCGATGACGGCGCGCTCGATCGTCGCGCCGACGGTCGCCTCGGCGCGGCTGCGCAGGTGGCGGAGGTAGGTCGCGACGACTTCGAGATAGGGCACGCCGCGGCCGCCGCCGACGTCGGTCGTCTGCTCGACGAGCGAGCTGCCGAGGATGCTCTTCATCGACCGCATCAGGCGGCCGTCGAGGCCGTCGACGTAGGCGGCAACGGCGGCGCGGCCGAACTCGCACGGCGGCGCGGCGGGGCCGGAGCGGCGGTCTCCTTCGCCCGGATAGAACACGGCCGTCGGCATGGTCGCGAAACCGGGCTCGAGCTCGACCAGCCGCATCCCATCGCCGTCGGGAACGGCGATCGCGGAGTTGGAGGTGCCGAAGTCGATGGCGCAATAAGTCGCGGCGGTCATGCAGGCTGGGTCGGAGGCTGACGGAGCGGGGGGCGCGATTCTAGGGGCGCGCTTCGCGCGCGTGCGGGCCGGCGCTATCCTCCCAAATCGATTCGCCACCGCTTCCGGAGACATTGCATGAACACACTCCTCCTGCGTCTCATCGCCGCGTCGCTGCTGCTGGTCGTCGCCGGCGCCGTCGCGGCGGCCGACGTCACCACCGGCAAGGCCGACGACAAGCTCGCGCCGGCGCGCGCCCGCATCGCCGAGAAGGATTGGGGCGCCGCGCTGACCGAGCTGAAGAAGGTCAACGAGACTGGCAGCGCCGACTGGAACAACCTCATGGGCTACAGCCTGAGGAAGGCCAACGCCGCCAATATCCCCGAAGCCGAGAAGTTCTACAACGAGGCGTTGCGCATCGAACCCAAGCACCGCGGCGCGCTCGAGTACTCGGGCGAGCTCTACCTGATGACCGGCAAGCTCGATCTCGCCGAGCAGCGCCTGGCCGCGCTCGACAAGGCCTGCTTCCTGCCGTGCGAGGAGCACACCGACCTGAAGCGGGCGGTCGCGAAGTACAAGGCCGCCGGCAACAAATACGTTCCGTAGCAAAACGTCGCGGCCCGGCCACGCGTTCGGCACGCGATGCCAAATGCGACCGCTCCGCCCCTCGTCCGCGGGATGTGCTTGTCAGGTGGCGCATCGATACTCGGGCCACGAAGTTTCGCTTCGAAGACGCCATGAACCTGATCGCCCGTGCCCGCCGCTATCTGTCGACCACGCGCCGCGCGCGCCGCACGATGGACGATCCGGCCGACATGGGCACCGCCTTCGGCCTCGACGCGATCACCACGATCCAGCCCGAGACCGCCGCCGAGGCTGCCGAACGCGAGCGCGGCGTGCCGCCGAACCGCATGGAATACCGGCTGCACCGCCGCTCCACGTTCTGATCGTTGCCGGCCCGGCGCCGGCTCCCCTCACACCTCGATGACCAGCCGCGGCAGATGCGCCGCCGGCTCGCCGCGCTTCGAATGCCCGCGCGAATTGCAGACGACGCGCGTCGCGCCGCCGTTACGTGCGACGCGGTAGTCGTGCGCGCAATGGACGTGGCCGTGCAGCCAGAGATCGGCGAACGGCAGCAGGTCATCGTCGGCGTTGCAGAAGCTTGCGGTGCCGCTCTTCGCGCCGTAGCGCGGATCGGCGCTCTTGACGCTCGGCGCGAAGTGGGTGACGACGACGGTCTTGTCCCAGCCATCTCGACGGCGCTTGAGCTCGACTTCGAGCCAGGCGCGGCAGGCGAGCGCCTCAATGCGCATAGCATCGGCGTCGAACGGCCGGCCGGCCTGCGTCGCCTGCATGAGCTGCAGGAAGTAGCTGCCGGCGCGCATCGCCTTGGCGCGACCGAGCGTGCCGAAGAGATCGAAGTCGCTCCAGCGGGCGGTGCCGAGAAAGCGGATGCGCGTGCCCGCGGTGTCTTCGATCACCACGCTGTCGCGTTCGAGCATCGTCAGACCGAACGCGGCGCAGCGCTCGCGCAGGGCGGTGGTCGCCTCGGTCAGGTCGCGGCCGTCGAACTCATGGTTGCCGGCGACGAAGACGATCGGCACGGGCCAGCCACGAAAGCGCTCGAGCGCATCCCATCGGCTGTCGATGTCGCCCGCCAGGACGAGCAACTCGGCGCCGGGCGCCGGTTCTGGATCGTAGAGCTCGGTCTCGAGGTGCAGGTCCGAGAGGAGCTGCAAACGCATCAGGGCACGGACGCCGGCGCAGCGCCGTGGCACTGCTTGAACTTGCGGCCGCTGCCGCACGGGCACGGGTCGTTGCGGCCGACCTTGGGCGTCGCGCGCCGCGACGCCTCGACCTTGTAGCGCATCGGCGCCGTGATGTCGTAGAGGTCGGCGACGGCAGCGACGAGGGCGCCGAGCGCGCCGTCAAGCGATGCCGGCGGCGCGGGCAGCTCGGACGGAGCGGTCGCAGCGTCGTCGTCCGCCGGCAGGAACTGCAGCACGCGGGCCGCCGTCGCATCGATCTCCGAATCGGACAGGTCGGCGAGCCCCGGCAGCAGCTGGAGTGCCTGCTCGAAGCCCGAGACCCAGGGCGAGAGCATGTCGCGCACCGGATCGCCAGAGCCGGTCGGCGCGTCGGGATCGGACGGCGAGGAGGCGACCTCTGCCGCGATCTCGTCGCCTGCCGGTCGCAACGGCTCGAGCACGAACGGATCGAATCCGCCGAACTCGGCCAGCGAACGGTTGAGCGCCGCATGTCGCCGCAGGATCAGGGCGCGGGCGCGCTGCTGCTCGGGCGACGGCTCGGCTTCGCCCCAGCGGTGGCCGCCGGCATCGAACACGAACGGCAGCCATTCGTCGCTCGGGATCAGGCGCGGCTGGACGAGGACGCCGCACAGGAACCCGTCGAGCATCACCGCGTCGAGCGGCTCGAGCGGCTCGGGCACGGAAGCCAGCAGACCGTCGAGCTCGTCGAACTCGGCCTCGCTCAGGTCCTGCGCCGACGCGGCGACGGCGCCCTTCGACGGCGGCGCGGACGAGAACAGGCTCAAGCGGCGAAGCGCGCCGCGATGCGGCGCCGCACTTCCGGCAGCTCGGCGGGCAGGCGATGGGCGAGCTGGCTGAAGAGTTCGTCATGCAGGACGAGCTCGTCGCGCCAGGCCGCGGCGTCGATGCTGCTGACGAGGGCGAAGCGGGCGGCGTCGAAGTCGAGGCCGGACCAGTCGAGGTCGCGGTAGCGCGGCGTCAGGCCGAAGGCGTTCATCTCGCCCTCGGCACGGCCTTCAACGCGCTCGACGATCCACTGCAGGACGCGCATGTTCTCGCCGTAGCCGGGCCAGACGAACTTGCCGTCGGGTCCTTTGCGGAACCAGTTGACGCAGAAGATCTTGGGCAGCGTGGCGCCCGAGCCCTTCAGCACCGAGCCCAGATCGAGCCAGTGCTGGAAGTACTCACTCATGTTGTAGCCCATGAAGGGCAACATGGCGAACGGATCGCGACGCACGATGCCCTGGGTGCCGGCTGCGGCGGCCGTGGTCTCGGAGCCCATCGTCGCGGCCATGTAGACGCCCTCGGTCCAGTCGCGCGCCTCGGCGACCAGAGGCACGGTCGTCGAGCGACGGCCGCCGAAGATGAAGGCATCGATCGGCACGCCGGCGGGTGAATCCCACGCCGGGTCGAGCGCCGGATTGTTTGTCGCGGCGACCGTGAAGCGGGCGTTCGGGTGGGCGGCCTTCGCGCCCGTCTCCTTGGCGACCTGTGGCGTCCAGTCCTTGCCCTGCCAGTCGATCAGATGCGCGGGCGGCACGTCGGTCATGCCTTCCCACCACACGTCACCGTCGTCGGTGAGGGCGACGTTGGTGAAGATCGTGTCGTGGGCGATGCTCGCCATGCAGTTCGGATTCGTCCTCTCGTTGGTACCGGGCGCAACGCCGAAGTAGCCGGCCTCGGGATTGATCGCGTAGAGGCGACCGTCCTTGCCGGGCTTGATCCAGGCGATGTCGTCGCCGATCGTCGTCACCTTCCAGCCCGACATCGTCGGCGGCGGGATCAGCATCGCGAAGTTGGTCTTGCCGCAGGCGCTCGGGAACGCGGCGGCGACGTGGTGCTTTTCCCCCCGCGGCGAGGTGACGCCGAGGATCAGCATGTGTTCGGCGAGCCAGCCCGGCTTGCCGGCGCCGGCGTCGGCCGCCGCGCGCCCCATGGTCGAGGCGATCCGCAGCGCGAAGCACTTCTTGCCGAGCAGCGCGTTGCCGCCGTAGCCGGAGCCGTAGCTCCAGATCTCCTGCGTCTCGGGGTAGTGGACGATGTATTTGGTGGCGTTGCACGGCCACGTCACGTCCTTCTGGCCCGGCTCGAGCGGCGCGCCGACGGTGTGCATGCACGGCACGAAGTGGCCGTCGCTGCCCAGCACTTCGAGCACCGTCTTGCCCATGCGGGTCATGATCTTCATGCTCACCGCGACGTAGGCGCTGTCGGTCAGCTCGACGCCGATGTGCGAGATGTCGGAGCCGAGCGGGCCCATCGAGAACGGCACGACGTACATCGTGCGGCCGCGCATGCAGCCGCGAAAGAGCGGCGGCTTGCCGTCGGCGCCGCCGGTCTGCAGCAGCGCGCGCATCTCGGCCGGCGCCTTCCAGTTGTTGGTCGGACCGGCGTCTTCCTGGCGCTCGGAGCAGATGAAGGTGCGGTCCTCGACCCGGGCGACGTCGGCCGGGCTGCTGCGCGCCAGGAAGCTGCGCGGGCGCAGCACCGGGTCGAGCTTCATGAACGTGCCGGCGGCGCAAAGCCCCCCGGCCAGGCGGTCGTACTCGGCATTGCTGCCGTCGCACCAGTAGACGTCGCGCGCCTCGGTGAGCGCGGCCATCGCCTCGACCCAGTCGATCAGCTTGGCGTGGCGAACGTGCGAGGGAGAACGCGACGCCTGACCTGGCGAGGCGAGGCGATTCATCGGCGATGCAGTCATGACGGCTCGAAGGAAGTGATGGACCGGGAGCAGGGACGGCGATGTGATGTCTGGAACGGTGGCTGGGCCTGTTTCAGGCTCGGTTGCCGGACCGGTCATCGTCGTCGACGACGCCCGGACGGTTCACGACTCATCGGCGGTGTCTCTGCGGCGCGCAAGGCGCACGAATATGGGATCGGGGCAGTGTAGCCCCGGGCCTTGCGGCGAACGAGCCGGCGATCCGGACGGGCCCCCGGATAATGGGGTCGATGGTCCGCCGGCGCACGCTCCTCACCGCCTGTGCCGCGCCGATGTGGCCCGGCCTGGCGCTGGCTGAGCGCCCCGCGGACCGCGGGCCTTTGCGCGTCGGCGCCGATCACGCGCTGATCGACTCCGGCCTGGCAAGAAGCCTGCAGCAAGCGTTCGGCGCGAGCACCGGCATCGCGATCCTGCTCGCCCCCGGACCGGCGACGGCCGTCCTCGAGGCGCTCCGCAACGGCGAGGTCGACGCCGCTTTGCTCGACATCCCCGCGGCCGAGGCCGACCTCGATCGCCAGGGCCTGGTCCACGACCGGCAGGCGATTGCCCAGGGCGAGTTCATCCTGGTCGGGCCGGCACCGGCGGCCGCGCCCGGTGCGCGCGGCCGGCGCCCGGGCGCCGGCCACAGCGGCGTCGAGGCGCTCGATCGCATCCGCCTGCAGACCCTCGCCGATCCGTCCGGCCTCGTCTTCCTGTCGCCCGCCGACGGCTCGGGCGCCCATGTCGCGGAGCAGGCCCTCTGGCGCGCCGCGAAGATCGCGCCGGTCGCACCTTGGTACGTTGCCGGCGATCCGAAGCAGCCGTTCATCGCCCAGGCTCGCGCCCGCGGCGCCCACGCCCTGGTCGAGCGCGCCGCCTGGACGCGCCAGGGCGGCGCGCCGCTGGTGGTGCTGGTCGAGGGCGATCCGACGCTGGTCGAATCGGTGCACGTGATGCGCTCGTTCCGGGTCAGCCACCCGGCCGGCAAGATCTTCGTCGCCTGGATTGCCGGCGGCCGCGGTCGCGCCGTGGTCGCATCGCACGCCGGCTACCGGCCGGCCTGAGCCCGATCGCGATGGCCCTGTCCGGAACGCTCCAGAGCCTGAATGTCGCCCGCGCCACGCCGGTCGCGATCAACGGCCGCAAGGTGATGACCGCCATCGGCAAGCGTCCGTTCGACGGGCCTCTTGCCGTGTTGCCGCTCGGCCTCGAAGGCGACGAGCAGGCCGACCTCTCGGTGCATGGCGGCCCGAGCAAGGCCGTCTACGCCTATCCCAGCGAGCACTATGCCTTCTGGCAGACCGTGCGCGCACAGGCCGGCGTGTCGCTCTGGGACGAGGCCTTGCCGCCCGGATCGCTTGGCGAGAACCTGACGATCGCAGGCGTGCTCGAGACCCAGGTCTGGATCGGCGACGTGCTGCGCTTCCCGCAGTGCGCGCTCGCCGTGAGCGAGCCGCGCTATCCGTGCTTCAAGTTCACCGCCGCGATGGGCTTCAAGCACGCCGGCAAGCTGATGGCCGAGAGCGCGTGGTGCGGCTTCTATCTCGCGGTCCGCGAGCCTGGCACGATCGCCGCGGGCGAGAGATTCGAGATCGTCCCGGGACCGCGCGAAGTCGGCATCACCGAGCTGTTCCGCGCGCGCACGAGCAGGGCCGGCTGAAATGCTCGCTTACCGCCACGCGTTCCATGCCGGCAACCATGCCGACGTGCTCAAGCACGTCGTCCTGATGCTGGTGCTGCAGCACCTGAACGCCAAGCCCAAGGCCTATCGCTTCATCGACACCCACGCCGGCGCCGGCGGCTACTCCCTCGAAGGCCGCTACGCGCAGAAGACCGGCGAGTTCGAGCGCGGCGTGGGCCTGCTCTGGACCCGCGACGACCTGCCGGCGCCGCTCGCCGACTACGTCGCGCTCGTGCGCCGCTTCAATCCGAACGGCGTGCTCACGCAATATCCCGGCTCGCCGTCGATCGCGCAGATGCTGCTCCGTCCGCAGGACGAGTTGCGCGCCTTCGAGCTCCATCCGACCGAGCAGAAGATCCTGCGCTCGACGCTGGCCGAGAACCGGCGCGCGACCGTCTACGACGGCGACGGCTTCGAAGGCCTGCGCCTGCAGGTGCCGCCGCCCTCGCGTCGCGCGGCGGTGCTTGTCGACCCGAGCTACGAGGGCAACGGCGACTACGCCAAGGTCGTCGGCACCGTGCGCGAGGCGATCGGTCGCTTCGCCGAAGGCGTCTACATGGTCTGGTATCCGCAGGTCAGCAAGCTCGAGGCAGCGCAGCTGCCTCGGCGCCTGACTGCGATCGCGCCGAAGGGCTGGCTGCACGTGCGGCTAACGGTGCAGGTGCCCGATGCGCAGGGATTCGGCCTGGCGGGCAGCGGCGTCTTCGTCTTCAACCCGCCGCACACGCTGGCCGCGCCGCTGACGGCGACGATGCCCTATCTCGTCGACGTGCTCGGCCAGTACGCGGGCGCGAACTTCTCGATCGACCGCGTCGACGCGTAGCGGCAGTGGCCGCCGCGAGCCTCAGGCCGGCGGGATCCGCTTCAGGTCGCGGAAGGCCCCGAACAGCCAGGTGCGCATGCCGACCAGCAGCGTGTATGGCGTGCGCTGCTCGTCGGGCATGCGCAACTCGGCGACGTGGGCTTGCGCGAAATCCTGGCCGACGCGCTGCAGCCGCTCGACCAGTCCCTTGGCCATGCTCGGCGCGATCTCGCCGTGCACGAGCATGATCGTCTCGCCCTCGCCGTCGAAGCCGCCGCTCAGGTAGTCGGCCGCGACGTGCTCGCGGAAGTAGGTCATCACCGGTCCGTGCGGCAGCCAGCGAAAGCCCTTCGCGACCTTGAGCCGGTAGCGGTTGAGCGGCCTGAGCTCGATGATGCCGAGGCGGTCGAGCTTCGTCAGGTACTGGATGCACTCCGCATCGGTGAAGATGTAGTCGCGCGTCATCGCCTCGAAGGTCCACTGGCTGAGGCAGCAGATCGCGAGCAGCAGCAGGCGGCGATCGGCGACGACCGCCGTCTCCTGCTCGACGGTGAGCTGACGGCTGAGCGGCTGCGCGTCGGCGACCTTGCGCGCCAGCTCGGCGAAGTCCATCTTCAGCACGCGCAGCATCTCGTCGATGCGCGACAGCGGCATGTCGCCCTTGGCGAAGACGCGCTTGACGCTCGACTCCGACATGCCGAGCGCATCGGCGAGATCGGCGTAGGTGACTCCCGCCGCGCGCAGCTCGGCCTTGAGGATGTTGACAAGATCTTGGGTCGTGCTCATGGGGCGGATCAGCGAGCGCGAGTATCGACGAGCGACGGCGTCTCCCGCAACGCACGGTAGCGCGCCGCGCTCCGCTTGGTGCCACCCCTCGCCACGCCCCTGGGAGCGATGGCGCGGGCCGATGCGCGACCCGAAGATGCGCCCGCTCTTCAACGTTTCGACGACACACCGGGGACCCATGAACATCCACACGATCCGTCACGACACCGAGGCCTGGAAGGCCCAGGTCTGGATCTCGTTTTCGCCGCCGCCGCGCTCTGCGCGACCGGCCTCGCCTTCCTGCCGGGCCGCGATCTCGCATCGATCGGCTTCCGCCGAGCGCGAGCGCGTCTGACCCGCACGTTCAATCACACGACGAAGGAGTTGTCCATGAATCATCCCGTTTCTCATCGAGCGCGCTACGGCGTCGCGCTGCGCGGCCTCTGCGTCGCCACCGCCCTGACGCTGGCCCTTGCCTCGACCGCCCGGGCGCAATCGGCGATCTCTGACGCCAGCGCGCTCTCCGCGCTGCCGATCGCGGTCTCGGTCGTGGCGCCCGTCGCCGTGCTCTCGGCCGGAGCGGCGCTCACCATCGTCGCGGTCGAGGCGACGAGCACCGGCGCCGTCTGGGTGCTGGAGCGCGCCTCCGACGGCACGCGCGCCAGCGTTCGCCTCGTCGGCCAAGGTCTCGCCGGTGCGTCGATCGCCGCCGGCACCGTCATCGCCTGCACCGCGCTCAGCACGGGCTACGTGCTCTCCGCTGCCGGGCAGGCGATCGCCTTCGTGCCAAACGAGATCGGCCGGGCGCTGCTCCACAACGAGAGGATCACGCGATGAGCCGCACCTTCTTCGCCCGCCTCGCCCTGGTCGCGGCGCTCGCCATCTCTGCCAACCTCGCCGAAGCCGGCCGCAGCTGCGAGCAACGCCCGCCGACAGCCGACGCCGTGACACGTGCGATGACGCTCGCCGAGCACACCGCGGCGCGCCTCGAGCAGAGCGGCGCGAGCGTCGTCGTCCTCGCGCGTGCCGGCCAGAACCTGAGCGAGTACGGCATCCGCTACTCGCACCTCGGCTTCGCCTACCGCGAGACCGTCGGCGGACGGCCGGTCTGGCGCGTCGTCCACAAGCTGAACCAGTGCGGCTCGGCGCGCGCGACGCTTTATCGCCAGGGCCTCGGCGAGTTCTTCCTCGACGACCTCTGGCAATACGAGGCGGCGATCGTCGTCCTGACGCCGGAAGCGCAGGCCCACCTCCTGGCCGCGCTCGCCGACAACACCGCCATCGCGCGCCTCGACACGCCCGACTACAGCATGGTCGCCTACCCGTGGTCGCAGCGCTACCAGCAGTCGAACCAATGGGCGATCGAGACGCTGGCGATGACCGAGGAGCCCGCCGCCGTCACGCGCGAGCGCGCCCAGGCATGGCTGCGCCTGCACGGCTACGAGCCGACGACCTTGCACCTGTCGGCGTTCAAGCGACTCGGGGCGCGCGTGATGAGCGCCAACGTCGCCTTCGACGACCATCCGAACGAGAAGCGCTTCGCCGATCGCATCGAGACCGTCACGGTCGACTCGGTGTTCCGCTGGCTCGAGCGCGACGGCCTCGGCGGGCCGGTCGTGGTCGTGCGCTAGATTCGCGCGGTCCGCCCGTCATCGCCCGACTCCTGGAGCATCGCTTGAACACTCACGCCGACGTCGCCTCCGCCCGAGCGCCCGCCGCCGCCGGCCACGAGCATCCGAACCAGTTCACGCTGCTCAAGCAGCGCCGCTTCGCGCCGTTCTTCTGGACCCAGTTCCTCGGCGCCGGCAACGACAACCTCTTCAAGTTCGCGTTCACGGTGATGGTGACCTACCAGCTCCAGGTCTCGTGGCTCACGCCGCAGATGGCCGGACTGGTGATCGGCGCGCTCTTCATCCTGCCGTTCCTCCTGTTCTCGGCGACCAGCGGCCAGATCACCGACAAGTACGACAAGACGCGCGTGATCCGGTTCGTCAAGAACCTCGAGATCGGGATCATGGTGCTGGCCGCCTACGGCTTCTGGATCGCGAGCCCGTACGTGCTGCTGGCCTGCGTGTTCCTGATGGGCCTGCACTCGACGATCTTCGGCCCGGTCAAGTTCGCCTACCTGCCGCAGCACCTGAACGAGCGCGAGCTCACCGGCGGCAACGGCATGGTCGAGATGGGCACCTTCGTCGCCATCCTGCTCGGCCAGGTCGCGGGCGGGCTGCTCGTCGCGATTCCCGAGGTCGGCCGCCACTACGTCGCCTTCGCCTGCATCGCGCTGGCGCTGATCGGACGCGTCACGGCGCAGGCGGTGCCGGCGTCGCCGTCGACCGACCCCGAGCTCGTCATCAACTGGAACCCGGTCACCGAGACCTGGCGCAACCTCCAGCTCGCGCACGCCAACATCGTCGTCTTCCGCTCGCTGCTCGGCATCTCCTGGATGTGGTTCTTCGGCGCCGCGTTCCTGGCCCAGTTCCCGTCGTTCGCCAAGGACGTGCTGCACGGAGACGAGAAGGTCGCGTCGCTGCTGCTCGTCGTGTTCTCGGTCGGCATCGGCATCGGCTCGCTGCTGTGCGAGGTGCTGTCGCGTCGGCATGTCGAGATCGGCCTGGTGCCGCTCGGCGCGATCGGCATGAGCGTGTTCGCGGTCGATCTCTACTTCGCCGCGCGCGGCCTGCCGCCGTCGGCGGGCTACTCGCTCGCCTCGTTCCTCGCCGAGCACGCCCACTGGCGCGTGATGGCCGACCTCGCGCTGCTGTCGCTCTTCGCCGGCCTCTACAGCGTGCCGATGTATGCCCTGGTCCAGCTGCGCTCTGCCCCGAGTCACCGGGCGCGAATCATCGCCGCCAACAACATCCTGAACGCGCTGCTGATGATCGCGAGCTCGATCCTGGTCGGCGCGCTGCTCGCGGCCGGCTTCACGATCCCGCAGGTCTTCCTCGTGATCGGCATCCTCAACGCCGTCGTCGCCGGCTACATCTTCCTGCTGGTGCCGGAATACCTGCTCCGCTTCATCGCCTTCCTGATGGCGCGCGTGATCTACCGCTTCCACGTCCGCGGCGACGAGCACATCCCGACGCAGGGCGCGGCGATCCTGGTCTGCAACCACGTCAGCTTCATCGACCCGTTGCTGCTGATGGCCGCGGGTCCGCGGCCGATCCGCTTCATCATGGACCACGAGATCTTCAAGATCCCGATGATGGGCTGGTTCTTCCGGCTCGCCAAGGCGATCCCGATCGCGCCGCAGAAGGTCGACCCCGCGACCTACGAGCAGGCCTTCGTGCGCGCCCGCCAAGTGCTCGACGAGGGCGACCTGCTCTGCATCTTTCCCGAAGGTGCGATCTCGCGCGACGGCGCGATGGCCGAGTTCAAGGGCGGCGTGATGAAGCTGCTCGAGACCAACCCCGTGCCGGTCGTGCCGCTCGCGCTGCGCAACCTCTGGGGCTCGTTCTTCTCGCGTGCCGGCGGCAAGGCGATGAGCCGGCCGTTCCGGCGCGGCTTCTTCAATCGCGTCGACCTCGTTGCCGGGGAGCCTGTTCCGCCCTCGGCAGCGACACCGGCGGCGCTGCGCGAGCGGATCGCGGCCTTGCTCGCGTCCTAGCGCGACGCTGTGGTGAAGCCGCTGCCCTTGGCGGCGGACGACGGCAGGCCGATCCGCTCGTACTCGGAGATCACCTGCGCACCGAGCAGCAGCAGCGTCGCCGCGATCTCGAGGCTCAGCAGGACGACGATCGCCGTCGTCAGCGAGCCGTAGACGACGGTCACCTGCGACAAGGTCGTGAAGTACCAGACCAGCACGTGGCGAGTGATCTCCCAGAGCAGGGCCGCGACGATGCCGCCGATCAGCGCATGGCGCCAGGCGAGTCGCCCCGACGGCATCACGAGGTAGACCGAGGTCAGCACGAAGATCTCGCCGGCGAGTCCGAGGAGATAGAGCAACACCCCCGACACGCCGTTGAGCGACCACGACCAGCCGAGGAAGTCGACGCTCTCCTTCCCGACCGCCTGCAGGCTACCCGCGACGAGCGTCACCAGCAGCAGGCCGATGCCGAGCGAGAGGATGTAGACATACGGGATCAGCACCGAAAAGATGAAGCGGCGCTTCCTGGCGACGACGCGGTGCATGAAGATCACGGACATCGCGTTCTCGAGCACGGTGAAGGCCAGCGAGCTGAAGAAGACCATCGTCGCGAACAATAGCCAGCCGACGCTGTCTCGCCGCTCGAGGAAATGCGCGAGCTCGGCGACGATGGCCGCGGACTGTCCCGGCACCAGCCATTCGAGATAGCGGCCGAGCGTGACCAGAAGCTCCTGCTGGTCGATCACGTTCGACAGCGCGATCACCGACAGGATCAGCAGCGGCACGATCGAGAGCAGCGCGTAGTACGCGACCGCGCCGGCGAGCAGCAGGCCCTGGTTGGCGCGAAACGCCTTGATCGTGTTCCAGGCGAACGACCAGGGGTGATGCAGCACATGCTGAGCGGCCGGCCCGATCAGGCGTCCGCCGAGATAGCGCTGGAGGGCGTTGGGGGTGAAGGCCATCGACGGACGCGATTGTCTCGTGGCCGCGGCCGCCGGCTCGACGGTGTCGAGCCCGGGGCTCACGACAGCTCGCCGGCCGTCAAAGTGACCAAGAAATGGATCGGCGCCGCGAGACCGGGCCAGAACCAGAGGACCGAACGCGTGTCGGGGAAGTCGGGGTAGGTGACGACGACAAGCACACACGCAGCGTAGGTGGCGCGACGCGTCGCGCGCATCGGACAGTCACGACCTGCGCGGTAGGGGTCGTCCGACGACGGACGGGCGACGACTCAGACGCCGCGCTGTCGATCGGCGCGAAACGCAGTCGCGAATGCCGCGAAGGTGCCGCTCTCGAGCGCGGCGCGGATGTCGCGCATCAGCGCGACGTAGAAGTGCAGGTTGTGGACGCTGGCGAGCATCGGCGCCAGCATCTCGCCGCAGCGGTCGAGGTGATGCAGGTAGGCGCGCGAGAAGCGCTCGCACGTCGGGCAGCCGCAGGTCGGATCGAGAGGAGCCTCGTCGGTCTTGTAGCGGGCATTCCTGATGCGCAGGTCGCCGAAGCGCGTGAAGAGATGGCCGTTCCTCGCGTTGCGCGTCGGCATCACGCAATCGAACATGTCGACGCCGGCCGCGACGCCGTCGACAAGATCCTCGGGCGTGCCGACGCCCATGAGATAGCGCGGCTTGTCGGCCGGCAGGCGATGCGGCGTGTGGGCGACGATGCGCTGCATCTCGGCCTTCGGCTCGCCGACGCTCACGCCGCCGACCGCGTAGCCCGGCAGGTCGAGCTCGACCAGCCCTGCGACCGACTCCTCGCGCAGCGACTCGAACATCCCGCCCTGGACGATGCCGAACAGCGCGTTCGGGTTCTCGAGCCGCGCGAACTCGGCGCGTGAGCGTTCGGCCCAGCGCAGGCTCATCTGCATCGAGCGGCGCGCCTCGGTTTCGCCGGTGAGCTTGCCCTCGATCTCAAAGGCGGTGCATTCGTCGAACTGCATCGCGATGTCGCTGTCCAGCACGCGCTGGATCTGCATGCTGACCTCGGGCGTGAGGAACAGCTTGTCGCCGTTGATCGGCGACTGGAAACGGACGCCTTCCTCGCTCACCTTGGCGTTGGCGCCGAGCGACCAGACCTGGAAGCCGCCGCTGTCGGTGAGGATCGGGCGCGTCCAGCCCTCGAAGCGATGCAGGCCGCCGAACTGCGCGATCACGTCCATGCCCGGCCGCAACCAGAGATGGAAGGTGTTGCCGAGGATGATCTCCGCGCCCATCGCCTCGAGCGACGCCGGCGCCACGGCCTTGACGCTGCCGTAGGTGCCGACGGGCATGAACACCGGCGTTTCGACCGTGCCGCGTCGCAGGGTCATGCGGCCGCGTCGGGCGTGGCCTTCGGTGGCGAGAACCTCGAAGCTGAGCATCAGCGGATTGTCGCGGCGGGCGGCGCCGCTGCAGGATCGCGCACGAGCATGAGCAGCGTGCGGTTGCGGTCCTCGACGACGAGGAGCCGCCCTGCGGAGTCGACGGCGAACCCGGCCGGCGTGCCAAGCGGATGGCCCTTGCCGCGTGCTGCCCAGCCGTCGATCCACATCCGCGCCGGCCCGCTCGGTCGCCCGTTCGCATCGAGCCCGAAGCCGACGATGCGATGTCCGCCGGCACGGTAGCCGTGCCACGCGACGACGAGCTGTCCGGCGAAGGCGTTCTTCGCGTCCGACGGCACGGCGACCATCTGCAACGGCGCTGCGTGCGCCGGCCAGAGCATGGCGGGCGCTTCCGTCTTCGCGCAATCGACGCGGCCCTCGTAGCCGCGCGCGACCTGCTTCGCGCCGACGCAATACGGCCAGCCGTAGCTCTTGCCCGCGACCAGCCGGTTCAGCTCTTCGTTGGGCGCGTCCTCGTCGCGGTAGTCGACCGAGTTCTCGCCCTGCAGCAGCACGCCGGGCGCGCCGACCCAGGCGAGCGCGAGCGAGTTGCGCAGGCCGGTCGCGTAGGGCTTGAACGACTGCACCGTGAGATTCGGCCCGCCGAGCACCGCTTCGTAGACCGCGGCGCGCGGCGTCGCGCCGACCAGGTCGGAACAGGGCATCGGCAGAGCGTTTGCCGCGTCGCGGCACGCGTCGCTGCTCGAGCCGACGTTGACGAACATCCGGCCGCCGGGAGCGAACGCGATCTCCTTGAGCGGATGCGCGCCGTCGTCGGGCAGGTGGTCGAGCACGGGCTCCTGAGCGATCGGCAGTGCGACTCTCGTGCGCCAGATGCGGCCGGCCTCGCCGACGTAGACGCGGCCGTCGGGCCCGAGCGCGAGGCCGAGCGGACGATCGAGCTTGTCGGCGATCACGGTCATCGCGACCGGCCCGGCGCCGCGTGCCGCTGGCAGGTCGAACTGCAGCAGCCGGCCGCGCTTCGGCTCCCAGCTGCCCATGTCGACGATCCAGAAGCGGGCGGGCGCGACCTCGAGGACGCGGCGCGGAAACATGAGCCCGCTGCTCGCATCGGCGACGAGCGCCAGGCACCAGCCGGCCGGGACGGCGAGGCCGACGCGCGGGAAGCCTGCGCACGTGCCCTCGGTCGCGTAGCTCGCGGCGCGGGCACTTGTCGGTGCTGCCATCGCGAGAGCGACGAGCGCGGCGCTCGCCAGCGCCACCGAGCCCGATGCGACTCGGCGCAACGCACTCATCGATCGCCTCCGTTCGCGCGCGCCAGCAGCATCGCGTCGCCGTAGCTGAAGAAGCGGTAGCGCGCCGCAATCGCGTGGTCGTAGAGCGAGCGCATGCGCGCGTGGCCCGCGAACGCCGAGACGAGCATCAGCAAGGTGCTCTTCGGCAGGTGGAAATTCGTGAGCAGCAGGTCGACGACGCGAAAGCCGAAGCCCGGCGTGATGAACAGATCGGTCTCGCCCGACGCGGGCGCGAGCGCGTCGCCGCCGCGCAGCGCCGCGGCCTCGAGAGCGCGCAGGCTCGTCGTGCCGACCGCGACGATGCGTCCGCCCCGCGCGCGCGCCGCGGCGATCGCGCGCGTCGCCGCGGCGCCGACCTCGAAGCGCTCGCTGTGCATCACGTGGCCTTCGATGCTCTCGCCGCGCACCGGCAGGAACGTGCCGGCGCCGACGTGCAGCGTCACCGCCGTGCGCTCGACGCCCCGCTCGGCAAGTGACTCGAGCAAGGCGACGTCGAAGTGCAGTGCCGCCGTGGGCGCGGCGACGGCTCCGGGCCGCTCGGCGAAGACCGTCTGGTAGCGCGCGACGTCGTCGCTGTCGTCGGCGCGGGCGATGTAGGGCGGCAGCGGCACATGGCCGTGATGGTCGAGCAGCGCGTAGGGATCGTCGGGGAATCGCAAGCGAAAGAGCGAGCCGTCGTCCCCTGCGCGGCCGATCACATCGGCCTCGAAGGCGTCGGCGAAGCGGATCCTCGACCCTGCCTTTGGCGACTTGCTCGCGCGCACATGCGCCAGCACGACGCCATCCGCCTCGACCCGCTCGACCAGCGCCTCGACCGCGCCGCCGCTCGCCTTGACGCCGAGCAGGCGCGCCTTGATCACGGCGGTGTCGTTGACGACGAGCAGGTCGCCAGCCCGCAGCAGCCCGGGCAGGTCGCGAAAGTGCCGGTCCACCGCGACGTCGGCGCGGCCATCGAGCAGGCGCGAGGCGCTGCGCTCGGCCATCGGCTGCTGGGCGATCAGCTCGGGTGGAAGCGCGAAATCGAAATCGCTGAGGGACAGGGGCGGGGTCATCGAAGGGCAAAATTCTCCCATGGCCCCTCCCGCGCGGCGCAAACCCAAGGCGAGCGCCGGCGCAGGGGCGAGCGCGCGATCGGCGCCGGAGCAGGCCCTCGCCAAGCTCGGCCTGGTGCGCGACATCGACCTCGCGTTGCACCTGCCGCTGCGCTACGAGGACGAGACGCAGGTCGTGCCGATCGCGTCGCTCCACGACGGCGAGACCGGCCAGGTCGAAGGTGTCGTCGCCGACTCGAAGATTCAGTTCCGGCCGCGCCGACAGCTCGTCGTGACGATCGCCGACGACAGCGGCGACCTCGTCATGCGCTTTCTCCACTTCTATCCGTCTCAGCAGAAGACGCTTGCCGCCGGCAAGCGCGTGCGCGTGCGCGGCGAGGCGCGCGGCGGCTTCTTCGGGCTCGAGATGGTTCACCCGGCGTTCAAGGTCGTCACCGCCGACACGCCGTTGCCGACCGCGCTCACCCCGGTCTACCCGAGCACCGTGCAGCTGTCGCAGGCGTTCCTGCGCAAGGCGGTGGCCGCCGGCCGCAAGCGCGCCGACCTCGACGAGCATCTGCCTGCTGGCATCGTCCCGCCCGGCCTGCCGACCCTGCGCGAGGCGATCGCGCGCCTGCACGAGCCCGCGCCCGGGCTCGACGCCGCGGCGCTCGAGGACCGCTCGCATCCCGCCTGGCAACGGCTGAAGTTCGACGAGCTGCTCGCGCAGCAGCTCTCGCAGCTGCTCGCCAAGCGCGAGCGCGAGCGGCAGCGCGCGCCGCCGCTCGTGGCGGTGACGGGTCGCCTGCACGAGGCCTTGCTCGCAGCGCTGCCGTTCGCGCTGACCAAAGCGCAACACCGCGTCGCCGCCGAGATCGACGCCGACCTCGGCCGCGCCATCCCGACGCATCGCCTGCTGCAGGGCGACGTCGGCTCCGGCAAGACGGTGGTCGCGGCGCTCGCCGCCGCACGCGCGATCGACGCCGGCTGGCAGTGCGCGCTGATGGCGCCGACCGAGATCCTCGCCGAGCAGCACCTGAAGAAGCTCGTCGGCTGGCTCGCGCCGCTCGGCGTCACGGTCGCGTGGCTGACCGGCAGCAGGAAGGGCAAGAAGCGCGACGAGATGCTCGCGCAGGTCGCGTCGGGCGAGGCCGGTCTCGTCGTCGGCACGCACGCGCTGATCGAGGAGCAGGTGCGCTTCTCGAAGCTCGGCCTGGCGATCATCGACGAGCAGCATCGCTTCGGCGTCGCCCAGCGCCTCGCGCTGCGCGCGAAGCTGGCCACGGAGCTGCCAGCCAGGGCTCCCTCGCCTTTGAAGGGGAGGGACGGGGAGGGGTTGGACCCAGCCTGTCCCGAAGGGGTTGAGGTTCGAGCGAAGCTCGAACCTCATCTTCTGATGATGTCGGCGACGCCGATCCCGCGCACCCTGGCGATGACGCTCTTTGCCGACCTCGACGTCAGCACCATCGACGAGCTGCCGCCGGGCCGCACGCCGATCGTCACCAAGCTCTTCGCCGATGCGCGTCGCGACGAGGTCGTCGCCCGGATCCGCGACGAGGCCGCGAGCGGCCGGCAGACGTACTGGGTCTGTCCGCTCGTCGACGAGTCGGCCGCGCTCGATCTCAAGAACGCAACCGCGACCCACGCCGAGCTTTGCGCCGCGCTGCCCGGCCGGATGATCGGCCTGCTCCACGGCCGCATGCCCGCGGCTCAGAAAGCGGCGGCGATGTCGCTCTTCGCGGGCGGCCAGATCGCGGTGCTGGTCGCGACGACGGTGATCGAGGTCGGCGTCGACGTGCCGAACGCGTCGCTGATGGTCGTCGAGCACGCCGAGCGCTTCGGCCTGTCGCAATTGCACCAGCTGCGCGGACGCGTCGGCCGCGGGACTACGGCGAGCGTGTGCGTGCTGCTCTTCAGCGCGCCGCTCTCGGAGACCGCGAAGGCGCGCCTGAAGGCGATGCGCGAGACCGACGACGGCTTCGAGATCTCGCGCCGCGACCTCGACATCCGCGGCCCGGGCGAGTTCCTCGGCGCGCGCCAGTCGGGCGCCGCGCTGCTCCGCTTCGCCGATCCGGCCACCGACGAGGAGCTCGCCGTCGCCGCTCGCGACGCCGCCACGCATTTGCTCGACCACGATCCCGACGCCGCGGTCCGCCACATCGAGCGCTGGCTCGGCGGCCGCGCCGGCTATCTCAACGCCTAGAGCCTGGCCTAGGATCGGGGGTTCTGACACGAGGAGCAACCGATGTCGCTGGTCGAACGCGTGCAAGCCATCCTGACGAAGCCGAAGACGACCTGGCCGGCGATCCTCGCCGAGCCCGGCGACGCGGCGACGCTCTACCGCACCTACGTGCTGATCCTCGCCGCGATCCCGGCGATCGCCGGCTTCATCGGCTGGACGCTGGTCGGCGCCGGCGTGTTCGGCGTCACCGTCAAGCTGCCGGTCATGGCCGCGCTGGTGCGCATGATCGTCGGCTACGCGCTCTCGCTGGCGATGGTCTGGATCCTGGCGCAGATCGTCAACGCGCTCGCGCCGACCTTCGGCGGCACCAAGGATCCGTTCGCCGCGCTCAAGCTCGTCGCCTACGCCAGCACGGCGACCTTCGTCGGCGGCGTGTTCGGGCTGCTGCCTTCCCTCGCCGTGCTCGGCCTGATCGCGAGCCTGTATTCGATCTACCTGCTCTACACCGGCATCGCCGTCATGATGCGCTGCCCGCCCGGCAAGGCCGGTGCGTACACGGCGGTGGTCGTGGTGTGCGCGATCGTGGCGATGATCGTGCTCGCCGCGGTGATGACGATGTTCGAGAGCCGCGGCGCGCTCGGGCTCGGCGGCGGCGGCGTCGCCGGCCTGCCCGGCGGGACGTCGGGCGGCGCAGACGTCCAGATCAAGACGCCGGACGGCGCGACCGTGACGATCAATCCGTCCGGCATGGCCGAGATGGCCAAAAAGATGGAAGAAGCCGGCAAGCGCATGGAAGCGGCGCAGAAGTCGGGCGACAGCGCGGCCGCCGGCAAGGCGATGGGCGACATCCTCGGCGCCGTCGGCGGCGGCAGCGTCGTGCCGATCCCGTCGGCCGACCTGAAGGCGATGCTGCCGGAGACGATCGGCGACATGAAGCGGGGCAACGTCGAGGCGCAGAGCGGCCAGGCGATGGGCTTCGGTGGCTCGGCGGCGAAGGCAACGTACGCCGCGGGCGAACGCCGCGCGGAGCTCTCGATCGTCGACAGCGGCGGCATCGCCGGACTCGCCGCAATGGCCGGCTGGGCCAACATGACGATGGACAAGGACGCCGACGGCAAGATCGAGAAGGTCTACAAGGACGGCGCGCGCACGGTCCACGAGGAGTACCGCAAGGACGGCAGCCAGGGCGAGATGACGGTGATCCTCGCCAACGGCGTCATCGTCTCGGCCGAAGGCAGCCGCGTCGACATGGCGGCGCTGAAGTCGATGGTGGCGAGCGTCGATCTCGCCCGCCTCGAGGCGACCAAGCGGGCGGCCAAGAACTAGGGTCGGTGCGCAGATCGGGCGCGGCTTTTGCGAGGGGAAGTCCCGACGACATCGGTGCAGGCGGCGGTCGCGCCGCCGATATGCTCGCGCTACGTTTTTCACGCTTCAACGAAGAGGTTTCCCATGCTGCACGCCCTGGCCCGCAAACTTTGCCTGATCGCCCTCGCGCTGCCCGCGCTGGCGATCGCCCAGACGCCGTCGACGCTCGACAAGATCAAGCAGAGCGGCTCGATGACGATCGCCTACCGCGAGTCGTCGATCCCGTTCTCGTACCTCGGCGCCGACGCGAAGCCGGTCGGCTTCGCCTACGAGATCTGCGAGAAGATCGCCGACAACGTCAAGAAGGCGACCGGCCGCGCCGACATGCAGAAGCAGTACCAGGCCGTCACTTCCGCCAACCGCATCCCGCTGCTGCAGAACGGCACCATCGACATCGAGTGCGGCTCGACGACCAACAACTCCGAGCGCGGCAAGCAGGTGTCGTTCGCGACCAACTATTTCTACACCGGCACGCGCTTCCTGGTGAAGACCGGCACCAAGGTCGACAAGCTCGGCGACCTTGCAGGCAAGCAGGTCGTCTCGACGACCGGCACAACCAACTTCCAGATCATCCGGCGCCTCAACGAGGAGCAGAAGCTCGGCATCGACCTGCTCGGGGCGAAAGACCACGCCGAAGCAGCACTGATGGTGCAGACCGCCCGGGCCGTCGCCTTCGGCATGGATGACATCCTGCTCTACGGCCTGCGCGCCAGCTCGCAGAATCCGGCCGAGCTCTCGGTCGTCGGCGAGCCGATCCAGGTCGAGCCGTACGCGATCATGGTCAGGAAGGACGACCCGGCGTTCAAGAAGCTCGTCGACGACACGCTCGCGGCGATGATGAAGAGCGGCGAGTTCGAGGCGCTCTACAAGAAGTGGTTCCAGTCGGCGATCCCGCCCAGGAGCATCAACCTGAACGCGCCGATGAGCAAGGAGCTCATCGACAACATGAAGGCGCTCTCGGACAAGCCCGCGACTTGATGAAACGGCCTCAGCGGCGACCAGCCGGGCGCCGGGCCGCCCCAAGGCCGGCCGCGCCCCCTCGGGGGGCAGCGACCAAAGGGAGGCGCCATCGGGCACCATGACTCTCACTGAGCTGCGCTACGTCGTCGCCGTCGCGCGCGAGAAGCATTTCGGGCGCGCGGCGGAGGCCTGCTTCGTCTCGCAGCCGACTCTCTCGGTCTCGATCAAGAAGCTCGAGGAAGAGCTCGACGTGCGCATCTTCGAGCGCGGCGCCAACGAGATCACGGTGACGCCGATCGGCGAGGAGATCGTGCGCCAGGCGCAGGTCGTGATCGACGGCGCGGCAGAGATCCGCGAGACCGCCAAGCGCAGGAAGGATCCGCTCAGCGGGCCGCTCTCGCTCGGCGTGATCTACACGATCGGCCCGTATCTGCTGCCCGAACTCGTGCGCCAGGCGATCGAGCGCGTGCCGCAGATGCCGCTCATGCTCCAGGAGAACTTCACCGCCAAGCTGCTCGAGCTGCTGCGCGCCGGCGAGCTCGACTGCGCGATCATGGCCGAGCCGTTTCCCGACACGGGTCTCGCGATCGCGCCGCTCTACGACGAGCCGTTCATGGTCGCGGTGCCGAAGCAGCACGCGCTCGCCACGCGCAAGTCGATCAGCGCCGACGAGCTCAAGCAGGAAAAGCTCCTGCTGCTCGGCACCGGCCACTGCTTTCGTGACCACGTCCTCGAGGTCTGCCCGGAGTACGCGGCCTTCTCGTCGTCCGCCGCCGAAGGGATCCGCAAGACCTTCGAGGGCTCGTCGCTCGAGACGATCAAGTACATGGTCGCATCGGGCATGGGCATCACGGTCGTGCCGCGCCTGTCGGTGCCCGACGAGGACCAGCCGCACATCGCCTACGTGCCGTTCACCAAGCCAGTGCCGACGCGCCGCGTCGTGCTCGCCTGGCGGCGCAGCTTCACGCGCTACGAGGCGATCGCAGCACTGCGCAACGCGATCTATGCCTGCGAGCTGAAGGGCGTGTCGCTGCTCTCATAGCGACCGCGGCAAGCCATTGTTTCTATCAATGCATTAGGAAAGTTCGATTTCCCATCGCTATCGAGCAGGACTAACCTCACGATCCTACGCAAGGAGCCCGTATGACTGACCAAGTCCTGCAACGAGTCGACAAGTGCCCGGTGATGGGTGCGACGCATGCCAACACGCCGACCGCGGCGTCGGCGAACCAGAAGTGGTGGCCGGAACAGCTCGACCTCAAGACGCTTCAGCAGAATTCGCCGCTGGCCAGCCCGATGGGCAGCGATTTCGACTACGCCGCGGAATTCAAGACGCTCGACCTCGGTGCCGTCGTCAAGGACCTCGACGCGTTGATGACCGACTCGCAGGACTGGTGGCCCGCCGACTACGGCCACTACGGCCCGTTCTTCATCCGCATGGCCTGGCACAGCGCCGGCACCTACCGCGTCGGCGACGGCCGCGGCGGCTCGGGCTTCGGCACGCAGCGCTTCGCGCCGCTGAACAGCTGGCCCGACAACGCCAACCTCGACAAGGCGCGGCGCCTCCTCTGGCCGATCAAGCAGAAGTACGGGAAGAAGATCTCGTGGGCCGATCTGATAATCCTCACGGGCAATCGCGCGCTCGAGACCATGGGCTTCAAGACCTACGGCTTCGCCGGCGGACGCGAGGACGTCTGGGAGCCGCTCGACATCTACTGGGGTCCCGAGGACAAGTGGCTCGACGACAAGCGCTACACGGGCGACCGGGAACTCGAGAATCCGCTGGGCGCCGTGCAGATGGGCCTGATCTACGTCAACCCGGAAGGCCCGAACGGCCATCCTGATCCGCTCGCCTCGGCCCGCGACATCCGCGAGACCTTCGCTCGGATGGCGATGAACGACGAGGAGACCGTCGCCCTCATCGCCGGCGGCCACACCTTCGGCAAGACCCACGGCGCAGCCGATCCGGGCCAGTACGTCGGCCGCGAGCCGGAAGCGGCCGGCATCGAGGAACAGGGCTTCGGCTGGAAGAACAGCTTCGGCACGGGCAAGGGCGTGCACACCATCAGCAGCGGGCTGGAGGGCGCGTGGACCAACGAGCCGGTGAAGTGGGACAACGGCTACTTCGACAACCTGTTCGGCCACGAATACGAACTGATCCGCGGCCCCGGTGGCGGCAAGCAGTGGGCGCCGAAGAACGCCGACGCCGTCCGTACCGTGCCCGACGCGCACGACCCGGTGAAAAAGCACGCGCCGTTCATGGCAACGACCGACATCGCCATGATCGCGGACCCGGCCTACCTTGCGATCTCGAAGCGCTTCCACGCGAACCCGGACCAGTTCGCCGACGCCTTCGCCAAGGCCTGGTACAAGCTGACGCACCGCGACATGGGCCCGGTGTCGCGCTACCTCGGGCCCCTGGTGCCGCGCGAGCCGCTGCTCTGGCAGGACCCGGTTCCGGCGGTCGGTCACCCGCTGGTCGACGAGCGGGACATCGCTGCACTGAAGGCGACGATCCTCGCGTCCGGACTCTCCGTCTCGCGACTCGTCTCGACCGCCTGGGCGTCGGCGTCGACGTTTCGCGGCACCGACAAGCGCGGCGGCGCCAACGGCGCGCGCATCCGTCTCGCGCCGCAGAAGGACTGGGCCGTCAACGAGCCGGCCGAGCTCGCGAAGGCGCTGTCGGCGCTGGAAGCGATCCGGGCGACGTTCAACGCCGCGCAGACCGGCGGCAAGAAGATCTCACTCGCCGATTTGATCGTGCTCGGCGGTGGCGCTGCCGTGGAGAAGGCAGCGAAGGACGCCGGTCACGACGTCCGCGTGCCCTTCGCGCCGGGCCGCACCGACGCGACGCAGGAGCAGACCGACGTCGAGTCGTTCGCCGTGCTCGAACCGACCGCCGATGGTTTCCGCGACTTCCTCGCCGACAGCCACCGCCGGACCGCCGAGGTGTTGCTGGTCGACAAGGCGGAGATGCTGACGCTGAGCGCGCCGGAGATGACCGTGCTCGTCGGCGGCATGCGCGCCCTGGCCGGCAAGTCGCCGGCGCTGCGTCCCGACTTCTTCGTCAAGCTGCTCGACATGGGCACGACATGGCAAGCCGTCGCCGGATCGAAGAACGCGTTCGAGGGTCGCGACGCGAGCGGTCGGGTGACATCGACGGCGAGCCGCGTCGACCTGATCTTCGGATCGAACTCGCAGCTGCGCGCGCTGTCCGAGGTCTACGCGAGCGCCGACGCGAAGAAGACTTTCGTCGACGACTTCGTCGCCGCGTGGGCCAAGGTCACGAACCTCGATCGATTCGACCTCGCCTGACGCGGCGCGCTACGCTCGCACCCATCAACTTCAACCAGGACGTCACATGGCCAAGAAGGATTCTTCCGCTCCCCGCATCAACATCGGCATCGACGCGGCCGACCGCGCGGCGATCGCCGGCGGCCTGTCGAAGCTGCTCGCCGACACCTACACGCTGTACCTGACGACGCACAACTTCCACTGGAACGTCACCGGGCCGATGTTCAACACGCTGCACCTGATGTTCATGGGGCAGTACACCGAGCTCTGGAACGCGGTCGACCCGATCGCCGAGCGGATCCGCTCGCTCGGCCATGCCGCGCCGGGCTCGTACGCGCAGTTCGGGCGCCTGAGCTCGATCGACGACGTGCCCGAGACGCCGCCGAAGGCGCTCGAGATGGTCGCGATCCTGGTCAAGGGACACGAGGCGGTCGCGCGGACCGCGCGCAGCATCTTCCCGATCGCCGACAAGGCGAGCGACGAGCCGACCGCCGACCTGTTGACGCAACGCCTGACGGTGCACGAGCAGACGGCGTGGATGCTGCGCAGTCTGCTCGAGTGAGCACGTGGCGCGGCTCCGGCCGCGCCCTCACATCAGCTCGTCGATGTGCTTCGGCCAGCTGTCCTTGAGGAGTCGCGAGAGGCCCCGATCGGCGAGCACCTTGCCGCCCGTCTGGCAACGCGCGCAGTAGTTCGTCTCGTTGTCTGCGCGGACGATGCGCTGCACCGGCGCGCCGCATTCCGGGCAGGGCAGGCCGAACTTGCCGTGCACCGCCATCGCCGGATGGAACGCGGTGACCTTCGCCGGCCAGTCGCCGGCCTCCTGTGCCAGCCGCGTCGTCCACTGCGCGAGCGTCGCGCGGATCGCGGCGAGCAGGCGTTCGATCTTCGCGGCGTCGAGCGATTGCGTGAGCGCGAGCGGCGACATGCGCGCCCGGTGCAGGATCTCGTCGGAGTAAGCGTTGCCGATGCCGCTGAAGAGACGCGGATCGGTGAGCGAGCGCTTGACGGTGTGGTTCTCCGCCGTCAGCCGCGCGGCGAAGTCGGCGAGCGACGCGGTCATCACGTCGATGCCGCCGGCATCGAGCGCGCGCAGCGCCGCGCGACCCTCGACGAGGTGCAGCGACGCGCGACGTTGCTTGCCGGCCTCCGTGAGCGCGAGCGTGCCGACGTCGAACTCGAACCACGCGAGCGCGTTGCGGCCGCCGGTCTTTGCCCCGAGGGCGAGCCACACGAATCGGCCGGCGATCATCAAATGGACGACGACGAAGAGATCTCCGTCGAGCGCGAGGACGACCCGCTTGCCGAGCCGCTCGACGCCGGTGACGGTGCGTCCTTCGATCGCCGACACCGGCGGAGTCACCGAGCGGAGCAGGAAGGGATGGCCGATGCGCAGCCGCTCGAGCTTGTGGCCGACAACCTTGGCCGCCAGTCGGTCGACGTAGACGGCGACATCGGGCAGCTCGGGCATCGCGACAGTGTGCCAGCCGTGCGCTGTGCAGGCGCGGTGCCGGCCGGAGGATCAGAGGCGCGTCAGCCGACCCGCTGGATCGCGGCCAGGATCGCCGCCGACGGCGCGTGCCATCCGACGATGCCGCCCTGGGCCGCGATCATCGCCAGCGTCGCGGCCTTGAACTCGGGGAAGTAGCTCGCGGTGCCGTCCTCGACGATGAGGCACGCATAGCCGCGGTCGTTCGCCTCGCGCATCGACGTCTGCACGCAGACCTCGGTCGTGACGCCCGTGAAGATCAGATGCGTCACCCCTTGCGCGTGCAGGATCTCGTGGATCTGCGTCGACCAGAACATGCCCTTGCCGGGCTTCCTGATGACGATCTCGCGCGGCTGCGGTGCGAGCTCGGGAATGATGTCCGCGCCGGGCTCGCCGTCGATCAGGACGCGGCCCATCGGGCCCGGATCGCCGATGCGCAGCGTCGGGTGGCCGCGCATCCGCTTGGCCGGCGGGCAGTCGGAGAGATCGGCGCGATGCGCCTCGCGCGTGTGCACGACCGGCCAGGCGTGGCCGCGCCAGGCCGCGAGCAGCGCGGCGATCGGCGCGATCGCCGTGTGCAGCTTCGTGACGTCGTTGCCGAGCGACGAGCCGAAGCCGCCGGCCTCGACGAAATCGCGCTGCATGTCGATGACGACGAGCGCGGTCTTGCCGGCCGGGAAGCTGTACTCGAAGGGCGTCGCCGCAGTGACCCGAAACGTGGTCATGCGGCCTCCGTCGTCGCGTGGTCGGTGGCCTCGGCTTCCGGCGCCTCGCCGATGTGGTGCGACTCGCCGCCCATGCGCGCGCCGATGGTCTTGCGGTCGGCTGTCGCCGCGGGCGTCTCGAACACGATCCGGCCTTCGCTCATCACGGCGATGCGGTCGGAGAGCTCGAGCAGCTCGTCGAGGTCTTCGCTCACCAGCAGCACGGCCGCGCCGCGCGCGCGCACGCCGACGATGCGGGCGTGGATCTCGCGCACGGCGGCGAAGTCGAGCCCGAAGACCGGGTTGACGGCGATCAGCACCTTGCTCTCTCCGGCGAGCTCGCGCGCGAGCACGGCGCGCTGCACGTTGCCGCCCGAGAGGCTCGCGATCGGCGCGTTCTCGCCGCGCGTCTTGACGCCGTACTCGGCGATCCAGGCGCGCGCGCGCTCGCGCCAGACGGCGAAGCGGAGCCACCCGGCCCGCGCCAGCGGCGCCTCGTCGAAATCGCGCAGCGCCATGTTCTCGGCGACGCTGAGGTCGCCGACGCTGGCGTTGCGCAGCGGCTCCTCGGGCAGGGCGCGCAGGCCGAGGATGCGGTTCTCGCTGCGCCGTCCGGAATAGGCGATGCCGGCGACACGGACGTCGCCCCCGATGCGCGCGCGCTGGCCGACGATCGCCTCGACCATCTCGCGCTGGCCGTTGCCCGAAACGCCGGCGATGCCGAGGATCTCGCCGCGCCTGACGGCGAGCGAGAGGCCGTGGACGGCGAGCGCGCCGCGATCGCCCATCGCGACCAGACCTTTCACTTCGAGGCCGATCGCCGCGGCCGGATCGGTCGGCGTGCGCGGCACGGCGTGGCCTTCTTCGATGACTGCCGCGGCGCCCGCTTCCGACTCGCCGATCATCGCGGTCGCGAGCGCGGCGGGCGTCGTCGTCGCGACCGCCGCGCCGTGAACCTTCTTGCCACGCCGCAGCACCGTCACCTCGTCGGCATAGGCCATGACCTCGCGGAACTTGTGCGTGATCATGAGCACGGTGCACTCGCCGCGCCGCGCGACGGCGCGCACGAAGGCGAGCACCTCGTCGGCCTCCTGCGGCGTCAGCACCGAGGTCGGCTCGTCGAGAATGAGCAGGCGCGGCTTCAGATAGAGCTGCTTCAGGAGCTCGAGCTTCTGCTTCTCGCCGGCCGAGAGCGACGCCGGCGTCGCGTCGAGGGCGAGCGAGAAGGGCGTCGTGCGCAAGAACGCGGCGAGCTCGGCGCGCGCCGACTTCCAGTCGATCAGCGCCGGCGTGCGGCCACCGGCAAGCAGCAGGTTCTCGGCGACGCTCATGTTCGGCGCCAGCGTGAAGTGCTGGTAGACCATGCCGATGCCGAGCGAACGCGCGACGACCGGCGTCGCGATTTCGCGCTCCTTGTCGTCGATCATGATCGAGCCGCCGTCGGGTCGCTGCGAGCCGGCGACGCACTTCACGAGCGTGCTCTTGCCGGCACCGTTCTCGCCGAGCAGTGCGTGGACCGAGCCCGGCGCCACTTTCATCGAGACGCTGTCCATCGCCGTGAACGCGCCGAAGCGCTTCGTCAGCTCGAAGGTCTCGAGCGCGAGGGCGCCGGTCATCAGCGGCGCGGAATCGATCGGTGCGGTCATGATCGTCGCGTTCTCGCGGTCGCTCAGCCCAGCGCCTCGAGCACCGCGCCCGATGACGCGACCGCGCCGAACACGCCGCCCTGCATCGTCACCATCTTGATCGCGGCGAGGTGGTTGCCGCGGTCGGTCGCGGCGGTGCAGTCGGTGAGCAGCAGGCACTCGAAGCCGCGGTCGTTCGCCTCGCGCATCGTCGTGTGCACGCAGACGTCGGTCGTGATGCCGGCGAGCAGCAGGTTGGTGATGCCGCGCGTGCGCAGGACGAGCTCGAGGTCGGTCGCGCAGAACGAGCCCTTGCCCGGCTTGTCGATCACGATCTCGCCCGGCAGCGGCGCGAGCTCGGAAATGATCTCCCAGCCCGGCTCGCCGCGCACGAGGATACGGCCGCATGGCCCGAGGTCGCCGATGCCGACGCTGTTCTCGCCGATCCGGCGCGAGCGCCAGCGCTTGTTCGCGGGCAGGTCGGCGAGGTCGGGGCGATGGCCTTCGCGGGTGTGGATGATCGTGAAGCCGAGCGGGCGCATGCGCGCCATCAGCGTCCTGATCGGCTCGATCGGCGCACGCGTGAGCGAGAGGTCGTAGCCCATCTTGTCGACGTAGCCGCCGACGCCGCAGAAGTCGGTCTGCATGTCGATCACGATGAGTGCGGTGTTCGACGCGCGCAGATCGCCGTTGTACGGCCACGGATAGGGCTCGGCGGCGACGCTCGTGAACGTCGTCGCGGCGAGCTCGGGCATGGCGCTCATCGCGTCACGCCGCCTTGCGCGAGCCTGACAGCGGCGCGGGCAGCAGGTTGTCGGGCGCATGCATGCGCGTCGGCGCAGCGAAGCCGCACGACGTGCCGTCGACGTGCACGACGTCGGCTTCCCAGGGCAGCCTGAAGCGGCCGTTCACCATGTCGTGCATGAAGGTGTACGGGCAGTCCATCGCGCCGCCCTTCACCGCCGTGTAGCCGCGGTGCCAGAGCTGGTACGGGTTGTTCTCGACCGCCCAGTGCTTCCTCGCCTCGCGCACGAGATCGGGCCGGACCTCGCAGGTGATGATCTCGTCGGGCCGGCGGCTGCCCTCGACCATCACCGTGCCGTCGAAGTTGCAGACCATGCCTTCGCCCATCGAGTCGAAGCTGCCGTCGCTGCCGCACAGGCACACGCTCGCCGTCACCATCAGGTTCTGGAACGCGTTGGCCTGGTTGGTGATCTTCCAGGAATGCGCGATCGGCGCGGTATAGCCGGCGGTGCGCAGCATCACTTCGGCGCCCTTGTAGGCGCACTCGCGTGCCATCTCCGGGAACATGCCGTCGTGGCAGATGATGAGCGCGAGCTTGACGCCCTTCGGCCCGTCGATCACCGGGATGCCGACGTTGCCCGGTTCCCACGCCTCGACCGGCACCCACGGGTGGAGCTTGCGGTAGTAAAGCGCGACCTGGCCCCGGTCGTCGATGACGATCCCGGTGTTGTACGGGTTGCCGTTCGGGTTGAACTCCATCAACGAGAAGCAGCCCCAGACCTTGTGCTCGATGCACGCCGCCTTGAACGACGCGACCTCGGGTCCGTCCATCGAGCACATCAGCTCCGGCGCGATGCTCATCGACAGGCCGTGCAGCGAATACTCGGGGAACGCGACCAGATCGAGCCCGGCGTTGTCGCGCCGTGCCTTGCCGACCATCTCGACGATGCGCGCCGCCTGCGCGGCGAGCTGCGCGGGCGTGTCGACGATCGGCAGCTGCAGCT
>Ga0123337_10000851_pt1 | contig 45542 bp, 34 predicted proteins | sample frozenSSSSmetaG_FD_89792 | JGI IMG/M metagenome (GOLD analysis project Ga0123337, IMG submission 89792) | Glacier valley bacterial and archeal communities from Borup Fiord, Nunavut, Canada, to study Microbial Dark Matter (Phase II) -... | ecosystem: Environmental > Aquatic > Freshwater > Ice >... | reverse complement strand
GAGCCTCCTATAGGACTTGAACCTACGACCCCTTCATTACGAATGAAGTGCTCTACCAACTGAGCTAAGGAGGCTTGTTACATAAACCGGCCGGGGCGCCGGTGCGATGCAAATATAAGGCCAATCTGAAAGTTAACGCAAGAGCAAGGGCGTTTTTTTGGTAAATTTGCACTATGATTTCCATTACCAACCTGTCGTATTACCTCGGCAGCCGCGCGCTGTACGATACCGCATCACTCCATATCAAACCCGGCCAGAAAATTGGGCTCATTGGCCTGAACGGAACCGGCAAGTCAACCCTGCTCCGCATCATCAACGGTGATTATCAGGCCGACGGCGGCACAATTTCCAAAGCAGGCGACGTTACGCTCGGTTTTCTCAACCAGGACCTGCTCTCTTACCAGACCGACGACTCCATCCTGAGCGTGGCCATGCAGGCGTTTGCCCGGCAAAACGAGCTTCAGGTGCAGATTGAGGAACTACTCCATGAGATGGAAACCAACTACCGCGATGAACTCGTGGATCAGTTGGGCAAGGTGCAGGAAGAATTCGACGCGCTGGATGGCTATACGGTACAGGCGCGGGCCGAAGAGATTCTGGAAGGTCTCGGCTTCACCACCGAGGATTTACAAAAGCCCCTCCGTACGTTTTCCGGCGGCTGGCGGATGCGCGTGATGCTGGCCAAACTGCTACTGCAAAAGCCGTCATTGCTGATGCTCGATGAGCCGACCAACCACCTTGACCTGCCGTCCATTCAGTGGGTTGAAAAATACATTCAGACCTACGAGGGAGCCGTAATCGTGGTTTCGCACGACCGCGAGTTCCTGGATAACGTCATTGACGTGACGGTGGAGGTGGCTAACGCCAAGCTGAACTACTACGCCGGCAACTACTCATTCTATATCGAGGAAAAAGCCCTGCGCAACGAGGTTCAGAAAGGTGCGTACGAAAATCAGCAGGCTAAAATCCGGCAGACCGAGCGGTTTATCGAGCGCTTCAAAGCCAAAGCCAGTAAAGCCAAGCAGGCACAGAGCCGCGTGAAGCAACTGGAACGCATGGATCTGGTCGATGCCGTGATTGACGCATCGGCGCGGGTCAATTTCAAATTCCAGTTCTCCACCCAGCCGGGTCGTCATATCCTGCATCTCGACGACGTATCGAAAGCGTACGGCCCCAAGCGTATCCTAACCAATGCCGACGTTCGGCTGGAGCGGGGCGATAAAGTTGCGCTCATTGGAGCCAACGGTAAGGGTAAGTCAACGCTGTTACGGATTATTTCGGGGTCGGAGCCGGTCAGCGAGGGCAAGCGCGAACTGGGTCATAACGTATCGTTCAGCTTTTTTGCGCAGCACCAGTTAGAGTCGCTGAACGTGAACGACAACATGCTGGAAGAGTTAAAATCCGCTAACCCGAGCAAAGGCGAGGGCGAGTTGCGGGGCGTATTGGGGTGCTTTTTGTTTTCGGGCGATGAGGTGTTCAAGAAAATCAAGGTGCTGTCCGGGGGCGAAAAGTCGCGGGTGGCACTGGCAAAGGTGCTGCTCTCCCAAGCCAACTTCCTGTTGCTTGACGAGCCGACCAACCACCTCGACATGCAGTCGGTCAATATCCTGATTCAGGCGCTGGAGCAGTACGAAGGCACCTACGTGGTGGTCTCGCACGACCGGTATTTCGTCTCGCAGATTGCCAATAAAATCTGGTACATCGAAGACGAGCAAATCAAGGAATATCCCGGCACCTACGACGAATACGAATGGTGGATGGAGGAGCGCAAGACTGAGGGCGCAGTAACGGGGGGTAAAAGCCAGGCCGGCAACGGAAACGGTGCTGCTCCCAAATCCCTCGCCCCCAGCCCTCAGCCCAAAACCAGCAATGACGATGAGCGCAGAGAATGGCAGCGGACGCTGAAAAAACTGACACAACAAGCCGAAGAATCCGAATCGAAAATCAGTCAGCTGGAGCAACGAAAAACGCGGCTCGAAGCCGAACTCGCCGACCCCGCCACCTACGGCGACGATAAGCTCATGCAGGCCAAAAATGACGAATACCGACGTGTAACCAAGCAAATCAGCGAACTTCAGGACGAATGGGAAACCGCCATGCTTGAAGCAGAAGCGGTAGAAAAGCGGTTGGTTTGACAATACGCAGATGATGCGGGTCATGCTGATTAGAAAAATAATTCGCGTGAATCGGCGTCATCTGCGTACCAGTAATTTCGTTCTAACAGACAGATGAAAAAACTGTTTATTGCCTTTCTGCTGTTTGGTACCGTTCACGCCCAAACTATCCCAACGGTCGACCATATTTACGACCCGCAGATTTACACGGCTCTGCTGTTTCCACAGGTAGCTCCGGTAGCAACAAACAATCCGGTGCCAGAGCCCGCCAGTCCGGCCGCTACGCTGAACCCACCCGTGATTTCGCTCGATGAGCCGGCTTTTCTGCAACTGGAGTTTGACGACCTCACAGCCAATTACCGGTCGTTTCGCGCCAGACTTATTCACTGCAACGCCGACTGGCAGAAGTCCGTCCTGAACGAGATTGAATACACCTACGAATACAACGACAATCCGATCACCGATTACGCCGTTTCCATCAACACCAAAGTACCCTACTACCACTATCGCTTTGCCGTACCACGCGTGAAACTGCCCGGTAACTACCTGCTGGTGATCTATGATGAACGTAACCGAAAAAATATCATCCTGACGCGCCGGTTCAGCACCTACCAAAACCGGATTACCGTTGGCGCGGGGGTTACGTTTTCGGTCGATCCGGCACGGCAGTTCATCGACCAGCAGGTTAACCTCACCATCGATTACAAAGGGTATCAGATCATTTCCCCGCAGGATGATTTTAAAGTGGTGATTCGCCAGAATTTCCGCGACGACCGGACCATCGGTGGCTTACGCCCCACGAACGTGCGGGTCTTTGAGCAACAACTCGATTATAATGTGGCCGACCTCAGCAATACCATACCAGGCGGCAACGAGTTCCGGTTTTTCGATACGCGAACCGTCCTGAGCCGGGGCAACTTCATCGACCGTATCGACCGCCCCGCCGACCGCAATATTGCCTACGTTCAGCCTGATTTGCCCCGCAGCCGGGGTGCCTATATCCAGAGCGATGATTTCAACGGGCAGTACATTATTGACCATCGCGAAACCGGTAATGGAGCCACCAGTGCCGACTACATCGAAACGGTATTCACGCTGAAAACGCCCGAAATCCCCAACGTCGACGTCTTCGTGAACGGTGCGCTAAACCTGTGGCAGCTGAACGACCGCAACCGTATGACCTTCGACCCCGCTTCTGGTACGTACCGGGCGGCTGTTCTGCTCAAACAGGGCGTGTATAATTATGATTACGTGGTGGAGACCGGCACTCAGCCGCCCCGCGTGGACGAGGGTTTTATTGAGGGCAACTACTCGGCCACCGAAAACGTGTACGAAGTGTTCGTCTATCACCGCCCCCCCGCCAGCCGCGCCGACCAGCTTGTGGGCTACCGACGCGTGGGCGTAAACCGACGCTGACCCATCCCACTATAAATAACCCGACCTCTGCATGAACCGCATATTTCTGATTCACGGGTACGTAGAAGACCCAACCATTTTCGATACGCTGGTGCCGTTGCTACCTTCGGCCAATTTTGTGCGCATCAATCTGGCCGATGAGTTTACCAGGTGGCAACCAGCCCGCTCTGTGTCGTCCCGGACGCTGGCGCAGTACCTGACGGAGTATTATACGATTACCCCAAAAGATACGGTCATTGGCCATTCGATGGGCGGATGGGTGGCGATCAATATCAAGGAGGTAAGCGGAGCCAAAGCCATTCAGCTTGCGTCCTGGACCGATCAGAAGAAGATCAAATTCCCGACCAACAACCTGGCTGTTTTGCGATTCCTGCTCGACACCGGCATTACGCAAAGCAACGCACTGACTGGTTATTTCAGGAAGCAGTATCCGTTCGATGAGTCGCGCGAGTTGTACAACCAGCTGGTGGGTGGGATGCAGACGATGTCCCGGCAGTACATCTGGCAGCAGCTCCAAACGCTATTTGCCCACGTACCACCCCTGACCGTACAGCCCGACCTCCGCATTCACGCCCGCGCCGACAACATCGTGGCCCCGCCCGCTGAACCCTATACGCAAGTTCCCGGCGACCATTTCAGTCTGATTTTTCATGCTGAGTTAGTAGCAGAACCTATACGTCTTCTTATCCGATAACCTTCGGTACCTCAAAAAACTCGTCGGTATGCTGGGGGGCGTTTGCGAGAGCCTGCTGGCGGGACAGGTGCTGACCCACTACGTCGGGGCGCAGGACGTTGACCTCGGGTGAGAGGTGGATGAGCGGTTCTACGCCGGTAGTGTTTACTTCGTTGAGTTGCTCCATCCAGTCAAGTACGCCGTTCAGGCTGTTGAGCAGGTCAGTTTCCTCGTCGGGATGGATGTCCAGCCGGGCCAGATGGGCAATCTTGTTTAACGCTTCCGAATCTACTTTCATCTACTTAATGCTTAAAATGCCGGACACCGGTCGTGACCATAGCTATGTTGTGCTGGTTGCAGTAGTCGATGCTGTCCTGATCACGAACCGAGCCGCCGGGCTGTACCACCGCCGTAATACCCGCCTGACCCGCAATTTCGACGCAATCGGGGAACGGGAAAAATGCATCGGAAGCCATAACGGCCCCGTTCAGATCAAATCCAAATGAATGTGCTTTCTCAATGGCCTGCCGCAACGCATCCACGCGCGAGGTCTGCCCCACGCCACTGGCCAGCAACTGACCTTCTCTGGCCAGTACAATCGTGTTCGACTTAGTATGCTTGCAGACTTTACCCGCAAACTCCAGCGCGCGTACTTCGTCGGGTGTTGGGGCTGTGGTGGTCACGGTTTTGAAGTCATCGGCGTGCTCGGTGCGGTCGTCTTTATCCTGTTCCAATACGCCATTGAGCAGCGTTTTAAACATGACCGTCGGCAGAGTGGTTGGCTTTCGTTTCAGTAAAATTCGATTTTTCTTCGACTTCAGGGTCGCAAGAGCCTCCTCCGAAAAATCGGGCGCAATCAGGATTTCCATGAACAGTTTGTTCAGCTCATGGGCTGTTTCGCCATCTACGGAGGTATTCGTAATAATAACCCCACCAAAGGCCGAGACCGGATCGCAGGAGAGCGCGTTCAAATACGCCTGTTTACCGGTTTGGGCGGTGGCAATACCGCAGGCATTGGTGTGCTTGATGATGGCAAACGTAGCCGCGTCATCGCCGTCCTGAAACTCGTCGATCAATTGCACACAGGCATCCACATCGACTAAGTTATTGTACGATAACTCCTTGCCATGCAGTTTCTCGAAAAGCGCGTCCAGATCACCGTAGAACGACGCCTGCTGATGCGGGTTTTCGCCGTAGCGCAGATGGGTGGCCGACAGGTTAAGGAACGTGTATACCGATTCATTAACCGCACCCGTTGCCACCGCCGGGGTTTGTTGTGTGGCATCAGCGGTCAATTTATCGGACGCGAAATACGCCTGAATGGCCGTGTCGTAGTGCGACGTAACGGCAAAGGCTTCGCGGGCGTGGCGTCGGCGGTCGGTCAGATCGGTAGCTCCGCTTTTTTCCGTCAGCAGCGTTACCACATCCGCGTATTGGCTCCGCGACGAGACGATCAGCACATCGTTATAATTTTTAGCAGCCGCCCGAATCAGCGAAATCCCACCAATGTCAATCTTCTCGATAATGTCTTCATCCGATGCCCCCGACGCTCTGGTTTCCTCGAAGGGATACAGATCGACGACGACCAAATCGATGGGTGGAATGCGATGCCGTTCGGCCTGGGCTACATCTTCGGGCAGGTCTCGCCGGTACAGGATGCCGCCCATAACCGAAGGATGCAGCGTTTTTACGCGCCCGCCAAAAATGGATGGATAGCCGGTTAGGTCTTCGACGGCGGTAACGGGAATGCCAAGGTTTTCGATGAACGACTGGGTACCGCCGGTCGAGTAGAGTTTGACGTTTTGCTCGTGCAGCAGCCGAACAAGGGGCTCGAGACCGTCTTTATAATAGACAGAAATCAGCGCGGAAGTGATGGGTGTCATTAGGGAGGTTTTCAGTCAATGGGCAAAGATAACCAAAGGGCGTAACTTTGCCGGAACGCTTCGGCAATCAGTGTTTACGGCATGAGTGCATTCAAAAAATTAGCGGGCGATACGGCCCTGTACGGTGTCAGCACCATTCTGGCCCGTTCGGTCAACTTTGCGCTGGCTCCCATCCAGACCTACGCCTTCCTGCAACCGTCCGACCTGGCTTCCAACGTAACCCTGTACGCATGGATTGGGGTATTGCTTACAGTCTACACACTGGGGCTGGAAACGGCCTTTTTCCGGTTTGCGGCCCGTGCCAGGGGTATCGAAAACGCCGACGAACGGCAACGGGTGTTTAACCAGGCCACCAGTATTGTGGTCTTGTTCGGCGCGGCACCTACGGTACTAGCGGTGCTGTTCTCCGATACGGTGGCAGGGTGGCTCGGCTATCCTGACGAGGGGATTGCGGTGGTCTGGGCCGCACTGATCCTGTTTGTCGATGCGGTGGTGGCTATTCCGTTTGCACGGCTTCGGGTCGAGAACAAAGCGCGGCAGTTTGTGGCGGCTAAGGTTATCAACATTCTGCTGAACGTAGCGCTCAATATCTTCTTCATTGTGCTGTGCAAAGACATCTCGGAGGGCGACTATCTGCCAACGCTGCAACCCATAGCCTCATGGATTTATCGCTCTGAAATCGGTCCCGGTTATATTCTGCTGGGCAATCTGATTGCCAACGGACTATATTTCCTGTTCCTGCGCAATGCTTTTGCCGGTTTCCGTCTGACGTTCGATGCCTCTGCCGCTAAAAAGCTGCTTGTCTATTCCTTCCCAATTATGCTCACGGGCTTATCGGCAGTGCTGAACGCCCTGACTGACCGCCTGATGCTGCGACGGTGGCTACCCGACGGTTTTTATGAGGGTCTGACGTCAGAAGATGCGCTGGGCATTTACGGACAATGTCTGAAACTGTCTATTTTTATGGCTTTAGCAACCAACGCCTTTAAGTTTGCCGCCGACCCGTTCTTTTTCAGTCAGGCCGAGGATAAAAACTCACCCAAACTCCTGGCCGACGTTACAAAGTGGTTCACGATTGTATGCGTACTGTTGTGGGTGGGCGTGAGTCTGAATCTCGACGTTATTGGCTTATCCATCAGTAAACGGTATCGGGCGGGGCTGGACGTGGTGCCGCTGCTGCTACTGGCAAACCTGTTTCTGGGCGTGTATTACAACATCTCATTCTGGTTCAAACTCAGCGACAAAACCCAGTATGGTACATTGATTACGGTGGTTGGGCTGGTGGTTACGGTGGCGGGTAACCTGCTGCTGATTCCGGTCATTGGCTACATGGGTTGCGCGGTGGCGTTTCTGGTGTCGAGTTTCGTGATGATGGTACTTTGCTATTACCTGGGCGAACGCCATTACCCCGTGCCCTACCACGTACGGTCGGCGGGGGGATATGTGTTGGGCGCAGGTGTGCTGATTGGCGTATCGTGGCAGTTTCCTATTTCCAACCTGTGGATAGCCGTACCCACGCATCTGATCCTTTTCGGTGCATTTTTTCTAATCGTGCTTTTTGTAGAACGTGCTGCGTGGCAACCGGCTATGGCGCGGTTTCGGCAACGCAGCGCAAAGCAGAACAGCCACGCCAACGACGTATAGATTGCTTTATTTTCGTCACTCCTGATACCATCGCTATGCAAACCGCTCCGACCCCTACTCAAACAGAATGGTCATTAACCAAACCCGCTCGCCTGCTCTCGCTCGATGCCTTTCGCGGGCTGACGGTAGCCGCCATGATTCTGGTGAATAACCCCGGCGACTGGGGCCACATCTACGCACCCCTCGAACACGCTCCCTGGCACGGCTGGACCCCCACCGATCTAATTTTTCCGTTCTTCCTCTTCATCGTTGGCGTATCCATTACGTTCGCGCTGGGGGGTTCAGGGAGTGGCAACGGAGTGGTAAGTAAGATACTGAAGCGCAGCGTGACGCTATTTTTGTTGGGGCTGTTCCTGAATTTCTTTCCGAAGTTCGACATCAGCACAGTGCGGATCATGGGCGTACTACAACGGATTGCACTGGTCTATCTGGTCTGTTCGCTCATCTTCCTGAAAACCACACCCCGGCAGCAACTGTACCTGCTGGCCACGCTGCTCGTTGGCTACTGCGTTCTGCTTACGGCCATTCCGGTACCGGGCGTGGGCTATGCGAACCTCGAGCCCGAAACGAACCTGGCCGCCTGGATTGACCGGATTATCCTGACGCCCGCGCACGTATACAAACCGGCCCGGGTGTGGGACCCCGAAGGCTTGCTCAGTACGCTGCCCGCCATCGGCACCGGCATCATCGGCCTGTTAGCCGGGCGGTGGCTACGCAGCGACCGGTCTTTTTCGAAAAAAGCATCCTGGCTCTTTACGGCGGGCTGCCTGACGCTACTGGCCAGTTTAGTATGGGATAGCTTCTTTCCCATCAACAAAGCCCTCTGGACCAGTGCGTATGTGCTGCTGACCGGCGGATTGGCCATGCTGAGCCTGGCGGTTTGTTATTGGCTCATCGACGGAGATGCCGGAGTTGCGTCTACCCGCCGGAGTATGGCCATGCCGTTCGTGGCGTTTGGCGTCAATGCCATCACGGTTTTTTTCCTGTCGGGTCTGATTCCGCGCATCATGAACCTGATTAAAATTACCCGGGCCGACGGGACCGAAACGGGTTTACAGTCGTATCTATACCGCTCCTTTATCGCGCCATTTTTTAGCGACCCCCGCAACGCATCGCTGGCTGGCGCGCTTACGTTTGTGCTGATCTGGTTCGGAATTTTGTGGTGGATGTACCGGAAAAATGTGATTATCAAGGTGTAAGTCCGGCTTTCTGCAAAAAAGTAGCCATCACTCATAGTGGATGGATCACAGCCACGAGCCAGCCCGGCGCGGGGGCAACGTTCAGCGTCTATCTGTCGGTCTAAATTAGTAGGGAGCTCTATTCTACAGTATCAAAAAGTCATCTGGACCTATCCTATTTGCAACTTTCCCAGAGAGGTTAGAAGTATTTTACGGCTACATAATGCTTTATCCCCATAGCTTCGTGTAGAAGACATCTGATCGTTTCCACCAGTAAACAGCCGATTGCTACGCCTACTATCTATGCAAAGGCCATTTTATATCCTGTGTCTGTCGGCCATTGTGCTGGGAACGATGGTCGGGTTCGGACCATCGCTCATACCCCATGCCGCCGAAGAGCCATCGCCGATCAGGACGCCCGCCGACGAGCGGTCTACCTTCCAGCTCGAGCCGGGTTTGCAGATTGACCTGGTTGCGGCTGAGCCGATGATTAAAGACCCCGTAGCCATCACGTTCGACGCCGACGGGCGACTGTGGGTTGTGGAAATGACCGGCTATATGACGACCATCGACGGCGCGAATGAAGACCAGCCGTCGGGCCGGGTGCTGGTGCTGGAAGATACCGACAAAGATGGGCAGATGGATCAGCGACATGTGTATCTCGACAGTCTGGTTATGCCCCGTGCCATAGCGCTCGTTAGTGGTGGCGCCCTGGTGGCCGAGGCCGGTAAACTCTGGATCACAAAAGACCTGAACAACGATCTGAAAGCCGATAGTAAAACGCTGGTTGATGCAACGTACGCAGCCGGTGGGCTGCCCGAACACGCCCCCAACGGACTATGGCGCGGTCTTGACAACTGGCTCTACAGTGCCAAAGGCCGCGTTCGATACCGGTCCCTACCCAATGGTACGTTTCTGCGCGACAGTACCGAGTTTCGGGGGCAGTGGGGCATTAGCCACGACGACGCTGGCCACCTGGTATACAACTACAACTGGTCGCAGCTTCACGCTGATCTGGTGCCGCCCAACGCGCTGGCCCGCAACAAAAATCACAAACCTACCACCGGCATCGACCACGGCCTGACCCTCGACCGGCGCGTCTATCCCATCCGGTCCACACTGGCCGTGAACCGGGGCTACATTCCCGGCACCCTCGACAGTACGGGCCGCATCCGGGAGTTTACCGCGGCCTGCTCGCCGTTCGTTTATCGCGAAACCACCCTACCAGACGTTTATCGGGGCAATATCTTCGTGTGCGAACCGGCGGGGAATCTCATCAAACGGAACGTCGTCACGCAACAGGGCGTCACGCTGTCGGCGCGGGACCCGCATCCGGGTCGCGAGTTTTTGGCATCGACCGATGAGCGGTTCCGGCCCGTCGCCCTTGCCACCGGTCCCGACGGGGCGTTGTACGTGGCCGATATGTACCGGGGCATGGTGCAGCACCACGCGTACATGACGCCATACCTGCGCGAAAAGACGCTGGAGCGGAACCTGACCCAGCCCGTACATACTGGACGAATCTGGCGCATTACACCCAAAAACCAGACAGCTCGGATCACTAAAAAGCTGTCAACGGCGTCAGCAGCAGAACTGGTAGCGGCTTTATCATCGGCCAGTGGCTGGCAGCGCGACGTGGCGCAGCGGTTGCTGATCGAGCGGCAGGACGTACAGAGTGTTCCGGCCCTGACCGAACTGGCCACGCAGGGCCACGAGCCACTGGGCCGGATGCACGCACTCTGGACGCTGGACGGTCTGCAAAAAAATACCGCACCGGCAGACCAGACGGACCTGCTGTTTCGGGCATTAGCCGACTCCGATACCCGCGTTAGCACCACTGCCCTGCGGTTGCTGGAACCGATGGCCCGGCGCGACAAGGCCGTACAAACCAAACTCGGGGCAGTACTACTGGCCAACGGGCCTGCGGCCTCCCTACCCAGCGTATTACAAATGACCTTGTCGGCATCGGTCCTGAATCCGGCGGAAGCACAGTTGCTGCTGGCTGGTATTATGGACCGCTACGATACACTGGCTTTACTGCGTGACGCGGCCCTGAGTAGTCTGGCGCATCAGGAGTTTGCGTTTCTGAAACGAGTCTGGAACGATCCGCGCTGGCAGACGAAGCAACCCGCCAAAGAAATTTTTCTGGAAATGCTGGCATCGGCCATCATCCATGAACGCAACCCCACCCAGTTGTCGGCTCTGTTCCGAATGGTCAGCGGCAATCGGGAGCAAATGGGCTGGCGGCAGGAAGCGGTGCTAAACGGACTGGCGTTTGGCGGTAGTGCCTCGGCTAAACCCATCCGGCTCAGCGCACCCCCGGCTCAGCTAACCTCCGCGCCGTTGGCAAAATCACCGAAACTGGCGGCTGTGAGCAATTTCTTTACCTGGCCGGGCCGGACAGTGGCGCAGCAAAAGACGGTACAGAAACCACTACTGAATGAAGACGGGCAGAAACTATTTGCGTCGGGACGGCAACTGTACCTCAACACCTGTTCGGGCTGTCATGGTACCGACGGAGCGGGACAATCGCGGTTTGGGCCACCATTGGCCGGTTCCGACTGGGTTACGGGCAATGACAAACGGCTGGCCCTGATTCTGCTTCATGGCATGGAAGGCCCGATCATGGTAAAGAATCAACTGTATGATGTACCGAATATTCTCCCCTCCATGCCCGCCCACTCAACCCTGGACGACGCCACCCTGACCGCTCTGGTCACGTATATCCGCAACGAATGGGGCAATCAGGCCGGACCGGTCGACAGGCGCATGGTCAGCACAACCCGCGTAACGGGGCAGGGCCGCGTTGTTCCCTGGACGGCTAAAGAACTCGACGCTTACATGAGCAAACAATCCCAACCAACACAGACCCAGCCGTAAACCCCAGCCAGGATGCAGAGACGCGAATTTATTCGGCAAACAGCCGCCGGTGCCGCCATGCTGTCAGTTCCGGCAGTAACGGCTATGCCCGCTACCGCTCCTAAAACCACGAAAATGGGCATTGTGGTGCATTCGTATGCGTCGCGCTGGCAGTCAAAGACAGAGTCGGGCACGTATCCCAGCCTGCGCAACGCCCTCGATTTGCTGGACCATTGCCACAAACTTGGCGCGGGCGGCATACAAACCATTGTGGATGATAGCTGGACGAGTGACTTTTCCCGGCAGGTGCGTAACCGTTCTATGACCCTGAATCTGTACGTTGAGGGTTCCGTGGCCATGCCTAAAACCACGCAGGACACCGCCGACTTTGCCCGGCGCATTGGCCGTGCCAGGGAAGCCGGGGTTACGGTGGTCCGTACCGTGTGCTCCACTGGTCGACGCTACGAGAGCTACCACTCTGACGAAGCGTTTCGGGCGTTCAAAAAAAACGCGGTCGCGCTGATGCAGGCCGTGGAGCCGATTCTGAAAAAGCAGGGCGTCCGGCTGGCCATCGAGAACCACAAAGACTGGCGGGCCGACGAACTGGCATCCGTGATGAAGCAACTGGCAAGCGAATGGGTGGGCGTCACCATCGACTTCGGCAATAACTTCGCCCTGCTCGATGACCCTATGAATCTGGTACAGAGCCTGGCCCCCTACGTACTCAGTACGCATGTCAAAGACATGGCCATGGACGAATACGCCGATGGGTTCCGGCTTTCCGAAGTGCCAATGGGTGAGGGCGTGCTGGACCTGCCCGCCATGGTCGCGCTGTGCAAAAAATACAATCCCGCCGTTACGTTCAGTCTGGAAATGATTACCCGCGACCCGCTGCTGATTCCCTGCCTGACTGCCAATTACTGGCAAACATTCCCGACCTTGCCCGCCACCAACCTCGCCGAAACCCTTCGCACCGTCCGGCAGCATCCCCAGCCAAAAGGCTTACCCACCGTTTCGCAGCTCACCCCCGACGAGCGGCTGGCGGCTGAGGACCAGAACATCCGGCAGTGCCTGGCGTATAGCCGTGAAAAGCTGGGGATGGTGTAATCTCAATTCGATTCTTTATGCAATCTGATCCATTACCCGGCATTCGCCAATTTGATTTAACAGGCCGTACCGCTATCATCACGGGCGGTTCAAAAGGGCTTGGTCTGGCAATGGCCGCTGGTCTGGCTTCGGCAGGAGCCAATATCATGCTCGTGAGCCGCAACGCTAACGAAGGCGAGACAGCCGCTGCTCAACTTCGTCAGCAATTCGACGTGCAGGTCATTGCCCTGGCCGCCGACGTGACCAGCCCTGACGATACCGAACGCATGGCGCAAACGGCCCTGGACACCTTCGGGCGCATTGACATTCTCATCAATAGCGCGGGTATCAACATCCGGGGAGCCATCGACGAACTGACGCCCGACGAGTTCAAGCAGGTTATGGATACCAACGTAACGGGCACCTGGTTGACCAGCCGGGCCGTAACGCCCGCCATGAAGCAGGCTGGTTCGGGCCGGATTATCAACCTTGCCAGTACGCTGGGTCTGGTGGGGTTGGCTAACCGAACCCCCTACACGGCCAGTAAGGGGGCCGTTGTTCAGATGACCCGCGCCCTGGCTCTTGAACTGGCTCCGTTCAACATCATGGTGAATGCCATTTGTCCGGGGCCGTTTCTGACCGCGATGAACGCACCCATTGCCGACACCGAAGAAGGTAAAAATTTCGTGGTAGGGGCTACCGCTCTGGGCCGCTGGGGCGAATTACGCGAAATTCAGGGCGCAGCCATCTTTCTGGCCAGCGACGCCGGCAGCTACATGGTCGGCTCGATGCTGACCGTCGATGGCGGCTGGACGGCCAGATAAATTTTGAATGAGTGAGTAGGCTGACCGCACTGACGGACCGGCCAGCACTTTCGCGCGAGCCTATTCACTTATTCGTAATTCACTCATTCACTCATTAATATGCCTCCGCCCAAAACCCGCGTTCGCTACGGAATGCTGTTCCTTGTGTTTCTCAATGTGGTAATCAACTACATCGACCGCAGTAATATTTCGGTGGCCGGAGCCGCGCTGAGCAAAGATCTCGATCTGTCGCCAGTGCAGCTGGGGTATATCTTTTCGGCTTTTGGCTGGAGTTACGCGCTGCTGCAAATTCCGGGTGGGCTACTGGCCGACCGATACGCGCCGAGGATACTGTACGCTGTTTGTCTGATAACGTGGTCTATCGTGACCATTGGGCAGGGGTTTGTGCGGAGTTTCGGGGCGTTGTTTGCCCTACGGCTGGCTACCGGCACGTTCGAGGCTCCGTCGTATCCCATCAACAACCGGATTGTAACGAGCTGGTTTCCCGAAGGAGAAAGGGCCTGGGCCATTGCGCTGTATGTATCGGGGCAGTTTATCGGGCTGGCGTTTCTGACGCCGGTGCTGGTGGCCATTCAGGTGTGGGCGGGCTGGCAGGGGCTGTTTGTCGTGACCGGTATTGTAGGCATTATCTGGGGCTTTGTCTGGTACCAACTCTACCGCGACCCGCTCGACCATACCGGCGTCAGCGAGTCTGAACTGGCGTATATCGAAGCTGGTGGCGCGGTGCTGAGCGGGCAGAAAAATAACGCCGTCAGCGCGGCTTCGCTCTGGCAATGGCACAACGTGAAGCAGGTGCTGACCAACCGCACGCTCTGGGGCGTTTACATCGGACAGTTTGCGGTGAACTCCATGCTGTGGTTTTTCCTGACCTGGTTTCCGACATACTTAGTCAAATTCCGGGGGCTGGACTTTATCAAATCGGGCTATCTGGCGTCGGTGCCGTTTCTGGCAGCCTGTGCAGGATTGCTGTTGTCAGGCTACGTCTCCGACCGGCTGGTGCGGCAGGGGCAGTCGGTCGAGCTGGCCCGAAAGACGCCGATTATCATCGGGATGTTGCTGTCAGTTAGCATTGTTGGCGCTAATTACAGCGAGAGTACGGCCATGATTATTTTCTTTATGGCGCTGGCGTTCTTCGGATCGGGCATGGCCCTGATTTCCTGGATTTTCGTGTCACTGTTGTCGCCCAAACCGCTGATTGGCCTGACGGGGGGCATCTTCAATTTTGCGGGAAACCTGGCGGCCATTATCGTTCCCATCGTCATCGGCTACTTAGCCGCCGACGGTGATTTCCGGCCCGCGCTGGTGTTTATCAGTGCGCTGGGGCTGGTAGGCGCACTGTCGTACAGCTTCATCGTAGGCAAAATTGAACGGGTTGAGTTGCGGTAAACGGGCCGCTTAAATGGATAGTGAGCTTGTTACCAAGCCTTACGCTCTGGACGCCATCAGCGTGTATCGAACAGTCTCCGCAGCGTGTAAGCCAGCCCAACGGTAAGCAATGCATCAGCCTGTTTTATTTTGGTAACGACCACATTTTCATGGCTGTAGGTGTAGAGTGCGTTCACCGCCAACCCGCGCCAAACCGGAACATCGACCCCGACCGTGGCCTGCCAGCGGTAGTTGGTTTTCGCGGAAAAAGAAGGCTGATAAAACGCTTCGTAATACAGGTGCAACCGCCCTTCGGCCACGTTGTGCCAGCCTCCAACCCAGGCCGTTGGTCGCCAGAGCGAAATGGTTGTCGATCCATCATACACCACTTCGTTATACGTTGCCGATGCAAAGCGGGTTGTTTCATAAACCACTCCCAACGAGGTCTTGACGTTGTTTTTTCGCGTTGTCAGCAGGTGTACCGTCGCCCCGGCCCCACCAAAATACCGGAGCTTGATTTTTCGGCGGAAATTGGTCGATACGTAGCCAATTGCAAACGGATAAACCCGCCGACTGGGGTTAATGTAGAGGTAGTTGCGGCTGAAAACGTCATTGTCGGCCTGCACAGAGTAGAACGACTGATACAAACTGGAATTCTGCGATTTGACCACCAGCGCACGAGTTGGTGCAAGAACGACGTCTATTTTGCCGCGTAGCACCACGACTTCCACGTTTCCCTGCTGCATGGTGCCGGTTAGCGATGCCCGCGCCAGTATCCGGGCGGTGTCGCTCTCGTTCAGTTGCGCCAGTGCGCATCAGGGCATCAGTAACCCCAGCCATAGGCCACCCGTTGTCAGACCTGTTTTTTTGAGCGTCATGGAAAAACAGAAAAACGAGTGGGCACTATCGTTTCACGACTTTCAGCGCGATGTTTCGGCCCAGCTTAGCCCCGAAAGCCAGCGTCATCCAAACCTGAGCGAGTTGCTCCACCAGCCCAATTTTACTGTCGTCGCCGAGATCGTAGCAATTGGCAAAGCCTAATTCGAGGGTCAGCAGCCGGGTTGTTTCTTTGGCTTTCGGGCTGCTGCCGGCCATGAACATATCAACAGCTTCGTTCTGGTAAACGGGGTTGATGAGGTTCTCGAAACCACTGCTGTTGAAGCACTTGACAACGTCGGCGCAACCCGTAATTGCCCGCAAAGCAGTCACTGCGTTCAGATAGTCGGCACTACCGAGGGGGCCATTGGTGGTGTCGATAATCAGCTTATCCTGAACGGTACCCAGCGCGTGAGCCACGTCGATAACGGCTTTGGCCGGTACGCTGATAACGATGAGGTCGGCAGCTTCGGCGGCTTCGCCAACAGTATGGGCAGTAACGCCCGCAAGCTTTGTCAGCGGGCTATCCGTCCCGAACGTAATGGGGTCTTTGACGCCGAGAAAAATACGGTGGCCTTTACCGGACCATGCCTGCGCCAGCGCACCGCCAATTTTACCAGCGCCGAGTATAGCAATGTTCATGAGTTTCGGGGGAAAAGAGTTCAGATACTTCGTTCGTTCATCAGCATGGCAGAGGTTACTCACCTACCGCTTCAATAATGGCTCTGGCCGTTTCGCCCCCAGAGAAATTTTGCTGGCCAGTAATCAGATTTCCGTCCCGGATGGCAAACCCACGCCACAAACCAGCCTGTACGTAGTTGGCACCCAGTGCTTTCAGCTCATCTTCAATCCGCCAGGGCATCACGTGCTTATCGCGCGGAAGCAGACCATATTCCCATACGGCGTTGTCGGCAAAGTCTTCTTCCAAATTGGCAAAGCCGGTCACGGTTTTACCTTTGGCCAGATAGTCGCCGTTCGATAGTTTGGCATACCGCAAAATGGCCGTTCCGTGGCAGAGGGCAGCGGTTACTTTACCGCTTTCGTAGAACTCGACAAATTTTTTCTGCAGCTCAACGGCGTTCTCAAAGGTAAACATCGGTGCCTGCCCCCCGGCCACTACCAACGCGTCAAAATCAGCGATGTCCAGGTCGGCAATCGGCCTCGTCTGGTCGATGAGTGACCGCAGCGACTCCGTATGGATAAAGCCCTGGCTAATGAGATCGGCCGATGAATAGCCACTGGAATCGTTGGGATCGCTCATGGCATCGGCTTCGCACCGCCCCCCGTCGGGACTAAAAATTTCGACCTCGTATCCCTTCTCAGAAAATTCGTAATAGGGGTGCGCCAATTCACTCCACCAGAAACCAACGGGCCAGCCTGAGGTAGTCGATAGGGCGGGATTGGCAATGACAATGGCAACGCGCTTAGGGCGTTTGAGGCTCACAACGTTTGGGTTTTTCAGGCTCATGAGGTTGGCTTGTTTTTGGCTTTAGTGCTGCTTACCGGGCAAAACAAAGTTGATACAACCCCGTACCTTTGCCAACATATACACTTTTTAGTGTGATACTATCTCTTTAGAGAGTGGTTGACAATCAGATACTTAAAGCCATGCCAGACTTCACCCATGACGGGCGGGTTTATTACAATCCGGTCGAATTTGCCCTGAATCAGATTGGAGGCACGTGGCGAATGCCCATCCTTTGGCGGCTTCAGAAGAAAACGGTATTGCGTTACAGCGAACTAAAAAAATACCTGCCGCACATTTTCCACAAGATGCTTTCCACGCAACTGCGCGAACTGGAACGGCACGGGTTCATTACCCGGACGGTGTATCCAGTGGTCCCTCCGAAAGTAGAATATGCCCTTACCGAAAAAGGAAGGCGGGCAATTCCGGTCATTGAATTCATCCGGCAATACGGTCAGGAATTAATGCGCGAAGAAGGACTTGACCCAGCCGTTGTGTTCAGCAAACCCACCGACACGTAGCGTATCCTCCGCATTTTTCACCTATCTTTCCATGTATTCCCTGTTTCCCAAAATGACTCGCTTCCCCCTCCTGCTGATACTGCTCCTCAGCGCGTTACTCGTTACAGCTCAATCGCCCGCTGTCCGCAAAAAAGGTACTCTTCCCGTTGCGAAAGCGACCGTAACGACCCCAAAGTCCGGTACGGTTTCGCTCAAAACGCCCATTCCGCTCGACCCAACGGTAAAAGTGGGGGTACTCAGCAACGGCCTGACGTACTATATCCGCAAAAACACCGAGCCGAAAAACCGCGCTGAATTACGGCTCGTGATTCGGGTTGGTTCGGTGCTGGAGACCGATGAGCAGCGCGGCCTGGCCCACTTTATGGAACATATGGCGTTCAACGGCACCAAAAACTTCCCGAAGAACGAACTGGTCAACTTCCTGCAATCGGCGGGGGTGCGCTTCGGGGCCGACCTGAACGCCTACACGAGTTTCGACGAAACGGTCTATCAACTCCCCGTCCCTACCGATTCGGTGCGGCTATTTGAGCAATCGTTTCAGATTCTGGAAGACTGGGCGCATAACATCACCCTCGACTCTACGGAAATCGAGAAAGAACGGGGCGTTATTCTGGAAGAGCGTCGGCTGGGGCGCGGTGCCGGGCAGCGCATGCGCGACGAGTATTTTCCAATCCTGCTCAACAACTCGAAATACGCCAGCCGGTTGCCCATTGGTACCGAGAGCGTACTGAAGAATTTCAAACCCGACGTGCTGCGGCAGTTCTACAAAGAGTGGTACCGGCCTGATCTGATGGCCGTGATTGCCGTTGGCGATTTCAACGTGCGGGAGGTCGAGAAGATAATCCGCGAGAAGTTTAGCCGCATTCCGAAACCCACCACACCCACCAAACGCCCAACGTTCGACATCCCAAAAAACGACGAAACGAAGGTCATCACCGTAACCGATCCGGAGCAGCCCAACACCGTGGTTCAGGTGATTTACAAACGGCCCGAAATTAAGGAACGGACGCTGGGCGATCTGCGCGAGAGCATCAAACGCGGCCTGTTCAATACCATGCTCGGCAACCGCGTTCAGGAACTCACGCAGCAGGCCAATCCTCCGTTTCTGGGTGCGTACAGCAATTACAGCGATTTTCTGGGCAATCTGGATGCCTTTACGTCCATTGCAGTGGCCAAAGAAGGCAACGTGGAGCGGGCCATTCGGGCCGTGCTGGCCGAGAATGCCCGCGTTAAACAGTTCGGCTTTACGCCTACCGAACTAGCCCGCGCCAAGCAGGAGTTTTTTACGAGCGTGCAGCAGGCCTATACTGAACGCGACAAAACCCGGTCGGCCAGTTTTGTGAACGAGTACGTCCAGAACTTCACCGACAAGGCTCCATACACGACCATTGAATTCTACTTCGGCTTCCTGAAAAACGTACAGCCCGGCATTACTCTGCCCGAAGTCAACGCGCTGATCGATCAGTTTATCCACAACGACAACCGCGCCGTGATTATCATGGCCCCCGAGAAAGACAAGGATAAGCTACCGTCCCGCGAGCAGGTTCTGAGTTATGTCAACGACGCCGGTAAAAACCTGACCGCTTACGAAGACAACACCCTCGACGCCCCGCTCGTACCGACTCCGCCAACCCCTTCGCCGGTGGCAAACGCCCGTGAGATCACGGAGATCGGCGTGACGGAATGGGCATTACGCAACGGCGTTCAGGTGGTGCTGAAACCGACCGATTTCAAAAACGATCAGGTACTGTTTGGAGCCATTAGCCTCGGCGGTACGTCGCTGTATACTCTCAACGACTTCCAGTCGGCGCGGTTTTCGAGCACGCTGACGTCGCTGGGCGGTACCGGTGCGTACAGTCAGGTACAGCTGAACAAATTCCTGTCGGGTAAGCAGGTAAACGTGTATCCTTACGTAGGCGAACTAAGCGAAGGCATCAACGGCAGCACGGCTCCCAAAGACCTCGAAACGGCTATGCAACTGCTGTACAGCTACTTTACGCAACCCCGTAAAGACACGGCGGTGGTGGCCGGGTTTCTTTCCAATCAGCGGAGTGCGCTGCAAAATCAGATTAACACGCCCACGCCCCAGCGCGTATTTCAGGATACCGTAACGGTCACGCTCGGCAACAATAACCCCCGCCGACAGCCGCTCAAACCCGCCGACATCGACAAAGTAAACCTCGACCGCGCGCTGGCCATCTACCGCGAACGCTTCGCCGACGCGAGCGATTTTACATTTTTCTTCGTCGGAAATTTTGAGCCGGAGAAAATCAAACCGCTTATCGAAACGTACCTCGGTGGTCTGCCTTCAAAAACCAAAGCTACCGACGAGAGGGAGACATTTGTGGACCTCGGCATCCGCGCTCCAACCGGCGAAATCAGTAAGACGGTCTATAAAGGTCTGGACCCTAAAGCTACCGTGCAGTTGATTTATAGTGGCGACGTGAGCTGGTTGCCCGAGACAACGACGCAGATCGACGCACTGGCCGAGGTGCTGGAGATTAAGCTGATCGAGAAACTGCGCGAGGAAGAAAGTGGCGTCTATGGTGTGTCGGCCAGTGGCAGTTACGCCAAATACCCGGTGCCACGCTATACCTTTCGGATCGGCTTTGGCTGCGCTCCCGAAAACGGGGACAAACTCATTGCCAAAACGCAGGAGTTGATCAGCAAGCTAAAAGCTACCGGTGCGGACCCCGCCGACATTGCTAAGTTCAAAGCCGAAACCCGGCGCGAAACCGAACTGCAACTCAAAGACAACCAGTTCTGGCTCAACTACCTTCAAAACCAGTACTACAATAACGATAGCCCCACCGAAGTCCTGCGCGAACCCGAACTACTCAACACCGTAACGGTCGAAAGCACCAAAGAAGCCGCCAATACGTATTTCGGCAAGAACTACATCAGGCTGGTGCTGATGCCGGAGCAAAAGCCGTAAACAGTCTTTTCGTATCTTTATCAAAAACATTCGTGAGTTATGGAAGCTACCCTGCTTGAAAAGTCCGAAGCGAACCTCATGGCTGGCATACCGATGTCGAAGCAACAGTTCCTGAACTGGAACGGCGACGACGCCTTTCTGTACGAGTTTGATAATGGCATAGCAATCCCCACCGATGCGATAAAAAAAGAAGAACGGTACATCGTTCGTAACATCCAGAAAGCATTTCGTAAGACCAGCGCCTTTCAGGAAAACGGCTTCCTTTTTGAAGAAAGTGCGGTTTGGCTCACTGCTGACCAGAAACGGATACCAGACGTCGCCTATTTTACTGATGATCAGATCAGGGAATCGGCAACAGCAGAATCTGAACCAATTCCACCGTTCGTAGTCGAACTCATCTCGCCCAGCGATACATCGAAACACATCGAGCAGAAGATAATCGAATATTTTACGGCTGGCGTTCAGGTAGTCTGGCACGTTCACCCTGACCTCAGAATGGTACGGGTCTTTACCTCGCCCCGGCACAATGTGACGTGCTTTGAGCAAGACACCTTCAGTGCGGCTCCGGCCCTGCCTGACCTGCAGTTTACCGTAGATGAGTTGTTCACGATCTGATTTTTCTGTGTCTGCATTCCTCCCCGAACTCCGAACCGTTGCCGTAACGCGCTACGTAACGCCCCTCCGCGAAGGGGGCTCACTACCCGCCATTACCGAAGCCAACGATGATTTTCTGTACGTGCTGAAGTTTCGCGGAGCCGGGCAGGGGAGTAAAGCCCTCGTGGCCGAACTGATTGTGGGCGAACTGGCCCGACTGCTTGGGCTGCGCATTCCCGAACTGGTGTTTGCCCAGCTCGACGAAGCTTTTGGCCGCACCGAACCCGACGAAGAAATTCAGGATTTACTGCGGGCCAGCCAAGGGCTAAACCTGGGCCTGCACTACCTCTCCGGGGCTATTACCTTCGACCCACTCGTGACTACTGTCGATACCCAACTGGCATCGCAGATTGTCTGGCTCGACTGTTTCGTAACCAACGTTGACCGGACGGTTCGCAACACGAATATGCTCATCTGGCATAAGGAACTCTGGCTCATCGACCATGGTGCGGCCCTGTATTTTCACCACTCCGACCAACCCTGGGAAACGCAGGCCACCCGCCCATTTCTGAACGTAAAAGACCACGTATTGCTCTCCCGCGCCACCGAAATTGACGCCGTAGATGCGGAATATCGTCAGCTACTTACGCCCGATAATATCCAGGCGATTGTCTCGCTGGTGCCGGATGTGTGGTTAACGGATGAATCGTCTGAGATGACGCCCGACGAACGGCGGGCCGTGTACATGGGCTTTCTGACAACGCGGCTGGCCCAGTCCGAAATTTTTGTGAACGCTGCCAACGACGCCCGCCATGCACTTGTTTGAGTACGCCGTGATTCGGGTGGTGCCGCGTGTGGAGCGCGAGGAATTCGTTAATGTAGGCGTGGTTCTGTACTGTTCGGCGCAGGGGTTTCTGCAAACCCAATATCACCTGCCCGAAGACCGGCTCCTCGCCTTTTCATCAGCGCTGGACCTGATCGAACTGGAAGAACGACTACGGGCGTTCGTGAAAATCTGCGCGGGTAAGCAGCAGGGAGGACTTATTGGGCAGTTGCCCCCGGCCAGCCGGTTTCGCTGGCTGACGGCCACGCGCAGCACCGTAGTGCAAACCTCGCCCGTTCACCCCGGCCTGTGCGCCGACCCCGCCCAAACGCTGGCGCGGCTATTTGCGGAGTTGGTTTTATGACGTTGGGTTATAGTCCGTTATTAGTCAGTCGATTCTCTATCTCCTGATCAGTGATAGCGTTCAGTTCGCTTTTGTCGTAAATGGCGATAACGAAAACTTCTTCGGCTACAATCTTGACGCATGTGATTACACGCGCACCGCCACTCTTGCCTTTTCGTTTCGACCGAATCGCCATTCTGATCTTGAAACAGTCTTTCCCAAGTGGTTCGCCCTGTTGCGGATTTTCTTTCAGAGAGGCTGATAATGCTGACAAATCCGTCTTGAGCGACCGGTATTTCTTACTCAACGATTTAGCATCTCTTTGGGCATCATTCGTAATTGTGACGCTAAAGCTCATCAATGAAGTCGTCCAGTGATTTCAGTTTGATTTCTCCCCGCAAATGTGCCTGAACGGCCTGGGCACTGCGGTCCAGGCCTTCCAGAAACTCCCGCTTCTTTTTTTCAGTAGGCGTTTCCTTCACGGTTACGGCCTTTATTCTCATCACTTTCGCGAACTGCTTCACTAAGCGCAGTTCGTCGGGGGTTTGGGGTTGTAAGGTTATCTGTTGCATGATGGAGTTGGTTTATTTCGAGAGTTCCAGCATTCGGGCTACGGACTCGTAGGCTTTCAGGCGCACGGCTTCCGGCACCAGAATTTCGGGCTGTTCGTACAGCATGCAGTTGTACAGCTTTTCGAGGGTGTTCATTTTCATATATGGACACTCCGAACAGGCGCAGGTATTGTTGGCATTGGCCGGGGCCGGAATCAGTTTTTTGCCGGGAGCGGCCAGGCGCATCTTGTGTAAAATGCCCGCTTCGGTACCCACAATAAACGTATCGGCTGGGCTATCGACCACGTATTTCAGCAGGGCCGTTGTAGAGCCGATGAAGTCAGCTTCGCGCAGGATGTGTTCCTGACATTCGGGGTGGGCAATGAACTTGGCGTCGGGGTATTGCAGTTGCAGGGCTTTTAATTTCTCCAGCGAAAGGTCAATGTGTACAATACAGGCGCCTTCCCATAACACCATGTCGCGCCCGGTTTTACTAGCCACATACCGGCCCAGATTCGCATCGGGCGCGAAGATGATTTTCTGATCTTTCGGCAGACTTTCCACAATTTTCAGCGCGTTGGACGACGTCACGATGATATCCGACAGGGCTTTAATATCGGCAGAGCAGTTGATGTACGACAGCACGATATGGTCGGGGTACTGCGCTTTGAACTCGGCAAACTTATCGGCGGGGGCCGAATCAGCAAGGGAGCAGCCTGCGTTCAGATCGGGAATGACTACTTTTTTGTTCGGCGAAAGCACTTTAGCCGTTTCACCCATAAAATGTACTCCACAAAACACGATCATATCGGCCGTAGTGGCGGCTGCCTGCTGACTCAGGCCGAGACTGTCGCCCACGTAATCGGCCAGGTCCTGAATGGCGTCATCCACGTAGTAGTGGGCCAGGATAACGGCGTTTTTTTCTTTTTTGAGTCGCTTTATTTCGGCAACTAAGTCAAGGGTATCGTCAACGGGCTGGTTTACGTAGCCTACGCGCTGAACATCTTCGAGAATGGCTTCCATAACTGGTTTGGTAGGTTTTCTTTACTGTTAAACAACCGCAACGGGCAAAAGGTCACGGATGTTATGGCTGGCGAAGTTGCGGAATGTAACGGGGTTTTCAAACTCAATCTATCCCTGACGTACTTTTGAGCTGATGACAACATCTACTGCCGTTCAGTTTTTTGATTGCCACCGGGGGCGCGTAGCGTTTCGGGTGTTCGGCAACGGCCCGGCGGTGATGCTGGCGTTTCATGGCTTCGGTCAGGATAATACGGCCTATCAATCATTCCAGAACCAGCCCGATAACGGCTTTACGGTCTATGCCATCGACCTGTTTTTACACGGCAAAAGTCAACTCACGAGTGGCTCATTGCTAACAAAAGTCGACTGGCAACAACTCATCCACGGTTTTTTACAGGAGCAGGGCATCAACCGGTTTTCGCTGGTTGGGTTCAGCCTCGGCGGGCGATTTTCGCTCGCTACGCTCGAAGCCTTTGCCGACCGCATCGATCAACTCTGGCTCATTGCGCCCGACGGTATTACGCGCAGTTTGTGGTATCGGCTGGCCACACAAAGCGGCACGGGCCGCTGGCTCTTCCGGTACACGCTGCAGCATCTGTCCGTATTAAACCGGGTTGGTCACGCGCTGGTGCGGACAGGATTACTAAACCGAACCGCCATGCGTTTCGCCGAACTCTCCCTCGCAACGCCCCAACAGCGGCAATTAGTTTATGATACCTGGACTCAGTTTCGGCACATTCGACCCAATATTGACTCCATCGCGGCTTTGCTCAACAACTGCCCTGTTCACGTTCGGTTCTTCACCGGCGCGTTCGACCGTATTGTGCCGGGTCAGTATATTCTGCCTCTCACCGACCGCCTTCGGCAGTACGACCTAACAGTATTAAAAACGGGTCATACGCACTTGATTGAGCAGGTAGCCGCGCAAATTTAGCCTTTCGCCAACGCCCGTTGTACCACTTGCCACAGACCGATGATCGATACAATAATCAGCCCAATAATAACGATTTCGCCCCAGCGGCTTTGGTTAGGGTCGTTGAGCAACGCCTGAATTTCGCGGGCTTCTCGGCCCGACCAGATGGCTAGCAGCGTGCGCGGCAACATTCCCAGAAAACCACCCAGCAAAATATTTCCCAAGCTGGCCCCCGACAGCGCGAAGAGCAGGTTGGTCAGACCGAAGGGCAGGATAGGTGAGAGTTTGGCGAAGAAAATAACTTCGAGCTCCCTGTTGAGAATTCTGTCCAGTACCGACTGTGCTTTGGGGTTCTGACGCAGATACCTTATAAACCGGTCGTGGTCGATCCAGCGAACGAGCAGGTTGATAAACAGGATACCGCCGAGGTTGATCACCAGAATAGGCAGCAGTGCATTCCAGCCCAGAAAATACCCAAGCAGCAACGCCAGCATAGTGGGGGGCGTGAGGGCGGCTGAGGTGATGGTGCAGATTAATGTGACCAGAACCCACTGCCCAACGGTCAGACCCGCAATCGTGCTTTCGTAAACAATGGCGTAGTAGCTCAGCACCGACGTAAACACAACGGGCGTAATGGACAGCAAAACGCCCAGCAGGGCCGTTCCGGTAAATTTCTGGAGAATGGTGTTTTTCACTACTTAGAAGCTGTTTGGGGTGGCGATTTGAGACGAAAAGCAGTGGATTTTGGGTGCGGGTAAGGCATTTTTCGAGAGCGTAGCCGTAGCTACGGTTGAGAAAAATAACGCAGAACGCGGCCAAAAGACGCGCTTTGCGACCAAAGCGATCAACTCAAACAGCTTCTCACTAAACGGGGAAACGGATGGTTTTGTGTAGTCGGATTTGAACCGCTAACTTCACCAGATGAACTTCGGAACCAAAGCCATCCATGCCGGTGTCGAGCCGGACCCTACCACGGGCGCGATTATGACACCCATTTACCAGACCTCGACCTACGTGCAGGAATCGCCCGGCAAACATAAGGGCTATGAGTACGCCCGGACCCAAAACCCCACGCGCGATGTCCTGCAAAATAACCTCGCGGCCCTCGAAAACGGGAAGCACGGTATTTGCTACGCATCGGGCTTAGCGGCTACCGACGCCATCCTGAAACTATTCCGCCCCGGCGACGAAATCATTGCCAGCAACGATCTCTACGGTGGTACATACCGGATTATGGTGCGCGTGTTTCAGGAGTTTGGCCTGAAATTCAGGTTCGTTGACCTGTCCGATGCGTCGGCTCTGGAAAAAGCCATTACGCCGAATACAAAAATGGTCTGGATCGAAACACCGACCAATCCGCTGCTTCGGCTGGTAGACATTGCGGCTGTGGCCAACATCATCAAACCATACGGCATTCAGCTTGTCGTGGATAATACGTTTGCCTCGCCGTATCTGCAAAATCCGCTCGATCTGGGGGCCGACATTGTGGTGCATTCGGCCACGAAATACCTCGGTGGCCACTCCGACACGGTCATGGGGGCCATTGTCCTGAACGACGACGAAACGGCTCAGAAACTGGCATTTATCCAGAATGCCTGTGGAGCCGTGCCGGGGCCACAGGACTGCTTTCTGGTGTTGCGCGGCATAAAAACCCTGCACGTCAGGATGCAACGACACTGCGAAAACGCCCAGAAAATTGCCGAATATCTGCAACAGCACCCCAAAGTCAGCGCAGTACATTACCCCGGTCTGCCCACCCACCACGGCCACGACCTGGCCAAACGGCAGATGCGCGGCTTCGGCGGGATGCTCTCGTTTGAACTCGTGGGCGATAGGATGGACGAGGCTACGCGGGTGATGGAAAGTTTCGGGGTATTCTCGCTGGCCGAATCGCTCGGTGGCGTTGAGTCGTTGTGTACGCACCCGGCCAGTATGACCCACGCCAGCATCCCTGCCGACGAACGCCACAGAAACGGCCTGAAAGACACCCTCATCCGGCTCAGCGTCGGCATCGAAGACGCCGACGATTTGATTCAGGATTTGACGCAGGCTATTGGGTAGGCCCATCCCTTGTCCGCCCTCATAACGCTGACCGCAGTTGCTCAATAGTAGACTGAATATCTCTTGTACGCTGCTGACGGGCCAAAACGACAGGCGGGGCAGCCCGGACGGTGCAGTCGGTAATTGGGCAGCGTTCGCAGGTTTCGCCCACCGGTACTGTTGGCATACTGGGATCGTTGATAAAAGGCAACCGGCCAAGCAGGGCTTCGCTGATTGGGAACCCAATATTGATACTACTATTGTCAGACGTGGGGGGCGACGAGCGGGCGATGGAGAAGACGAAGTACGTAGTGCCATTGGTAGCAAACGAAATACGCTGCGCCCGGCAGACGGGTTTCCCATCCCACTGCCCGGCCTCCTGCAATTGCCGGAGTTCATTCAGAATGGTTACCGAAACCTGTCGTCGGCAGTAGTGTTCATCACGGGCAATGCCGTGTGGGGTATGTAGCTTACTCAGGTGCAGCTCTTTCGCTATCGTAAAGCGACCATTGGTCAGCTGGTTTACCCGTATAAAAAACAGGTCGTTCAGCCCAAACTGACCCGCAAGCAGGTTGGTTACACGCAGTAAAAACATCTCCGGCGTGGCCGTATAACGGGCCAGCAGAGACAGCATCCGGTCATTGTCCCAGCGGGGTTGTTGTAGTAGTAGGTCAAGTTCATAGTGGAGCCGTTGCCGGGGAATAAGCAGGGCACGGGCAAAGTAGGACGCCTGAAAATTATGCAGCACCTCGTCGAATGAGCGGGCTGTTAGCACCGATGATTCCAATGGTCGGATCGTTAGCTCCAGACGGTGGTAACCTACCTCACGGGCCAGCGTAAATACTTGTTGTTCAACAGACAAGCTGCGGTTCAGCAGAAATTGATTCTTCTCCGGCAAATACACCGACCGTAACGACAGCAGGCCCGGCTGCGTGGTTTCGTCATAATACTCGACCGTGCAGCCATAGCCTTCTTTCAAAACGCCGGTCAACCAGGTAGCGTACCGATCAGCCGAATCAGGCGGGGGGAAGTCCACCAGAAATTTATCCGCCTGCTGCTCCAGTTCCTCAAAATAATTGTTGTGCATGGCCTGATACGTCCGCAGGACAGAGAAGTAAAACTGCTCGACGCTCAGGTCGTAGTTCCGGCCAATTTCGATTAGTGTATTAATGAACGCACTCAGTTTAGCGGGTGCACTGGCCATCACCTCCAGAAAATAGCTCGGTTCAATACCAAATAGCTCCAGCGGTAACTCATTCAGTTTGTTGGAATTCAGCAGGTCAACAACCGGTTCCAGCGACTTGCTGACCTGTAGCGATACCAGGGCATCGTAGGTGCTGTTGAGGGCTTTCGCCAGGGCAAACACCTTCTCGGCCTTGGGGTATTTCTTGCCTTTCTCGATTTCGTTGAGGTATGAGGGCGACAAACCCGTCTGATCGGCCAGGTCGTAGGTCGACAGGCCAAGTTCGTTACGCAGTTGTTTGATCTTCAGCCCAAAAATGAGCCGTACTTTTTCCCGGTCTGATGCCATGCCACAAAAATAACTTTTTTGGGAAACAGAGGTAACAAATAAAGAATATTAGCGATTATGGTATAATTAGCGAACGTTCGCTTTTTTATTAATAATCGCTAAATATATTTGTAAGGTAAATGAACACTCATCATAAACACCCCCTGTAATGGTAGCCGAAGTCAATCTCTCCCCGACGTCGAGGAGTCTGTTGCACGAAGACAAAGCCCTGCGTTTTTTAGGGATTCAAACGAATAAAGAAGTGTATTTTCAACCCACACCCGCCAATCTGATCGAACACGCGCTGCGCCGGGGTGAGGGGGTACTGACCGATACCGGGGCACTCATGTGTACCACGGGCCATTATACGGGCCGGTCGCCCAAAGACCGTTACATTGTTCGTGACCAGCTGACCGATTCGCGGGTTGACTGGGGAACGGTCAATTTACCATTTCATGAAGAGCAATTCGATCAACTGCATCGCCGGATGCGCCATTTTGTTGAATACCACCCTGTTTACGTCCGCTACGCTCTGGCCGGTGCCGATCCAAACCACCAGCTAAAGCTCTGTATCCTGACCACACAGGCCTGGCAGAATCTGTTTTGCGCCAATATGTTCCTGCGCCCCCTACCCAGCGAACTGGCCAGCTTCACGCCCGATTTTACGATCATTGCCATTCCGGAATTTCACGCTAACCCTGCCGTAGACGGGACGCGGGGCACCAACTTTTCTATCCTGAATCTCTCAAAACGCACCATTCTGGTGGGCGGAACGGGGTACGCGGGCGAAATCAAGAAAGGGGTTTTCTCGGCTCTCAACTTCCTGTTGCCGCAACAGGAAGTCTTGCCAATGCACTGTTCAGCCAACGTCAGCTTAGACGACCCGACCGACGTAGCGTTGTATTTCGGATTGTCGGGTACGGGCAAAACGACCCTCTCGGCAGACCCCGAACGCGGGCTGATTGGTGACGATGAACACGGCTGGAGTGCCGACGGGGTTTTTAATTTTGAAGGTGGCTGCTACGCCAAAGTTATTGATCTGACCCGCGAACGGGAACCGCAGATTTTCGATGCCATCCGCTACGGCTCTATTGTCGAAAATACCCGGCTGTTGCCCAACTCCCGAACCGTTGATTATACAGACACGACCCTGACAGAAAACACCCGTACTTCGTACCCTATTACCTTTATCGGTAACGCCATCGAACCGTCGGTAGGCGTGCATCCCAAAAACATCTTTTTTCTGACTTGCGATGCGTTCGGTGTGCTGCCTCCCCTTGCCCGACTAACGCCCGAACAGGCTATGGACTACTTCGTACTGGGCTACACGGCAAAAGTAGCAGGAACGGAAATGGGTGTTAAGGAGCCACAGGCCACGTTCTCATCGTGCTTTGGAGCCGCGTTCATGCCGCTTCGGGTGAGCGAATACGCCCGGATGCTGGGTCAAAAAATCCAGGAACAGGGCGCTACGGTATGGCTCGTCAATACCGGCTGGACGGGTGGCGGCTTCGGTGTGGGGCAGCGCATAAACCTGAGCTACACCCGGGCCCTAATCCGGGCCGTACTAACGGGAACCCTATCGGCCAGCCCCTTCAATACCCACCCCATTTTCGACCTGGCCATGCCAGCCACCTGCCCCGACGTACCTGATTCGATACTCGATCCACGTCAGACCTGGAGCGACCCAACGGTATATGATGAGAAAGCCAATGATCTAAAAGACCTTTTTTCGGAAAAACGCCGGTCTATCACGCCTACATCGCTCTCCGTATGATTTCACTTGCCGATACACCGCTGCCCACTATCCCCCGCTCAACCCCGCCGGAACTGGCCCTACCGGTGGGTACGACGCTCGACCGATTCATTCTACGCGAACAGAACGCGTTCCCGTTCGCTACCGGTGAGCTGTCGCAGTTGCTGCGCGACATTGCTCTGGCCAGTAAGATCGTTAACCGCGAAATTAACCGGGCGGGGCTGATCGACGTGACGGGTGCCAGCGGGACGGATAACGTGCAGGGCGAAGCGCAGCAGAAACTCGACGTTATTGCCAACATCCGGTTCATCCGGGCACTGAGAAATGGTGGGGAAGTCTGCGCTATCATCTCCGAAGAAGACGATGATATGATTCTGACGGGCAACGCCAACGGGAAGTACGTCGTGGCCATCGACCCGCTGGATGGCTCATCAAACATTGACGTAAACGTTTCCATCGGCACTATTTTCTCTATTTACCGCCGGATTTCGCCCGTTGGTTCTGATGCAACAATGGCCGATTTTCTTCAGGGCGGACGCAGGCAGGTAGCAGCCGGGTACGTACTCTACGGCTCATCCACTATTCTAATTTTTACGACCGGGCAGGGCGTCAACGGCTTCACGCTCGATCGCTCGCTGGGCGAGTATATTCTCTCCCACGCAACGATGCAGCAGCTACGAACCGGATCTATTTTTTCATGCAACGATGGCAACATGGCCGACTATCCGGACTACGTACAGACGTACCTGCACACCTGTCGGCAGCGTCGGCTGACGAGTCGATACATCGGGTCGCTGGTGGCTGATTTCCACCGCAATCTGATCAAGGGTGGCATTTATCTATATCCACCCACCCAGAAAACGCCGTTCGGCAAACTCAGGCTGCTGTACGAATGCTTTCCGATGGGATTCATTGCCGAACAGGCCGGTGGGCAGGCTTCTGACGGGCAACAGGCGGTGCTGGACGTAATACCCACCGAACTGCACCAGCGATCGGCACTGTACGTCGGTTCGCCCGTTCTGGTCAACGAACTGCTGGCTACCCGATAAAACCATCGGAAGTAAGCGAGACAACGATCCGGGTAGACACCCACCATCGCCGAAGGTACCGGCGTAGCGATGGTTGGGGAGCAAGCCGCGCTTTTTGGCGAGAGAGCCATAGTACTGTACCGATGTGTCTTCGTAAATTGCAAACTGTTCTGCCTGCTATACCACCGGGGCAGTTCGTTATTGATCCGATGAAACGTCTTCAATATTATAGCGCGGGCCTGCTGCTCGCGCTGCTGTTCCTGCTGACCGGCTGCAAAGAAACCTCCCTGTTTGAGCGGCTCGACGCGGCTGATACGGGCATTGCGTTCGCCAATACCATTACCGACAGCGACTCGCTGAACATTCTCAACTACCAGTATATCTACAACGGCGGGGGCGTGGGCATCGGCGATTTTAACGGCGACCAAAAACCCGACGTGTTCTTCGCGGGTAATCAGGTATCGAGCAAACTGTACATCAACGAAACCGAAACTGGCGGGGACATGCACTTCCGCGATGTGACCGAATCGGCGGGGGTTACGGGCAACGGGCGGTGGAGTTCGGGCGTGGCGGTGGTTGATGTGAACGCCGATGGCAAGCTGGATCTGTACGTGGCCAATACGCTGCATAAATCGGCGGAACGGCGGGCAAATCTGCTGTACGTCAACCAGGGTAACGATGCCAATGGCTCGCCCCGCTTCCGCGAAATGGCCGCCGACTACGGCATTGCCGACACTACGTACAGCACCAGCGCAGCCTTTTTCGACTACGACAACGACGGCGATCTGGACCTGTACGTTTTAGTCGATCAGATTTTCGACGAGAAGATCACGACCAACCTCCGCGAGCAGAAATCCGACGGTACTTCGCCCAATGTTGACCGGCTCTACCGCAACGATTTCGACCCGGAACGCGGCCATGCGGTATTTACCAACGTATCGAAAGAAGCGGGTATTTCCTACGAAGGCTTCGGGCTGGGCCTAAACATCTGCGACATAAACCGCGACGGCTGGAAAGATATTTACGTGACCAACGACTTCGCCACGAAAGACGTTTTTTACATCAATAACCGCAATGGTACGTTCACCAATCAGGCCCGCGACGCGTTCCGGCATACGAGCTATTCGGCAATGGGCAACGACATCGCCGATATCAACCACGACGGACTGGCCGACATTGTGGCGATGGACATGCTGCCCGAAGACAACCTGCGCAAGAAAAGCCTGATGGGCGGCAGCAACTATTTCGTGCATCAGGAGTGGGACCGGCTCGGCTACGAACATCAATACGCCCGCAATACCCTGCAACTGAATCGGGGCTGGCCCGGCAAAACCGATACGGCAAAGAACAACATGCCCGTTTTCAGCGAGGTCAGTATGCTGGCGGGCGTATCAGAAACCGAGTGGAGCTGGAGTCCGTTACTGATCGATGTCGATCACGATGGCAACCGCGATTTACTGGTGACGAACGGTTTTCCGCGCGACGTGACCGACCGCGATTTTACCAACTATTTCAGTAGCGTCAATAATCTGCTCACCGACGCCATGCGTAAGGAGTTGACGCAGAAAATGCCGCAGGTAAAGGTCAGTAACTACGCGTTCCGGGGCCGGGGCGATGGCACGTTTGCCAACGAAACCAACCGCTGGGGCATGAATGAGCCAAGTTTCTCCAACGGGGCCGCTTATGCCGACTTCGACGGCGACGGCGACCTGGACTACGTGGTTAACAATATCAATGACGCGGCCTTCGTCTACCGCAATACACTAAGCGATAAGAAGCCGGAAAACACGCATTACCTGCGGGTAAAGTTCGTGGGCGATGGGGCCAACCCGATGGGATTGGGCGCAACGCTGACCTACGAGCTACCCAACGGACACCGCGAATTTTACGACCACACGCCCTACCGGGGCTACCTGTCGAGTATGGAGCCGGTGGCACATCTGGGCCTGGGCAACGCAAAAACGATTCAAAATCTGACCATCACCTGGCCCGACGGTCGCGTGCAGATTTTGCCGGGCGTAAAGGCCGATCAGGTTTTAACCGTCAAAATTTCTGATGCACGACCCGGACCGTCCAACACGATGGCAACGGCTCCGGCAACTCTGCTCCACGACATAACCGACTCGCTGGGTATGACCTACCGGCACGAGGAAACCGATTTCATCGACTTCAACAGCCAGAAACTCATCCTGCACAAACTCTCCGAATACGGCCCTGCGCTGGCCGTGGGCGACGTTAATAACGACGGCACCCAGGACATGATTGTGGGCGGTAGTGCCAACCGGGCGGCTAACCTGCTGCTGCAACAGGCCAACGGAAAATTTGTAATACGCACACTACCAACCAAATTATCTGAAGATGCCGGGCTGCTGCTATTTGATGCCGATGGCGATGGCGACCTGGACCTGTACGCCGTAAGCGGCAGCACCGAGTTTGCGCCCGACAAACGCGACGAAGCCCTGACGCACCGGCTTTATCTCAACGATGGACGCGGTACGTTTACCATTGCTCAGAATGCCCTGCCTAAAACCGGCATCAGCGGATCGTGCGTGAAAGCGGCTGACGTTGACCTGGATGGCGATCTGGATTTGTTTGTGGGTGGACGCGTAGAACCCGGCAAGTATCCGGCTCCGGTGCGGTCTTTCCTGCTACGTAACGACACCCCTCCCTACCGGGGAGGGGCCGGGGGTGGGGTGCATTTTTCGGATGTCACGGCAAAACAGGCGCCGTCGCTCCTCACAGGCGGCCTGACCTGCGACGCACTCTGGACAGATTTCGACAACGACGGACAAACCGACCTTATGCTGGTGGGCGAGTGGGAAGCCCCTACCCTGCTGCGTAACGTAGGCGGCAAATTTGAACCGCTGACCGTAGCGGGCCTTTCCGACAAAAACGGATTCTGGAACAGCCTGACTCCCGGCGATTTCGACAACGACGGCGACATAGATTATCTCGCCGGAAACCTCGGCCAGAACACCTTGCTCCGGGCCACCCCCGACCGCCCCGTGCGCATGTATGCGGGCGACTTCGACAACAACGGCTTTTACGATGCCTTTACGTCGGTCTATTTCAAGAATCAGCAGGGGCAGTACGACGAGTACCCGTATTTTGGGCTGGACGACATGGTGCGGCAGATGGTTGGCATTAGAAAACGGTACGTGGAGTACAACGCCATTGGCAAGGCCACGATGAGCCAGATTCTGACCGAAGATGAACGCAACCAGGCTCTGAAACTCACGGTTAACTACACACCGAGTAGCTATATCGAAAATCAGGGCAATGGCAAATTCGCGATTCGTCCGCTGCCGATGCCCGCGCAGATGGCTCCCGTGTTCGGAATGCTGGCGCAGGATGTAGATGGCGACGGCAACTTAGACGCGGTTCTGGTGGGTAACGATTACGGTAGTGACCTCGTGGCCGGACGCAGCGACGCCTTCGACGGCTTAGTCCTGCGGGGCGATGGCAAAGGCCATTTCATACCCATGAGCATACAGCAAAGTGGATTCTACATTCCCGGCAACGCCAAAGCCATTGTCGATTTCCCCGACGTGAACGGAAAATGCCGCATCGCCGTGTCGCAGAACCGGGGGCCGCTGCGCATCCTGTCCGTACCGAAACCACTGACGTTTACGCCGGTAGATGCCAAAACACGGGCGGTAGACATCAGACTAAAAAACGGCAAAGTCCGTCGGCAGGAGGTGTATTTCGGCTCGTCGTTCTACTCCCAATCGGCGCGGGGCGTGTGGCTGCTGCCGGGGCAAAGCATTGTGAAACGGTATTGATGGGTGTAGCTGGACGGGACTTTTATCCTGAAAAGTCGCAACCCAATCGCAAGCAAGAGCATCCCGGTTTTGTCATCCCGACGAAGGAGGGATCTCTATTGAGAGCAATTCACGCATAATAGAGATGCTTCCTTCGTCAGCATGACAAAAATGGGATAACAAAGCAGATCAAAATCCTTCGCGTTCAGCTTCTTTGTCTTTCTTCTCGGGTTTCGGGGCTTCTTTGACCGCTACTTTCGGCGCAGGTTTGGCGGGTAGCTTCCCTTTTTTATCGGTCGCTTTCGGGCTGGTTTTAGCCGTTTTCGTTGCCCGGGTTGCTGCATCCGTAGTTACCGTTGTCGTTTCCTCCGCTACGGGTTCTTCGCCGGTTTCGTCGTTCGGGTCGGTGCTGGCAACGGTCGGCGTAGCCGCGGTTGGGGTAGCGGGTTTGGGTTGCTGCTTCTTCGGGCGGGGGGCCGCTTTGGCGCGGGTCTTATACTGGTCCAGATAGCGGTCCACAAATTGCTCTTTCTCGTAGGGCGTGGCCGGTACAACTTCCAGCGTTGCCTTGCCGCTATTTTTAGAACCTGCCGTGAGTTTATCGTTGATGTCCTGCTCAGAGGTCACGATGGCCAGTTGACCCAGCGCGCCGGGACCGTTGCCTGGTTTGTAATCGTAAAAGGTCCAGACATCGGGCGACGATTCCAGCAACAGGCTCATCTCATCGCCCCCCGCCCCTTTCCTGATTTCGAGCAAGCCGTCCATCTGTGCGTTGATGTCGGCGGTACCCATGTTCGAGACGCCGAGTTTACCGATGCTGTAGAACGCATTGTACTTATCCGACCAGCGCAGATTAGCATTAGCCAGCACGATGGCCGCATTCAGTTTGGGCGAGGCCATGTTGAGGGGTGCGTGTGCATTCTGTGCTTTAGTGCGGTACGCATCCACGGCGGCCTGTCCAATCAGCGGCAACAGCTTGTCTGAGAGTCGGTTCAGGTCATCATCGGCGGCTTCGTCGTTGCCTTCGTCCTGATTAGTCGTGATGAGTTTGCTGGCAATGCTGGTGGTAATGGGTTCTGGCACGGGGAAGCTGAACGCCATTAGCGTATTGAACCGGTACAGCGCACTATCAATGTTGACCTTTGCCGAACCAGCCGCCAGCAAATACGGCGTGGGGTCAGTGTTAAAGAGGTTGAGTTTGCCTTTGTAGGTCATCAACCCCCGCGCATCGCTGAAGGTAAACGCATTTTCGTTGTCTTCGTCTGCCACGGCGGTCAGTCCAGTCGCTGCGCCTTGCTTTACTTTACCCCTGCCTTTCTCCGCCGATACAGCCTCCATTGATGGTGTAATGCGGTAGACACTGGCTTTGTCGTCGTAGCGCATCACCCCGGTAGCCGTAAACAAATCCGGGTCGCGGGGGTCTTCTTTCGGCGACAGGAACGTGGGGTACAACGTGCCGTTTACACCGAAGTGAATACCCACCACCAGTGGCTGTTGCCCTTCATTCTTCAGGTTCTTATCGACCTTTATCTCCAGGCGTTCGGCTACTTTTTCTTTGAATGGCAACCAGTCGCCTACTAAGTTTCGTCGCTTTTTAAGGGCCGGTTTAATAAACCCATCGAGCGCGAGGTCTTTTTCGGGTGCCCGCATTGTGATGGTTCCCTTGTACAGCAGTTTGGGAGCCAGTTGCAGGTTGTCCAGTTCGCTCACCTCAGCGCGGGCGGTGGTAAAATACGCCTTACCGGTCTCTTTATCCTTGCCCGACCGACGACCGCCCCGTTTCGTATCCGCCGTGAGGGTGGCACCAGCCACGGCAGGAGCTTCGTTCAGTTCAAAACTCTGCATCTTGATGATGGCCGTATCGCCCTTCATCGTTGGATATTGGTAACTGGCATCGCCCGCAAAGCGCGTCCGCGATAGAACCTGGATATTGCCGTTGCGTAGTTTGTGAAACAGACTCACCGTATCCAGTTCGAGCCGGGCATTTTTGAAGGCCAGCATATCGCCGTTACGTTTGATCGTTACCAATCCTTTATCGGGATAAATCCGGGCATCGGCAGAGGTAACAAACGGCACCCCGCTGATGTTGAGTGTCATCTTGTCGATGTCGTACAGCGCGGCAGCCCCGGCAAACGTCAGCCCTTCCTGTTCCTGAGCCGTAGCCGTGAAAATACCCGTTTTCGGCCCGTTCGGCTTTACTTCGGCCACCACCGACGCCGGGTTTAGTTTGGCGGCAACTTTCAGATTACGGTTGGCAACGGCTTTGGCGGGCGAAGCCGGAGTAGGGATGGCACCCGCTTTCATGGCGATGGTTTTGGCGTTTATGTTCCACTGCGCCCGGCTGATACTGGTTTTATAAGCCGCAAACGGAAACTCCAGCGAGGCACTCACCGTATCTTCCAGCGTCTGCTCGTCCTGATTGATGGCCAGTCCAACCAGCCCTTTGGTCTGGTTGAAGTCCACTTCGACACCCGTACCGACCAATACTGGCTTGCTATCGGCCACGGTACCAGCCCGACCCGACAGAATCGTAAAACTCGCTCTATCGGCGGTGAAGCCTTCTTTGTTGAATTTGATGGTTCTGGAAACGGCTTCGGAGTCTTTCCGGCGCAGCGTACCGTTGCCGAACAGCCCCGTTGAACGCACAACCAGATTACCGTCCAGATTGGTGGTGGCTCCGTACAGGCTTACGCTGTTTTTCTTCGTAGAAATCACCATGCTGTCGGCTTTTGGCCACCATTTCAGGCTGTAATCGTTCAGGGCCACCTCCGGGTAATAGGCCTTCCCGGAAACGCCCTCTTTAATCTCACCCCTGTCGCCGGAAGCCAGTAGCGAATCGGTCATGAACAGGACGCCCTGCGTATTGAGGCTGGCGGTGAGATGACTGAGTACCCCCTCGGCCCGCAGCCCGCTTTTATCCATCGTAATATCGCTGGTTAGTTTTACGGTCGATTTGCCCCCGTAAAGCGGCAGGGGCGTTGTTGGGGCCTTCTGCACAAAACCCAGCGTATTGTCGGGCATGGTTTCGAGGGTGGCCTTGAACGGCGGAAAAATACCGTCGGAATAGAACGTACCGATGAACGAAATATCGCCCTTGCCAATACTGTCGTTGTCGATAGCCGGTATCTTAAAATAGACTTTTTTGTTATACACCAGATTACCTCGCACGGGCTGGTCGAAATAAACCGTCATCCCTTGCGGCATCACGAGCCGCTGCGTGGTTTTCTTACCCTTAATCTGGCCCGACCGGTTTTCCGCACTGCCCAGATATACCGTACCCGGATTGTCGTATTTGATATCGCCCCCTACTTCGCCGTTTTTACCCTGCGCGGCCAACTTCTGCGCTGAAAAGGTAATGGAGTCGATTTTGTTGAGGTTCATAGCGAACTTGTCGTAATCAAACTGCATATCGCGCCCGGCGTAGCGCAGGGTTCCGGCTTTGAGCTGCCCGTTGAGCGTAAAATTCCGGCCTTTGCCCACCCGCAACGTTTTATCGGACGGGACGCCGTAGATTTTGAGCGAATCGGAAATAACGAAGCCGTTCACCCCCCGGATGGTCAGAATTTTGTCGGTCAGATTGATACTCGCGTTCTTGACACTATCGGTCGAGTTAAACGTCGACTGAACCTGGAAGTTGTCGTAATCGCGCTTGCCCACGTAGGCCAGAATATACAGCGCACCTTTCTGGCTCAGGCGCAGATTACCGAGTGCATCGCGGTCAAGATAGCCTTCCAGCACCATCCGGTTCAACGAGCCGCGCAGGGCGGTAGCATTGACGCGCGGCTGAAACTGCACAATTTCATCGTCCAGAAACGTCTGCTGCTTTTTGGTCGCGATGAAATTGGCGACAATCTGCATGGGGTGAAACCCGTAATCGACGGTCAGGTCGGTGTAGCGCTGGGGCAGGAAATAATCGAACGACTCGAACCGCACCGGCACCTCGTTTTTGGCACCTACCTGATAAAAATCGACCTTCTGGCGCGGCACGTCCCAGCGCACCACTTCGGGCTGAATAAAGAATTTATGGTACGAATCTTTGTACGGCACCCGCGCATACTGTGACCGTTCCAGCCGGTTGAGCCAGGCCACGCGCCCGGCTTTGTCGAAGCGGAACTGCACGGCGGGATGCGTCAGGGAATCGGCGTCGATGTAGCCCACGAAGGCTGCTACATTCGCCGAGATGATAGGTTTCGCGCCCGTTCCTGTGGTGTCACCACCAAAATCGAACCGGCGGCTGCTGACTTTAAAAACTGGCTTGCCCCCATTTTTCACGATAAGCACCGCCGGCTGCCCACTCGCCGACGAGCCAACCATCTGCGCACCCGCCAGAGCCAGTCCACCCCGATAGTCAATGTCTTTGCCCAAGTCAGGAATCAGCACGTCGCTCTGCCACGACAAAAAACGCGGATATACTGCCGGACCGTTGTGCTTCCGGGCGAGGTACTCGAACGTACCGATAAGGGGTTTGGCTTTCTCATAGGTCAGCGTCACGTCATCGGCCAGTAAACGCGGGTTGACCGTGTTCATGGAGTAATCGGCGAGGGTGACGAACACATCGGGCCGACCCGCTGTCTCCCACGTGAATTTGCCGCCTTTACCCACAAACACACCGTCTTTAATCAGCAAATCGCCACCCGTATTTCTCAGCACCGCCGAATCGCCGAAGGCAACCATCGTCAGAAGCACGTCTTTGACCGAAATCACCGCACCAGAAACCGTCGGAATGGCCCGTCGCTGCGGAATATAACGTGGCCCCACCTGGCGCGGCTGACGGTTGGCCGAGTCAGGTGAGGGCAGGTCATCCCAGCCATCGAAGCGCGATTTTTCGGCGTCTGCCTTAGCCAGGGCTACTGAGTCGGCGGCTGAGAGCGCGGCACCCGAAGCGACCAGTTTCTGCACGTCTTCTACAAACCGAAACTGGAACGTACCGCCCAGCGCGTAAAGTTTGTTCACGTTGCCGCTATAGAGCAACCGCCGGTCCAGAAACTGCCGGATAGTTTCGAGCGTCCGACCAAACGCTTTGGCCTCAAGCGTCTCAAACAGTTTCTCGACCACCGTCAGCAGTCCGTCGATGTCGGCAGCCGACACGGCCGGTTTCTGGGTGTAGATGGCATGATAGAGTGCGTCATAAAACGGGGCAAAGTAAGGGGCGGGTTGTAGCCGTTTCTGGTTCATACGCCGACTCAGGGCCATAACGCGCTGTTGCTGCGGAACCGACAAACGGTTTTCTGACCAGATCGTTTGCAGGTTGGTACCCGCCCGCCCAGCGGCTGGCCCGCCCGTTGCCATCAATTTCTGTACCTCATCCAGAAACTGGTCGGGCTTATCGGATAAGCGCACCGCCTGCCCAAACGAAAGCGCGGGCAGCAGCAACAGCAGCAGTATATAGTTGATCTGTTTCATGTAGTTGTTGGATTCATTTTTCTGTCATTCCGAGCGGTCCGCCGGTGCGGGACGAGGAACGACAATCAGCCTCATGACAAGCAACCGGAATAACAGAAAACCGACGGCTAAATAAACTCTCCCGCTGGTTTCTGATAAACGAGTGAAGTCCACTGATTAGTCGTCATACCCTGCACGGGCAACATTCCACAGCCAACGGCCCGGCGTTCGATATCGACAGCGTCCTGCTCGTAAAATCCACTAACGAGCAGATAGCCACCCGCTTTAATCAGGTCGGTATAAATCGGAATCTCGGCGAGCAGCACGTTTCGGTTGATATTAGCCAGCACCACGTCGAACAGCGCGGGCGTCCAGTCGAGTATAGTATCAGGTGAGTTTATATCGGCAATGGTTCCCTGAAACACCGTGAGTTGGGGGCAGTCGTTGAGGTCGGCGTTTTCGCGGGCGTTTTCTACGGCCCATTCCTCGATGTCGAACGCCAGGACCGCTTTCGCACCCATCTTCGCGGCCAGAATCGCCAGGATACCCGTTCCACACCCCACGTCGAGTACCGTTTTTCCCGCTACAGCAAACAACAGCTGGTGTTCAAGCATCATGGCCGTGGTTTCGTGATGCCCCGTACCGAACGACATTTTCGGATTGATGATAATATCGTGCTGAAACCGCTCATCTTTCTGGTGAAATGACGCCCGCACCCGAACGGCATTGGCCACCTCAATGGGGGCATAGTCCCGCTCCCACTCGGCGTTCCAGTTCCTCTTTTCTAACGAAGCGACCGTATAGGCTATTGCCGTTTGCGGGGCATATCTGGCGATGAGCTGCTGCACGGCTTCTTCGTCAAAATCAGGCTCGGTGATGTATGCATTCAGGCCCTCGTCGGTTTCCACAAACGATTCGTAACCCAGTTCGGCGAGTTCGGCGGTGAGGATATCGGCATAGTCGGGCGCGACGGTAAGCGTCAGTTCGGTGTAATTCATAGTTTGCTATTTGTCATGGTGCCGGCTACCCGGTTCAAGCCACGGCAAAATAACACCTCTTTTTTCAGTTGCCGTTCCAACCTTTGACCGGCTTCATTACCCTTTAGTCCGAAAGCAGTTTTAACTACCTTATTTCGCCTGGAAACTCCGCCCGATATATCTGAACGCGACCTCGTTGAGCGCGAGGTAGCCTATCACCAATACACGGTACAGGCCAACGGCAGCGAAATTGAGCTGAGCAACCAGTTCGTGATTCTGCAGCGGGCAGGTAAACTGCAAAGTCAGCTCAAAGCCATATACGAGGTCAACATCCAGAACAGTTACAGCCCCGTGTCCATCTAGGGCGAAAAACCGCTCGTAGATCGCTGATTTTCTTATTCGCAAAACTTTAAGCCAATAACTCGCATGAAAACTCTCTACACAACCCTCGCCCTACTTCTCTTCACCCTCTCAGCTCGCGCCCAAACCACCGATAGCGTTCGCACCGAGTTAACCATTGAACCGGCAACGGCGATTCAGGCCTCCGATACGTCGAAACGGGCTACAACAGAGCGGGACAAACTGAAGATGCTGTTTCGGAGGAGCCGGAAAGAAACGACTATGTTTCAGATCGGCTTTACTGATCCAAATCAGCTACGACTCTTTACCAGCGGAGAACTGAAAAACCTATATCCGTTGGGTGGATTCTGGCTGGGCGTTAATCACAAGCTATCGCCCGATTTCGGTATTCGGGCCGGAACGGTCTGGTCGCCAGCCGGGTTTAGCTCCACACGTCAATACAAGGCCGCGGAAGACAACTGGCTTGGTATGCTGGCCGTTGATTACTACCCATTTATCAGGGGGCGAATCCGTCGCGGAAAAACGGCCAACAACTTTTACCACAATCCGTACATCACGCTGGAAGCCTGGCAACCGCTATCCAATGCAACCCTGATCGAAACCAGCACCGGCATCAGCTACGCACGGGTTCCGTTCCGGCAAAGTCTGGGGCTGGGCGTGGGTTTGGTCAGCGACCGAACGCGGGTTTTCTATTACAGTGCTTCCTTCACAATGGCGTACTGGTTTAACCGGCCTGATAACGTTCAGCACCCCGTTCAGCCTATGTTGAGCGTCTCCTTTGGCTTTGGCTTCTGATACGTATCAGGACGTAGCAACGGCTTTCTTCGGCTTGCGCTTTGTCGGTTTCTTCTGATCGCGGTTAGCGTTGGGGATGGAATGCTGCTTTAAGATACGCTCTTTTTCGGCCAGGCCGGTTTCGGTTTTGCGGGGCTGGTGGAGTTTGGCGCGGGCGTGGCGGGCCGTTTCGGCGATGTCGATGATGGGCGCAGGGTAGTCAGTACCAACGTGGAAATTTTCCATGTCCTGCTCCCGTGGGGGCATCGTCCAGGGTTCGTGGATGTAGGCAGTGGGGCAGTTGCGCAACTCCGGTACCCACTGCCGGATAAACACGCCCCGTGGGTCGTGGTCCTGCGATTGCTTCACGGGGTTGTAAATTCGGACGGTGTTGGTACCGGTCATGCCTGCCTGCATCTGAATCTGCGCGTAATGAATGCCGGGCTCAAAATCAGTATAAATCCTGGCCAGATGCTGCCCGCCCTCGGCCCAGTGCATGAGCAGGTGGTGCGTCAGAAACGACGTTAGCATGGCCCGCATTCGGAAGTTGATGTAGCCCGTAGCGGTCAGGCAGCGCATACAGGCATCCACCATCGGGTAGCCGGTCTGTCCGTCGCGCCAGGCCGCGTAATGGTCGGGGTTCATGTTCTTCCCAATGGCGTCGAACGCCCGGTTCACGTTCTCGAACTCGATACGGTCTTCGCTCTCGAACTTCTGCACGAAATGGTCGTGCCACCGCAACCGCGACGCGAAGGCCACAAACTGCCGACCCAACCCCGGCGCGGGTGGATTTTTGGCCGCTGCCAGCTGCGCCTGAAACACCTGCCGGATACTCAGACACCCCCACGCCATGTACGGCGACAACCGGCTGCACCCCCGGCGACTTTCCAGCGGTTTGGAGATGGAGTTGGCATACAGGGCGATGCGCTCATTCAGGAAGCTATTCAGGTAGCGATACGCAGTATGTTCGCCACCGGGCTGAAATAGCGGGTTTGGTCTGTTCCATTCTGGCGGCAGGTCAGGGCCGCGTTCGGTTTCGTACCAGTCGGGTAGGACGTTAGCGGGGCGCCACCGGGTCAGGTCAGGGTCCTGTTGCGGACTGCGCATGGTCTGCTGCCAGTCGGCCACCCACGTTTCGCGCGTGCGCAGGGGCCGAATCACGCCGTTGCTTTGAAATTCGCGCCAGTTTATGCCCATTTCTCGGCAAAATGCACCTACTGCTCTGTCACGCTCGTAGGTCACGCGCAGGCCGGTTTCTTCGTGCGAAAAAATCGTGTCGATGGCAAATTGCTCCTGTATAGCCTGCAATACGTCGATGACTTCGCGCTGAAAAACCCAGAGTTTGGCAGATCCCGTCTCAACGGAGTTATCAAAGACGGGCGCATCGTCGAACTCGAACGGGAGCCACTCGTGTACAAACGGAACGGGTGTGCTGGTCCGCACAACGGAGGATAGTTGCCGATTCAGATCGATCAGGCATTCGTGGACAAACCGCCAGTGCCGCAGGTCATAGTTAGGATCGGCCATAACCGACGGCTCAAAGCAATAGAGCAGCAGCAGGGGCTTGCCCGCGTCAATAGCCGCCCGGAGCGGGGCGTGGTCGCGCAGTCGCAAATCGCGCTTGAACCACAAAATGTTGATTGTCCCGGCTGGCTGCATAACTCCACCAATGACCCGAAATAGGTCATCTGGCAGGATTTAACCTTATTATTTGGCTTTTTGTTGCGGGCGGTTCAGAACGCCAGTACGGTTTTCTCAATGATGTCACAGGCGTCGTGCATCTGCTCTTCGGTGATGATGAGCGGGGGCGCAAACCGGATTTTGTCGCCGTGGGTGGGTTTGCAGAGCAGGCCGTTAGCCATGAATTGCAGACACAACTCCCAGGCCGTTTCATGGCCGAGGTCGGGCCGTTCGGTAATAACGATAGCATTGAGCAACCCTTTGCCCCGCACCGATTGTACCAACTCCGTTTTCTGGCTCAGGGCCGTCATTCGGTCGCGGAAAATCTGGCCCGTTACTTCAGCATTGTGGGCCAGGTTCTCATCCTGCACGACCTGCAACGCAGCCACGGTAACGGCGCAGGCCAGCGGATTGCCACCAAACGTACTGCCGTGTTCGCCGGGCCGGATGGTCAGCATAATCTCGTCCGACGCCAGTACTGCCGACACCGGCATGGCCCCACCCGACAGCGCTTTGCCCAGCACCAGAATATCGGGTTTCACATTTTCGTGGTCGCAGCAGATGCGTTTACCCGTGCGGCCAATGCCTGTCTGCACTTCGTCGGCAATTAACAGTACGTTGTATTTGGTGCAAAGGTCGCGCACCCCACGCAGGTAGCCTTCGTGCGGCACCACCACACCGGCTTCGCCCTGAATCGGTTCAACCATGAACCCGGCAATGTTGGGGTCACTTTTGAAGCAGTCTTCCAGGGCGGTCAGGTCGTTATATGGAATGATGATATAGCCCGGCAGCAGCGGTCCAAAATCGGTGGTGCTACTGGGGTCGGTGGATGAGGAGATAGCGGCCAGCGTACGGCCCCAGAAATTTCCGGCGGCATAGACCGTTTTGGCTTGATCCGGCGCGATCCCTTTGACTTTATAGGCCCATTTGCGGGTGAGCTTGAGCGCGGTTTCACCCGCTTCGGCCCCGGAATTCATCATCAGTACCTTGTCATAGCCGAAGAATTCGCACATGAGCTGGTTGCAAATACCTGCCTGATCGTTGTAAAAAGCCCGTGAAGTCAGCGTAAGCCGCTGCGCCTGCTCCATCATGGCACCAATGATGCGCGGGTGGCAGTGCCCCTGGCTCACGGCACTGTAGGCCGACAGAAAATCGACGTAGCGGTTGCCTTCCACGTCCCAGACATACACG
>Ga0123337_10000850_pt1 | contig 45600 bp, 43 predicted proteins | sample frozenSSSSmetaG_FD_89792 | JGI IMG/M metagenome (GOLD analysis project Ga0123337, IMG submission 89792) | Glacier valley bacterial and archeal communities from Borup Fiord, Nunavut, Canada, to study Microbial Dark Matter (Phase II) -... | ecosystem: Environmental > Aquatic > Freshwater > Ice >... | reverse complement strand
TTATTCAAGGCGTTATTAATTAATTGAAATTTCGAAAATTAAGTATCTTTATATACAAAAGTAGCTGTAAAGGTACTTACTGTCGGTAAGGCCATACGGTCGGTAAGGCCATGACCTACGTTATACCTAATTAATATATATTAGGTTCAAACAACCTTTGGTCTTAAATAGTTATACTGTGGATTTAAAACGACGATGGTGTACTTGTAAATGGTATACAGAATATCAAATACCATGTACGCATGCGATCATTGCTTTACAATATGAAAAAGCCGACCCTTTTATCGACAAATACACCTGTGCATCCTATCAAACAGACACCTATAAGGATTGCTATTCATACCAAATGCACCCAGTCATACCAAATGCACCCAGTTGATATTCAAGGCTTAAAGCCAAATATAGAGCCACCGGATGGCTGCTTACCACCTAAAATTGTTAAGCTTCGAGGCAGACCAAAGACAGTTCGGATTCGAAAGGGCCAAAAGCACCGAAAAAAGCGACGATGTGGCAATTGTGGCCAATTAGCCACTCATAATGCCCGTACATGCCGGGCTCAACCATGTGATATTGAGCAAGAGCAAGAGCAAGAGCAAGAGCAAGAGCATCAAAGCTATTCAGAGCAAATGATTCAAAGCCGGGCTGAAGCTAGGGCACGAGCACGACAACAGGAGCTTGAAGATGAGCTCGAAGAGGCTGCATTTGAAGAGGAATTAGCAGCTATTCAGGTAGAAAATAGGCCTATTTCTCGTCACTTTTTAGGGTCAAGCTCAAGTATTAGGTCTTGGGATGAGTCTTCTAATGACAATAGTCAATTAGATACTGATCCTCTTGGGTTAGAGTAATATACTGTTTTATACTCTCTTATTTATGTTTTGCTCAATGTCACTTTTAATACAATATATACAAAATGACTATGTACCATAAACTGCACTAGTGGGCGAAAATGCGGCAGAATCAAAAAGATGGCACATCAGTCATTTTCGATTATTTGGGTGGCAGATCAGTCATTTATCATAATTTGGGTGGCAGATTAGACATTTGCCGTTAGAAGATTCATCCCCAAGACTCAATACATGAATAAATCCGCCTGAAACTTGAGAGGAAACAAGGCTATTGCGACGGAAATGACCTTGTTTCCTGTTCCGACAATTCTCCATTTCCCTCTCAAACTCAGTTTTCTCTAGCTCACCCCCTCATCTTTAAGCTCAAAGGCGGTAAAGAAAAATAGTAGCATTTTCGCCATTTTTGATGATTTGTGTGGCATTTTAGACATTTGCCGCATATTATAAAGTCTCCATGGTACTTCAATCCAACGATTTTTCATTAATGAGGATTAATTACATCATCCGAAAATACAGAAAATTAATAGGCAATGGGTATCAATGACAGAGCTTGGTTCGATATGATCGATAATCAACTCGATTTTTTGTGTCCAAAGATCGATCGAGTTTGGGACTTATTGCGAGATTTTTTCTTGTCATTTAAATCATTAGCATCATCTTCCTTGTACTTGCTCTTATAAATCCTGGCACATCAAATTAGCTAAGTTCCTTCTCGAAATCATTCAACCCTACCAGCTGTTGCCAACCATGCTAATTCCCTTGCTTTCGGCGAGCCGGTAGAATCGAGCACTCCTTTTTAGATCTTTTTTGCATCCAATTCCCTGGGCATAGCAGAAGCCAGCTTCTGCCAGAGCATCTCCGTCACCCCAAGCTACATCGCCAACCCACATCAATATTAAAGTCTAATCGTGAGACGTAGAGAAACTTACAACCAGCAATTTCAAAGCACCGTAAAGCAAGGACTTTATCTTGCTCAATACCCCAGCCATTCAGATGGCTTACACCAAGCTCGTAAATACTGAGGGCAAATTGAGCCTTCCTGGTCTTCTGATCCACGAAGTCTACAGCTTTTCCTTCCTTGACCGAATCCTCGTCATCAGCAACTTCCAATATTGCAAGATCAGCAGCTCTCCTGAGCCATTGGACGCCCTCCTGTTGATTTGGACGCATTCCCCATCCATGCCTGCATGCAAGAGCATAAAGTAGCATGCCAGTTGGATGATTTTGTCGAGCCGCAATTCTGAGATGATAGGTGGACTCGTTCAGTGAGCCTCGTTCATGACAATCTATTCCTTTCGTAACATGCCATTCCGCGGATGCTTCAATCGATGTCTCCTGCTTTGGTATGTTGTTCAATATACTCTGGCCACTTTTTAGCATCTCAGTCGCTGTGATGGAAGATCCTTCTGTAGATTCTCCTTGGTTTTGTGTGCTGATTGAGAAACTCTGGCCACTCTTTGACACCCCGGATTCCGCGGTTGTGGATAGGGCTTTAGATGAACGTGTATACGGTGGTGAAGGCGGAGATGTAGGTGTGAGAAGCTCATGATTGTCCTGATTTGAAATGATATCATTTTGTTCCGAGTTTAAAGGATTCGTGGAGCTTCGCTGAAGGAGCTTCCCACGTGGGAGAGAAAATTCGGAACATACATAAGAGGGAGCTACTGGCGCCTCATTTATGCCATCGAAAGATTCGCCATGGTACATGCTCACGGATGTATGTGAAGTCTCATTCATGAAGAGAAATTGGTCGCTATCTGCTGATGACTGTCTCATGGTGACCTCCGTTAATGGCTCGCTCGCCCTACTCAATGGTCTCGAGAAATTGAATGCTGGTCGAGACAGGCGGTTTGCAGCAGATACGTCAGAGCACACCGATGGCGATCTAGGTTGAGAATACATCAATGGTGAGATGGGAGATGTGGACAAACCACTACTGGACGAGAACTTCCGCAAGTAAGTCCGTACGCCGATAGAACTAGAGCAATCTTCGTCAGAGTCGTCCATAGATGCTGATTTTAGACTAGGTGCTTTCTGCGTAAAAGGAGACCGAGGGGGTGCAAGAGCGCGAATGTCGTAGTTCGGAGGCTCTAGGGGCTTTCGAGGTGAGTGCCGCTGCTGTGATATAGAATCGATGCTTGGCCGATTCGGGAAGTATGATGGAGAAGAGTCTTGATTTCGATTACGAGATTCTTGGTCTATTGACCCTGGCGACTCTTCCTTTCGAATTCTAAGAGTATCATTGGGCTCGAATGGTTTTCGTCCTCGATTACTCTCATGGTCAGGTTGCTCCCGAGAAGAATTCAGTCCGGGGCCGACGTGAGGGATCTTGCTCATTCGAGGATGAACCGACACAGGACGGAATGATGTATTCTCAACTTCCATTTTCATTCCCAAACCTGGAGAATGAGGCTCCTCAGTTAGATCATGGGCGGAAGTCGTTCGAAAATAGCCTGGTCGCGGAGTGACAAAAGCACCCTCGATAGAGAGAGGTGGCAAACGGCTTATACGTTTCCCTTCTCGAATACCCTCCTCTAACTTTCTGGCAAGGAGTCGACTCTGTGCGGCAAAAGCATCGAGAGGAGACAGTTCAGGAGGAACATCTCCAGCGACATGGAGGCGTGGAGAAGGTAATGGTCGTGATGAGGCGTCATTGTTCGCGCCTAAGGGTCCTTGAGACCGCGATCGGATCTCAATCGCAGGTGGTCGTGTAGCCATGTGCTCAGCACTGCAACTCAGAATTGACACGCTCCAAGTTTCCGTACAAGGTGAGTTGTTGGCGATAATATGTAGAAGATGAGGAGGTCTGTCAATCTGGAACTAATGGGCGGTATTGCTGGAGATCGACTGGGTCTGGTCCAGAATCGTATAATTCATCTGTATGTGCCAATATCTCATGCGCGAAAGACAAGCATCTGCAGCGGGAGATATGGGATCGATTCGATGTAGAAAAGGAGATAACGGAAGGTTTGATCGGTGTTGTTGGACAAAAGCGCAAGGCAGTAATTGATCGAGAACCTGTATGAATTGGTGAGTGCAAAGAATCTGCTCTGGCAGGAAACGCCGCGCATGCTTTGGAAGCTGCAAGAGGAGGAGGATATAGTCGAACGTGGACAAAACCCCAAAGAGGGAAGGGGGGAAAAAGAGAAAGGGGAGAGGGAGGGGGAGTCAGAAAGGTAAACAAACAATGTATGTATGAAGATCACATATGTAGGTATGAGTATTGCAAGATACAATCAATCAATCAATCAATCAATCAATCAGTTATTCACCCGCCAGCCGACTTGGAGTGGAGTAGATACATAGGTAGGTTAGTGAGATGGGTGATGCGGTGCGGCGTTAAGCGGTTCAGGGGGAAGATGCACGTGCATTTCGCGTCAAAATGCGCAAATTCATTGCACGGCACCTCCAAACGCGCCTAATCGTCAACCGTGCGCTCGCTCTGCTCACAGTCGGGATAAAAGTCGGCAATTTGCATCCTGATAACTAATTGCATCGCCTTACTAAGAATTATAAAGTTAATATATAGATTAATTAATAGAAGTCACTATATACTAAATTATATGAAAAGCTATTTTTGTGCTTTCTAAGTTAAATGCTAAGTCTAAAATTTACTCTCTGATCATCGCTCTTACTACCCTCGCTATCGGTACTCTCTATGTCTAATAGGTTTTCTGCCTTTGCTATAGCTTTAGGATCTAGAATTAGATCCTAAATGTCGTCTAGTATTAGTAGCACTAGCTTAGGTAAAGGTAGCTGCTAGCTACCCTCTTTTTACTAAAGCTATATGTAGATATCCAACCGTTAGATCCCTCCGATCGTTCTAAAGAAATATGCCCAAGCGTCACACGACCGATTCATCTCCACGCATAGAAGTTTGGTAAGGTATCTATATATACCTAGGTATCTACCTACGGATAGATTGTAGGCCACAGTCACAGAGTACACTCACTATTGTATACTCCTTTTCACCATTCACAGAATACATTTGTCCTATCCATTGACAATAGGATACAGAGGTACAATCCAAACGGATGCCGAGAGACTATGCTAAGAATGCATACGTCTAAAAGTATATATTCCCACTTTGAACGCCTTTCCATATATGGTCCCGACAAATGTGTCATATGATATCACTCAGTCTCAAACACCGGTCATGACTTAGTTTCATCAGATGCATGCACGCATCATCTACCCCCAAGCCGAATGCCTCTCCAATAGTAGACAATTCCAGGAAACGCCAGAAGCCAAGAACGCAACGTCATGCAATCGAATCTTTCCACCATCAATCGGATCAGATAATCAAGGCTCAGGAGAGCAAGTTCTGCAACGACGGACTGGCGCTTGCACCACCATTGACACGGTGGTCAGCAGCACGACCAACGCTACCATTGCTATGATTAGCTGTTTCCCGGCCAACATGGAAGCCATCACGATGTATAGGAGGACTGGAATGCGAGATTCCAAATGCGGGACGGAAGGAAGAATGATTTCCATGCGAGAAGGGATTTTCCGAAGCGCGGGGAGGAGGGCCTCCATTGGTTAAGTGCTGTGGCGGTGGTGGTGGCCCTGTCGACGCGTACGATACAAAGGAACCATGTTGCATTGTGTGTATTCCACTAATCGTTCGACGTGGTGATGACGGATAGCCGTTGGTAGAAGTTACTGGAGGTAACGATCCGTTCGTATGAGGTGATCGGGGAATCGCCGGGATAGATTGGCGAGACTGCGACTGGCTGTTTATGTGCTGGCCAGTCGTTTGCAACCCTCTTGGCGAGTTGGGCCCATTGTATTGCCGTAAAGCAATATTTGAATTTTGCAAGACTGGTGACATACGAGACCAGTCTGCGTAGACAGTCGATTGTGGGAAGGTCGAGTGAGTCCAAGGATAGTGTGAGGTGGATTGTACATGGGTGGATGGTACCAGTGGGCTCTGCAAAGATGATGGAAGAGTCGCCGTGACTGGAGTAGGCTGGTGTGGCTGAACCGCATCCTGCTGTACATTTGATGTCGGTATGGGAGGTGAACGTGAATGTTTCTGAACTTTGTTCCAATGGCATTTGTGGCACTGAACGTCACCTTGCAGAGAGCCATTTGGCGATTCCTCACTCAGTGCAGCAGCAGCTAAAGCAACCTGTTGCCTGGGGTTATCCGGCCGCATATTTTCATTTTCCTGGTTTTTTAGAAGATCGGTTTCACTGTCCACGGTACGGGACTCGAGACGCTGTCTTGTCGACGACGACATAGATTCGCTGCTTGGCTGCATGGTAAATGGCCACCACTTTGGGCTGGTGTCGATGCCGCAGGTCGCACAAACGTTGGCGACTGAACGCGGGATAGGAGCTTTGAGTAGTTCAGCAGGATTTAAGCTTGCGGCATCTTCCATTTTAATATTCGAAATAGAACCTCTGCCAGCACTGCTCACCGCGGTCGCTGAAGTGCGACGATTTTGCGTGGCAATAGAGGAAGAGGGATTGACGACCTTTGTCGATTGGTTAACCAGAGTTGCCTTACGTACAGTACCCGTCAAGGTTAGATCTGCTTGCTTGAAATTCCGAACATAAAGCTGCAAAGCATTGAGACCATCGTCATCCACAATGTCATGCATATGGTGAACAATGGTCTTGGTTGGCGAGTGATCCTTGCACCATATAGCAGCTGTCATGGTCCCAGCTTCGCCGTTGATGTTCACAATATTGACATGATCCCTGCGTGAGCCTTTCACTGGTGATATATCGAAGCCCAAGACATATCCAGCTTGATGGGCACATTCCACATGAACTGTGAATCGTTAGAATTTCTGCTCGAAATCATTTAAGGTAAATTTCTTACCAGGAGCTCGACAAGAAAGACAGGCTACGCAAGCGCCATTTTTACTCTTGCATATTTTGCAAATCTCGTCGTATCTGGCCGAAGGAATCGAAGGAATCCCCTCAGAAGGCTCCAGTGCCTTCGCATTTCCAAATTTCACTTCTGGTGTCCAAACCGCACAAGTAACATGAACCCAGTTATTGTTTGCGGTCCGCTTCAGTGGTTCTCTGGGAACGACGGGGCGATTCATTTCTTCCTGTTTCTTTCTGTAGAAATCTGCAGTTTTTATCGCAAGCTCTCTCTCCATGCGATCCTTTTCCCTCTCCTTTTCACTCTTTTTCTTGTGAGAAACCTTTGCAGGCTCTATAAAGTCTTGGGAGGTTATCTCGATGGGACAAAGCATGCATTTATATTGCTTTTAAACAGTAAGCGGCTCTTCTAGGTGAGAGGCGGGAGGCATTTTACTTACAATAGAAACTTGCGGACTTCGGTCGTTGGAGCACATATCGCAAACCCATTTGCTGAGTCCTCGTGTCTCGGTGACAACACCATAGCAGTTGCGGTGTACAGCCATTCTGCATTCTTTACAGGAGAGATGCTGCTCCATAGGTTCGATTTGTAAACAAATCGAACAAGGCAGAATCTTTGGCTTGGGCATTTCCGGGACAGGGGCTGGGACAGGCGGCTTTTCTGATGCCTTTTTCTTCTGTTGCGGTGGTGCAATCACAGAGCCAGCTTCTGATGGTGCTGTATCCACCTGTTCTTTCTCAACATTGCTCTTCGCTTTCTTCCGCGGAGCTTCCTGCACAAATGTTGGAACGGGTCCTTGAGGCGCAGGGGTTCCACCTGAAGGAGTGTTGACAGCATCCGTATTGGTGGCAGGCCAACTAAGCTCGCTGAGCTGGAATTCTCGTAGCGGATCCTCTGCCTTCCGCTTACTTGAGCGGCTACTACCCTGGGAGGCTTTCTTGCCATGATCATCCGTATCCTCCCACTGAACAGCGTACTTTCGCCATACCACCGCGCAATTGAGGCAGAGGGCTACCATTAACTGGGCGCCCTTATCCTTGCTAGATCCTTTATTGCTAGGATCTGCAGCCACGGTTGTGCCAGCAGGCGTATTGGGAGCCCGTCTCCATTGCCTTGACGTTCGCGTTGAACAAAATTTGCATTGAAACCCCTGTTTCTTTTGTAATGCTTTGTCGTTGTCGAATGCCGAGTCGTCGTAGTCATCTGCAACATCATCTTGTAATTTACCTACATTCAGCTCCAGTTTCTTTGCTTCCTTTTTACCTTTACGACCAGCGAAATTGTCCCAGATCTGCTTCCCGCGCTCTGTTTTCTTCCATATATAGTAGAAGCGCACTATGTTCGCTGCACTGACGGTTTTCACATGCTTTTTCACACTGTGCAGTTCGGAGCCAAACTTGGCCACACCATCTTCAAATTTTTTGATCTCAGCAGGTGTCAGCTCAGGCTCCTTGAGATCCTTCTTCTCGACTTTCGACAATTCTTTGAGCGCTTTCTCAGCATCGTACTTTGCGGAATAAAGCAAACCCACAGCCTTGTCCAAAAAATTCACTGAGTACTCCCTGACACCGATTTGCTTAGCACTTTCTGCACTTCGCTTGAGATAGTCGTTGAATATGGATTCGTGATCTTCGGATATGTCGTCACTTTCTGCCGGCTTGAAGAGGAGCTTAGCTGTGCAGTTTGGATCACCTATGTCATGATCCTCTCCTCGGTGAACATAGCCCCTTGGTTCGTCCATGACCCATTTGGGCCGCTTTTCTCTAGCTAGCTTGTCGGCCTCCAGGGCAGCGACAGTTTCCTTCGAGAGCTTTGCATCCTTTTTGTGACTACCCCCTTTCATATATTTCTTTTTAATCTCCAATGTCTTGACGAGCTCAATCGGCCTGCCAGGCCAGCTAGGGACATTTGCTTGGTGTCTTGGCCCAAGGCGCGAGCTTGCCCGAGGATAAATTCGATCGTCGTAATCCAAAGCGTCTTCGACCTTGCAATGTATCCCCAAATAACGAAATGGCCATAGGCTTGCTTGATAAATTTGTTCCTCAGTGCCAGGATGGATCGGCAAATCTTCTTCCACAGATCCAATAGGGGTCGCACACCCTGTATTCCCTTCCGCATCATGCAACAGCAAGTCTTCGTCGTCTTCATCCATTGCCTCGTCTTCCTCGGCATCATGGCCTGCATCCGCAATATTAGGTGCGTTTCTGGCCTCCAACTTCCTCTCTTGGGCTCGGCTACAGGGGCCACAAGCCCACGCAAAACCACGCGAAGGCTTTTTCAGCAGTGGAGGGCGTACACAGTTCATGTGATAGGTTTGACGACAGACTGCACAATCGACAGATTTGTCACTTCTTGACATTAGCCATAGTATGTGACTCAAGAATAACAACATACCTTGCACAAAACTCGGCACACCTCTTGCAAGATTTTTTGGCACGCGTCAATTCTTTGCCCCGTCCGGGTTCTACCAAGATGAACTTCCAGCGATCATCAAGAACTTTCTTAACCTTGGCTGGAACATTTATGACTTCCTTCGTGGCTATCACTTCATAATATCGATGAATATAGCGATCAAAAAGTTTCTCATACCAGAAGCAGTTTTGCGTTCTTCGATACTCATCCATATTCTCTATTTCCGACTTGTGCTTTATTTGGCAAAGACCACGGAGTGAAGTCAACGGGCTGATATCAGAGTGCATGGATGCGAAGACTTGTCGTGTATCATTGGCCTTCCGCCCAATATCCTTGGGCCGGTAATACCAGTTCATCCTGAGAGCGTCGACGGGTTGTTTGGGGTCATTATTCACATGAAGAAACTCCATAATCCGTCCGAGATAATAAGGTTCTCCTGGTGGTTCACAGACCAGATAAACATGGTCTGCTGGACAATTAGTAGAGCATCATAAAAGTACACATTATGCTCCCAGGACCAGAATAAATGCGGGAAATTGGAGGATGTTATGACAACCATGGGTCACTTACCGTTGATTCCTAGTACCGTGCCGTCGTCAGCGACGAGTTTACCATGCCGTAGATGAGCACCGCAATATTCGAAACTAAGCATGAATGATTCCTTATATGACGGTAGATTTTGTGGCAAAAGATTACTTTTTGAAATGGTCATCATGCCAGCTGTGGCTGCTGCCGGGTGATTAGCATTCGTGGTACGCGGCGTGGATTGCGCCATGGCCTTGCGCTTCTTGGAAGGCTGCGCCGAAGCGGTTCCAGCAGGATTCGCAGAAAAGGTCGACGTTCCTGGTATATGGTCCTTTGACATCAATTGTGTTGCACCATTTAAGTCGGACAGTGACCCTCCTGCACGTCGAGTCGTGCCTCCGGAGCCCGAGGAGTCCAGCGTGTTTCGGTGAGCGTCGGAGGAACGAGCAGCTTTTCGGCGATCATCATCATTCGCGAGAGTCTGAGCTTCGAAGTCCATATCGATCTCTCTGTCCTCAGCATAATTCGGTCGGGAGATCCCAGCTCTGTTGCGGGAGCGTGTGCCATATGGTGCAACTCCTGTGGTGGTGTCTTTCACTGGGGGATTTGACGATGACGAGGAAGTAGAGGCAGTCATCGGCTGTGATAAGGTCGCCCTAACGGGTGTGTTGTGGTCCAGAAGTGGCACAGGGCCTGACGGTGCTGACCTGATATTTTCAGCCCGTTGAGATTTTGGTTCGCAAGTGCTCTCAGTGTCCGCCGCCGCAGTAGCAGTAGCAGTAGCAGCACCAGCAACAGCAGCAGCAGCAGAATCCGCAGCAACTGAGAGATGCAAAGGAGATTCTGTTTTCGTCTGTTCAGTTGACGGCTTGGTCATGATAATGGTGTTGCCACTGTCGCTTATGGGCGTTTGCTGTGTAAGTAACGGCGGCGGCGGATGTGCCGTATAGAGGCGAGGCGCCTCTGCCATGAAGTGAACACTGAGCACTGGGCACTTGGACACTGGTCGAGGTGATTAATCCTTCGCTGTCACCAACTACAGTCCCACCCATCGGGTTTGAATGGGAGTCGTAGAGGAAGGAGTAGTTGCCCTGGAGAAGACAATGCAGATAAGCAGCTGTGCGCTGGTGCGTTCTTTTGCCAACAATCTTAGATGAGCCGGGCAGCCCGCACTGTGACTGTGGGGGAGCAGCGAAGAGCGGAGCGAAGAACAGCGACGACAAGGACGAATGAATGTCTTGTGTCTTTTGAGATTCCGCACAGGGCTTCCCATAGACAAATGCGAGGATGGCGCCGATTCTGAACTTCGCATATAACAAAGGAGCGACGGCACAAGGAGGACGGGTTGTGCAGTATGGAATGAAGGCAATTTATTACGAAGGATGGATGGATGGATGTCTAAAGTCTGAGAAAAGAGGTGTTGGGGGGGGGGAGGTGGACGGATAGGGTGGGAGAGAGTACCTAGTCTAGTAGGGGATAAGTACAATATAGTAGAGTACAGTAGCTAGATCTGTCGCTTAGTCTGACTACTGGCTGGCTCACTACGTAGTATGTGAGTAGCTATGTACCTTGGATACGTAAGTAGATACTACCTGATTTCTTGTACCTACGTAGTAGTGCACGCAGGTCGCAGCAACTTCACTCTATGTCCGGAGCCCGTCTGGCAGTCTGGTCCCTCGACACTTCAATACTCGTCCCTCATGATGGAACCAGGCACCTACCACGTACCTCTCTGTATGTGCTTCAGCCTAGGCATGTGACCAAAGTATAGGTAGAGATCCTGTTTAAATACATATGTACTTCTGTCGTCGTGCAATAAAGGTGCTTGAGTCATGTCTATAGGGAGAAAGACCAATTTGGCAAAGATATGTTGTTAGATTGATGATAATGACCATCGACCTCAAAAACGTTGCCTAGTAAATTCAATCTTGACTTCTATATCAAACCAAAATTATAATTACATCTGTTTCTAATACAATAAGATCAGCATGTCCGTACACAGTGCTGTCATCGTGCCGTGCCTACTCTATCTGATATACTGAGATGAGAGTAATATTATTATGGATGACATCGGGGTCCTAGTAATTATGTGTACATGGCATACCATATGCCCTCAGCCTCTACCTTGTGCAAGGAGGTAGATAAGCACCGTCTGTCTCTCCACTAGGTACCTCAGCAAAGAAACCTGTTTGTTTGACATGCACAGACAAGGATAAACAAGATCTCATACTAAAATGAGAGCTAAGAGATGAAAATCTCTTGTGTCTGACACTACTCTTAGTGGATAAGATCTTATACTAAAATAAGAGCTAAGAATCTAAGATTATACTATATAAAAGTAATGCTCTCAACTTTTAAATTTTTTACCATTATCATTACTTTTTATAACACAACTACTTTTAAAAAATAATACTAGATTTACATGATTTACAAAAAGTATATACATACACATGCAAGATGAGGTAGTAAGGTGTAAAGGTAAAGGTGTTAATGAGTAAAGGCAAAATATATACGTAGGTAAGTATACAAGAAGGGGGGAAAATAGAGAAGATAGTGATGTGTAGAGGTAGTAGTAGGTTCTACTATATGGGTAGGTTCTGCTATACATGTAGGTTCTACTATACAGGTGGGTTGTTCTACTATCCATGGATAGGAGGACATCTACTAAGCTCTGTCTATATATATAGAGCGCTGTCGCTGTCGAGCTCTGTCAAGGTCTTAAGAGGCTTAACAGAGCTCCTAGTAGGCAGAATATCCTAGTAGCCTTCGTCTTATTACAACCACAGAGCTGTCCCAACTCCGGGTCCCAACTCCCACCTAACAGGTGCCTTAGTGGATACGGCTTGGCATGCCACCGACAGGCTGTCAAGAACCTATTGAAAAACCAGGTTTGAGGGCACACGCATCTGGCCCAGGGCCCATTGCTTTGCTGTGGTGTGTCACGTGCATGTACACCATCTTCTATCTACCTACAATAATGCTGCCTAAGTACCTAAGTAACTAAGTATCTATCCTATTCGTCTCGTCCGTTCTGTCGCCAACAAGAAGCTCCAAAATATGTCTCTCCAGATATGTACCCACTCAACGAGCAGAGTTCTCTCCTTCCTCCTTCTCATTGCATTGCTTCCTTGCTTCTACGTAGCTTCTACGGTCTCACTCTTAGCATCGGAGGGAGGTGGTAAATGATTGATTGATATTACCTACCTACCTGTTGAGCTCTACCCTACGCTGGACTACCCACGCTACGCATTGCACTGCTCTGTTTTGCTCTCTGAGGGCACCATTCTCACTCGAATATACCTAAGATGAATGGCCACATTCACCAGGAGACCAAATTTACCACTATTGGTCACCAAACAACTCTAGGTACTGCTCGGACAGCGTCTGCTGCTGTCTCTAGATCTGCTCGCAAGAGACCAGTCGACGAATTCCTAAACAGACCGGAGGATGCGGGCAGAAATGCCCCATCACATCCCGCTGTCGGCCTGACGGATGCAATACATCGCACCATCGGTCATCGTCCTCGTCTCACAACAAGCGCTATCAGAGACACATCCGCAGGCGAACCCGATGAGGTGCCCAGAGCCGTCTCTGTCTACTCTCAGAGGAGAGCGGTTGCTGCCATACCTATTCCCGCATCCGATCCTCTTCTAACTCTTGCCCACCCTGCTTATGACTTACCTGGGAGACTTGTCCAGAATCTCGCCTTTCTCGGTGTCAATAGTATCTACCCGTGGCAGGCTAAATGCCTTCTTGCTGACAGGTTGCTAAAAGGGGAAGGAAATCTCACCTATGTTGCGCCGACCGGAGGAGGAAAGTCTCTGGTGTCGGATATTCTTATGTTGAAGAAGGTCATCGAGAACCGAGACAAAAAGGCAATTCTCGTTCTTCCATATGTGGCTCTTGTGCAAGAGAAACTGCGATGGCTCAGGAGGGTTGTCGAAGGCGTCGAGAAGAAGGCCGGCCAGAAGATGCACGATGGCAAAGATTCGATTTGGCGCAAGATTGGCAATGAAGATTCCATACGAGTAGTTGGTCTCGTTGGGGGTAGCAGATCCAGACTTGTGTGGGCTGATGTGGATATTGCTGTATGCACTATCGAAAAGGTTAGACGCTGCATTGCAGTAATATGGAATCCCACCAGCTCATGCGCAGCAGGCAAACTCTCTTGTCAATACTGCGATTGAGCAGTGCACGGTAGGCAATTTAGGAGTTGTAGTGATGGATGAGCTACATATGCTGGACGACGATCAACGTGGATATATTCTGGAGCTCATGGCAACCAAAATTCTCAGTCTTGAGCAGGATACACAGCTGATTGGCATGAGTGCCACTCTTCCAGTAAGTCGCAGTCTTGAGTGCTCCCATTCCTCCAAGCTCACGGAAATCAGAACGTGGAAATGCTCGCTCGTTGGTTGAATGGCAAATTCTACATTTCCAATTACTGCCCAGTGCCGATTCAGGAATTTCTTGTCTTCGACGGAGCTATATATCCGGCTTCGACAGCAACCCGTTTCTACAAGACCACAATACAACTCAATACACAAACTGAGCCAGAAGCATGTAAACCCATCGCATGCAGATTAATCGAACCCTCGGAACACCCCGAGCTGAAAAATTCAGTGATGAATGCAGTCGTCTCCCTAGCTGTTGATACCGCGAGAGCGGGCTACGGTGCACTTGTTTTCTGTAGTAGTCGTAAAGGCTGTGAGACGGATGCAAGACTTATCAGTTATGCTATGCCAGCCCTTCAGGACATCTCTGCGCACGCCTTTGAGAAAAGAAAAGACCTGCTCTGCGAGCTCCGAAGCACAGCTAGCGGATTGGATTCAACTTTGGAGCAAACCATACCCTTTGGTGTTGGGTTTCATCGTTAGTGTTCATACCCCTTTCTTCAACCAGGATCTACTGATGTATGCAGACGCTGGCTTGACCACCGAGGAACGTGAGATAGTGAGCCATGCATACGATGATGGAATATTGAAGGTTATAGTCGCCACTTGTAGTTTGAGTGCTGGGATCAATCTACCAGCTCGACGTGTAATACTTCACGGAGCAAGGATGGGTCGTGATTTAGTGGCTCCCTCCATGTTGTACGTTCTAGTTTGAAGCTTCAAAAACGGCAATGACTGACAAGAGATAGACGCCAAATGAGAGGCAGGGCAGGACGTAAAGGGAAGGATGAAATTGGCGAGACTTTTATATGTTGCCAGAAAACTGATCTCGAAGAGGTTGCAGAATTAATGGAAGCGGATATTCCAAATGTTACGAGCTCTTTGTCGCCCAACAAAAGGGGGATAGAAAGGTCGGTTCTATATTGTTACCTGTCGTTTATGACAGCTGACAGCGCCTCTGCAGAGCATTGTTTGAGTTTATTGCAACAAGATTAGCTACAAGTAATATGGCCATACACGATTACATCCAGAAGACACTTCTTCACTTCTCTATGGACCATGACGAGCTAAATGTTCTCGTCAAAACCACCCTCGACAAACTTGCCATAACCGGGCTGATCAGAATCGACTCAGGGTCAGATTTCGAGCCTACGTTGTTGGGTCAGGCTATTGTCGCGTCATCTTTAACGCCAGAAGATGGAATTTTCGTGCACAGGCAGCTCCAGAAGGCTGCGGAAGCCTTTGTTCTAGACGGGGAGATGCATGTTCTTTACACATTTACACCGATTCAACCTGCTCAGGCCGAAATCAACTGGCGCATATTCAGGCAGGAGATCGAATGCCTTGATGAGAGCGGATTAAGGGTCTTAAGTCTCGTCGGCATCAAGCAAGCGTCTGTCAATAAATTGTGTGTCACCCCATCTGTGGATCTTATAGACGCTCATTGACGATGTAGTGCTCATGGTGCCATCTTACAAGAAAGGACGCCAGAGGAATTGGAGAATGCTCATATCTACCGGCGATTTTATGCTGCACTTCAGCTGCGAGACTTATGCAATGAGATGCCAGTACATGTTGTAGCTCGTAAATATCAAATTCCTCGTGGATCAGTGCAAACGTTAGCTCAAACTTGCCATGGATTTGCCGCTGGAATGATCAAGTTTTGTGAGCGGATGGGTTGGGGGGCACTGGCTGCTGCTCTGGATCATATGTCTGATAGGTTGAAAGCTGGTACGTCGAACACTGAGCCTCAGTACTTATATCAATGTTGGATATGGACTCATATGACCAGGGGCTCGCTCGGATCTCCTAGCACTCGCCCAGGTGACATACATCAAGAGTCGGACAGCTCGAGTATTCTGGGAAAACGGCTACAAGACAGTGGGTGCTATTGCGGCAGCAAGACCTCAAGACCTTGTGCCAATCCTCTTGGTTGTAAGCTGTCATCCTAGTGTCTGAATGACCTGTGTCCTCCAGGACAAGCCTGATATACCTTGGGAAATCCGTACTGAGCTAGAACCTCGCGATAGGCACAACCGAAAAAACTTCATCTGACTCCTGATGACGATGAAAAGTACCAGAAGAAACTCATGCTCAAGGCAGAGGTGATCTCCAAATCAGCGAATCGAATATGGGGTAAGCAAAATGAAGATTAGGACCGCCTCTGGGGAATCTGACCTCTTCATAGAACTCCTAATGCAGCAAGAAATCGACGAAGAATGATGAAGATGAAGAGTGTAATCACTGGTATGGTGCGGGCGATGGATCTCAAGGAGGATAGCCGAGATGGTTGGGCTACAACGGGGAATGCTCGAGGGATAAGGAGCACTTATCATGTGAAACGCTATGAGTCTTCGACAGGGGTCCGGGGAACCTGTTTGGATATATTAGTATAAACGACGTACTACTGTGGTCGGAAAAGAATAATTTGCATTACATAATCACACTCGTGCATAGATACAGAAGAGGATTGGGAATGTTTAATAATAATTACAGTTACCATCAGCAGGAATGTACGTACGATGAACGAATGATCGACGAATAATTGAAATGCTGAGGAGAAGCTTTGTCATATGAAATACAAGGTATCTAGGTACCGTCTCTAGTCGATATTGTGACATGAAGTGGGTTGTTACAGCAACGAAATGTTGCGGATTAGCCAATAACAGCCTCTGAAAACAGTCAAAACCCCATAAATTCAAAATATTAAGTATACGGAGTAGGTGGTATGTACGAAGTACAACAGATAAGACAGGCTAAGAGGGACTAAGTTAACTAAGAGAGAGACTAGGAGAGTTAGGAGAAGCCAGGAGACATTGGACAGCCTTATTAATTGACTTCAAATGCTCAGTCATCGTGGCGGGAGCTTAGATAAGCGATTACATGCGCAAGAACATGGGTTCGATGGGTGCACGGTGCGAGGAGGGAAGTCCCTTTTACCGGCCCGCAGAGCTGCAGCCGCGCACAGATCCACCGAGCATCGAGGGAGACAGGTACCTAGGAACGTCGTATCGGGAACATAGAATACGTATTTATTGATATTCTACATATATAACGAATATGGTTAGATTATTGGGTACATCTATTTTAGCGCGTCGACTTGTGACTGGATCCCTGGTCAGCAAATCAACAATCAGCAATCAATCAGCAATCATCAATCAGCAATGCCTGTGGTTTTCTACATCACACTTGTAACTGCTATGTAGCCCTTGGAGTGTAACCATTATCTAAAATACAATATATAGCGTCATGATCTCCCCGACCTCCATTCTAGTTTCCCATCTTCATTGCATACCCAGCACAACCACGAGCACAAGCCTCTCGGACATTCACTACCGACCTACCTAATCACCCATCTATACATACAATGGCGCCCAAAGTAGCTATCGTCTTCGTGGGTATCCCTCCAGCCTCCTGTCGGGCATACCATCAAACATGAGAATTGACCTTGATCGTCTGTAGTATTCCATGTATGGCCACATACACAAGCTGGCGCTTGCCGAGCAGGAGGGTCTGAAAAAGGCCGGCATCAACGCAGATCTATACCAGTGAGTAGAAGACTGTACGTAATCTTCGCAATGCGATGTGCTAATCTTCTTCCATTAGAGTCCCAGAAACTCTCCCACAGGAGGTCTTGACGAAGATGTACGCTCCCCCAAAGCCAGACGTGCCAGTTATCACCGCGGACATTCTTGCAACCTATGATGCTTTCTTGATCGGCATCCCGACCCGTTATGGTAACTTCCCTGCTCAATGGAGGGCTTTCTGGGACACCACTGGCGGCCTGTGGGCAAAGGGTGCTCTTTGGGGGAAGTACGCTGGTCTCTTTGTTTCAACCGCAGGACCAGGCGGCGGTCAAGAGAGCACCGCTCTGGCTTCGATGTCAACCTTTGCCCACCACGGTCTCATCTATGTGCCTCTTGGATATAAGCCGGCTTTCGCACAAATTTCGAACTTGAGCGAGGTCCATGGGGGCTCTCCTTGGGGAGCTGGGACCTATGCGGTAAGAACTACGCGTTATTGTCCACCACAAGTTAAAGCATACACTGACACAAACCAACAGGCAGGCGACGGATCCAGACAGCCATCTGACTTGGAGTTAGAACTCGCCACGATCCAAGGAGAAAGCTTTGGCCAATTGGTCAGCAAGGTCAGCTTCCCATGACTAGATGGATCCGAGAACAAGGCAGGAGTTTCAAAGACGAATGAGACAGCACAAAAGGTTGAGAAGACAAACAGCGGGTCAGCTATGCGTTCGAGAATTGGTGGTCGGGGCCAAGAGGAAGCTGGGGAGGATAATGGTGGTCCATGTGGCCTGCCAACAAAGTGTTCAATTCTGTGAAGAGAAGCGCGTAATTAAATGTCGACACAGAGCATTCATTCTTCTTATTATGTGAAACATCGAGGATACATATGTGAAGAACAGCTAATGATGATGAGTCGTTAATAGTAGGTAGGTAGTTATGATACTCCGCCCGATACTCCACACTCCACCTAGTACGCCGAAGAGGGTTAAAACGCCATGCCAAAAATAGACTAGCGTAATTAGTATTAGCATCGCCTTTGATGGAGTCCCTCAAAAGTTTTAAGCTTCTCCTTTTCTGACCCAATTTAAGACACTTATCTACCCTACCCAACAGGACCAAATCCAGATCTTGGGGAAAGAAAAATCGGAAGAAAAAAAAAACATCGAAACCTCCACAAAGCGCCCATGTGGAGTTCTAAACGCCGTATATGCGCCAAAGCTGCCTGCGGTAGAGTTTCCGTGGTGGGATATCCTCATATCAGGGCACCTATCACATTTTGTCATGATTTGGATATAGGACAGCCACAAGGCGACTTTCACGTGATACAGCTTCGCAAGAGCTCTTCGAAGTCCCTCAAACCCCTTAAACTAACTAAAGCTTCTAACCGGAGAGCATCAACCAAGATTTCATTGGATCTTGATGATCTACCGCAGGGGCTTCTTTCCTTGGAGCCTGCCATTTCGCCAACTCAACATGAACTGCCTGCCTATCCAACAGTGGTCCTCCAAGCACGCAATAATATGAGAAAGTTTGAAAACTGTGTGCTCCTAACCCGCGTCGGCGGCTTTTATGAGCTATATTTCGAGCATGCCGAGGAGTTCGGACCACTCTTGAACCTCAAGGTCGCTCAGAAGAGAACAAATGCAGGTCCCGTTTCTATGGTACACGTCTCTCCCACCAATGTGCGCGTCTTCTAACATAGCTAGGCAGGATTCCCATTCTTTCAGCTAGACAGATTCCTGAAAATGCTAGTCCAGGATCTGAATCGATATGTTGCGGTTGCTGAAGAATTCGCAAATGATGCATTGGCCAAGGTCAAGTCAGGTGGATTGCTCCATGATCGAAGGGTATCGCGCATCATTACTCCAGGCACGTTAATTGACGAGAACTTCATCGATCCGTTTGCAAATAATTACGTACTTGCTATCCATCCAAACTATGGCGCAACCTTTAAGGCGGATCATAAGGAAGCATGTCTCGGTCTGGCATGGCTTGACCTTTCCACTGGCCACTTCTACACACAATCAACAACACTGGAAATGTTATCGTCTGCTGTCTCACGTATCAGCCCTCGAGAAATTGTTCTCGATAAGACATTAGAAGCCTCCAAAGACCATGATTTACAGTCGATCCTTGTGGAAGATCGCCACGTCATCACATATTGCCTGGCAGTAGAAAACAAGCCCGTTGCTTCCTGGGGTTCAATGATAGAAGGTGGGCTATCAGTAGCAGCGGCGGCAGAATTTACACCCGAAGAAGTCCAAGCTGGCGGTCTTCTGCTCGAATATGTAGGCAATCGCTTACAAGGCCTGAGTCTGAAGCTTCAGGCTCCTATTCAGTACCATTCAGAAGAAGTTATGAACATTGATAGGAACAGCTTGCGGGGTCTTGAAATCAAGGAGAATTTTCGAGATGGCTCTTCTGCGGGGACTTTACTTCATGCGCTGCGGAGGACGGTTACCAAGAGTGGCTCTCGATTATTGAAAAACTGGTTAAGTATGGCTTTGAGAATCCTTTCATGAGTAATTATTAATGCATATTAGGTGCTCCATCAACCTCACTTCAGGTAATCAACGATCGCCTGGACCTTGTCAGCCAAATTTTGGATGAACCAGCCTTGCAGGAACGATTGGTGGCCCTCCTCCGACGCTGCCATGATTCCCAACGCCTGGTCCAGAAATTTGCTCTTGGTAGAGGAAATGCTGATGACCTTTTAGCTTTGTGCAGCACCATACTTGCATCACGAGAATTGGTTGTATCGATGCAAGATTCGCTACATGGAAAAGCCAATTCTATCGCGTCATCGGGCGCAAACTGTTTGTCACGCCTTGCCTCGCGGATACAGCTTGATGGACCCCTGGCACTTGCAAGTCGGATCAAAGATGCTATTGACGAAGAGGGAGTCCAACAGCAACATCAAATCGAGGATGGCGAGGCTGGAGCAATGATGGCATTAGCACAGGAAATAGCCACTTCCGAAGGGTCTGCAGATGATCTTGCAGCTATAAGCAAAGGTCGGGACAAAAAGCCAGCGCTGAGTTTGCGAGAACAGTATGCCGAGGATAATCAAGTATGGATCATGAAGCCTTCAGCAAATGCTGCACTGCGAAGACTGCATAATGAGCTAGGAGCGTTCGAAGAGGAGAGAGTAAAGTTGAACTGCGAACTGCAAAAAACGCTGTCTGCGCCTACTTTGACCCTTCGGTGGACGCCTAGCTTGGGCCACATCTGTCATGTGAAGGGAAGAGACGCGAAGCACCTGACCGAAATCAGAAGCGTCAGTTCTAGCAAGAGCACCAGATCATTCCACCATCCAGAGTGGACCAATCTGGGACAAAGCATAGACATGGTTCGACTTCAGATACGTGCCGAGGAACAGAAGATCTTCCGCAGGCTTCGGGAAATGGTCATAGAGAATCTCATCAAGCTACGCCGCAACGCCGCAGTGCTGGACGAGCTGGATATCGCGTGTTCATTTGCAACGCTGGCAAAGGAGCAGAATCTAGTCCGTCCGATTTTGAACAATACGACCGTTCATAAGATCATAGGTGGACGCCATCCCACCGTTCAAGTCAGTCTACAAGAGCAGGGCCGGAGCTTTGTAACAAATGACTGCTTCGTTGGGGACCAAGGCCGTATGTGGATCATAACTGGTCCAAACATGGGGGGAAAGAGTACATTCCTCCGGCAGAATGCCTTGATAACTATAATGGCACAAGTTGGCTCTTTCGTACCAGCTGAATATGCGGAAATTGGCATTGTGGATCAAATTTTTAGCCGTATTGGATCTGCTGATGATCTCTATAGGCATCAATCGACATTCATGGTGGAGATGTTGGAAACCGCAACAATCCTTAAGCATGCCACAGAACGAAGTTTCGTAATTATGGACGAGATTGGCCGGGGAACAACCCCACAAGATGGCATTGCAGTGGCGTTTGCTTGCCTGCACCATTTGTATCATGTCAACAACTGCCGCACATTGTTCGCAACGCATTTCCATGCACTGGGTGATTTGTCACAGCATATGGACAGAGTAGCATATTGGTGTACCAATATTGCCGAAGACAAAAACGGAGGATTTAATTATCTGCATAAGCTGAGAAGAGGAATCAATAGGGAGAGTCACGCGCTGAAAGTGGCGAAACTGGCGGGGATACCGGACACTGCGATCGACATTGCCCGACAGGTTTTGGATGGAGGGAAGCCTGCCGCGGTAGTTAGCAATCATGCTTCCTAAGCTTCGAGATTTGCTAGAAAATAGAGAGTAAAGGTGCATATCATAAGAGTTGTTGTATGGTTTGTCTTCATATAACTCAGGGTTAAAAAGCTATGTTAAATAATCATGTGCAGGTTGTGGTGTCTGTGACGAACAAAAGCGATCGACTGACCTGTCAAAGAGGGATCAACCTTCAATTAGGTGATTAAATTCTAGGACGTTAGTTACGCGAGGATCACAGGAGTGAACACAAGTGTGAGACGGCTCTGGCTGCAAGGGTTTGTTAAGCTCGATCCACATATCTAAAATAGGGACCTGATGCAAAACAGGCTATTGAGCACCACATTTGATTTAGTCAAACATGCCTCCGAAGCCCTCATCACCAGATTCCTCCTCCTCAGATTCGTTCTTCTCCTCTGCGGCGGCGGCCTTTGGAGCCTCCGCAGCGGTTTCGGCGACGGTAACGCTGGCGAACTTCTCTGGGTTTGCGATGCGATCCTTGAGCTCCTCAATCTCGCTCCAACCGTACTCGGTCGCAATGGCGACAGCCAAGACATTCTTGTAGCTGTTGACAATGGAGTGCATGACAGATGGAAGGGTTGGGAAGTTGACAGCCAAGGAGACGCAAGCGATGGTAGCAATGGCGCTGGAGAAAGCCTTGAGAAGCTGCTCCTCACCGATATCGAGGACACTTGGTGGGAAAGTGTTGCCTTGATCATAAACCTGAGAAATGCCCATTCCGTAGGTGAATGGAGAGATGTTCAGCATGTTCAAGAGAGTCGCCTCGGAAGCTCCAACTTTGCTGCCTGCCTCGACAAGCTTGAGGTCGGCAGTGATTTCGATGGTACCACGGGCAATCTTGGTTGGAACACCGAGAGCCTGGAAGAAGGATGTCTTTCCGGGTTCCATACCGGTGTTACCAGCTGGGATATAGACCTTTGCAGGATGTTAGCAACCACAATGGAAAACGGAGTTGGCCAACATACATCGGCAGGGGCGACGGCACCAGCTCTGGCTGGAGCAGCAACCTTGTTCGCAAGGATCTTATCACGGATAGTCTTCAAATCACTGTTGGTGAAGACGAAGCCAATGTTGCCCTTGACGTGGGGAAGGAGGCGCTCATACTCTGGAGAATCGGTGAGGAAACCCTTGATGGCACGACGAACCTATTGAAGCAATCATTAATGGCCTGGACTTGATGAGTACCTTATGCTCGTTTCATTCATACCATGGTATTCTTTCCCATCAAGACGACGCCCTCTCCACGGAGAGCGTGGCGGATCTCGTGCATCTGCTGGGAGCTGACATTGTCGACGGTGACGATGAAGATGCTACGATACTCCTCGAGGAGGCCCTTCAGCTTATCGAAATAGCCGGCCTTGTTTGCGGTCTTGCCCCCCATATCTTCTTAGTTTGAAGGTAGGATGTTTAAGGGTCAAGATAAATATGAATGGGAAGAATGCGCTCGGGGGGATTCGAGTGCTTTTGGATGTTGCTGGCGTTGACGAAATAATAAACGAAATAATAATGTACAGTACCCAGTGTGATTTCTAGGGTTTCTCTCGGCTAAGCTCATTGAGTGTGCCTTAGGCGGTATTAGGAACCCTACCTATCTTATCTGTACTTCCGATTCCGAGGTCCGATCAGCACCATACCTCTTTCGGTGATGAGGGGCAATTATTGTCCGTGACATCAATTGTTCCGCCTTCACTTTTGATAGGTAGGTAATAACTACTATTATATATATAAATATATATAAATATAGATATATACGCATACATCCAAAATGGCCGACACCTTCGAGCCATTGAAGAATGATCTCATCTTGAGAACCGCATGGGGTAAATTCAAACAATCCATTCCCTTCTCTCTGTCCAACGACCCTCCACTGCAGCACCTCAACCGCTGACCCTCATTAGGGAAAGAGGTGGAACGACCACCTATGTGGGTGATGCGTCAAGGTAAGAACATGACCAAGTCTATGACGAACCCCCGTCCTGATGGCACATGCAGCGGGTAGATATTTGCCAGAATATCATGAAGCCAAAGGCGGACACGACTTCTTCGAATGCTGTCGATCGCCAGAAATAGCGTCGACCTTGACCCTGCAGCCGATCGAGCGCTTCGCTGGTCTCATTGATGCCGCCATTATTTTCTCCGACATTCTTGTCATCCCGCAAGCCATGGGCATGACAGTTGAGATGATTGACAAGAAGGGACCACATTTCCCCGAGCCTCTCAAGTCGCCGACAGATGGGCAGTACGAAAGGGTGATGCAGAAACAAGTCGACGTTGCCAGGGAGCTGGATTATGTCTACCAGGCTGTTACTTTGGCAAGGCATAAGCTCAAGGGGCGGGTCCCATTGATCGGCTTCTGCGGAGCGCCATGGACCCTGCTCTGTTACATGGTAGAAGGTGGTGGCAGCAAGCTGTTCATCGAAACGAAAACATGGATCTATAGATATCCACAAGCAAGCAAGGACTTGTTGCAGAAGATTGCCGAAGTTTGTGTTGAATATCTCGCGCTTCAAGTTAAAGCAGGCGCACAGGTAACATAACATGTCTCCATTGCATGTTGATCATGTACTCCAACTGACATCTTCATTAGCTGATTCAGGTGTTTGATTCATGGGCCTCGGAGCTCTCCCCTACCTCCTTCAAGCAATTTTCTCAGCCTTATCTCGCGTATATCTCAGCCAACTTGCCTAAAAAACTCGCGGAGATGGGACTAGAACCTGTTCCAATGATTGTCTTTGCTAAAGGTGCTTGGTATGCACTTGATGCTCTTTGTGACCTGGGATATAACGTTGTTGGTCTTGACTGGCTGCAAGATCCAGCGGAGGCTGTTAAAATTAGAGGAAGTCGCCCCGTTGTCTTCCAGGGCAATGCTGATCCAGGTATCCTTTACGGCACAAGAGATGCCATCACAGCTGCTGTCAAGGAGATGGTCCATGGCTTCGGCGGGGGTAAAAAGGGTTGGATCGCCAATCTGGGCCATGGTAAGAATGTCTCCATACATCTCTGCCCATCCAAGACTAATGAGATATAGGCATAACACCAAAAGTTAATCCCGACGACCTTAGATTCTACTTCGAAGAAATCCGTCGCTTGACTGCGTAGTTAGCTGGGAAGGCACGACAGGAATAAGTGGCATATTATATATAACCGAAAACTGCTCGTAGAACCTTGTATTTTGGACTATTCCATCTACCTCTTCATTTCATTAATCTATGGGTCCAGTTTTGAAGAGGTTTCGGTCTCTCTTTCTATGCCATTGCTCCCGATCCCTTGGAAAAACAACGGTTGCTTCCAATATTTTCGCAACCCGTTTACTCTCAGCCCGCGCCACAATACCCAATATCCACTGTAGTCTCCCCTCGCTAACTGATCCCTTCTGCCAAATATGTCGTTCGATGCCGACGTGTGTCATTATGCGTGCCAGGTCGCTGGAAATGGGTATTCGGTGATAGCTTAAATATCGGTAACACTTGTCCACATTCCGAAGTGCGTCTCTGCTCGTGATGCATTTGGTTTGCGAGAATTCATAGGCCATCCTCTGCACCAGATCTATTCTCGCATTACTGATTTGGTCTTCTAACCATATATTTCTTCCTCCTAAGGCTCGCCATACTTCATCCGTATTGCAAGTAGGATCGTGAATCATGGCAATCGCCAGGTCAGGAAAGGCCTCGAGACCCAGCGAATCGGTCTGCGGACGTTCCGTTGAGAATTTATCGAATAGATATCGGGCATGCTTAATATCGCTTTTGCTGAGCCACTTCATTTCATCCTCCAGGACTGTTGCAGGAAGATATACTTGTGCATCTTCGAGGCTTCTCAAGAAAAAGTAGGAGCTTCGTCTTACGCCACGAATTCGGCGTAGCATTCCCAACGCACACTGGACCTTCTTACGCCACAAAACCGAATGCAGCTCCAAAGATCTGCATAGATGCACAATGGAATTGCTAGTGCCCTGTTTCAAAGCTGCAGCCTTGAAAGAGGCGCGCGCTTTCACCATTGACGTCCTGTCGCCATCTTTGCTTATCCAATATTCCAATAGAATATCGCAGAGATCATACACAGACACATGTGGCACGAGTCTCCGGCCATTGCTGCAAACATCAGCTTCCATGATGCGACAAGCTTCCATCAAAAGGCCTTCTGACGTATATGGCATTCGAGCTATCAATTTGAGCCATGTCTTTCGCAACTCCCTTTCGCTCCTGACGGATGGACGCTGTCCTACCACACCCCCTTCGCTTTCAGCCTGTTTTAAAGATGATGAATATTTGTGGAATATACCCCGAGCAACATAGGACGTAGACATGCGAGCTAGATCACGCACATGCTCAGGTATTTTGCGGGATGAAAACTTCCCTAGGGCTGTTCCAAGCGAGTCGACAAACTGTTCCAAAGCTTTGATGTCGAATACTAGATCATCTCGAGATGGTGGGTGTCTTGGGCAGGTGGTCTTCGAGACTGTGGGTTCTTTTCCGGGAGCAGGATGGATTGTGACGCTTCCAAAGGAGAGGTTTCCGATGGCACAAATCTCTTGCATGAGCTGTTGCCTCTGACAATCGGTTATAGAGTTGAGAACATCTGCGAGGAATGCAGCCGACTTGTGCACAGGAAGCAGCGGTAACGTTGTAAGAAGGAGGCGCAAGACCTCGATTCCAAGGTCAGTCAACCGTAGTACCTTGGATGTAGTGATTCCTTCCCAAACTGCCTGGAAGAACGACATGCACGCGTCGTCTTTAAAATCCTTACTGGCTGCATGATTTAGAATGTCGTTCGGGACCCGAAAAATGCTCGCAGCAAGAACATCGTCAGAGACCTGGCCCAAGTATAAGCTCTGCCTGAAGTTTTGGTTGAAATGCTCGCAAGCTTTTAAAACTGCATCTGACGTCGTGGTGGAGCGCAGAGACTCGAGAAACTGTGCTAGATGGTCTCCACCATCCAATTTCTCAGCGCTATCATTCCCGATTTCCAACATTTCCAATGATCTCGGTCTCGGTATCAGTGTCTCTTCAGGTATCGTCGCCTGGCCATGTTGCATCAGCCAGGCTGGCAGTTGGGCTGTTGTCTCTTTCGCGACGGGTGTTGATATAGATGTTGCTGAGGGAAAGGGAGCTTCCCACTGCCAACGTGTAATGTCTTTGGCGCCGCCTATGCCCCATAACACGGCAAGGTCTTGCATGGGAGAGCGGATGGGGACTGTATCAGAAAAGTGCGTCATGCGTCTCTTTCCGAGCCGCCGTCTACACTCCATGGGCCCAGGCACTGAGGCGCCATTTCGTCTTGAGGGTCTCGAAATTATACACAGGCGGTCGAAAGCCCAGGCGAGAGTGACATCTGAGATCCATATGACTTCGGAGGGTGCTCGAACTCGGAACGGTCGCTTCACCGCTCTACAGCACGAAGGCTGGCAGGGTAACATATGGCCAGGAACCAAGATCGACAACGGCGGGTCATTGATAGACCAGAAGATAAGTAAGTTAAGCTAAGGTAAGGAAGGTTCGGATTCCGATTCGGCAAATTGGATTTAAATGAAGGAAGGAAAGGAAATGTCGCCTTCGTTGAAACCGGAGAAGTAGCAAAAAAATGAAGCAGTTGCGCGTTCCTCGAATGTAGAATCTAGATTTGTAGATTAGATTATGGGCATTGAATAGGTAATAAGCGCATTGAAGTATAGACGGGTAACAAGCGTCAGCCGCGCCGCAAATCCTAATAATTCAGCCAATAATAGCGCGGAAAGCGCTTAGTCGGCAGAACCTGCCAATTTCAACTTGAGCTTTTGAAAGTGCCCACAGTGCTCTCTACCAATAGCAAAAGCTATTTTTCTTGTGTTTATATTATTATATATACCTGTATACTCTACCTTAATACCACTCACGAGGCACAGTTGTATTTAAAGCCGAGATGTACGCGCCCTATCAGTGTATGCATATTGTTGGGAAAAAGTACATTGTCGCTGCCAGCGGCCATGAGTTACATGTTTTCAGCCTCGTCGACGGCTCCAAAATCTCATCATGGACGTGCCCAGTGCCTCCGCAATCACATCAAACAAAGGTCGCTGTTGCTAGTAATGCTTCAGGACCACGCCTGGGACCAGGTTCCGAAATTAATAAGGAAGGAGAGGTCGAAACTATCGCTCCTGAATTACCAGATGCGCCACCGGCATTGCACTCGGACCCTCCAGCCAAGAGGAGAAAATTGTCTGATTTAAGTGAGGAAGAGGAAGAGGAAGAGCTCTCGGTCGAAAAGAAAAACAAGAAAGGCGGGAAATCAAGAGCCAAGCACCAGAAAGCTCCTGCAGATATCTCTACGCCTCCTAATGTGATTGTCCTCACTTCATCCACCGATGGAAAGCACGTGGTTGTTGTCACTGGAGAGGATAAGACTGTCCGCGTCTTTGAGCATGAAAACGGTGAATTGAAGCAGATATTTCAAAGGTGCGTACTTTCCAATCAATCAATCTATCTGCCAGAACGATTTGATCTGATCCTTCTGCAGATCTATGTCCAAGCGGCCCTGTGCAATTGCACTCGCGGCTTCAGACTCGACCATCCTCTGTGCTGACAAATTTGGAGATGTGTATTCTCTTCCTCTTCTTCCTCCCAAGTCCTCTCAAGAGCCAGATTCGAGGAAGATGGCCTCGGTTGAACCCATTTCATCATCCGAGGAACCAAAACAATTTGTATCTGCTGCGAATGATCTTACAGTGCACTCGGCCCGCAACCGCAGAGCCTTGCAAAATCAACTCAAGCAGAAGCTCGTCAAGGCCGAAAAGACCGAAATGAATTCAGGACAACAACTGTTACTCGGCCATGTTTCAATGCTGACAGATGTTGCCTTCATTGAAAGGGATGGGCGGACCTATATCGTTACTGCTGACAGGGATGAGCATATACGCGTGTCCCGAGGTATCCCGCAAGCACACATCATTGAAGGCTATTGCATGGGCCACACAGACTTTGTCAGCAAGTTGTGTTTTCCAGCATCAGTTCCTTGCCTGCTTGTTTCTGGAGGAGGCGACGACGACCTATTTGCCTGGGACTGGCTCTCCGGAAGACTTCTGCAACGGACGAACATCGCATATCACATCGAGAAAGCCATGGCGCACGCCACCTCAAATGGGCCTTCAGGTACCGATTTGAAATCCACTGAGGGTACCGAGTCACGTAAAGTTGTTGTCTCTGGCTTGCATTACCTCCATAAAGACCCAGTGTCCAATAGGGGCAGTATTGCTGTAACATGCGAAGGGTAATTGATCCAGCTATATCGCATTGTCATATTGCTAACAGATTACAGAATCCCCGCCTTATTCTTCTTTTCTTTATCCGAGATGGGAAAACTCTCTCATTACCAAACTCTTATTCTCGACGGGAATCCTCTAGCCGTGAATACAGACGATTCTAGTGACATTTTAATTGTTTCCGTCGACTCGGTACATACGCCAGGATCGACAACCCAAATCAGAAGTGATGGAAGGAAAGCAGTGGAGCCACTGCAGGTTATGCAGCTAGCAGGTGATAAGTGGAGTGGATCGGCTTTCCATTTCAAACAATGGAGTGCCGTCGATGCTGGCGGGCATGGCAGGGAGAGTTGGTCCGGACTTCTCTACAATCTGGGAAATTTGCGTAAGCGAGCGGGGGAAGAATAGATGTCGATGTCAAGTATCGGTAGTAAATAGTTTTACTTGCCTAGATTGAATCCAAAGACCAGAAGTGAAATCCTATCAAGTTTTGTCATGTCTTCAAATATTTATGACAGTCTATATATCTCTCTGAACGCCAACTACAATGAAACGCAGATGCAATAACCGGGATCGAAAAGAAGCAAATAATACGCTGACCAGCCAATATTACTTCATAACTTTGCTAGCCTTAGTGGGACTTTATAACCATCCAGAATACCGTCAATGCAATTGATGGCACTGCCTGGAATGCTTAAGCATACGACGGCCTGTCCTCTAAAGCTCGCAAGATTGTTGCCACATTCAAATCTTCCCCCACCCATTCTTAAGACAGTGGATAGGTGACTACTGTGACGCGCACTGAACTCTCTCTGCGCCGGCAGGGTGTCCATCTTCATCTTCCTCATCCATCATACCATGGCCAGCCGCACGCGCCTGTTGGCTTGCATCGACGTCCTCTAGATCGACAGCCTCTGTCATAGTCTCTGCAGGAGGCAATATCGGTTGAACTGTTGATGGCAGAATATCCTTAAGAGCATCGAAATGAGCAGGATCGGCAGTCCAGTTCTTTTCTGGGAACTTGACGTCAAATTGGATGTAGAGATTTCCAAAATCGTGGTGGCGATGCGAAGGCATACCCTGGCCACGTACCATCTTCACGGAACCTGCACATACTGTGAGTATATACTCAACTTATTCGTCGGGTAGGGAGATAGTCTAAGCTCACCTGGACTGATAACTTCTCCCGGTAAAATGTCGACACTGAGCCATCTATCATCCAGATGCTCAACGAAGACATTTCCGCCAGCTAAAGCCGTTACAAGGTCAATTTCGGCCGAGTAAAACAAGTCGTCGTCCTTGCGCTGGAATCTTGGATGCGGCTTTTGCTCGATTTCAAAGACGACGTCTCCCGGTTGAACACCTGGCGTTTGGTCACCCTCGCCGCGGAATTCAATCTTATGGCCAGTCTTTACACCCCTATCGACATGGACGTGGAGGACCTTTCTCTCCACAATGGTCTTCTTGCCATTGCATTGCTTGCACTTGTCTTTCTCCCTGATAATCTCTCCCTCACCGTTACAGTCTGGGCAAACGGTCTGGAATCGCTGTATCATGGGACCCATTTGGCGCATCATTGTCTTCATACCATGTCCGTCACAGCCTGTACATTTCTTGACGGCGCCTTCTTTACCGCCTCTGCCATCGCACTTGGGACAAACTACCGACTTCTGCAGAGCCAATTTCGAGACCTTGCCCCTATAGATATCCTCCAACGATACTTTGTGAACGTGATGGATTGTTCGTGCTTTTGGTGGTCCACGCTGTCCCATTCCGCCGCCAAACATGCCACCGCCACCGCCGAAGACAGATCCGCCGCCAAAGAACTGGGAGAAAAGATCTTCGGCATTCATGCCACCACCGCCTGCGCCTCCCTCGAGGCCTTCTTCTCCATACTGATCATAGATTTGGCGCTTTTGTGGATCGGAAAGAATTTCATATGCGTGCGATATCTCCTTGAACTTCTCAGCAGCATCAGGGCTGTGTGCATTCTTATCTGGAGACGGTTGTCAGTCTTCAGCAAGATACATGAGGGGGAAACTCGGCCATACCTGGATGATGCTTCAAAGCTCCAATCCTGTATGCCTTCTTTAATTCCGCCTCGGTGCAAGTCGGGGGGACCTGAAAAAGTCAGTCATGATCCTCCGATGCTGAAGTTCTCGACTCACATTGAGTAGATCATATAGCTTAGTATCTTTGACCATGTTGGCGCTGTGAAAATGCGAATGAGGCGAGGCTGTGTATATGTGGTGAAGGCTGGGACGAAAGCTCGGGCTTCTTAGAGAATCCGAGACCTTATTTCTCGAGTCAGTAATTGTGCAACAGCTTTCTGGACTTAGCAGAGAAGCCTTTCATGCATAGCAGATTGACATTGTCGATCTGGTTCTATTCTCAAGCTGAAGTCGAGAGGTTCAACTCACCAGGTTGATGCGCTATGTGTGGTGAAGGAGAAGGGCGATACTCTACGTATGGTAATCACCAAATAGAGTTTGTCGCGCAATGAACGGATTTGCGTGTCGTGTGGTGTCGTGCCAACGTGTCGTGTCGTATCGTCCAAGGGACCATAGATAGACGAGGCTCTGGTGGATTGGTGATGTAGGAAATCGGCTTCAGATGAAGCTTGAGAGCGTCTGAGTGCAGTGGCGATAACTCCTGCGGATGTGGTTCTGAACAGTACGGGGAGGGTTGAGCGGAGTGGAGAGTATCTGGGTATGAGAGTATGAGAGTCTGGAGTATGAAGAGGGGCAGTTGTGGAGGAGAAAGAAAGAATGAACAAATGCGATGATGATGGCAGGGAGGAAGGGAGGGGAGCGATGGAGGGGAGGGAGGTGAATTATGAATGTCAAGGCTGAAATGGCGGCTACTTCGTAGTTAAGCAGTGGAGGAGGCTAGGCGCAACTTTTGAGTCGCATTTTCCACCTTTCGCTGGTGGACGCTAAGCCTAATGGAAATCAAGAGAATCAAATAGACTTCCATGGGCTAAAATGAGGGGCGGGGCGGGATCGGGCGGGGCGGGGCGGGGTGGGGCGGAGAAAGAGACATGGCTGCGGTGATGCCTGCCATCTTAGGCGTCGGCCAGCCTGACCTCTGATACAACATACATACCTCTTACACACCAACACGTTTCTCGTCATGAGAGGCAAAGATTCCAAGTCGCGAGCCCACGGCTCTCATGAAGTATCCAAGGCCTCATCCAAGGCCTCTTAAGGAGAACAATCAGACGCTATTGCAAGTACACGGTGCCCTTGTTTACGCCCGGAACCAGGCCCTTGCACTTCTTGGAAAACCTGATCCCCCCGGCCACGCAGCAGTCACGACTTTCACCACAGATGGCTCAAACATCAACATCTATGCACACTATGCTACTCCGTCAGGGGACGGTTTGCTTGAATACCACCAGTGTCACATCACGTCGATAATCCTAGAGAATTCTCACGCAGAGTTTGAACAGGGCCGAAGGGTGCTTAGGAATGCACAAGACAACGCGAGAAAGCTGTCCTACGCCCTCAGGGACCAGCTGAAAACCCACTGGAAGCAGCCTAACCATGGCCTCCATTCCATCGCCGAAGGAGCTCCTCTACCTATTCCTACTAGCACTTTCGACGAGGCGAACGCAGACGAAGACGAAGTCTGAGGATTGGTGTGACGGACAGGCAGATGAAGAAGAAGCAAGCAACTCACAACTAGGAGTTATGGGTGATACCATTATTAAAGTAATATTTTTTCTAATAATGCGGGCTATTGTATCATTTCCCGAACCAACGCCTATCAAATGTATACCTTCCCCGCATTAACGTGTCTGGTGCCACAACTTGAACATGCTATGAAAATTTACATGGCGATGCACTCTTTATGCCTCAACTCGTCAAGTTAGTCTCATAGCAGTGCTCGCTTGTTTGCTGTTTATGCCTCTTCCATGGGACGGATCGTCGTTCCTGACTTCTCTAAAATGCTCTTCAGTCTATTGGTGACCTCCTTTTTTCGCGACATGGCCTCCTTTATTCTTGATTTATCCTCATCTGTGAACCAGCCTAATTTCTTTCTGGGCGGCGTTGGATGGCTTGGCGAGCGTATAGATGACGATAAAGAAGTGTGTAGAGCACGAGGATGATTGCGGCTGCCATCTGGTGTATAAGGGCGCCCATATGTGCTAGGTATGGCTGTGTGTCGCATATTCAACTTTGCTGGACTACCGAATGGAGAGTCTTCATGGCTACCTTCATCTCTGCTAGCGGCCGAACTAAATCGTAGCCGCCGCATCTGGTTTTCGAGGACATCAACATCACCGCTACGTTTTTCTGCCATTGCCGTCATCTTCATGACTGTCCTCATGACAGCTTCGACAGTTGGTCCTCCAGAAACTCTTCCGTCAGAGCCGCCCAATGAGGCGAGCTTCGTCCTGAGCAATATGAGCTCTTCCTCGGCATCTCCTAGAAGTTTTTGGAAGCTTGCAAAGTCCCTACGGAGATCATGTTGCTGTATGGCTTCTTCTGCAGTTAACGGCTGAGATCTGTTGAGAGCTGCATGATCTGGATCACGATTGGAAGAAAGGACTGCAGAGATCTCTTCCTTTCGAAATCGGAGCTTTGTGACATCCTTGGCCAGCTCGGAGCAAAGTTCAAGCTTTCCAAAGGAATCTTTAATGCGGCCTTGTTCTAGGTCCCTGGCCAAATCTTTTTCAATAATGCTGGCCAGATTTCCAATCTCTCCGAGACACCATTCATCGCTCCCTTCCAAGTCAGTCCTTTCTCGACCGGGATCTTTGTATTGTTCAGTGTGCCCTTTGACAAAACACTTCAGTGTGCGAGAATTTACCCCCAGCGTGTCGATCATCGAATTGATATCACGATAGACAGCTTCGACTTGGAAGGGTACGCTATCCTTATCCGCATTTCCAACATAATCCTGGTGAGCAACAAATTCGTCGAGTCTCGTTGTGCCTTCGATGTCACCATTAAGGAATTCGTGAGTCCTCTCATCATCCTCATCCACTAACGCCTGAGATTCGTCAATTACTTTCTGTTTTAATTCATCCTCGCGACGCCTTTCTTCTTTTTGACTATATTGGAGTGTCTGGGAAAACGTGCTACTCGACATCGGTGCTGTGCGGATACCTAATAGTTTGGAGGCCGCCGTAGGCGCACTGACAGAGCGAGTTACCTCCGGACGACCAAGGAGACGAGCTGGAATTGATGAACGCACAGGACTCGGCGAACGGGGACTTCCTCGCTTGGGAGCGGCCAGAACTGGCGGGTTTCGGCCACCAATCTCCCCAAAAAGAGACCTCGACGATGGTTCCTGGCCAATCTGTAACCCTTTGGCAAATGCTTTATCGCCACGATCGCCATATATTGAAATACCAAAAGAGCTTTCAGGCGTCATATCTGGAGTATTACCCCGTACGGGGCTAATATCCTTCGTAATGTCCTCACCGCTGCCTTCCTCATACTCACCGTAGCCTTGATCAGTAGAGTCGGCGCTGTGATCATCCGCAGGACTCAGCGGTACATCAAGCGGTGGAATGAGGTCTGCATTAACAGATGAAATCTTTATGCTATTTGATATATCCAATTCTTCCATCATGCGCGACTTTGGTGCATCGATGAAATCGGGTGGTAATGGCGCATCGGGTTCTTCAGAGGACGTGGATAATTCTCCTATAGCAAAGCTCTTTTTGCTAATAATGTCAGGCGGAAAAGGAGCCTCGGGTATCCTAAATAGATTTTGAGCCCGCCCATCGCTGAATTGGGGCTCTGGCTTGATATCTACGACTTGTGAGGGAGCATGTGCTGGGAACCCCGTTAATGTTTTGAGAATGCCATCCTTGGCATTCGTTTCTGCAAGTGGAGGCACCGCTCCAAAACTAAACCCAGCAGATTTAGTTGTCGACAGAAATGGCGACGTAGTGTCTGTCGATTTAGACACGCCAAAAAGATTGCTGCTGGGTTGCACACTCTGAAATTGAAATTTGGGCCGTGCAATGGGAGACGCCGTTGCTGACGGCTGCTTTTGGTCTTCTCCTGTAGATGTAATTGGAGAAATGGTAGTAACTGTTGGCATTGAGGAAGAGTTTTGTACTACTTCAACATCATCTTCCATGTTTGCCTCTGGAGTGGCTATCACGGGGCTCGTTTGTGCTTCTCCCAATACTTTTCCAAATCCACTGCCAAAGAATGAACTGCTGCCGCCGCTCACAGGCATCGAAGTGTCATCTTTGCTAGAGACATCAGGTTTGAACGTTGATGCCAGGGTAAATCCACGTGAGTCGAATAAGCCTTGGGGCTGTCCCATTGTGCTACTACCAATGCCACCAAAGCTGGAGCCGCTATCGGCAACGTTGGACTTAGATGGAAAGGCTGTAGAATCCAACTTCGAGGCAAATATATTTTCATTCCTTCCTTGCGAAGCACTCACGGCTGCGAATCCACCTTTATTGGCAAATGATGCAAAACCGCCGGTCGTTGGAGCCATGCTGGATCCCGGCCCAAAGATCGAACTGGATGGCTTTATATCTAGGCTGGAAGACGCTGCCGTACCAAGATTGGAGGGCTGGCCGAAGCTAGTAGCTGGTGGCGCGGAACTTCCGGCTGCTGACCATGGCGAAGGTCGACTACCTGGAAGTGCAGAACTACCAAAGGCAGCACTCGCTGTAGCCGGTGCTGCTGGACGTCCAAAAGAAGGAGTACCGAAAGTTGAGGCACCAAATGCCGGACCACCAAAGGCGGGTGTACTTGAGGAACCAAAGGTAGGGGCACCAATTGTCGCCCCAGTAGGTGCTGCAGTATTAACAGCCGGGCTTCCCCAAACTGAAGGTTTATTGTTAAGATTAGATTGAGCACCGAAAGCACTTACCCTGGTGGGTGTTGATGCTGAAGCAATCCCAAAGGTTGTTGCAGGTTGACTTGGGCTGCCGAATGTGGTGCCAATGCTTTGTGAAGAGCTAAAAGATGACTGACCAAACGCTGGCTTACGCGGCTGATTGTGAAAAGCCGAAACTGGCGTTGCAGGAGTTATATGCTGTCCACCAGAAGTCCCAACTAAGCCAGGATAAGAAGTTCCCTGTCGTATGGACTCTGAATATACAAGCCACCATGAAGCCAGAATTCCCTCATTGTTCAAAACAAGCAAAGCCGGCAATGGGGTCTGGGATTCATCCATCTCGTCACCAGGAATTGGCTTGGGAACCTTTTGCCGGCTCGATAAATCAAGAACAGCTCCAATTGGAGAGGTATCATCCATTGTATCGTTCACTGGTAGCTGTGCTCGCCGAGAATCATCCGACATCTCAGTCATGGTGAACACACCAGTAATCTGGTCGGCGGGCTTGTCCGATACTAAAGGCACTGTTGATCTAGTGAATAAGCCGATATCTGTGGATGCAGTAGACGCTACTATGATAAGATCTTTCAAATTCGGGGGAAAGTCTGTAAGACGTAGCAAAAAGTGATGAGGTGGGCTGCGGTTCAGTCCAAAATTTGGCGCTGGGTCTCCCAATTTTTGATAGACATATTCCGTTGACTTCGGCCGCCTTGTCACAAGATGAAATGTAGAAGTTGGAGCCTGATTTGGATCGAAGTTGGAAGGGCTATGGACCATCATGAAAACATCATTTTCCAACCACGTAATTGAGGAGACTGGTAGCAGAATCAGCATATGATAATTTGATAAGGCAATTGTTGTCACTCACCATGATGACTAGCATCAACATTAGGTGGTCTAGGAATTTGTGCCTTGGCGACGCCTTCTGGGGTCATTTGGAAGGCGGAACCATCGGCAAGACCAGCAACCACTTGTTTGCCTTTGGCACTCCATGAGATGCAGCTCACGCCATCCTTCAGAACTTGGCCATTAGCACCTGATATGAAGCTTCTCTCTTTGAGGTCGGCTATCATGAGCTTGCCGTCCGTTGTCGCAATTGCGAGGAGTTCGCTCTTCTCTGGCGTTGGATTTGGCACCAGAGCACGAAGAGACTCTGAGTTTGTAGACATTTCGAACGCAGATATCTGGGAGCCATTCATAAGACTCTGGACCTCATAGACAGCTAGGCCGCCGCCAATCTCTGCGGACAATATGAGGTAGGCATCATCTGCTGTAAAAGCCACCTGAGAGACTCTCATTCCAATAGACAGTGTCAGTTGGGCTTGAAAGGGCCGGATCTGACCATCTCCGCTTCGTGGGCCTTCGTATGCATTTCTTATCGATTCAGTAGTGGCGATAATAACAGATTCCGGCCCTGCGGCAGCAATGAGTCCCTTCTTCGTGGCAACGCTCATCAGAGACGCTGTGGAAGGGGGCAAATTGTCTTTCGGCCATGGTGAAGAAAGCAACCTTACTTTGGCCTCTCCGGCAATGGCGAGAAATCCAAGAGCCTTCATCGTCAGCCTTTTTCTCATTTTTCTCATATAATCAAACGCATAAGTGCCAAAGGTCACGTACCTCTGTTTGTATGTCCTGAAGATCAGGGCCAGTTTGTGTTTGGCCACTCATGCTGGTACTCGGTTGCATTGCGCCAAAAGCACTTTGTCCGGCATTGCCAAAGCTGAAAGCCATGGCTCATCTGAGTCTCAACTCGAGAAAGGGATGCGGTTGTTCAAGAAAAAGAACAGTTCATGTGCAGCTCGTACATTGAATTGCAATTTCTTCGATTCGTTTGATGGGTGGATGAAAATGGGCGAACACCTCGTCGTGACTGTTGGATGTCTAGATTCGGGTTGCAACGCAATGAGCAGTATGCATCAGTGGGGTAAAACCTTCCAGTGAGAGGAGAGGCGTGTTAAATGGATGTGTTGCTGCTGCTGTTGTTGTCGTGGTGGCGATGTTGTCGAAGAAGTCGTGTTATTCCACGTCCTGTTGTTGATATACAGTACATAATTCCCAAGTCGCCGTCCAAATAGCTCTAATCTATGATCACGTGGTTGGCAAACCTTCCACTCTCCTCTCGCGTCGCGCGCCTTGGCTACCTCAGGTTGTGCTTGTGCGTGCTCCTTGTCCTTGCGCTTGCGCTTGAGCAGCGGTGCAGTCAAGGCTACAGCTCACCTCGTCATCCATCCATCCATCCATCAATTCCGCCTCCAGTTTATTTACAAGATCACTTCACAGGCTGATACACTGCACCGCAGTCGATAAGGAGTCTATTTCTGACTTTGGAATCGAGACTTCAGAGCGTCAATCATCAATACAGCACAATACAACATATCCACAGAGCTCCAGAAGCTCCGTTTGTAAAGATGCCCGGATTCGACTTCTCCAACCACACACGCAATGCCGCCTTACACGCAAGAGGAGTACCGTTGCCAAAAGCAACCAGTACGGGCACAACAATTGTGGGATGCATTTTTGAAGGAGGTGTAGTTGTCAGTGCAATCATCTCCAGCAGTCTACTCTATTCCCATTTACTGATATGCATTCGTCTCAGATCGCTGCCGATACAAGAGCAACAAGCGGTCCCATCGTGGCGGACAAGGTATGCATGTAACATATTGACTGTTTTGCAAACGAGAGTCTAACGGATCTGTCAGAATTGCGAGAAACTTCACTACATAGCACCCCAGATCTGGTGTGCCGGAGCTGGCACTGCTGCTGACACGGAATTCACAACGGCAATTATTTCTTCTCAGCTCGAGTTACACTCTCTATCGACTGGCCGCAAGCCTCGCGTTGTCACTTGCATGACTATGCTGAAGCAACATCTGTTCCAGTATCAAGGCCACATTGGAGCATATTTGGTTGTTGCGGGAGTTGATCCCACAGGCGTCGGCTTATACACCGTCCATGCACATGGCAGCACAGACAAGCTTCCGTACGTAACCATGGGCAGTGGTTCGCTAGCCGCCATGTCTGTGTTTGAGACGCAATGGAAATCGAAATTAACGGAGCAAGAAGCGATCGACCTTGCATCAAACGCGATTCAGGCTGGAATTTTCAATGATTTGGGTTCAGGATCGAATGTAGATGTAGCTGTCATCAAGAAGGATATGACGACATTGAAGAGGGGATACATCAAGCCAAATCAACGTAGCAAGAAGCAGAAGAGCTATGTTTTCAAGCGTGGGACAACAGCGGTACTCAACGAGAAGGTCATTGCCAAAGAGGAGATTAGCAAGTACGTCACTGTCCATGAACTGGATAGTGGCGAGAGTGCTGGCGCGGAAAGGATGGATGTGGACGTCTAGACGAGATTTCGGTCAAGACTACCAAATGTAATTATAAGCCAGGAGTCTCGGGAGATCATGTGTACGCGTTTTCTAGTAGCACAGCTTCGAACAACGGAATAGAACTTTAAAGGTCATCCTTCTTTTAGTCTGGCTGGATTCGTGCCGAACTAACAGATGGCAAGTTTTTGTAGCCTGCATGTCCTTGAAGCAATCTCAGAATCACAACAGCATCAAGATTTGGAAAATGAATCCTCGAATATGCCATTCACTATATTGGATGTCTTGTGTCCATGGAATCAGCGTCGTCTCGCTGCGCCTGTAGCAGGTCCATCACCACGATCAGTCATTGTAACGACCTCGCCGATACCAGCCGCCTCTTGCTCGTCCTCCATCGCTGTGATTTCCTCTCTGCAGTCCCACCATTTCTCTTCGGACATCTCGAATGCCTTCGTCTTAATCTCCTTGACAGACAGACCTTCTGGTTGGATTCCTTTCCATCTCAGAGTTTGCATCAGCAATTCCTGCCACTCTACCGATGTCCTGACGAAGAAATCTCGTCGGGATTCGAATGTGCGAGGGTGTGGTAGAGAGTCATCGACAGATGCCGTACCAGTCTCTGTCTCGTCCTCAACTGCTGCTTCCACAACATTCTCGTTACTTGCTCCATCATAAGCAATCTTCTTGCTCTTTCGCTTTGACTCCTCGCGGATTGGCTTCTGTTCCTGCATTGTGGCATGCACATCCTCGTCTTCAAATTCATCTTCGTCTTCATCCTCGTCACTTCCATCCTCATCATCATCGTCATCATCACTCTCTTCATCATCAGTTCCCAGCCAGTTCTCTGGCTCACGACGAAAGATCTCTTTGACCCCATCTAGCTTTCCGAGATCAATAGCGTACATTTCATCAAATGTATATTCGCGGTCTCCTTTCTCAAAAGTGCCGCCATATATGTATAGAACGTCGTCCTGTACAGCAAGTTGAGCGTTAAATCTTGGGTGAGGAAACTCCATCACCTTCTCTTTGACAAGCTTATCAGAGCTCTGCTCTTCTTGCTTCGGCAAGCCGATCTCCATATCATCTGTATCTGCGTATGATTTTCCTGCTTCAAGCACCGCCAAGCTCCGCAAGAGCTCTTCTTCGTTGGCTTGGCCTCTATGTCTTCTACCTCCACGCTCCACACCTTTCACTTTCTTAATAGTGCGGGGTTTGCGCAAAGTAAGGGGAAAATAACGGTTACGTTCAATATTCCAGGCATATAAGGTGTTGAAGAATTCACTATCAATGCCTTCTTCGCTCTCTTCTACATCATGCACACCTCCGAAAGCGATGCCCCGGCCTTGATGATATGCCATAGTCGAACCAGCGCGGGGAGGATTTGGAGCATTTGCAGGCTTTTTACGGCGCTCCCATCGGACGGTAGGAGGAGTATTTGGCGCGCTGTCCACAGCTGGCGGCGTGATACGCAAAAACCAGGAGTCGGTGTGAACCAGTGGCTTCAAAACGTTACGCTGAACTTGTCCGCCTCCTTTGGTCTGCTTGCCGGTGACGCTGGCTTTGACCCGAGAATATCCGCCATACATGACAGCACCGTTTTCATGTGGCAGGAGAGAAAACGAGGATCTCGCATCAGGTTTCTGGGATGCCGAAGGCAATGGCGGGTTATACCACACAAAGTTCTGCGTGTCGTATAACCAAAGATCGGCTAGGTACTTTGTCTGTTGAGAGGTGTCCTGGAAGCCTCCAAATAAAATAATGTAGTTCTTAAAATAAGTCATGCGATGCCCGCTTCGAGCTGGTGGTCCTTTGCCCTTCGGAGATTCCAGCCGAGTCCATTCCCGAGTAGACGGCTCAAGCCTATAAAAGTCGTTGTAGTGGTAGAATGTGCCCTGCTTGGGGGAGGAGAACTCTCCGCCAAAGAGATAGAGACCGCCGGCATTGCCGCCTCGACACCATGCGTGACCTGAACGGGGAAGGGGCGTATTAAGAGATGTCACAATACGCCATTCATCTCGATCAATGAGATAGATGTACAAATCGTTGAAGAAGGTTGCCACGGCTCCATTGAAATACTCGCCGGCAAATAGAAATAGCTCGTTGGTGTTGGCTGGAGAGGGGATGATTGTAGAAGATGCTCGAGGCTTTGGGGGCTCACAGGCTGTCTCGGTGACCTTGAGAAACTGCTCCTGCTTTTGGGCGTACTCGGCAAGGACGGCGTCCAGGTCGACATCTTCACCATCACTGTCGTTTGCCTTTGCATTCTTGGCCTTTTCTTTTTTCTCGCCTTTCTTTGCTTGCTTTTTCTTCTTCTCCTCGAGCTTTGCCTTCTTGCCCTCGGACTTGGATTTCTTATCCTTAGCCATCTGAGCAAGCAATTGTTACCCGGAGCAACCTACGACACGAGAAGTCGATATAGGTACTGAACGTCGAAGACCAGTTGGTTGTGGTCGTCAGTACTAGGTAGTCACCATTCTGCTATGTGCGTGCATACATTTTTGACCTTAAACGAGAAGTTTTGCCTCCCGGAATTTGGCGGTTGATGATGACAGAGCATCTTCCTTCCATGATTAATATAGCTGTTTAGAGAGGAGAAACAAGGCTGAAGTTAATCTAACATGTAACATAGTATATATGCGTGTTATATCTATATATATATATATATATATTTAATATCAAATAGAATTGGATTAAATTGATGATCGTGCTCCGGGTGCACCCATTCTCGCGCAGCAACTCTCGTCTCGTCTCGGCCTGGTGTACTCTACGGCGGGCAGTTCCACAGTACTGATATGTGTCTCAGTCTTCTTCTCATCCCCCCCGTGATATTAATCATCACGCCGTTCCATTTCGAGCAGCGAGATCTCTACCTGAGCTTGAATAATGCTCGCCGTTCATTCCGAATTTGGCTTGTAGACTTGATTTCTTCATTTGAGCCACGACATAGGTAGGTAACCTGACTCTGCTCTGCTCGTCGCTACATTTTAGATCCCTGGATCGGCTCATGCGAAAACTCCATTCGATAACTATTATTATTATTATTATTATTATTATTATTACACGCAAAACATAGGTACTAATTCTTCTGGCCCGCAGCAGATCACCAAGCATGGCCACTGCCAGACTTGTCGAGAGCAAGTCCCATATCATTCCTGGTGGGTTCCTCCTTCCATGCTGAGTCTCTATCCTCAAATCATGTGGTATAAGAAGAATTTATCGCCATCAGTATCTCTCAGGGCAACTTATTCAGACTTCAGGACAGGGTTCTTGCAGATGGTTCTATACAGACGTGCTAATCCCGCCATAGGCAAGCTCATGGTGTCGGAACTCTTCTTTGAAGTGCCGCGGGACTATTCAAATCCTTCTTTGGGCACCTTACGGATCTTTGGACGTAGTGTCACCAAGCATGACACACCGATTGCCAACTTGAGTGAAGAGGAGATGCGCAAGAAATCGCAAAAGCCATGGTTTGTCTATCTGCAAGGCGGTCCTGGCTTTGGCTGCAGTCCGCAGTCAATGTCAATCACAAATCTCGTCTTAGATCAAGGCTACCAGATGCTTTATTTGGATCAGCGAGGAACCGGCCTTAGTTCAACTATAACGGCAGCTACTCTCGCACTGCAGGGTGACTATCAAGAACAAGCGGATTATTTGAAGTCATTTCGGGCTGACAGCATCGTGCAAGACTGTGAAGCCATCCGAAAGTCTCTCACGGCTGACTATCCCAACGAGCTCAAGAAATGGTCTGTTTTTGGCCAATCTTTTGGGGGCTTCTGTGCAGTGCATTATCTCTCAAAGTCTCCGCTCGGACTGAGAGAAGTGTTTACTTCAGGTGGTATCCCACCCGTTGGAAAGTCGGCAGAGGAAGTCTACAAGGCCACTTTTGCTCAAGTCATCAAGAGGAATCAAAGCTATTATCGAAAGTATCCGGAGGATATAGAGGCTGTGCACGACCTTGCAATATATATTAAATCTCAAAATGGCCTAGCCCTCCCAGGAGGCGGAACTTTAACTGTTCGACGGTTTCTGATGATCGGATTACTTTTTGGTGGACTTGGCGGCCTGGACACTGTCCATAATATCATCCTCCGCATGCGTTCAGATCTTCACCAGTTCGGCTTCCTCACCCGCCCTACATTGTCGATCCTTGAGGGCCTTGTTGGATTGGATGACAATATCATCTATGCCATCCTGCATGAGTCCATCTATTGCGAAGGTCAAGCCTCTAACTGGGCGGCTGACCGTGTTGGCAGGTCTCTCAGCGAGTATCACTGGATCTCAGGTGCCCCTCCAAGCCCTGCCACAGTTCGCCAACATCCGCTGTATTTTTCTGGCGAGATGATCTATCCGTTTACCTTCGACACATATCCAGAGCTTAGCAAGCTGAAGGCTGTGGCCGATATCATCGCCACTTATGCCGAATGGCCAGACCTCTATGATGAATGGCAGTTGAGCCAGAATGAAGTCCCAGTCTACGCAGCGACCTTTGTGGATGACATGTATGTTGATTTCGGCCTCGTTCAAGAGACAGTGGCAAAGATCAAGAACTGCAAGCAGTTCATAACAAATACTATGTACCATGACGCCATTCGCAGCAAGACGGACGAAGTGATGAAGGCGCTGTTTACCCTGCGAAACGACACAATCGATTAGACACGTACGAACATTGATGTTGAATTGAGACCATAAGAGGGGACAATTGGGAAAATACAGCAGCATTAGAGAACTCATAGCAACTAGTCAGGTGCTGCTAATATAGCCCCTTTTAATGGCAGGCTAAGAATACCTAATAGAGTATATCTGAGCCGCAACCAAGGCTTCTGGCGTCGTGGCGACTTTGGAATTTGACATGTCCTGAGATACTCAATCATCCAGATCTCTCCCAAAGTCCACTAATCTGAGCCGTCTGGCATCCTTTGGATGAAAGTGTGCCACTTTCGACCTCACCAAAAACCTCGCTGCAGCACTTTCCCTCTCCAGTTCCACATACCCATCATTCCTCCCCCCATCTGCTTCTACCAGACTATTAAGGAGTTGCTCCGTGAGCTCGCGCATCTCCGCCGCAGCAGCCGTCTTCTCATCCCACGGCTCTTTACCTTTCTGGTCCCTCTCATATCTCTGCCCCCAAATTTCATCGATCCTCCGCTGTCTTTTCCCATCGCTCTGCGCATCTTTCAGTCTCCTAGTTTTTCCCTGCGTATTAAACCCGGTCTCTAGATTCGTTTCATCGACACTGAGGAATTCGCCGACAACAGGGCCTCCGAGCTCTTCGGCCGCAAGCATCACTGCTAGATGGTCGTCAATGAATTTGTTGAATGACTTGACGAGCTTGACTGTGTCTGTGTCGTAGTTTGCTTTCTTCTTTCTGAGATCCCGCATTATATCCTTTGCTATCTGGGTTGACAGCTTCTGCGTGCGTTCCTGAATTACTTCTTCAAGGGAGGATATCCGTCCCTCCAACGTCCTTTGAATGAGATTTGCGTCATGGAGATCTTTTTGCTCCTTTCGTAGTCGTTCTTCCACTTGAAAAAGCTCATTTTGGGCGCAGGTTTGGTTACATTTGGTCTCCCAGATCGTACGATGGGTAGTCCGCAGTGCAAGAAGTGACGGCAACGGCGAGTCAATAGGTGGAATATATGGTTCTTGGGGAGTTAGCGTCTTGTACGCGATTCTCAGTTGGCGGATCTGGCGCAAGTGAGCAGCGGGATCGGTTTCCGGTTGTACTTGGATCAAATTCGAGAATGCGCGGAGCTAAAAACAATATTAGAGTTATGAAATTCAGTGTGAGAATCGTTGCTGGAATGCCTTCTCTAAAGCTTCTTCTTGCTCCTTCACTCGTTTCTGGAGATCCTTCAAGGTGCGGTCCAGACGGGCAGCGTGGGCGCTATTTGCGCGAGAGAGCAGCGCATTCTCCATGGCTAATTTATTAAGTTTGTGATGGTTTTAGACTGCGCAGTTCGGTTTTTGGAATGGATTTTATAAATTTTGAAGGTAGATATCTCCTCTGACTGCTGAGCATTAGTTCCAGCGACGCGTCAGGAGTCGGCTCACGCGTTAGCCAGGGACAGCCATTGCTGCCTCAAATATTGGGCTTTAATTATGTTCCATGATCACCAGCGATAATGCATGAAGTTATGAACAAACTGTTCGAAATATGGCGGTGGTGAGCATGTGACAGTTTTATGCTCTATTTGGAAGTCCATAGGAGGAGCAAGAGCAAGGACAAGAGTTTCATTTCATCGTAAAGGTCTTACGAGGCTACATAGCTAAAGTTGGCTCGAAGAATGCTCCGCATTACTTCTCTCCACTCTCCTCTTCCTCTTCCTCTTCCTCTTCCTCTTCCTCTTCCTCTTCCTCTTCCTCTTCCTCTTCCTCTTCCTCTTCCTCTTCCTCTTCCTCTTCCTCTTCCTCTTCCTCTTCCTCTTCCTCTT
>Ga0123337_10000849_pt1 | contig 45680 bp, 37 predicted proteins | sample frozenSSSSmetaG_FD_89792 | JGI IMG/M metagenome (GOLD analysis project Ga0123337, IMG submission 89792) | Glacier valley bacterial and archeal communities from Borup Fiord, Nunavut, Canada, to study Microbial Dark Matter (Phase II) -... | ecosystem: Environmental > Aquatic > Freshwater > Ice >... | reverse complement strand
GGCGCGGTGGCCGACCAGCCGCAAGACCTGCGCCCATCGATTGGCGTGGGCACCGGCGTGCGCTGGAAAAGCCCGATTGGTCCCTTGCAGATTGACCTGGCCTACGGGGTCAAGGTGCAGCAACTGCGCCTGCACGTCAGTGTCGGCTTCATCTTTTAACGGACGCCCGGATGGCCCCCCTGCCCTCTGAAGCTGCGCCCGCCCCCGCCAAGCCCGCGCGGCGCTGGCGGAAAGCCGCTGCGCTGGCCGCTGCCGGCTTCTTCCTGATCGTCGGGGTGGCGCTGAGCGCGCTCTGGTGGTGGGCCGGCACCAGCGGCTCGCTGGCCACCACGCTGGGCTGGATCGGGCAGTCGCAGCCCATCATGGCGCAGGGCGCCACCGGCTCGCTGCGTTCAGGCGGCCAGATCGAGCAACTGGTCTGTGAGCAAGGTGGCCTGCGCGTGGACGCGCGCGAGGTCACGCTGGCCTGGCAGCCCTGGTCGCTGCTGCAGGGCAGGCTCAGGCTGCAGCGCATCTCGGTGGCCAGCGTCACGGTCAACGACCAGCGCCCGCCGCGCACCGTGCCCGCCAGCGCCCCCACCGTGCTCGGTCTGCCCGTGCCGATATTGCTTGATGCGTTTGCTGTCGACCAGCTGCAATGGAACGGGGCCGCCGTGTTTGCCGCATCGGGCATTTCAGGGCGCTACCAATTCACGGGCCTGCAGCATGAGCTTGCATTGCTGGGCGCGCAAGTGGCCAGCGGCCGCTACAGCGGCCAAGCCGTGGTGTCGTCCAGCAGCCCGTTCGCGCTTGATGCGCGCCTGTCGGGCGCCCTGACCGCCTCGCTGCCCAAGAGCGGCACGCCGCTGCCCCTGGCATTTCAGGCCACAGCCATCGGTCCGCTTGCAGATTTTCTGGTGACGGCCAAGCTGCAGATGGCCACGGCGGCCGCGGAGGGCCAGGCACCAAACCCGCCGCAAGCCAGCGCCACCGCACGCATCACACCCTGGGCCGCACAGCCGCTGCCGCAGGCCGATGCCAGTTTTCGGGATCTGGACATCGCCGCCCTGTGGCCCAACGCGCCCCAAACCCAGCTGACGGGCAGTGCCAGCGTTCAACCCCTGGAGCGCACCCCGCCAGCCGCCAGCCCCGGTTGGCGGCTCAAGCTGGACATGGCCAACCAGTTGCCCGGCCCCTGGGACCAGCAACGGCTGCCGCTGGAGCGGCTTGAAACGCAAGGCGAGTGGCGCGGCGGCGTTGGCATTGTCCGCACCCTCAAGGCGCAGCTGGGCGGCGGCGAACTGCTGGCCAGCGGTGAATGGACGCCAGCACCGGCCATACCGCCTGCACCGCCAGGCACACCGCCCACAGCCAGCCCGGCAGCGCCCGCACCGGCGCAAGCCTGGACGCTGCAGGCCACGCTGAAGCAGGTCAACCCGGCCCGGCTGCACAGCCAGTTTGCCGCCCTGCCCCTGGACGGCGTGGCCGCCGTGCGCAGCCAGGGCGCGGCCATCGGTTTTGATGCCAGCGTGCTAGCCGCACCAGGCGCCACGCCGCCATCGCTGGGCCGGCTGGCGCTGCGCGACGCCAAGGCCACCGGCAGCTGGAACCCCGAGCAAGCCGGCGGCACGCTGGTGCTGTCCGCGCTGCGGGCGCGCACCGACGACGCCGAACTGACCGGCGAGCTCGAAGTCCAGCCCAGCGCACGAGGCGGCCAAGGAAACCTCGCTCTCACCGCACCCGGGCTGAACGCCACGGTCAAAGGCGAGTTGCGGCAAACCAGCGGCGCCGGCACCCTGAGCCTGCGCGGCCAGGATGCCGCCCAGGCGTTGCGCTGGCTGCAAAAACTGCCCGGCCTGCCCGTCTCGCTTCAAACCGCCAGCGCCGCCGGCAATGCGGACCTGCAGGCCAGCTGGCAAGGCGGCTGGCTGGACCCGGCGCTGCAGGCCAGGCTGGCGGTGCCGTCGCTGGACTGGCGCGCCGCCGCTTCGAGCGCCACACCAGCCCAGCCGGCCGCCGGCCTGCTGAAAATTCGCGACCTCAACGCCACCCTTTCGGGCCGCCTGAGCCAGGCGCAACTCGGCGCGCAGGGCCGGCTTGAGATCGACCAGCGCCGCATCGACCTGCAGCTGGCGCTGGACGGCGGCCGCGTCAAACCGGCCGGCGCGGGCCAGACCGCGTTCAGCGCATCGGCCTGGAAGGGTGCGCTCAGGCAGCTCTCGGTGCGGCTTGAAGACCCTGCGCTGGGCGCCGGCTCCTGGCAGCTGGCCAGCCGCGGATCGGTGTCGCTGTCATGGACCCCGACCGCTGCGGGCGGCGCCTTTGAAAGCGGCGCGGGCCAGGCCATTTTGAGCGCGCCACGCGCCACCGCATCCAGCCCCGCGCCCGCGCAAGCCACGCTGGCCTGGCAGCCCGTGCGCTGGCGGCCCGGCGAACTGCTCACGGCAGGCAGCATCACCGGCCTGCCCATGGCCTGGATCGAACTGCTGGGCGGCGCGCAGCTGGCGGGCGCCGGCCTGGGCGGCAACCTGCTGCTGGACGGGCAATGGAACGCCCGGCTCAGCGACCAGCTGGCGCTCAAGGCCAGCCTGACGCGCAGCAGCGGCGACCTCACGGTACAGGCCGACACCGCGCAAGGCCCCACCACCCGCGTGGCTGCCGGCGTGCGGCAAGCGCAGCTGTCGCTCGAAAGCGTGGGCGACGCCCTGACGCTGGCGCTGCGCTGGGACAGCGAGCGCGCCGGCAGCGCCGACGGCCAACTCAAGACACGCCTGACGCGCGCCCCGCCCGGCACCGGCGTTGGCGGCTGGCTCTGGCCAGCCGACGCGCCGCTGAACGGCCAGTTGCGCGCACAACTGCCGCGCCTGGGGGTCTGGTCGGTGCTGGCGCCCCCCGGCTGGCGACTGCGCGGCGCGCTGGCGGCCGACATTGCCATCAGCGGCAACCGCGCCGCACCCCAGCTGGCCGGCGAGCTGCAGGCCAACGACATGGCCTTGCGCTCGGTCGTTGACGGCATCGAGTTTGGCAATGGCCGCCTGCGCGCTACGCTTGACGGCACGCGCATGCGCATCAACGAGTTCAGCCTGCAGGGCGCGGGCGACAAAGGCACGGGCGGCCAGCTCATGGCCCAGGGCGAAGCCGCCTGGATTGATGGCAAGCCGCAAGTGCAGCTCACGGCCAAACTGGCCCGGCTGCGCGCCAGCATCCGCACCGACCGGGAAGTCACCGTGTCGGGCGAGCTGCAGGCCAGCCTGCAAGGCGCCCAGGCCGAACTCACGGGCAAGCTGGTGGTCGACCAGGCGCGCATCCTGCTGCCCGACGAAGGCACACCGCAGCTGGGCGACGACGTGGTGGTGCGCATGGCCGGCGGCGCCGCTGCGGGCCCCAAGGGTCCCGGCCAGGCCAGCGCGCCTGTCAAGGAAAAGGCAGTCCGCCCGCTCAAGCTGGCGGTTCAAATTGATCTGGGCCGCGACTTCCGGATTCAGGGCAAGGGCATGGACACCCGGATTCGCGGCGTCCTGAGCCTCAATGACGACGCCCAGCGCGGCCCGCGCCTGACCGGCACCGTCAACACCTTTGGCGGGCAATACCGCGCCTACGGTCAGCGCCTCGATGTCGAGCAGGGCGTGATCCGCTTCACCGGCGCCATCGACAACCCGACGCTCGACATCCTGGCGGTTCGCCCCAACCTGACGCAGCGCGTGGGCGTGCAGATCACCGGCACCGCGCTGCTGCCCAGCGTGCGGCTGTACGCCCAGCCCGAGCTGCCTGATGCTGAAAAGCTGTCGTGGCTGGTCGTCGGCCGGGCCTCGGCCTCGGGCGGCGCCGAAGCCGCCCTGCTGCAGCAGGCCGCGCTGGCGCTGCTGGGCAGCAAAAGCGGCGGAATGTCGGGCGGACTGGCGGCCTCGCTGGGCCTGGACGAGCTGTCATTCCGGGGCGCGTCCAGCAATGCCGATGGAACCACCGCCGCCGGCGCGATCACGCTGGGCAAGCGCTTTTCGAGCAACTTTTACGCCGCCTACGAGCGCAGCATCTCGGGCGCCTTGGGCACCCTGTATGTCTTCTATGACTTGTCGCAGCGCTTCACGATTCGCGCCCAGGCCGGCCAGCAAAGCGCCGTGGACCTGATCTACACCCTGCCCTACGACTGAGCCCGCAGCCCCGGCCCTTCAACCAACCGCCTTCCAGCGCATACAATTCTGATTCTTCGCAACTTGCCAAGACGTGCCGCCATAGTTCAACGGATAGAACGAGTGCCTCCTAAGCGCTAGATACAGGTTCGATTCCTGTTGGTGGCACCAACCGCTATTATTCCAATAGCTGCTCACGCCCGGTGCATATGGGCTAGAGCCCTAAAACACTATAAAAAGCAGTTACCAAGGTCTTTTGGCGCCGCAGGTTGCGCCATTCCGGCCGATTCTTCCCAGCGGTCAAGGCCGGGTGTTTTCCCGACGCTTTCCCCCGAGAATCCGCGCATGTTTGAACAGACCTTCAAGAATATCGACGACATCCTGCACAAGGACGCCGGCTGCACCAGCGAACTCGACTACACCGAGCAGTCGTCCTGGCTGCTGTTCCTCAAATACCTCGACGCGCTGGAAAACGACAAGGCCACCGACGCGCTGCTCGAAGGCCGGGCGCACAGCTTCATTCTGGATGCGCCCTACCGCTGGGAAAGCTGGGCCGCGCCCAAAACCGCCGACGGCAAGCCCGACCACAACCATGCGCTAACCGGCGACGACCTCAAGGATTTCGTCAACGGCAAGCTGTTTCCCTACCTGCACGGCTTCAAGCAGCGGGCCACCGGGCCGGACACCATCGAATACAAGATAGGCGAGATTTTTGGCGAAATCAAGAACCGCATCCAGAGCGGCTACAACCTGCGCGAGGTGGCCGAGCTGATCGACGAACTTCGCTTTGGCTCGCAGACCGAAAAACACGAGCTGTCGCAAGGGTTTCAGCAAGGCGCCGCTGGCCGAGATGCAAAAGATCATCGAGGCTGAGAAAAGCGATTTGTTTGACGTGCTGGCTTATGTGGCCTTTGCCACGGCGCCGCAGACGCGCGCGCGGCGCGCCGAAAAGGCCACGGTGGGCGCGCACCTGCAGTTCACGGGCAAGCAGCAGGCCTTTGTGGACTTCGTGCTGGCGCAGTATGTCGAGCAGGGCGTGGAGGAACTGGACACCGACAAGCTGTCGCCGCTGCTCAAGCTGCGTTACCGCAACGCGATGGCCGACGCGCTCAGTGACCTGGGCAGTGCGGCGCAGATCCGGCAGGTTTTTGTCGGGTTTCAACGGTATCTTTACCAGGGCTGATGCCATCGCGGGATTCGGGCAAACTACCCGGTCCTTGCTGATGGCTGCCGGCCGCCGGCTTATTGCTATTATTTAGATAGCTTCTAGCGCCCGCGCGATAAGCGCTAGAGCCTTATTTAGCCAAAAAAATAGAGCCCTTATTCAAGCCCGTATGCCAGGAAACAAAGCGCCCATCGATATTGTTTACCTGTGGGTCGATGGGTCCGACCCTGCATGGCGACGCAGGCGCCAGCAGGCTTATGCCCGCTGGGTGCAGCAGCACCCCGACGAGCTGGCGCTGCACGGCAACGCGGCGGGCCGCTACCGGGACAACGGCGAGCTGCTGTTCAATCTGCGGGCGCTCGAGAAGTTTTTCCCCGACCACGGCCATGTCTACATCGTCACCGACGGGCAAGCGCCGGACTGGCTGCGCGCGTCTGAGCGCCTGACGCTGGTGGATCACCGGGATTTGCTGGCGCGCACCGCGCCGCTGGTGTTTGACTCGGGGCACATCGAGTCCTACCTGCACCATATTGCTGGCCTGTCGGAGCGCTTCATCTACCTGAACGACGACGTGTTTTTTGGCGCACCCGTTGACCCGGCCTGGTGGTTTGAAGGCCGGCTGAAGGTTTTCATGGAGCCCGCGCGGGTGCCGGACTACGGCGCCCTGCAGCCCCATGAAACGGCGCTGGTCAACGCCTCGATCCAGTCCGGGCAATGGCTGGCGCAGCGCTACCCGCACTACCGCCATGTTTCCCGCGTCTATGCGCACACGCCGCGCGCCATGCTCAAAAGCGCCATGCATGAACTGGAGCACCTGGCCCAGGACTGGTTTGCGCAGGTTCGCTCCACCGTGTTTCGCTCGTGGCGCATTCCAGCCATCGTTCCCGACCTGGCGCCGCGCTGGATGGTGCAGGTGGGCTATGCCGAGCAGCAGGTGCTGGACCCTTTGCACATCAGCACCGGCGACGCGCATGCGGGGCAGCAGTTTGATGCGCTGCTGGACCGCTTTGGCACACTGCCATTTTTCTGCCTCAACGACACCTGCGACGACGCGCACCCGGATGACCCGCGCTTGCAGCGCATCGCGCATACCCTGGAACAACTGCTGCCCGAGCCGTCGTCGTTTGAATGCGCGTACGAGGAAATTCGCGCCGCCTGAGCGTCGGTTGGACTTGTAGGACGGGGCGGCAGCCAGAACGGTGCGCCGTCGCCGGAGCTTGATAATGCCTTGATGCGAACGACGAGCGCGATTTCAGGGTTTCTGCGCTGTGCGGCCCTCACATGGTGCTTGTGCAGCGGCAGTGCAAGGGCGGCAGACGGGCTGCTCTGGTTTACAGGCGGTAGGCCAGACCCACAAGCCCGCCAAGCCATAGAGCTGCTCGCCGCTGCAGCCAGCCACGGCCTGGCGCCGCAGGACTACAACGCCACGGCGCTCCAGCAGGCCGTCACCCAGGCGGCGCAGGGCCCGCCGCCGGAGCCAGCCACAATCGTGCGCCTGGAACACGCGCTGACGATCGCCCTGGAACGCTACCTGTCCGACCTGCACAGGGGCCGCATTGATCCGCAGCGCATTCACCACAACTACCCACCGCGCCGTGACGCGTTTGACCCGGCGGCCTCCCTGCGGACCGCAGTGGCCCACCAGCGCCTGGCCGAGGCCGCCCGGGAAGCGGCGCCGCGCCTGCCCCTCTATGCGCGGCTGCGTGAGGCGCTGGCGCACTACCGCGAACGCTCGGGCCACCCCGCCTGGCAGCAGTCGCTGCCGCCCTTGCCTGGTGGCAAGCTGGCGCCGGGTCACACGTATGCCGGTCTGGCCCTGCTGGCGCAACGCCTGGCCGTGCTGGGAGACCTTGCGCCGGATGCGCTGGTTCCGCTGCGCTACGAGGGGCTGCTGGTCGATGCCGTGCGAGCGTTTCAGCAACGGCACGGCCTGGCTGCCGACGGCGTGGTGGGCAAGGCCACGCTGGTGCAGTTGCAAGTCACACCCGCTGCCCGCGTGCGGCAAATCGAGCTGACGCTGGAGCGCCTGCGCTGGACCCCGCTGATGCAGGGGCCGCGCATGGTTGTGATCAACATCCCGGAATTTGTGCTCCGCGCCTACGAAGTGCGGGACGACCGCATCCAGGTGCAGCACGAGATGAAGGTTGTCGTCGGCAAGGCGCTGGACACGCGCACCCCGCTGTTCGATGAAGACCTGCGCTTCATTGAATTCAGCCCCTACTGGAACGTACCGCCATCGATTGCTCGCACCGAAATTGTGCCCCGGCTGCGGCGTGACCCGGACTATCTGGCACGGGAGGACATGGAGTTTTTGTCGGCCGATGGCCGCGTGGACAGGACGGTCTCCGCTTTGCAGCTGGACGCCGTGCTGGCCGGGCAGTTGCGCATCCGCCAGCGGCCGGGGCCGAAAACCGCGCTCGGCGACATCAAGTTCGTATTTCCCAATCACGACAACATCTACCTGCACCACACACCGGCCACCCAGCTGTTCGAGCGCGAGCGGCGCGACTTCAGCCACGGCTGCATCCGCGTCGAGCAACCGGTGGCCCTGGCAAAGTTTGTGCTGCAGGGCATGCCGGACTGGACTGAGGACCGCATCCGCCAGGCGATGGGCCGGGGAGAATCGGCCACGCTACGGCTGGCCGAGCCGGTGCCAGTACTGATTGCGTATGGGACTGCGCTGGTCAAAGAAGGACGAATCTACTTTTTTCAAGATATCTATGGACTCGACCGCCTGCTGGACGCCGCCTTGCGCCAGCGCACGCAAAATCCGCCATCCATCGATTGAGAAACCCTGACCGGCCCCCTTGCACCCGCCCGGGCGCGGGCGCATCGGGTGAGCGAAGGTCCGCTTGGCCTCAGGGCTGCTTGCCGCCCAGATAGCCAAACGGGTTGATCGGCTCGCCCTTCCACCACTGCTTTTCCGGCCCCAGGCGGAAGATGGCGAAATGCAGGTGGGGCGCGTCCGGACTGGCGTTGCCGGTGGATCCCACATAGCCCATCACGCTGCCACGGCGCACGGTTTGCCCCTCGGCCAGCCCATCGGCATAGCGGTCCAGGTGGGCGTAGTAATAGGCAAACTGCCCGCTCGAATCAAACTGATAAACGGTGATGCCGCCGGGCTTGCTCAGAAACAGCTTGACGATGCGCCCGTCGTCCACCGCCAGCACGGGCGTGCCGCGTGGCGCGAGGATGTCGATGGCTTCGTGGCCGCGTTGATTGCTGTCGCGACCGTCGGCAAAGGTATCGCGCAGGTCGCTGGCGGCCAGTCCTTCGACCGGCAGCAGCAGCGCGGGCGGTTCGGCTGACGTGCTGGCAACCACCGGAAGCGCCGCATCGGCCGGATCTGCCTGGGTGCAGGCGGCGCAAGCCAGGCACAGCGCAGCCACCCCGAACCGGCCTCGCCATTTCCCAAAGAATGACTCAAGCATGAACATCCACGGCAAAGCCGATCTTGACAACCTGGGCCACGCGCAGCACGTCCCAGTTGGTCAGGTGGATGCAGCCGTTGGACTCAGCCGAGCCTACGCGTTCCGGCTTTGGCGTGCCGTGAATGCCCCAGTGCGGCTTGCTGAGCCCGAGCCAGTAAACGCCAACCGGGTTGTTCGGGCCAGCGGCCATGTCGACCTTGCGATCGGTTTCACGGGTGTCCTTGAGCAGCGCGGGGTCGAAGGTAAACACCGGGTCCTTGGCGGCATTCTTGATTTCCATGCGGCCTATCGGCAAGGCGTCCGAGACGCTGCCCATGCTGATCGGGAAGGCGGCCACCGGCAGCTCGGCCTTGTCGAGCAGGTACAGCACATGCTCGGATTTGTCGATGCGGATCGACGCGGCTTTGCTGGGGGCCTTGTCGTCGCTGGCAGCGGGAACAACGATCTTGTCGCCGGCCTCGAAGGCGCTGCCCCGGTTGGCATCGCGCAGCCATGTCGGGCTGCAGTGAAATTTTTCGGCCAGCGCTTCCTGAATCGATTCGTAGCCCAGCGACTTGAGCTGGGCCCGCTCCATGGTGTCGGTCGGCAGCGTGCTGAAGGGACCGGCGGCGTCTTCCTTGGTCAGCGTGTACGCGCTGAGCATAGGCTCAGGCGTCTGGCCTGCCAGCGCTTTCCAGGTGTCGCTATCGATGCGGCCAGTCGATTTCAGGCTGTTCGCCGTTTGGAACGCGGCCACCATGCGGCGCATGTTGGGGCCGTAAGCACCGTCGATCTCGCCCGGAGAAAACCAGGTCCGGTCCAGCAGAATCTGCGCGCGCAGTACCGCCTCGCCGCGCGCACCCTGCGCCAGCGGCGGCTTGCTCGCGGCGGCGTTGACGCGCTCCATCAGCGCCATGCCGGCCAGGGCGCTGGTCGGGGCGCGCTGGTGCCCACTAGCGGCCGCAGCTGCGGCCGGAAAGGTGGTACTCGCGGCCAGCCAGACAAGGGCTTGGCGGCGGGCTATCGAAAAGGTGGCGGGCATATAAGTTCCGTGATGGTGATGAGCCCATCCTAGGCGTGGCCACAGCAACACCGTGTCAGCAAAGGCCGTGCTGTCGAGTCGTTGCAAGGCACCTTGTGAGGCAAGCCATACGCACACACGGGCTGAACTGAATTTTTAAACAAAAGAGCCAATAGCGCATATTCCACGCGCACTAACAGCTATCAAATAAAGAGCTATTTTTATCCAGAAAAAATCCCGGAATGCTTTCACATGGCCGGGACTTCTTGGGCTTCAGCGTCACAAGCGCCCGCCGCAATGGCGTGCACCTGCGCCTCAATTACATGCCGAATTTGGCTTTGGCGTCACTCAGGCAAGTGTCTTTGGCGGCACCGGCCAGGCTGTCGCAACGCTCTTTGGCGGCCTTGTAGTCGGCTTCGCGGGTCGCGGCACTGGCGTCCTTCTTGACCTCGCCCATGGTCTCGGCCTTTTCCTTGCTGGTGTCCACGGCGGCCTTGACCACCTTGGCTTCTTCCTTGGCCTTCACGTGCGCTGCCTTGGCGTCCTTGACGCAGATATCCTTGGCATTGCCTGCGAGGTCATCGCACTTTTCCTTGGCGGTGGCGTAGGCGGCATCACCCTTGGCCAAAGCGATCTTCTCGGTGTTCTTGGCGCTTGGCTTGTACTGGGCTTCCAGTTCGGCCTTGGCGACCTTTTCGGCGCCCTTGGCTTCAGACACACAGATGTCTTTGGCGTTGTCCTTCAAAGTCGCACATTTGTCGCGGTTGACTTTGTAGTCAGCGCTGATCTGGTCTTTTTGCGTCTTGTATTCGGCTTTGGTCAACGCCATGGCATTGCCGGCCAAGGCACAAGACACAGCGAACGTCAGCGCGAGTAATTTGATTTTCATGATGAATCCTTGATTGAGTTTTGAAGAAATGGGAGCAGCTAGCGGGAACGAACCTGAGCCGGCTCAGTAGCGTTCGAAGAAATTGGTTGGATTTTTTTCACGCCATGCCGTGATCTGCTTTTCGGCCTCTTCCAGCGTGATGCCATGACGTTCCTGAAGCTTGCCCAACAGCTGGTCACGCTTGCCAGCGATGACATCCAGATCGTCATCGGTCAGCTTGCCCCATTGCTCCTTGACCTTGCCCTTGAATTGCAGCCAGTTACCTTCAACGCGATCTTTGTTCATGGTTTTTCCTCCGGTTGTTGATGAGTCCGCCGGAAATTTGTGGAGGTTTTTTCAACGACCGCAAGCCCCGTTACAGATGGAGGAAGCGTAGCAACGAAGCCATCAAGTACGGGTAGTCCCGCACATTCGGCAACCGTAGGCTGATGCCTACAGCCAAGCGCTGCGTACAGGCTGGCGCGCTACTTTGCCCGCAAGGTGCGGCTCAGCAAGGCCACCGGCAGCAGGCCGACCAGCACCAGCGCCAGCGCAGGCAGGGCGGCTTCGCCCAGGCGCTCGTCGCGCGCCAGCTGGTAGGTGACCACGGCCAGGGTGTCGCTGTTGAAGGGGCGCAGCACCAGCGTGGCTGGCAACTCCTTCATCACGTCGACAAACACCAGCAGCCCGGCCACCGCCACCGAACGCTGGAGCAGTGGCCAGTGCACCCGCGCCAGCAGGCCGGCGCCGGTGGTGCCCAGCATGCGGGCGCTGTCGTCAAAGCTGGCAGGAATGCGCGAATAGCCGCTCTGAATGGTTTGCAGCGCCACGGCGCTAAAACGCACCAGGTAGGCCCAGACAATGCCGAGCACGGTCGCGGTGATCCAGTAGCCGGCACCGGTTTGCGGCGCGGCAGCCTGCAGCCAGCCCACGGGCAGCAGCAAGCCGACCACAATCACGGCGCCTGGTACGGCATAACCGAGGCTGGCCAGTTGCACGGCGGCACGGTTGAGCAGGTTTCGCTGGCGCCGCACGGCAAAGGCAAGACTCAGCGCCAGCGCGGTGGCCAGCACCGCGCTCAGGCTGGCCAGCCAGAAGCTGTTGAGCGTCCAGCTTATAAAGTTGTCCCACAGCAGGTTGTCCCAGCCCAAAATGAGCGGGCGCAGCATGAAAAGCACGGGCAACACAAAGCCAAGGGCAATCGGCACAGCGCAGACCAGCCAGGCCACCAGCGCGCGCGCGCCTTGCAGCTGAACGGGCGCTGCATCGGCTGCGCCCGCGCGCCCACCGCGCGTGCCGGCAAACCGCATGCGGCGCTGCGCACTGTGTTCAATGCGCAGCAGTACCGCCACAAAGATCAGCAGCACGGTGGCCAGCTGGGCGGCAGCCATGCGGTTGTCCATGGACAGCCAGGCCTTGTAAATGCCGGCCGTGAAGGTCTGGATGCCAAAGTAGCTGGCCACGCCAAAATCGGCCAGGGTCTCCATCAGCGCCAGCGCCACACCCGCGGCCACGGCGGGCCGGGCCAGCGGCAGCGCCACTTCGCGAATGCGCCGGGACAGCGGCGCGCCCAGCAGGCGGGCCGCTTCCATCAGGTGCACCGCCCGCTCCGACAGCGCGGTGCGGGCGAGCAAATACACATAGGGGTAAAGCGCCACCGTAAACACCAGCACGGCACCGCCCAGGCTGCGCACTTCAGGCAGCAAGCGGCCCTGCAGCCCAAAGGCGGTACGCAGCCAGCTTTGCAGTGGCCCGCCATACTGCAGGAAGTCGGTGTAGGCGTAGGCCACAACATAGGCCGGCATGGCCAGCGGCAACAGCAAGGCCCACTCAAAGATGCGCCGACCCGGAAACTCGAACAGCGTGACCGCGCTGGCCGTCGCCATGCCGACGGCGGCCACGCCAAACGCCACAAACAGGCACAGCAGCAGTGAGGTCCAGATGTAGTCCGGCAGCACGGTTTGCAGCATCTGCCTGAGGATGGAGGCCGCCTCGCCATCGAACTGCAGCCAGGACAAGAGCACGGCCAGCACCGGCAGGGTCAGCAAAAAGACCAGCAGCAGCAACAGGGTGGAAGGCAGAACACTAAAGAAGATGCGGCGGAGCATGGAGATCCGAAAAAATGGCTTTTGCGGGAGCGGCACGGGCCCCACCCGCCTGCGCCGTGGTCCTTGCAGTCAGTCACTGCAAATGAGAATTGTAAGCATCTACAATCGACCTCATGTTTTTAGATGTCTCCCAACTGGGTGTTCACTATGCAGGCCAGCCCCACCCTGCCGTCGCCGGCGTGTCTTTCAGCCTGCAGGCAGGTGAGATTGGCGTGTTCATCGGCCCCTCGGGTTGCGGCAAAACAACCTTGCTGCGCGCGGTGGCCGGACTGGAACGGGCGCAGGCAGGCACCATCCGGCTGGCGCAGGAGCTTGTCAGCAGCCCGTCCGCCCATGTGCCCGCCGAGCAGCGCCGCATTGGCATGGTGTTCCAGGACTATGCGCTGTTTCCGCACCTGAATGTGGCCAACAACGTGGCGTTCGGGCTCATGCACCTGGCCGCCACCGCGCGCGTGCGGCGTGTCAGCGAGGTGCTGGACCTGGTCGGCCTGGGCCATATCCACAAACGCTTTCCGCATGAGCTGTCGGGCGGGCAGCAGCAGCGCGTGGCGCTGGCGCGTGCGCTGGCGCCGTCGCCGCGCCTGCTGCTGCTCGACGAGCCTTTTTCCAACCTGGACGTGGATTTGCGCGAACGGCTGGCGCACGAGGTGCGCGGCATCTTGAAGGCGGCCGGCGCAACGGCGCTATTTGTGACCCACGACCAGCTCGAAGCCTTTGCCATTGGCGACCGCATTGGCGTGATGCACGAAGGGCATTTGCACCAGTGGGACGACGCCTATGCGCTGTACCACCGGCCGGCCACGCGCTTTGTCGCTGACTTTATTGGACATGGCGTGTTCACCCGGGCGCGCATTGAGCAGCGCGCCAGCGAGGTGGTGGTGCACACCGCCCTTGGCGACCTCACGAACATGCAGGAATGCCCGCTGCCTGACGCCTACCCCGGGGGGCTGTGCGACGTGCTGCTCAGGGCCGACGACATCGTGCATGACGACCACGCACCGGTCAAGGCGCAGATTCTGCGCAAGGCGTTTCGCGGTTCCGACTTCTTGTACACGCTTCGGCTGCGGACCGGCGAGACCGTGGTGGCGCTGGTGCCCTCGCACCACGACCACGCCCTGGGCGAATGGATTGGCATACGCGCCGAGGTCGACCATGTCGTGACCTTTCCGCGCGAGGCGAAGGCCGGCAGCGCATCCGACACGGCGGCAGCGCTGATCTAATCCTGCCGCAGGCGCTCAATCTCTTCGCGCAATGACTCCGACCAGACGCGCCGGGTTTGCCCCTGGTGCGCCTGGGGTTCGCCAAAGGTCACGACGGTCTTCAGGCCAGTGGCCGTGAGCGTGCGCCAGATCGAGCCCATCAGGGTTTCGTCGCCCACATAGCTCGGGGCAAAGCTGGTGGCGCCGCTGGCACCGTCGATGAACTTGAGCGCCATCGGCTGAACCGGCACCGCCGCCTCGATGGCGGCCTGGATCAGATTGGCATGAAAGGGCTTGAGCGTGATGCCGTCGCCGGTCGTGCCTTCGGGAAACACCGCCAGGATGTCACCCTCGCGCAGGCGCTCGGCCATTTGCCCGACCACCCGGTGCGCATCGCGGCGCGACCCGCGCTCCAGGTACAAGGTGCCCGCGCCAGCGGCCAGCGTGTTGACCACGGGCCAGCCCTTGATGTCCGATTTGGAGACAAACCGGCAGTGGCGCGACGCATGAATGACCAAAATATCGAGCCACGAAATATGGTTGGATACCAGCAGCACCGGTCCGCCGGCAGGCGGCTGGCCGATAACCTGCAGTTCGATTCCCACGATGCGCAGCATCTGGCCCGACCAGGCGTGCACGCGCGCGTCACGGTCGACTTGCCCCAGCTTGGGAAAAACGATTTTGATGACCAAAAAGCCGTGCCCGGTATGCAGCATGGCGCGCAGCAACTTCCAGGAAATACCTAGCAGCTTCATGGGGCGATCCGGCGCTTAAGGCGCGGCTTCATAGGCGACCTGGCCGCCCACCAGCGTCCAGCGCACACGCACGGGCAGCGCGTGGCCCGAAAAAGGCGTGTGCTTGCCCTGGCTGCGCAAGGCGGCCGGCTCGACCATCCAGCTGCAGTCCGGGTCAAACACGCAAATGTCCGCCACCCCGCCCTTGACTAGGCGGCCGGCACTGGCCTGCAGGCTGCCCAGGGCGTCGCCCAGCACGCGCGCCGGTTCGCTCGTCAGCACCGCCAGGGCCCGCATCAGGCCGCCCGGGCTGTCGCTGCCCCACTTGCAGGCCAGGCCCAGCAGCAGTTCAAGGCCGGTCGCACCGGGCTCGGCTTCGGCAAACGGCAGGGTTTTGGCGTCTTCGTCGACCGGCGCGTGGTCGGACACCAGCGCATCAATCGTGCCGTCGGCCAGGCCCTGGCGAATCGCGTCGCGGTCACGCTGCTGGCGCAGCGGCGGGTTCAGGCGCATCCGGCTGTCAAAGTAGCCAATGTCCACGTCGGTCAGGTGCAGGCTGTTGATGCTGACGTCGCAGGTCACGCCCAGGCCTTCAGCCTTGGCCCTGCCCACCAGCGCCACGCCGGCGGCGCTGCTGATGCGGCACAGGTGCACGCGCGCACCGGTGGCCCGCACCAGTTCAAAAATCGTGTGCAGCGCAATCGTTTCGGCGGCCACCGACACGCCGCTCAGGCCCAGCCGTGTCGCCATCGCGCCGCTGGCGGCCACGCCCTTGCCCAGGTGCAGCTCTTGCGGGCGCAGCCAGACGGTGTAGCCAAACGTGGCCGCGTACTGCAGCGCGCGCAGCAGCACCTGGGTGTTGGCCAGCGGCACCTCGGCCTGGCTAAAGCCGACGCAACCGGCCTCGGTCAACTCGACCATCTCGGTCAGCGCTTCGCCTTTGAGGGCACGCGTCAACGCGCCGAGCGGAAAGACGCGCGACTGGTGCAGCTTTTCGGCGCGGAACTTGAGCATTTCCACCAGACCGGGCTCGTCGAGAACCGGGTCGGTGTCGGGCGGGCAGACCACGCTGGTCACACCGCCAGCCACCGCTGCGGCCAGTTCACTCTCCAGCATGCCTTCATGTTCGTGGCCCGGCTCGCCGAGCCGGACCGACAGGTCGATCAGCCCCGGCACCACGATGCAGCCGGTGGCGTCCAGGATTTTGTTGGGCGCGAAATCGGCGATGCCGCCGTGCAGCGACAGGATGCGGCCTGCGGCAATGCACACATCGCCGATTTGATCGAGTCCGGTGGCCGGGTCCATGACGCGGCCATTTTTAATCAGTAGTTTCATTTGATTTTTCTGGAAAAAGGCCGCCGGGCCGGGCCGCCCGAAGCAAGTTCAGCCCCCCGGGTGGCAGCGCAGTAAGCGAAGCGACAAGCATGGGAGCGACACTTCCGAGCCAGCAGGGGCCGCGGAACCGGCTTTGCCGGGCCGCAGGCGCAGCGGCCCCCTCGGGGCTGAAGGCTGCGGCTACGAGTCCGCCTGCGCGGGTTTGGACAGCCTGCAGATGCGCCGCCTCTGGCGGCGTGGCGCCCTGCAAGGGCAGCGAACCACGCAAAGCAGGGAGCGTGGGGGCTCATATAGTCCCTGCAACGATGCTCATGACGGCCATGCGCACGGCAATGCCAAAGGTGACCTGCGGCAAGATGACGCTTTGTGCGCCATCGACCACCGCCGAATCGATTTCCACCCCCCGGTTGATCGGGCCGGGGTGCATCACGATGGCGTCTGGCTTGGCCAGTTGCAGCTTCTCGTTGGTCAGGCCAAAGCTCTTGAAGAACTCCTGACTGCTGGGCAGCAGCGCGCCGTTCATGCGCTCGTTTTGCAGCCTGAGCATGATCACGACGTCGGCGCCCTTGATGCCTTCTTCGAGTGTGTTGCAGACGCGCACGCCCATCTGCGCCATGTCGGCCGGCACCAGGGTCTTGGGGCCCACCACGCGCACTTCGGGGCAGCCGAGCGTGGTCAACGCGTGGATGTCGGAACGGGCCACGCGGGAATGCAGCACATCGCCGACGATGGCGACCGTCAGCTGGCTGAAGTCTTTTTTGTAGTGGCGGATGGTGTACATGTCGAGCAAACCCTGCGTCGGGTGCGCATGGCGGCCGTCGCCGGCGTTGATGACATGGACATGCGGCGCGACATGCTGGGCGATCAGATAGGGTGCGCCGGATTCGCTGTGGCGCACCACGAAGATGTCGGCCGCCATGGCGCTCAGGTTGGCAATGGTGTCCAGCAGCGACTCGCCCTTGGCGGCCGACGAGCGGGCGATGTCCAGGTTGATGACGTCGGCCGACAGCCGCTTGGCGGCTATTTCAAACGTCGTGCGGGTGCGGGTGGAGTTTTCAAAAAACAGGTTGAAAACGCTCTTGCCGCGCAGCAGCGGAACTTTTTTGACCTCGCGGTGGCTAACTGACACAAAGTTGGCCGCGGCGTCCAGGATCTGCGTCAGGATGGCCTTGGGCAGGCCTTCCGTGGACAGCAAATGGATCAGCTCGCCGTTTTTATTGAGTTGTGGGTTTCGTCGGTACAACACGCTCTGGGTTCCTCTTGCGCTTAAGCTCTAAATTTTTCTCTGAATTTGTCGCGGTGACTGCTTTTTCGGAATGACTGCTTGACGTCAGCGGTCCTGGACCCGAAAACTGAGCCGTCCGTCTGGCGCACGCGCCAGTTCCAGCGTCTGTGACGCCGGCAAGGCCACGCGGGCCACGGCCAGGTCGGCCTGGACCGGCAGCTCGCGCCCGCCCCGGTCCACCAGTACCGCCAGCTTGACGCTGGCCGGCCGGCCATAGTCAAACAGCTCGTTGAGCACCGCCCGGATGGTGCGGCCGGTGTAGAGCACATCGTCGACCACGATCAGGTGGACGCCGTTGACATCAAACGGCAGCGAGGTTTTTCCGCTGGAGGCCAGGCCACGCTGGGAAAAATCATCGCGGTGCATCGAAGACGACAGCACGCCAGGCTCGCCCGCCAGTCCCAGGTCTTGTTGCAGGCGCTGCACCAGCCATTCGCCGCCCGAGGCAACGCCCACCAGCAGCGGCGGCACGGCATAAGCGGCCAGTTGCAGCCGCATGCCGCGCAGCAACTCCTTGTACAGCGCCTCGGCGTCCAGGGTCAGGCTACTCATGGAAGACTCCTTAAAAACTGTTCCAGAATGATGCAGGCAGATGCGGCATCGGCGTCGCGGGCGCCGCTGGCCAGGGCTTCGGTCGTGCTGTAGCGTTCATCGACCTCAAACACCTGCAGGCCAAAACGCCCACGCAACTGGCGGGCAAATTGTTGCGCGCGCCGCGTATTGTCGTGGCTCGCGCCATCGGGGTGAAACGGAATGCCCACCACCAGCGCATCAGGCTGCCATTCCTTGATCCGGGCCTGGATCACCGGGAAGCGCGCTGCACCTTGCGCGGCGATGGTGGCTTGCGGCGAGGCGGTGCGGGTCAGCACATTGCCGCTGGCCACGCCCGTGCGCTTGATACCGAAGTCAAACGCCAGAAAGGTTTGAAGCCCGGCGGCCTGCACCGGCATGCCCGCCAGGCTCACGCGTGACCCGCCACGGGCGACAGCAACCAGCTTTCCAGGCCCAGCAGCATCAGGGCCTTGTCATAGCGCTGCGCCACCGGGGTGTCAAAAATCACGGCCAGATCTGCGGCCACGGTGAGCCAGCTGTTGTCCGATATTTCCGATTCCAGCTGACCTTCGCCCCAGGCGGAGTAGCCCAGCGAAACAAACACCCTGCGGGGGCCCGCGCCCGTGGACAGGGCCTCCAGCACATCTCTGGAGGTGGTCATTTCCAGTCCACCTGGAATCGACATGGTCGAGGCGTAGACTGCTTCGGCGCCGGGCATCATGGATTCGTGCAGCACAAAACCGCGCTCGGTTTGCACCGGCCCGCCCTGAAACACTGACGCTTCCGTGAGGTCGCTGCGGTGCAGCGGCAGCTCGACCTTGTCAAACAGTTTTTTGAGCGTGATGTCGCTGGGCTTGTTGATGACCAGACCCAAGGCGCCACGCTCGCTGTGCTCGCACATATAGATGACGCTTTTGGAGAAGGCCTCGTCTTGCAGGCCGGGCATGGCGATGAGAAAGTGGTGTGTCAGGTTGAGCAGTGGGGAGTCCGTGGCCATCGGGCGATTTTACGCGTAGCGGGCGGACGCGGGCGCTTCTGCAGTGAAAGCGCGCCAGAGGCTGCGCAGGGTCTTTTTCGTTACGATGCGTGTCATGAAAAAACAATACCAGACCGGCCTGATGTGGTTCAGGCGGGATTTGCGGGCGGAGGACAACGCCGCGCTGTATCACGCCCTTAAGTTCTGCCATCAGGTGTTTTGCGTGTTCGTCTTTGACCGGGACATTCTGGCGCCCCTGCCCCGCGCTGACCGCCGCGTGGAGTTCATCCGGGAATCGCTGGTTGACCTGAACCGGCAACTGCAACGGCTCGCCCCGGACAATGGCGCGCCGCCAGCGGGCCTGCTGGTGCGGAACGACCAGGCGCTCAACGCCCTGCCCGCACTGGCCACCCAGCTGGCGGCCAACGCGGTATTTTTCAACCATGACGACGAGCCCAAGGCGCTGGCGCGAGACGCCGGCGTGCGCGCCACGCTGGAGGCTGCGGGCGTGGCGCTGCACAGCTTCAAGGACCATGTAATTTTTGAGCGCAGCGAGGTGCTGACCCTGGCGGGCAAGCCCTACACCGTGTTCACGCCCTACAAAAACGCCTGGCTCAAGAAAGTCGATGCCTTTTACCTCCAGCCCTATCCGGTGGCACGCTACGCCGCCGCGCTGGCGGCCCGGCCCGCCGGCGAGGCGGAGGGCGTGCCAACGCTGGCAGCCCTCGGCTTCGAGGCCACCAATCTGTCGACGCTGAAAATTCCGACCGGCAGCCAGGGCGGCAACGCGCTGTTTGGCGACTTTCTTGGCCGCATGGCGCACTACAAGGACACGCGCGACTTCCCGGCCGTCAAAGGGCCGAGCTACCTGGGCGTGCACCTGCGCTTTGGCACGGTGTCTATCCGCAAGATGGCGGCCATCGCACTGGCTGCGCAAAAGGACGGCAGCGAGGGCGCTGCGACCTGGCTCAGCGAACTGATCTGGCGCGATTTTTATGCCCAGATCCTGAGCAATTTCCCGCATGCCGCCCGCAGCGCCTTCAAGCCCGACTACGACGCGATTGCCTGGGAACAGGGCGCACAGGCCGAAGCCCATTTTCAGGCCTGGTGCACGGGCCAAACCGGCTACCCGCTGGTCGACGCGGCCATGGCGCAAATCAACCAGACTGGCTACATGCACAACCGCCTGCGCATGGTGACCGCCAGCTTTCTGGTCAAGGACCTGGGGATAGACTGGCGCTGGGGCGAGCGCTACTTTGCCGAAAAACTCAATGACTTTGATTTGTCGGCCAACAACGGTGGCTGGCAGTGGGCAGCCAGCACGGGCTGCGATGCGCAGCCATATTTCCGCATTTTCAACCCCATCAGCCAGAGCGAGAAGTTTGATGCCGAGGGAAAGTTCATCCGCAAATACCTGCCGGTTCTGGAAAAACTGCCCACTGCGGCCCTGCACAGTCCATGGCTGGCCACGCCGATAGAACTCAGCGCCGCCGGCGTGGAACTGGGCAGCAACTACCCGCAGCCCCTCGTGCAGCATGACGCGGCGCGGGCCCGGACGCTGCAGCGTTACGCCGTGGTGAAAAAGCCAGAGGTCTGATTTGCTATTTTTTTAATAGCTGCAAACGCCCGTCCTGTATATGCCAGAGGCCTATTTCAGGCCAAAGTCAAGATTTCCGCCGCGCAGTAACGCCGCACCAGGCTCATCAGCGCTTCTTCGGAGTAGGGCTTGCCCAGATAGTGGTCAACGCCCAGGGCCTTGGCATGCTCGCGGTGCTTTTCGGCAATCCGTGAGGTGATCATGATGATGGGCAGATGCTTCAGGCGCTCGTCGGCCCGAATGTTGCGCGCCAGATCGAACCCGTCCATGCGCGGCATTTCAATGTCGGACAACACCACCGCCGGCCGTTCCTCCTGCAGGCGCTCGAGCGCCTGCAAGCCGTCGGCCGCCAAGGCCACGCGGTAGCCTTCACGCTGCAGCAGGCGCTGCGTGACACGCCTGACCGTGATCGAATCGTCGACCACCAGAATCAGCGGAATTTGCTGCGCCGCTGACGCCCGCGCGGCGTCCCTTGCGCCAGTGCTGCCAAGCGATTCGAGCACCTGCGGCTCCGCGTGGTCTGCGCTCCAGGCCCGAGCCTGCTGGCCGTAGACAGCGGCCAGCGCGACCGGATTGTAAATCAGCACCACCGCGCCGGACGCCAACACGGACATGCCCGCCAGCCCCGGCAGACGCGACAGCTGCGGGCCGAGGTTTTTGACCACGACTTCCCGGGTCCCCAGAACTTCGTCGACATGCAATGCGATGCGCTGCGCGGCACTCCGGAAAATCACGACGGGTGTGGTCTTGGTCTGTGCCTCGTGGCTGCGCTGCGACGCCTGCAGCAAGGCACCCGACCAGAAAAACGGTATCGCCTCACCACCGGCGTCAAACACCCCCGTGTTGTAGGCCTGCTGCAATTCTCTGACCGAAACGCGCCTGACAGTTTCCACCACATTGGCCGGCACACCCACCGACAGACTGCCGGCGCGCATCATCACCACCTGCGTGACCGCCGTGGTCAGGGGCAGCGCCAACTTGATGTGCGTGCCTTTACCCGACAGCGTGGAGGTTTCAATCCGGCCGCCCAGCGCATTGACCTCGGCGCGCACCACGTCCATGCCAATGCCGCGCCCCGCAATTTCGGTGACCTGCGTGACGGTGGAAAAGCCGGACGTAAAAATCAGGTCGGCAGCCTCCTGGTCGTCAAGCGACTGGTGGGCGGCGAGCAGCCCCAGGCTCAGCGCTTTTTGGCGGATGGCGTGCAAATCCAGGCCGGCGCCGTCATCGCTGAAGTCGACCGACACGTCGTTACCGTCCTGGCGAAGATGGACAGTGATCAGACCCACCGGGTCCTTGCCCGCAGTGGCCCGGCCTTGCGGGCTTTCAATCCCGTGGGCCACGCAGTTGCGCAGCAAATGCTCAAAAGCGGGCGTCAGGCGGTCCAGCGTACCGCGGTCCATTTCGATGGTGCCTCCCAGCAGATCGAGCCGAACCTGCTTGCCGGTTTCCTTCGATGCCTGCCGCACGACGCGGTACAGGCGCTCGGAAATACCGTCAAACTCCACCATGCGCGTGCGCAGCAGGTCGCGCTGCAACTCGCGGGTCTGGCGCGCCTGGGCGATCAGATCGTCCTCGGTGGCTTCCACCGTGCGCTGCAAGGTGCGCTGCACGGTCGCCACGTCGTTCACCGACTCCGCCATCATGCGGGTCAATTCCTGCACACGGGTGAAGCGGTCAAACTCCAGCGGATCAAAGCCGGCCTGGTCTTCCTTGGCCTGAGCCAGGCGCGACTGCATCTGCGACTCTGACTGCAGTTCAATATCCCGTAGTTGCTGGCGCAAGCGGTTCAGGTTGCCGGTCATGTCGTTCAGGGAGCCGCGCAGTTGACCAATCTCGGCCTCCAGGCGAGCGCGCGTGATCATGACCTCGCCGGCCTGGTTGACCATGCGGTCAAGCAGCTGGGAGCGCACACGGACGGTGGCCGATGCAGCTTGCCGCAGGGTCTGCATGACCAGCGCTTGCGGGGCCGGGATCGCCAGTTTTCGGGCGCCGTCTTCGCCGGAAACAGCGGCATCGGCGGCAACATGGTACGCCTCGGGCGCTTGCTCGGGAAGCGCGACGCTGACCGACTGCGGCTCGGCGTTGTCGTACGCGCCTGCCAAGGCAGGGGCCAGTGCCGCTGCGGCATCGGCATGACGCAGCCCGTCAAAAGCGGCCTGCATGGCGTCGAAACGGGTCAGGAGCGCTTCAAACTTCTGGCTGGCGGCATCAGCCGAACCCAGGTTCTCGATGTCGGATTCAATCCTGTGGGCCATTTCACCCAGGCGCAAGGCGCCCGCCAGACGGGCGCTGCCCTTGAGTGTGTGCAGCACGCGCAACACCTCCATCCTGGCCCCCTGGTTGTCAGGCCGCGACGACCACTGGCGCAGGGCGCCGCCCAGCTGGGGCATGAGCTCCGCCCCCTCTTCTTCAAAAATCGGGAACAGGTCTGGATCAATCACATCCACGGCGTCGATCTCTTCGTCGGCATCGCCGCGCAAAGCCGCGCTGGCGGCGGGCTCGACGACCAGCGACCGGGCACGCGCAGGCCTCGGCAAGTCGGCCAGCGGAGCCTGCACCACCCGCGCCGCAGGCGCGATTTCAGCCTCGGATGGCGTTGCAGCTGCGGCCTCGGCCGTCAGTTCGTCCTGCAGGTCACCCTGAGCCAGGAAGTCAAACGCATCAAATTCGCTCGTGGGCGGCAACACCGCATCGGAAAAATCAAGCTGGTTCAGGCGCTCCAGCACGCCAGCATCGGGTTGCCTGAGGAAGCCGGCGGCGAACTGGTGCAGCAGGCGGCGGATATCTTCAGCGGCATCGATAAATACCTGACCGTATTGCGCGGCGCCGTCACGGTGGTGATTCCTGGACTTCTGCAGCGCGTGCTCCAGCGCCCGTGCCATCGCCGACAACGCAGCGAAGCCGACGGTGGCCGAGCTACCCGCCAGGGAGTGGGCCAGGGCCACGGTGGAATCACTGACGGGCTGATGGCGCTCCATCACCCATTCGCCCACTTCCGTCACCAGTCGGCGCGACCACTCGTCGGCCTCATTCAGAAAGACGTTGTAAAGCGGAATGCCTATGCGCAAGCTGCCAATGAATCGGGTCTGCTCATCGTCCTGGCGGTCTTCGCGCAGCTCGGCTTCAGGTCCATCGTCGAGCGCGGGGGTGTCCAGCGCCCTGTCCACGTCGGACGCATCCGACAGGTCCAACACGGAGGGTTGAAACGCGTCCAATGCCTCCCGCAACTCGACCGGCTCGGACACATCCGGAACCGGCCGCGCTGCAGGTAAAAATTCAGGCGCAACAGGCTCAGCCTGGAAATGCATGTCGAAATCGGCTTCCGACAACTCAATCATTTCCGAAGGCGCCAGCGTTTCGGGCAAACTATCCGGCTCGTCCGCCACCGGTAAATCAACCGCCACCGCCCAGTCGGGGCTACCAGCGGCCGGTGCGAACAGGCGATTGACCTCGATCTCCATCTCCCGGGTGTCGGAGGCCGGCGCGCTCAAGGGTTCAGCCGTCATACTGCACTCAAAACCGATGTCAAACGCCAGGGCCGGGTCAAGGGCCGCCTCGGTAGCCAGCGCAGCCGGCGTCTTGTCAGCCCCCTCCGCAGCCACCTCAAGCTCAGGCAGTTCAAACTCATCCAATGCAACGGCTTGGGCCACAACGTCAGGCAGGCCCGGCGCGTTGCCGGTGGCCGCCGGGCCCAGGGGGCTGTAGCGCCCTTCGGTACGCATCGCCTCTGCACTGATGCGAAAGGGCGACGCCGACCAGGCGCCATCTTGATGGGCTGCAATCGCCTCGATCCAGTCGGCGAATCCCGCCATCACCTCAGCGTTCAAAGCCCTGAAGCCATCGGTCGCCGGTTTTTGGTCTGCCAACCAACTGTTGAACAACTGCTCAAGCGCCCAGGCGGCCTCGCCAAACTCGCCGAGTCCGACCATTCGGGCACTGCCCTTGAACGTATGAAAAGCACGCCGCAATACCATCAATGGCCCGGCATCCCGGGGGTCGTTCGCCAGGACCGAAAGGGCGTCCAGGCCCGTACCGACCACTTCACGTGCTTCTTCAAGAAAAATGCCGCGCAAGTCATCTTCTTCAAAGTCCTGCTGGACGGCTGCGGCGGGCGCCGGCACTACCGTGGCGGCCAGGCTCGTCAGGGCATGCGCAACCGCCTCCGCATTGTTTGCCGTCACCGCCACGGCCGCCTCGCGGACGGTCTGGGCCAGAACGGGTTGGCCGGCCAGCGCAGCCTGTGTCGCCAGTGCATCGAGTTTCCCGGTGAGGTTGTCAGCCGGCTTGCCAACGCCCGCCTGCGCCACCACAGAAATAACTTCCTGTGACAAGGCATTGCGGTCCACCGTCACAGCAGCCGCCGCGCTGGCGGGGTTTTTGGTGCGTCCCATCAGCAGCTTGAGTTCGCCTTTTTCCTCGTCGTAGACAAACAGCTTTTTTGCCAGCACCGGCTGGTAGTTCAGCATGTCGATCAGGAAACTCAAGGCCCCCAGGTTATCGCCGAGGCGATCAAAGGTCCCGGCGGCCCGCGCCAGCGGCTCGTCAATTTCGGTCACGAGCATTTGCTCGACGGTGTCCTTCATGCGCAAGACGGCAAGAGAGGCCTGATCGAGCCCCAGCAGCGACAACACGCCGCGCATCTGTGACAACTGCCCGGGAACGGCCTGCAATGCGGTCTTGTCCTGCGGCTTGCGAAAGAACAGATCCAGTGACTTTTCGAGGTCGCCCAGAGACACGCGCAGTTCGCCCACCACACTGCCCATGGTCTGCTTGTCGCTGACGCGGCGATACAGCGCTTCCATCCAGGCCTCCAGTGGCTGGGGCTCACCGCCCACGCGGACGCCTTCCAGACGCTCGGCCAGATTGGCGGTTCGCTCGATCAGCTCCGGATCGTTGGGATCCAGGTCAGCAAAGACCGCTTCGAGATAAAGCACCGAGGTCGCCACCTCCATCGCCAACTCAACGCGTGGGGCTTGCCCCACCCGGACCGTGGCGTCCACGGCCCGGGTCAGGGCTTGCGCAAGTAACTCGCTGGGCGGATGGAGTTTGAGCAGGGAATCGGTTACCAGGCTGAATTGATCGGCCACGGATTTAAGTTTGCTGGCGTCTCCGGCCGCCAGCGACGACCAGACTTCCTTGGCAGAGATGATCCGCTTGCGCGCCTGCGCCAGCAAGGCCGGATCGAAGCGGCCAAACTGGACCAGCTCGTAGTCCACCGGCTTGAATTGGGTGAGTCCGTAGCTTGAACGGACCGCCGTCAGAACCGGGGTATCGCTGGCTCGGCCTGAAATCGCCTGGGCACAGAAAAACAGCAGGTCCTGGGCAAGGCGTTCCGATAGCGCGGAGTCGCCTTTGGCAAGCGAGGCGTATTGCATCAGCACGCGGGATGCAGCGCGCCTCACATAGAGGTCAGCGCCCAGCAGATCGTGCGCAAGCGCTTCAAAGTAGGCGGCCGCAACAATCCAGAATATCCGGGGCTGCCGCTCGGTTTGTTGGACGGAAAAGCCAAGGCTCAGCGTCTTGAGGTTCTGGGCGGCCTGTGGCGCCTTGCCCTTCATGAGCGCAAGCACCGACTGATCCAGTATGGCCCGTGCACTGCCGTCGTAATTTCGGGGCTCGGCCGTCACGGCCAGCGCAGGCTCCAGCCAGCGCCACTCCAGCGACCACAGGTCGGCAGGGTGAATCCGGTCGGCACGGACCAGCTCCTGCACATCACGGTACTGCGGAAACAGGGACACGGCAGAAACTGGCTTGTCGGCAAGCACACTTTCAAGGTATTCCATCAGTGCAAAGCTGGCGCGCTCAATCTTCGCTACGGCATCCTGACTGCATTGTTCGGGCTGCTGCACACACTTTTGCACTGCGGCCTCCATGGCACGAAGCACCAACGCCGGCCCTGGCAGACCAACCATCTCCAGTGCGCCCACCGCCTGGTGCAGCTGCTGACGCGCAATACGCAACTGACTGGCGTCAAGCGCCGCCAGATCGGAGCCGCGTGCGGTCTCGGCCTCCCGCACAAAGCGCTTGAGTGCCTTGGCTGCACCCTCCAGCGATTTGCGAAGCTCGTCAAGTACCCAAGCCAGCGGGCCCAGGTCATTGACGGCGAGGTCGAGTTCATGAGCCGTTGAATTCGGGACCTTGGATTGCATAGATAACGAGCCGGTTCGGGAATCGGGAATCGGGGTTCGCAGTCAGCGCTCAGCTGTCAGCGCACAACAGATCGGCATCAGGCGATCTTGAACCGGGACACGGACTGGCGCAGCTCTTCGGCCATGCGGGAAAGATCGCGCACCTGCTGCGCGGTAGAACGGGTACCTTCCCCAGTCTGCTCCGTCACTGCAAAAATGTGCTGGATGTTGCCTGCCACGACGTTGGCGGATGCGGCTTCCATGGAAGCCGACCTGGAAATCTGCTCAATCAGCTCCGCAAGATGCCGCGACACCTGGTCAATTTCAGTGAGCGCCGTACCGGCGTTATCGGACAGCCTGGCCCCTTCGACCACACCTTGCGTGGAGCGCTCCATGGCGGCCACCGCATCCTGGGTATCAGTCTGAATGGCTTTCACCAGCGCCGAAATCTGGCGCGTTGCATCTGCGGAACGTTCCGCCAGCCGCTGCACTTCTTCTGCCACCACCGAAAAGCCGCGCCCGGCTTCACCGGCCGACGCCGCCTGAATGGCCGCATTGAGCGCCAGCACGTTGGTCTGCTCGGTAATGTCTGAAATCAGCTCGGTAATTTCACCAATCTCTTGCGATGACTCGCCCAGTCGCTTGATACGCTTGGAAGTTTCCTGAATCTGGTCACGGATGAAATTCATGCCGCCGATGGCGTTTTGCACCGCCTGCAGACCCGACTCAGCGGCCGTCAGCGACTGACGTGCCACCTGGGAAGATTGCTGTGCCTGTGTGGACACTTGGTTGATTCGCGATGCCATGTCGAGCACGGACTGGCCGGTTTCGCGAATCTCGCGCAGTTGCTCGGTCGACGCGGCCAGCAGTTCCGTAGAGGTACCTTCCACCTGGGCCGTCGTCTGGGCAACCCGGGCCGCCGTCGTTTGAACGTTGCCCACCAACTGGCGCAGCTCCTCGACCGTGTAGTTCACCGAATCGGCAATCGCGCCCGTGATGTCCTCGGTCACCGTCGCTTCCTGTGTCAAGTCACCCTCTGCCACAGTCTGCAACTCGTTCATCAGCCGCAAAATCGCGGCCTGGTTGGCATCATTGACACGCTTGGCGTCCTGCTCCTGGGTTTTGGCCTCCTGCCGCTGGTTTTCAGAAACCGCCTGACGCTGCTGGCTGTCTTGCAACTGCAAGCGGGCCAGCCCGGCCGCGCACAGCAGCGCCAAGGCGGCTGCGAGCAACAGGGTCGTCAGCGCTGCCTTGCCCAGGCCGGACTGGGCAGACAGCTTCTCTTGCAGGCCCTCAAGGCCGCGTCGCAGGGGCTCGCTGTCGGCAATGATGGAAGACTGCGCTTCGCGGGCAGAGACCAGTCCCTGCAAGTTGCCCAAAATGCCGCTGGCCTGAACGCGGGTTTGCTCATAAAGCGCCATCAGGGCCTCCAGCCGTTCGCGGGTCTGGGGGTCGCTGGAGCCGCTCAAACGCAGTTCAGGGCTGCCGTCCTTCAGGCCTTGGGCGATTTCCTTGAAGGAATTCAAATCCTTGCCGAGCAAAAACACTGCTTCCGGGCTGACGCCTTCCATGGTCAGGAACTCATTGGCTGATTTGCCAATCCGCTGCGTCAGCATCACCAGCTGGCCAGAGGCTGAAATTTCTGTCGGTGCGGAATTTTGCTGGAGCTTGAGCGAGGACACGGTTTCTGCGATTTCCAGCAAATCAGACGACTGACGGTTAATGGTGCGCAATGCGCTGCCGACCTGCGTCAGGATGGTTTGCTGATCCATGACAGTTTTTGCATTTTTCTCGGCCCGATCCACGAGCGGCGCAATTTTTTCCACGTCGAGCTGCAATTCGTCATTCACCGGGGCCAGGTTCAAACTCACCTCGCCGGACTTCAAACCGCGCACGGCTTTGGCCAGCACATCAGCGCTCTCGCGCACATCGGGAAAGGCCTCAGCACTCCCCACCAAAGCCTGAGACACGGATTTCGCCAGTCGCTGCGACTGCATCAGAGACTGACCGGTGGCCTCCAGCTGCTGGGCCACCTTGCCCGACTGGTTGAGCGTCAAAAAGGTTACCGTGCCCAACACCACCATGGCCAGCGCCAGCAAGGCCAACAAAATCCGCTGGTGCTGATCGACCGTTCGATGGCCGAGCAGGGGCAGCGTCAGCAGGTCAGGCGCCTCAGGTGTGTCAGGCGGCAGGTATTCTTCAGTGCTCGCCATGCGGCTTGGCGCAAAGACTTCCCCTGCGGCCTTTTCCTCGGCATCCATCTGACGGATAGCGGCGGTGATCTGGCGCATGGCGGCCGTATCCTGGGAGGCTACGTCCGCAGCACGGGCCGCCGGGGGCTCGCCGGGCATACCGACAGACGCCATATCCATGCTGTCCACCGGCTGGGCAGGCTTGGTTTTAAACAGCTTCTGAATATTTTCTACAACAGACATCGTGAGCCTTCCGGGAAAAACAGGGTGACGGGGGTGTGCCAGTGTGGCGTTGCATGCTTGGCAGTACAAATAAAACCAATGGACTTTTATTCAGGGCAAGGCGCAAACCACAGCCATAGCGCCGCTTTTACGCAGGTTTGCATTGCCGCCATCGACAAAAAACGTGGGTTTATGCAACGGATAGCGCTCAACATCACCTAGGCGCCTATCGTCAAAAAATGGGATTGCTGCGCGAGCAACTGGAGGTTGATTTCCTGCCAGCTTGCGCCATGATGGTCAACATACCGGTTGCCAAAAAATTCAGGCGCATCGGGTGCTTTTTCGGAAAAGTCGCTGAAGGCCGCCTGGTTACGCAGCCCCGCGAGCTTGTCGACCGCCAGGGCGCAGTTCACCTCCAGCACGCTGTTGAGAGACACCAGCCTGGCGTCTGAGCGTGCGAGCTCATTTTTCGGTGAAGGTGCCTGGCCGCTAATGTAGCTGGCCAGGTCTATCACCCCGAACAGGCCGCCCCGAAAATTGGCAACGCCTGCGAACCAGGCCTGGGTGTAGGGAACGGGCTGCGCGTTGACCCAGGGAAAAATCTCACCGGACTGGCTCAGCGGAAACAGGTACTTGCTTGCGCCGGCCTCCACCGCCAGCCAGGACGGCGCAACACCTTGGGTACGCGCAATTTTCAGCCTGTCAGCCAGCCGGGTTTGCAGCTCTCGGAGAGCTTGTCTGTTCGCCATGCTTGAGGGTTCTGCGCCAGATCAGCCAAGGGCCTTGATTTTGGCCATCAATTCCTCAGCATTCACGGGCTTGGTGATGTAGTCGCGAGCACCCTGCCGCAGGCCCCATACCCGGTCGGTTTCCTGATTTTTGCTGGTGCACATCACAATAGGAATGTCGGAATACAAGGGGTCGCGGATGATGGCGCGCGTCAACTGAAAACCATTCTGCCCCGGCATCACCACATCCATCAGGATCAACTCAGGCTTGTCTTCGGCGAGGCGGCGAAAGGTGTCTTCCGCATTCTCCGCCGTCTTGACGGTAAACCCATTTTTGACCAGCAGGTCGGTCAGAAACATCAATTCTGTTTTGGAGTCGTCAACCACCAGAATTTTTTTAATCGCCATCACGCACATCCTTGTTTTGCACTGCCAAGCACATTCACCGCCTGCAGCAGCTGGTCTTTGGTAAAGGGCTTGGTCAGGTAGTCCTGCGAACCGACCATGCGGCCTCGCGCCTTGTCGAACACGCCATCTTTGGAGGACAGCATCACCACGGGGACGCCCGCGAATTTCTCGTTGCGCTTGATGATGGCACAAGTTTGATAGCCATCCAGACGCGGCATCAAGATGTCGCAAAAGATCAGATCGGGCGCGTAATCGTTGACCTTGGACAGCGCATCGAACCCGTCCTCGGCCAGCAAGACCTCATGCCCGCCCTGCTTCAGAAATATCTCGGCGCTGCGCCGGATGGTGTTGCTGTCATCGACAACCAACACCTTGAGTCCGGAACTGGGAATGCTCACTGGCTTAACTCCTCATTTTGCTGACCTCGATGCCGGGTGGCGGGCGTTCAGGCGGGTGCCCGAATGCTCACATCTGAACCATTTCAAAATCTTCCTTGCGCGCGCCGCACTCTGGGCAAGTCCAGTTCATGGGCACTTCAGCCCACGGTGTCCCGGCGGCAATGCCATGATCTGGCGCACCCAGCGCTTCGTCATAAATCCAGCCACAAATTAAACACATCCACGTTTTTGATTGAGTCACAGCTTAGGTTGCCTTCGAATAGAATGCAACAATTGTATCGATGCGGCGTTGCTAATTCGCGTACAAGGCAAAATCGCAGCCTATGGCAAACCCCACCCCCCTTCAACTGGACAGCCGACCACTCCAGGCCGAGGACAGCGATGCGTCCCCGGCATGTGTCATGACCTTCAACGCCAACGACCCGAGTGGCGCGGGTGGCCTGAGCGCCGACATCGCGGCCTTCGTGTCGGCCGGCACCCATGCGCTGGCGGTGGTGACCGGCGCCTATGTGCGCGACACGGCTGAAATTTTTGACCACTTTGCGTTCGACGACGAAGCCGTGACCGACCAGGCACGCGCCGCGCTGGAAGACATGCCGGTCTCGGCCATCAAGGTCGGTTTTGTCGGCAATCCCGAAAACATCAGCGCCATTGCCGAAATCGCATCGGATTACGCCGATGTGCCTCTGATTGCCTATATGCCCAGCCTGTCCTGGTGGGAAGAAAGCAAGATTGACAGCTACCTGGACGCCTTTTGCGAACTGCTGCTGCCGCAGACCACCGTACTGGTGGGCAACCACAGCAGCCTGTGGCGCTGGCTGCTGCCCGACTGGTCGGGTGAGCGCAACCCTTCCGCCCGCGACATTGCCAAGGCCGCTGCCGATCTGGGCGTTTCCTACACACTGGTCACCGGCATTCCGCTGCCTGACCAGTTCATTGACAACGTGCTGGCCACGCCGCAAGCGGTGCTGTACAGCGAAAAATTCGAACGGTTTGAAGCCGTTTTTTCGGGTGCCGGCGAAACGCTGTCGGCCGCGTTGACCGCCTTGCTGGCCAACGGCCAGGACCTGCAGGCCGCCACTGCGGAGGCGCTGACCTACCTGGACCACAGCCTGAACGCCGGCTTTCACCCCGGCATGGGCCACATCGTGCCCGACCGCCTGTTCTGGGCTCAGGCGGAAGACGATGAAGAGCCCGAAGATGAAGCTGCGGGCACTGACGATGCCGCCCTGATTTCCAAATCCCCTTTCGAACAGCCTCCCCATGGAACAAAACATTAAATCCGCCGCCTCCCGCAACGACGCCCTCTTTGAACGCGCCAAAAAACTGATTCCCGGCGGCGTCAATTCGCCAGTGCGTGCATTCAAAGCAGTGGGCGGCACGCCGCGCTTTGTGCAGCGCGCCCAGGGCGCCTACTTTTGGGACGCCGACGGCCAGCGCTACATCGACTACATCGGCTCCTGGGGGCCGATGATCCTGGGTCATGGCCATCCGACGGTGGTTGAGGCGGTGCAGAAGGCCGTGCTCGAAGGTTTTTCCTATGGCGCGCCGACCGAGCGCGAAGTGGAGATGGCCGAGGAAATTGTCAATCTGGTCCCGTCCATCGAAATGGTGCGGCTGGTCAGCTCGGGCACCGAGGCGACGATGAGCGTGATCCGGCTGGCGCGCGGCGCGACCGGGCGCAGCAAGATCATCAAGTTCGAAGGCTGCTACCACGGCCATTCCGATGCGCTGCTGGTCAAGGCCGGTTCGGGCCTGGCCACCTTTGGCAGCCCGACCAGCGCGGGCGTTCCGCCCGAGGTGGTCAAGGACACGCTGGTGCTGGAATACAACCACATCGTCCAGCTCGAAGAAGCGTTTTCATTGCACGGCAAGAACATTGCCTGCCTGATGATCGAGCCGATTGCCGGCAACATGAACTTCGTGCGCGCCAGCGTGCCCTTCATCAAGCGCTGCCGCGAACTGTGTACGCAATACGGCGCACTGCTGGTGTTTGACGAGGTCATGACCGGGTTCCGCGTGGCACTGGGCGGCGCACAAAGCGTTTATGCGAAAAGCATTCCCGGCTTCAAGCCCGACATGACGGCGCTGGGCAAGGTGATTGGCGGCGGCATGCCGATGGCGGCCTTTGGCGGCAGCCGTGCCGTGATGGAACACCTGGCGCCTTTGGGCGGGGTCTACCAGGCCGGCACGCTGTCGGGCAACCCGGTCGCCACGGCCTGCGGCCTGGCCACGCTGCGCGAAATCCAGAAACCCGGCTTTTACGAGGCGCTGGGGGCGCGCACGCGCAGCCTGGTCGCAGGCCTGGCGCAGGCCGCCACCCAGGCCGGCGTGCCGTTTTGCGGCGACAGCGAAGGCGGCATGTTCGGCTTTTTCCTGCTGGACACCCTGCCGCAGAACTATCCGCAAGTCATGAAGACGGACAGCCCGTCCTTCAACCGCTTTTTCCACGCCATGCTGGACAGCGGCGTGTACTACGCCCCGGCACTGTATGAAGCCGGCTTTGTCAGCGCGGCGCACACGGCCGAGGACATAGCCGCCACGGTGGATGCTGCTGTCCGGTTCTTCGCCAGCAAATAAGCCGGGCTCGGATCGATTTCAGTTTGCTACCAATAAAATAGCTGCTAACGCCCGTCCAGACTGCGCTAGAGCCTTATTTATTATAAAAAAAGCGGCCAGAAGCCGCTTTTTTTGATTCAGCGCCAATGGCGCGCCGGCGCCAGGCTCAATGCCTGAAATGCCGCACGCCGGTCAGCACCATGACCACACCGCGCTCGTTGGCAGCGTCAATCACTTCCTGGTCGCGCATCGAGCCGCCGGGCTGGATCACGCAAGTCGCGCCCGCATCCACCACCACGTCGAGGCCGTCGCGGAACGGGAAGAAGGCATCGCTGGCCACGGCCGTGCCCTTGAGCGACAGGCCGGCGTGCTCGGCCTTGATGCTGGCAATGCGGGCCGAGTCGAGGCGGCTCATCTGGCCGGCGCCCACGCCCATGGTCATGCCGCCGGCGCAAAACACGATGGCGTTGGACTTGACGTATTTGGCAACGGTCCAGGCAAACAGCAAATCCTGCAACTGGGCCGGCGTCGGCTGCAGCGTGCTGACGACCTTCAGGTCCGCCAGCGCGAGTTCGTGGATATCGGCGGTCTGCATCAGCAGGCCCGATCCGACGCGCTTGATGTCGATCAGGTTGCGGCCCTGCTGCCAGGCCGTGTCGCCGCCGGGCGGCAGGGCTATCTGCAAAATCCGCACGTTGACCTTGCTCTTGAACACTTCGAGCGCCTCGGGCGTGAAGCTGGGGGCCATCAGCACCTCGACGAACTGCTTCGAAATTTGTAGCGCCGCACGCTCGTCCAGCGGGCAGTTCAGGGCAATAATGCCGCCAAATGCCGAGGTCGGGTCGGTCTTGAAGGCCTTGCTGTAGGCCTCCAGCGCATCGGCGCCGACAGCTACGCCGCAAGGGTTGGCATGCTTGACGATGACGCAGGCTGACTCGGTGAAGCTCTTGACGCATTCCCAGGCGGCGTCGGCATCGGCAATGTTGTTGTACGACAGTTCCTTGCCCTGCAGCTGCCTGGCTGTGACCAGCGAGCCGGGCGCAGGGTACAAATCGCGGTACAGCGCGGCCTGCTGGTGCGCGTTTTCGCCATAGCGCAAATCCTGCACCTTGATGAAACGGCCGTTGGCCTGGCCGGCAAACAGGCTGTGGCTGCCGTCTTCCTGAATGCTGGACAGGTAGTCGCTGATCGCGCCGTCATACTGGCTGATGCGGTTAAAGGCGGCGACCGATAGAGCGAATTTGGTTTTATCCGTCAGCTTGCCGCCGGCCTGGAGTTCGGCCAGCACACCCGCGTACTGCGACGCATCGGTCAGCACACCGACATCCTTCCAGTTCTTGGCCGCCGAGCGCACCATCGCCGGGCCGCCGATGTCGATGTTTTCAATCGCGTCTTCGAGCGTGCAGCCGGGTTGGGCCACCGTGGCTTCAAACGGGTAGAGGTTGACCACCAGCAGGTCAATGGTGGCGATGTCGTGCGCCTTCAAAGCCGCCATGTGCTCGGGCAGGTCGCGCCGGGCCAGCAGGCCACCATGGACCTTGGGGTGCAGCGTCTTGACGCGACCGTCTAACATTTCCGGAAAACCGGTGTGGTCGGCCACTTCGGTCACGGGCAGGCCGGCGTCGGCCAGCAGCTTGGCAGTGCCGCCGGTGGACAGCAGCTTGATGCCGAGCGCGTGCAGCGCCTGGGCAAATTCGAGGATGCCGGTCTTGTCGGAAACGGAAATCAATGCGTTCATGGTTGTCTTTGTGAGGGAATGCGGGTTCGGCGGGACCGACCCGTCGGGGGTTACTTGATGAGCTTGTGCTCGACCAGCTTCTTGCGCAGGGTGTTGCGGTTCAACCCCAGCCATTCGGCCGCGCGCGACTGGTTTTGTTCGGCATGCTGCATGACCACTTCCAGCAGCGGTTTTTCAACCACGCGGACCATCATGTCGTACATGCCATCGGGTTCGGTACCGTCCAGATCCTGGAAATAGCTTTCCAGACTGGTGCGTACGCACTCTTCTATATGTTGCTTGCTCATGCAGCCGCTTCCTCCTGATTTTTATCGTTGTTCATTCGTTGTTTCTGCGCCGAGGCGTTCGGGCCCTCCGTGCTGGCCGGGATGCGGTCCATCTGGTCGCCCAGGCGGTCAAAAAAACTGCCGACCGCCGCAAGCTGCGCTTCGCAGTCTTCCAGCAGGTTCATCCGGGCGCGGAATGTTTCGCCGCCCGGCAAGGTTTTGACATACCAGCCGATGTGCTTGCGCGCCGTGCGCACGCCGGTGAATTCGCCGTACAGCCGGTAGTGATCGAGCAAGTGATCCAGCAGCAGGCGTTTGACGTCCGCCACCAGCGGCGGCGCCAGGTGGCTGCCGGTGGCCAGAAAATGCGCCACCTCGCGGAATATCCAGGGCCGGCCCTGGGCCACGCGGCCCAGCATCACGGCGTCGGCGCCGGTGTAGGCCAGCACGTCGCGCGCCTTTTCGGGGCTGTTGATGTCGCCATTGGCCGCCACCGGAATGCGCAGCGCCGCCTTCACTTCGGCAATCGTGTCGTATTCAGCCAAGCCCTTGTAGCCCTGCTCGCGCGTGCGGCCATGCACGGCAATCATCTGCACCCCGGCGCTTTCGGCGGCGCGTGCAATCGTCAGGGCGTTTTTGTCCGACTGGCACCAGCCGGTGCGCATCTTGAGCGTGACCGGCACGCCGTGCGGCGCGCAGGCGGCCACCACGGCCTCGATGATCTGCAGCGCCAGCGGCTCGTCCTGCATCAGCGCCGATCCGGCCCACTTGTTGCAGACTTTCTTGGCCGGGCAACCCATGTTGATGTCGATGATCTGGGCGCCGCGGTCCACGTTGTAGGCAGCGGCCTCGGCCATCATCTGCGCATCGGTGCCGGCAATCTGCACCGCAATCGGCGCCGCTTCGCCCTCATGGTTGGCGCGGCGCGAGGTTTTGAGCGTGTCCCACAGGTCGCGGCGCGACGTCACCATCTCGCTGACTGCATAGCCGGCACCCAGCTTTTTGCACAGCTGGCGAAACGGCCGGTCCGTGACACCGGCCATGGGCGCAACAAACAGGTTGTTCGCCAAAGCGTAAGGGCCGATGTTCATGAAAAGTGGGAGGAATTCTGGTTGAAAAAAAGCGAGAGGTGATTGTAACTGCCTAAAATTTCAGCAATTGAAATACGTGCCCGGCCTGCCCGGCTGCTGGCGCTGCCTATACTCAGGCTTTTTACCTGGACGCCCATGGAAGCCTGGATTCACCACCTGATCGAGCTGCTGGCCTTGCCCCAGTTTGGCCTGAGCACGGTATTTGTGGTGTCCTTCATCTCGGCCACGCTGCTGCCGCTGGGCTCTGAGCCGGTGGTGTTTGGCCTCGTCAAGCTCAACCCGGCCATGTTCTGGCCCGCCGTACTGGTCGCCACGGCCGGCAATACGCTGGGCGGCGCGCTGGACTGGTGGCTGGGTTTTGGCGCCCACAAGGTGGTCGACAAATACACCCATTCATCGCACCATGGCCGCGCCGTACGCTGGCTGGAAAAGCTCGGGCCCAAGGCCTGCCTGCTGGCCTGGCTGCCGATTGTGGGCGACCCGCTGTGCGCCGTGGCGGGCTGGCTCAAGTTTCCGTTCTGGCCTTGCGTGGCCTACATGGCCGTGGGCAAGTTTGCGCGCTACTTCCTGATGACCGGCAGCCTGATCTGGGCGTTTCCGGGCGTTTTCGTCAATTAAAAACCCTCGTACGGCATCAGATAGCGCCACTGGCCGGGCTGCAGCTGGCTCAGCGACAGGCGGCCAACGCGCAGGCGCTTCATCGCCTCGATCTTGAGCCCCACGCTGTCGCACATGTAGGCAATCTGGCCCGGCACCTCGCCCTTCAGGGCAAAGCGCAGCCGCGCCTCGCTCTGCCAGCTGACCTTGGCGGGCGGCAACAAGGCGCCCTTGAAGGTAAAGCCGTGGTCAATCCGGTTCAGCCGCTCCAGCCCGCCGGGCTTGATCTCGCCGCTGACCTCGACAATCACCTCATGCTCCAGCACGCGCGCGTCTTCCTGGAGCTTGCGCAGCACGCGCCAGTCCTGGGTGAACACCACCAGGCCGCTGGCCGGCGTGGCCAGCGGCGTAGCCAGTTCCGAGGCGGTGAAATGTTTTTTGAGCGGCCGGATGCCCGAGCGGTCGTCGGGTGACCGGTTGGCCGCCGTCAGCAACTGGGCGGCGGTTTTGCCGGCCGAGGCGTTGCCGGCGCCCGGCGCATCGCTGGCCCAGTAACCGGCCGGCTTGTGCAGCAAAATGGTGACCGGCGCCAGCGCCAGCAAGGTGGCGTCGGGCGACAGCGTGATGGTCTGGTGGTGGACGCGGAACTGGGGTTCTTCGACCACCACGCCATCGACGCTGACCCAGCCGCCCTCAATGTACTGCTCGGCTTCACGGCGTGAGCAGCCCTGCATCTCGGCGAGGCGTTTGGCGAGTCGAACGGGTTCGGTCATGGCAGCAGGGGTCCTGATGAGTCCGCTTCAACGGGGAACTGTCCGCTATTAAATAAATAGCTACTTACGCCCATAGCCATTGCGCTAGAGGCCTAAAAGGCTTAAAAAATGGCACCCGAACCAGTCCGGTCTGCCAGGTTGCTTAGCCCATCAGGAGCTGAACAGGAAGTTCATCACATCGCCATCCTTGACGACATAGTCTTTGCCTTCGGCGCGCATCTTGCCGGCATCCTTGGCACCCTGCTCGCCCTTGAAGGCGATGAAATCTTCATACGCGATGGTCTGGGCCCGGATATAGCCCTTTTCAAAGTCGGTGTGAATCACGCCGGCGGCCTGCGGCCCGGTGTCGCCCACATGGATGGTCCAGGCGCGCACTTCTTTGACGCCAGCGGTGAAATAGGTTTGCAACCCCAGCAGCGTGTAGGCGGCACGAATCAGGCGGTTCAGGCCCGGCTCGGTCTGGCCCAGCTCTTCGAGAAACATCTGGCGGTCTTCGTCGCTCATCTCCGACATTTCGGCTTCCAGCTTGGCGCTGATGGCCACCACCGGCGCGTTTTGCGATGCGGCGAAAGTCTTCAGGCGGTCCAGAAACGGGTTGTTCTCAAACCCGTCTTCAGCCACGTTGGCGACAAACATCGCGGGCTTGGCGGTGATCAGGAAGAACTGCTGTAGCAACGGCAACTCGTCCTTGCTGAATTCCAGCGTGCGCACCGGCCTGGCTTCGTTGAGCGCGGCCTGGCATTTCTCCAGGATGGCGACCAACTTGCTTGACTCCTTGTCGCCCGAGCGCGCCAGCTTGCCGACCCGGTGCAGGGCTTTTTCAACCGCAGCCAAGTCGGCCAGGCAGAGTTCGGTCTGGATCACTTCGATGTCCGAGATCGGATCGACCTTGCCGGCGACATGGATCACGTTGTCGTCTTCAAAGCAGCGCACCACGTTGACAATGGCGTCGGTCTCACGGATGTGGGCCAGAAATTTGTTGCCCAAGCCCTCACCGGTACTGGCGCCCGCCACCAGGCCGGCGATGTCGACGAACTCGACGATCGCGCGCTGGACCTTTTGCGGATTGACGATGGCCGAGAGCGCATCGAGCCGCGCATCAGGCACTTCCACGATGCCCACATTGGGCTCGATGGTGCAAAAAGGGTAGTTTTCCGCCGCTATACCCGCTTTGGTCAACGCATTAAACAGGGTGGATTTACCGACGTTGGGCAAGCCAACGATGCCGCACTTCAAACTCATGAAAAAAATCCTTAGAAATCAAACCCTTACAAGCCATCGCGCCCCATGTGGGCATCGTGGAGGCACCGACCCTGCGCAGGGCATGGCCGGACGGCAAAAAAGAAAACCGGGTAGGGGTACGCCAGTTTTTCGAGGAATTTGTCCTCGTTTTGCCTAAGGGAAACTGACAGCGATTGTACTGATCAGCGAATCCTTGCTCCGCCGGAGCACTGGCACTGACGGGCGCATGCTGCGCGACGGGGTACAACGCGGCTCTTGCGTGCGGATGAAAGCGCACATCCACAATGGCGAGCCGTGTGGCAGGCAACCCATTCAGGATGGCTTCAGTCTACTGGCCTGGGTGCGCGCCGATCAGGCAGGGGAAATCTTGCGCCGGTTTGAGCCCCCACCAAGCACGCAAAAGAAGATCAGTCCAAAAACTTGCTCCAGGTTCCGATGTTATGAACCTTCCGGTAACCCTTTCTCTTGAGCAAAAGTTTTGCCATTCCACTTCGTGTTCCGCTGGCACAGCAGAGAACCACCGGGGAGGACTTGGGGATCTCACTGAGTCTGTTTCCCAGTTCCTGAAGAGGAATATTAATTGTTCCAGGGGCGTTCCCATTTGCAAACTCTCCAGCCGATCTAACGTCGACAAAGATTGCGCCGTTCTTCTTGAGCTCTGGCAGCATGGCAACGACTCTTTTTGAATTCCACCATTTGTACGCAAACCAAAGACCCAGAGCCATGAATGGCCAATACTTTTCAAAAAGACCCAAAAAATCCATATAGCTCCTTGCTGGACTGAATAAATGAAGTAGTGGTGGAGAAGCGAAGTCAGGGTTCACCCAGGGCCGATAAGCCCACAAAACACCGCCTATTTTTTACGATGGGCTTGATCCCGTTGATGCTCTTTGAAGCGGAAATTTTTTCCCGGCTTTTTTGCCAGTTTTGCAACGTCGGGCAAGCCAACCAGGCCGCACTTCAAACGCATGACAAACCTTCAAAAACAGGGGAAGTAGTGTATTCCATCGCCATCGGGTGAGCCAACTCAGTCGAACCGGTAACGTGCGCCAACATTCTGACCGACCTGCAGCAGGTGGTCCACGCCGCCGAGCACGATGGCGTTCATGCCAAAGGTCACCGCGCCGTTCACTCGGACATCCTGGCGGTAGCTTTGCAGCAGGTCGCCGACTTCCGGGCTGCTCAAGGCAGTGGCCGGGTCGATATTGGGAATCGGGCAACGCGGACAGGGTTTGACGGGCTGGAGCTGCACCGCGCCCTGCGCCGTGTCAATCTGTACTACCTCCAGCCGGTCTTCGTCGTGCGGCGCCAGCGCCGGACCGCCGAGCACGATATTGGGCCTGAAGCGCGCCATGCCGACAGCGGCCTGCCCGCTGGCGGCGAGCTTGCCGTTGAGCTGCGCCAGCGACGCCTCGCTGAGCAGCAGCAGCGCAAAGCCGTCGCTGAACTGGTTCAGCGCCTCGATGCCGCCAGTCCACCGCAGGCTGCTGATTCTTTTGTGTTCGGGGTCAAAACGAACCAGGCGCGCCGTGGTGCCCAGGAAATCGGTGAACCACTGCGCCGCAATCGGGCCCATGTCGTAGGCCGGCACGCTGTCGTCCCAGACCCGCACGCGCACCGGCCCCTCGGCCCGGTCCAGCGCAATGTGCAGCGCCAGCATGCCGGGCGCGCGCAGCACCATCTCGTAGTGCTTGAGCTGCGGCTGGACCAGCGCCATGCGCGGAAGTTCGCGCTGGGTGAGGAAGGCGCCTTGCGCGTCCACCACCATCCAGGAGCGGTCAAATTCCAGTCCGGTTTCGGTCAGGAGAGCCTCTTGCACCTGCACCCCGGCGCAGGACTTCACCGGGTACACCACCAGCTGGGTAATGGTCGCCGTCAGGTCCCGGGGCGTCTCAAGAGCGGCCTGCCCAGCCTGAATTAAAGGGTGGTTCAATGAATCGTTCACGGTGCGTCACATCCTTGTGAAGGCAGAAAAAGGGAGCGGCGAAGGCCGGGTGGCGCGGCCAAAACACCCGCCAGCCGCTGATTTTGCACTGCCTCCTAAAATGAGGCATGTCCAAACCCTTTGATGTCTGTATTCGCGGCGACGGCGTGGTGGGCCGCACACTGGCTTTGCTGCTGGCGCGCGAGCGCCTGCGCGTGGCCCTGGTCAGCCAGCCGGCTATTGCACCGACGGCCGACGTTCGCACGGATGTGCGGGCCTACGCGCTGAACAGCGCGTCGCGGGATCTGCTCGAAACCCTGAGGGCCTGGCCCGACGCCCCGCTGGCCACGCCCGTGCGCGCCATGCGGGTCTGGGGCGACGACGGCGGCCAGCTCGACTTCACAGCGCAAAGCGTGGACCAGCAGGCGCTCGCCTGGATTGTGGACGTGCCCGCGCTGGAGCAGCAGCTGGCCCAGGCGGTGCGCTACCAGCCCCAGATTGAAACCGTGCAGGCCCCGGCCAAGGCCGCGCTCACTGTGGTCTGCGAAGGCCAGAAAAGCCGCAGCCGCGAGGAGTTTGGGGCGCAGTGGAGCGTCAAGCCCTATCCGCAAAAAGCCGTGGCCGCCCGGCTCGAGTCCAGCACACCCCACGGCGGCATCGCGCGCCAGTGGTTCACCCAAGGCGAGATCCTGGCGCTGCTGCCGATGTCGGGCCCGGACGGGAACTCCTTCGCGCTGGTCTGGTCTGTCTCTGTGGCGCGCGCCAGCGCACTGCAAGCGCTGCCGCCCGAAGAGTTTTGTGCCGAGTTGCAGGCGGTGGCAGGCCAGGAAGTGGGCGATTTGCGCCTGAGCAGCGAGCGGGCCAGCTGGCCGCTGGCGCTGTCCACCGCCGAGCATTGGGTCGGTCCCGGCTGGGCACTGGCCGGCGATGCGGCGCACGCCGTGCACCCGCTGGCCGGCCAGGGACTGAACCTGGGCCTGGCCGACGCGGCCTGCCTGGCCGAGGTGGTGGCTCAACGCGAATACTGGCGTGCGCTGGGCGATGAAAAACTGCTGCGCCGCTACGAGCGGGCGCGCAAGGCCGACGTGGCCACCATGGGCGCCGTGACCGATGGCCTGCACGGCCTGTTTGCGCAGAGCGATGGCCCGTGGCGGGCCCTGCGCAACTGGGGCATGAAGGGCTTTGCGCGCAGCGACCTGCTCAAGCGCTGGGTGGCGCGCCAGGCGGCGGGCTTATAAGCAATTGAGACGATAAATTTTTTGAAACGATCAGGAATGACCATGAAACTCGTGAAATCGATCGCCCGTGCCGGCGTGATGGGCCTGCTGGCCTGCAGCCTGAGCGCTGCGTTTGCCCAGGAAGCCGCGATACGCAAAAACCTGGCAGAACGCCTGCCCAGCCTGTCCAAGATCGATGAAGTCAGCAAGACGCCGATGAACGGCCTGTACGAAATCCGGGTCAACGAGAGCGACATTTTCTACACCGATGCCGAGGGCAACTTTCTGATCCAGGGCAACCTGATCGACACCAAGGCCAAGCGCAACCTGACCGAAGAACGGGTCGAAAAACTCAGCGCCATCGACTTTGGCGCCCTGCCCCTGAAAGACGCTTTCACCCTGGTGCGCGGCAACGGCAAACGCAAGCTGGCGGTATTTGAAGACCCCAACTGCGGCTACTGCAAGCGCTTTGAGCGCGACCTGCAAAAAATCAATGACGTGACGATCTACACCTTTTTGCTGCCCATCCTGAGCCCCGATTCGGTCGAAAAGTCCAAAAACATCTGGTGCGCCAAAGACAAGGGCAAGGCCTGGCTCGACTGGATGGTGCGCGACCAGACACCGGCCAAGGCCAGCTGCGACACCGCCGCGCTGGAGCGCAACCTGGACTTCAGCAAAAAGCACAAGATCACCGGCACGCCGACCGTATTTTTTGCCGACGGCACGCGTGTGCCCGGCGCCATCAGCGCCCAGCAGATCGAGAAATTGCTGGCCAGCGCCAAACCCCAATAAGGCTGCCCGGGGAAAACCATCGCTACAAGCGCTCATTTTTTCAGTCAAATAGTGCTCTGGCGCAATTGATTCGGGCGCCATAAGCTACTTTTTTTATAGCAAACCAGCCAGCAAGACCGGTCTTGACCGGCTAGCGCCTGGCGTACTCCCGGTTCAAAATGCCCAGCCCCACATTGCCCCCTGCCCCCGTCCACTACCGCATCGAAATAGGCGATCTGCACGCCCACCTGTTTCGCGTCACGCTGACGATTGCGCAGCCTGCGGCGCTGCAGCGGGTGTCCCTGCCGGTGTGGATACCGGGCAGTTACCTGGTGCGCGAGTTCGCCAAGAACCTGCAGGGCTTGCAAACCCACCAGGGCGCGCGCACCCCGGCGCCCTTTGAGCAACTGGACAAATGCAGCTGGCAAATTCAGTGCAACCCCGCCAAGCCGCTGGTGCTGCGCTACGAGGTCTATGCCCACGACAACTCCGTGCGCACCGCCTGGCTTGATGGCCAGCGCGGCTTTTTCAATGGCACCAGCCTGTGCCTGAAGGTCGAAGGCCAGGAAAAAGCGCCGCACACGCTGGAACTGCCGGTGCCCACCGCCGTGACCGGGTGGTCGGTAGCCACCGGGTTGACGGCGCAAACCGTCAACAAGCAGGGCTTTGGCCGCTATGCGGCGGCCGACTACGACGAACTGGTCGACTGCCCGGTGGAAATGGGTGCGTTCTGGAGCGGTAGCTTCAGCGCGCGCGGTGTGCCCCACCGGCTGGTGGTGGCCGGTGCAGCCGCCAGCTTCAATGGCGCGCGGCTGCTGGCAGACACCCAGAAGATTTGCGAGACCGAAATCCGCTTCTGGCATGGCAGCAAGAAACCGCCCTTCAAAAACTACCTGTTCCTGCTCAACGCCGTGGACGACGGCTACGGCGGGCTGGAGCACCGCAACTCGACCGCGCTGATCTGCCACCGCAAGGACCTGCCGCGCAGCGGTGTGCACAAACCGACAGAGGGCTACACCACGCTGCGCGGGCTGATCAGCCACGAGTATTTCCACACCTGGAACGTCAAGCGCCTGCGCCCGGCGGAGTTTGAAAACTACCAGTACGCGCGCGAGAACTACACCGAGCTGCTGTGGTTTTTTGAAGGCTTCACCAGTTATTACGACGACCTGCTGCTGCGCCGCGCCGGGCTGCTGGACAACGCGGGCTATTTGAAACTGCTCAACCAGACCCTCAACCAGGTCCTGCAGGCGCCGGGGCGGCTGGTGCAGTCGGTGGCCCAGGCCAGCTTTGACGCCTGGGTGAAGTACTACCGGCCCGACGAAAACACGCCCAACGCCACAGTGAGCTACTACACCAAGGGCGCGCTGGTGGCGCTGTGTTTTGACCTGACGCTGCGCGCCGAAGGCCAGGCGACGCATGGCAAAACGCTGGACGACGTGATGCGCGCTCTCTGGCTGCGCTGCAAGGCCGGACCGCTGCGCGAAGCCGACGTAGCGCACACGCTGGAGGCGCTGGGCGGCCGTTCGTTTGCGCCCGAACTGGCGCGCTGGGTCCATGGGCGGGACGATCTGCCCGTCAAAGCGCTGCTGCAGCGGCACGGCGTGGCGGTGCTGGAAGACCCGGCGCAGCTGGCACACCGGCTGGGCCTGCGCGTCAGCGAAAGCCAGGGCGTTCACATCAAGACCGTGCTGCGCGGCGGCGCGGCCGAGCAGGCAGGCTTTGCGGCCGGCGATGAATGGCTGGGACTGGAGCCCTCGACCCAGGCCGAGGCCAAACGCAGCGGCGGCTGGCGCATGAGCCGGCTCGACGACCTCACGCTTTATGCCGGCGCTGCCAAAAAAATCACCGCGCTGGTGTCGCGCGACAAGCGGCTGCTGCGGCTGACGCTGACGCTGCCGCCGCTGCTCACCACCTGGCGGCTGGTGGTGCATGATGCGGCGCTGCTGGACCAGTGGCTGGCGCCCCAAGGCTGAATCACTTTCCCAACCTCCCGAAAAAGGACTCCCCATGCAGTACGAAATGATTGAAACCCGCACAGAAGGCCCGGATTCGCGCCAGGTCGGCATCGTGACGCTGAACCGGCCCAAGCAGCTCAACGCGCTCAATGACCAGCTGATGGATGAGCTGGGCCACGCGCTGCAGGCGTTTGAGGCCGACGACAGCGTCGGCTGCATCATCCTGACGGGCAGCGAAAAAGCCTTTGCCGCCGGCGCCGACATTGCAGCGATGGCGAAGTTCGACTTTGCCGATGTCTACAAGAACGACTTCATTACCCGCAACTGGGAGCAGATCCGCAGCATCCGCAAGCCGGTGATTGCCGCAGTCAGCGGCTTTGCGCTGGGCGGCGGTTGCGAGCTGGCCATGATGTGCGACTTCATCATTGCCGCCGACAACGCCAAGTTCGGCCAGCCTGAAATCAAGATCGGCATCATTCCCGGCGCCGGCGGCACACAGCGCCTGCCACGCGCCGTGGGCAAGGCCAAGGCCATGGACATGGCGCTGACCGGCCGCATGATGGACGCCGTGGAAGCAGAGCGCGCCGGGCTGGTCAGCCGCGTGGTGCCGCTGGCGCAGCTGATGGATGAAGCGCTGGGTGCGGCCTTGATGATCTGCAGCTTCGGTGAGCCCAGCGTCATGGCGGCCAAGGAGGCCGTCAACCGGGCCTTTGAGAGCGGCCTGAGCGACGGCGTGATGTTCGAGCGCCGGCTGTTTCACGCGCTGTTTGCGACCCAGGACCAGAAAGAAGGCATGGACGCCTTTTTGAACAAGCGCAAGGCGGCGTTCACGAATCGCTGAATCGGGCGTTTTAACTGGCTATAATATCGGTCGCAAGGTGATATAGCTCAGTTGGTTAGAGCGCAGCATTCATAATGCTGATGTCGGTGGTTCAAGTCCACCTATCACCACCAGTTATTAAGAGCCCCAGAGTCCATTGTTGCCTCTGGGGCTTTGTTACTTCACAGCCTCTGGACACACACCATGAACCGCTGCACGCCCCGCTTGATCAGCCTTTTTGTTCTGGCTGCATCGACCGCACTGACAGCGCTGCCCGCCAGCGCGC
>Ga0123337_10000848_pt1 | contig 45775 bp, 46 predicted proteins | sample frozenSSSSmetaG_FD_89792 | JGI IMG/M metagenome (GOLD analysis project Ga0123337, IMG submission 89792) | Glacier valley bacterial and archeal communities from Borup Fiord, Nunavut, Canada, to study Microbial Dark Matter (Phase II) -... | ecosystem: Environmental > Aquatic > Freshwater > Ice >... | reverse complement strand
GCGCGCCGGCACGCCCATCGCGCGCATGACGACGACGAAGGCGGACGCGAAGTGCTCGCAGAAGCCGGCCTTGCGATCGAGCCAGAACTCGTCGATGGCGTTGCGGCCGTAGTCGCCCGGCGAGAGCGTGTAGTCGAAGGCTTGCGTGCGGATGTGCTGCAGCACCGCCTGCACCAGACGCGCCGGGTTCGCGCCGCGCCGCTCCGAGTCGTCCCGAAAAGCCTGCGCCCAGGCGACGATGCGCGGATTGAAGCCGTCCGGCAAGGCGAGGGCGTCCTGCAGCTCGCCGGGCCGACGAGATGGGCCGAGGACGAAGCGGGTCGTCGCCGTGCCCTTGAGGCGCAGGCGATCGAGCACCGGACGGTCGGCGAGCCACTGCAGGTCTTCGCGCGCGACGATCCGATAGCCGTCGACGCCCTGCACGTCGGTCGTCGCTTCGAGCAGTGGCAGCGACGCGAGGCGCTGGGGCTCGAGCGTCGCCTCGTAGGTCAGCGGCGGGCTGTTCGTCTTCAGCGTCGGCGGCCGCGACGGCAGGCTCGCCGCGGCGTAGGGCAGCCCGGTCGGCGTCCACTCGACACCGTCGAAGTGGGTCAGCACGGGACCGCGGAAGTACATCTCCGGCGGCGTCGGCGCAACGCCGTCGAAACGGATCCGCATGGCGATGGCCTCGTCGCGTGCGACCTGGGTCATCGTGCCCATCTTCATGGTGTTCGACAGGCCAGTCTTCGAGATGCCGTCCTGCGGCACGCCCCAGAGCGGGCCGATGCGCGGGAAGAGCAGGAACATCAGCGCCATCACCGGCGCACCGAGCAACGCGGTGCGCGCCGCCAGACCGCCGGCCTGCTTCAGGCTCGGCTGGCCGACCGGCATGTGGGCGAGCACGACCGCTGTGAGCAATCCCCACACCGAGATCAGCATCGCGATCGCCACGCCGAGCGACTGCGAATACAGGAAGTGCGTGAGGATGATGAAAAAGCCGAGGAAGAAGACGACGAAGGCGTCGCGCCGCGCGCGCAGCTCGAGCGTCTTCAGCGCCATCAGCGAGACCGCGAGCGCGACGCCGGGCTCCTTGCCGAGCAGCGAGTGGTAGGACCAGAGCGTGAGCGCGACGGCGACGACGAGCACGCCGATCAGCACCCAGCGGCCGGGCAGCGCCGCGTTGGCCAGCGCGATGCGGCCGCGCCAGACGAGCACCAGGGCGGTCAGCACGATCGCCCACGCCGGCAGGTGCTCGGCGTGCGGCAGCACCGACCAGGCGATGACGCCGAGCAGAAACAGCGTGTCGCGCGCCTCGCGCGGCAGGCGATTCCAGCCGGGCCAGCTCGGGACGAGGCGGCGCGCGGCGGCCAGGGTCGGTGCGTTCACGGCGACTCCGGTTCTCGCGTCAGCGCCAGAGCGCCAGGGCCTCGAGGCAGCGCGCGCGCTGGCCGTCGCCGTCGCCCGGCTCGATCTCGAGGCCGGGCAGTCGCAAGCCGTAGTCGGCGTCGGCGCGATCGGCGGCGAGCGTCCACGCGGCCAGGCGCGACAGACGCTCTTCGGGCGCGATCGAGCCGCACGCCGCCCAGTCGAGCCAGAGCTCCTGGCGCGCCGACGTGCTGGTGTCGCGGCTCACGAGCTCGGCGCCGGTCTCGAGCGCCTGCGCCGCCTTTTTCCACGCGACGAGCTTGAGCGGATCGCCGCGGCGGTAGGCGCGCACGCCTTCGATCTCGCCGCCTTCGGTGCGGCGCGAGGTCGCTGCGCCAGCAGCCACCGGCCGTGCCGCGGGCAGGGCGGGCGCCTGCGACTCGATGGCCGGATAGACGAGAAGCCGCGCGACCGGCCGCCACACGGTCCAGGCGCGGAAGAGGCCGAGCGGAAATCGCGTCTCGACGCTCAGCGTCGGCACCTCGTGCAGGCCGCGTGCAGCAGGCACGAAGCTCACGTGCGCATTGGACTGGCCTCCCGCTGGCACGTTGACCCAGGCGAGCGTCGCCGCGGCCGCATCGAGCAGGCGCAGGCCGACGCCGAAGCGCTGCGACGTCGGGCTCGACATCACGACGTCGAGCACCGCCGGGCTGCCTGCGAACGCCGGCGCGACCGGCCGCAGGTGCAGCGTCAGGCCGCGCAGCGTGCCGTGCGTGAGGTGCATCGATACCGCACCGCTGCCCGCGAGCAGGAAGGTGAGGACGAAGCCGAGGTTGAGCTGGTAGTTGATCGACGCCAGCAGCAGCACCAGCAGCGTCGACGCGAACATCCAGCCGGCGCGCGTCGGCAGGATGTAGATGTTCGACTGCGTCAGCAGCTGCGTGTCGCTGCGCGGCAGGCGCGACTGCCACCAGGTGCGAAAGCGGGCGCGCGCGAAGGCGGCGGGATTGAGCGCCGACAGCGCTTCGCTCATGGCAGCGGCACGGCCTCGATCATCGCCCGCACCTGCTCGCTGCGACCGCGTCCGGCGCCGGCGACCGGCACGAGCCGATGCGCGATGGTCTGCGGCAGCACGTACTGGATGTCGTCGGGCGCGACGTAGTCGCGGCCGCCGAGCAAGGCACGAGCGCGCGCGGCGCGCAGCACGGCGACGCCGGCGCGCGGCGACAGTCCTTCGACGAACCATGCGCCCGAGCGCGTCGCCGCGATCAGCGACTGCAGGTAGTCGAGCAGCGCATCCGACGCGTGCACCGCCTGCACCGCTTGCTGTGCGGCGAGAAGCTCGACCGGCGTCATGACGTGGCCGAGCCGGCCGATCGCCTCGCGCCGGTCGGCGCCCGCGAGCAACTCGCGTTCGCTCTTGCGATCGGGATAGCCGAGGGTGATGCACATCAGGAAGCGGTCGAGCTGCGATTCCGGCAGCGGATAGGTGCCGAGCTGGTCGGTCGGGTTCTGGGTCGCGATCACGAAGAACGGCCTGGGCAGCGCGCGCGTCTCGCCTTCGACCGTGACCTGATGCTCTTCCATCGCTTCGAGCAAAGCGCTCTGCGTCTTCGGACCGGCGCGGTTGATCTCGTCGGCGAGCAGCACGTGCGCGAACACCGGCCCGGGATGGAAGACGAACGCCTCCTTCGTGCGCTCGTAGACACTGACGCCGATCAGGTCCGACGGCATCAGGTCGGCGGTGAACTGGGTGCGTGAGAACCTGAGGCCGAGCGAGACTGCGATCGCGTGCGCGAGGGTCGTCTTGCCGACGCCGGGAACGTCCTCGATGAGAAGGTGTCCGCCGGCCAGCATGCAGGCGACGCAGTCTTCGATCTGCGGCCTTTTGCCGACGATGATCGTGCTAATCTGGTTGACGAGTTCGGACAGCTGGGCGGCGAGAGGTCGGCTCATCGACTCGACATTACTAGAAAACGACCTCGCGCAAAGAACGATGACCACGGCGTTTTACACACATCCCGACTGCCGGGGCCACGACATGGGCGCCGGGCACCCCGAATGTGCCGCCCGGCTCGACGCGATCCACGACCACCTGATCGCCACCGGCCTCGGCGCCGCCCTCGAACATCGCGAGGCGCCGGTCGTCGCGATGGCAGATCTGGCCCATGCCCACAGCAGCGGCTTCGTCGCCGAGCTGCGTGACGTCCTCGAGCGCATCGCCGGCAGCGGCGAGCGCTGCGCGATCGATCCCGACACCGTGGCCGCGCCCGGAACCTGGGCCGCCGCGGTGCGTGCAGCGGGAGCAGCGGTCGCCGCCACCGACGCGGTCATCGACGGCGATATCGCCAATGCGTTCTGCTCGGTCCGACCGCCCGGCCACCATGCGACGCGCGACAAGGCGATGGGCTTCTGCTTCTTCAACAACGTCGCCGTCGCCGCGCGCCACGCGCTCGACGTGCGCGGGCTCGAGCGCGTCGCCATCGTCGACTTCGACGTCCACCACGGCAACGGCACCGAAGACATCATCGCCGGCGACGAGCGCGTCCTCATGGTGAGCATCTTCCAGCATCCGCTCTACCCGTACAGCGGCGCGGTGCCGATGGGCACGAACATGATCAACGTGCCGGTCCCGCCGTACTCGCGCGGCCCGGCCGTGCGCGCGCTGATCGAGGAGAACTGGATGGCGCGCCTCGACGCCTTCCGGCCGCAGATGATCTTCGTCTCGGCCGGCTTCGACGCCCACCGCGAGGACGACCTCGGCCAGCTCGGCTTGGTCGAGGCCGACTATGCCTGGATCACCGAGAAGATCCTCGAGGTCGCCGACAAGCATGCCGGCGGCCGCATCGTGTCGTGCCTCGAAGGCGGCTACAACCTCGGCGCGCTCGCGCGCAGCGTCGCCGCCCATCTGCGCGTCCTGGTGAGGTGATCCGGTCCTTCGATCCCAGGGAGCTCGACGAGCTCTTCACCGAGCTGTTCCGCCCGGGCGCGGTCGCCGAGATCGGCATCCTTGCCGGCTGCCTGGCGATCGCCTGGATCGTCGTTCGGCTGATCCGCGGCCGCGACCGGCCCGTGCAGTCGGTGTGGTTCGGCAACCAGATCTTCGACGGCGTGCTCTTCCCGCTGCTCGCGCTCGCGCTCGCCTATGCGGCGCGGATCGCGCTCGCCGGCACGATCAAGCCGGCGGTGTTCAAGGTCGCGATTCCGGTGCTGATGTCGCTGGCGCTGATCCGCCTCAGCGTGCGCGTCCTCGGTCGCGCGTTCCCGAGCGTCGGCTGGGTGCGCGTCGTCGAGCGCAGCATCTCCTGGCTGGCATGGATCGCGGTCGTGTTCTGGATCACCGGCGTCTCGCCGATCGTGCTCGACGCGATGAACGAAGTTCACTGGAAGGTCGGCGCCAGCACGATGACCTTGCGCAACGTCTTCGAGGGCGGGATCACCGCCGGCGTCGTCCTCGTGATCGCGCTCTGGGTCTCGGCGGTGATCGAGAGGAAGCTGCTCTCGGGCGGAACCGGACACGACCTGTCGCTGCGCAAGATCGCGGCCAACGTCGTGCGCGCGCTGCTGCTGTTCTTCGGGCTGCTCTTCGCGCTGTCGGCGGTCGGCATCGACCTCACGGCGCTCTCGGTGCTCGGCGGCGCGATCGGCGTCGGCCTCGGCTTCGGCCTGCAGAAGATCGCCGCCAACTACATCAGCGGCTTCGTCATCCTCGCCGAGCGCTCCTTGCGCATCGGCGACATGGTCAAGGTCGATGGCTTCGAAGGCCGCATCAGCGACATCCGCACGCGCTACACCGTGATCCGCTCGCTCAACGGCCGCGAGGCGATCGTGCCGAACGAGACGCTGATCACGACGCGGGTCGAGAACTCCTCGCTCGCCGATCCGCGCGTGCTCGTGACGAGCGCCGTGCAGGTCGCCTACGGCACCGACGTTCGGCGCCTGCAGCCGCTGCTCGCCGCCGCGATCGGCGCGGTGCCGCGGGTGGTCGCCGATCCGCCGCCGTCGACGCATCTCGCGGCGTTTTCGGCCGACGGCATGGACTTGTCGATCCAGTTCTGGATCCGCGACTCCGAGAACGGCCAGGTCAACGTCAAGTCGGACGTGAACCTCGTGGTGCTCGACGTCCTCAACCGCGAAGGCATCGAGATCCCGTTTCCGCAGCGCGTCGTCCACGCCGTGGTCTCGGCCGAGCCGGCCGCGGCGCCCGATGGCCGGCTCGCGTCGGGAGATCCGTTGCCGGGTTGAGCATCGACGACGCCGCGTTACGACGCGGACATCGACTTCAGATGCAGGTAGAGCGCGCGCACGTCGACGTCGCTCATCGCGCGCAGCGAGTCGAACGGCATGACCGTGCTCACGGCGCTGCCGTCGGGGCGCTTGCCGGTCTTCAGCATCGCCGCGAACTGTTCGGCCGTGGGATAGCGATCGAGCGCGCTGCCCGGCCCGGGCGCGAGCCGCGCCGCCGGCGGCCAGTCGGGCGGGGCGCCCGGGATCTTGCCGCCGGTCAGGTGCGCACCGTGGCAGCCGAGGCAAGAATTGGCGACATAGGCGCCGTGTCCGTCGGTGACGCCTTCCGGCACCGGCGTTGCCGGCGGCAGGCCGTGGTCGATCTTCTCGCTCGCGTCGCGGACGACGCCGGCGGCGTAGAGCGCCCTGACCGGCAGCGACAGTCGCACTTCGCCACTCGGACCGGCGACCGGCGCGAGGGTCGACGCGTAGGCGACGATCGCGGCAACGTCGTCGTCGACGAGGCGGTTGTAGTCCTCGCTCGGCATGATCATCACCGGTCGCTGGTCGCGCTTGACGCCGTGCCGGATGGTGCGCACCCAGTCGGTCGGCGTGTAGCCGTCGACGGCGCTGCCGGGCTGCGGCGTGATGTTGGCCGAGCGCACGAACATGCCGCCGCCGTCGAGCATGACGCGGCCGGCGCCGTTGGCGCCGTGGCACTCGCCGCAGCCACGCGACGCGAAGAGATAGTGGCCGCGCTCGATCGCCGGCGCGTCGGTGCGCAGCGCCACCGGCGCGACCGCAATGTCGATGCGCCGGTCTCGCTTCCTCTCGCCGAGCCCGACCATCACCGCCACGGCCGCAATGGCGACGACGACGACACTGCCGAATGTCCAGACGGTGCGTCTCATCCAGGTCTTCATGGGTTCCTCCGTTGGGGGTTGTCGCGAATCATCGGTCAGCGCGCCGCTGCCGTGGCCGGATCGACCGATCGGCCGGAGCGACAATCATGTCCCGCTCCGCGACTCGCATGACGATGGCCGCCCCCGACGACGCTCCTCACAACGGCGGCTGCACCTGCCGCGCGGTCAGCGACCGGGTGTCGCAGCGCCCGCTCTTCGTTCACTGCTGCCACTGCAGGAGGTGCAAGCGCGAGACCGGCAGCGCGTTCGTGCTCAACGCGATGATTGAGAGCAAAGCGGTCAAGCTGCTGAGCGGCGCGCCCGAAGCCGTGACGACGCCGACGGCGAGCGGTGCCGGCCAGAAGATCGCGCGCTGTGCGACCTGCAAGGTCGCGGTCTGGAGCCACGATGGGAGCGGCGTCGAGGCGATCCGCTTGGTTCGAGTCGGCATCATCGACGATACCTCGCGGCCGCCGCCTGACGTTCACATTTTCACGTCGACGCAGGCGCCTTGGCTGACGCTGCCGGCCGACGTGCCGGCCGTGCCCGAGTTCTACGACCGCAAGACGCTGTGGCCGCCGGCGAGCCTCGAGCGGCTCGCGAGGCCGTGCGCGCGCACGAAGCGCTGAACCTTTTCTCGACATCCTTCAAGGCAAGCGGATCACCATGGCTCTCTTCCGACTCGACGACAAGACGCCGACCCTCGATCCGACCGCATGGGTCGCCGAGAGCGCGCAGGTGATCGGCGCGGTGTCGCTCGGCGTCGACGCCAGCATCTGGTTCGGCGCCGTGCTGCGCGGCGACACCGAGATGCTCACCATCGGCCGCGGCTCGAACGTGCAGGACGGCAGCGTGCTGCACGCTGATATCGGCCGGCCGACGACAGTCGGCCAGGGCGTGACGATCGGCCATCTCGTCATGCTGCATGGCTGCACGATCGGCGACGACTCGCTGGTCGGAATCGGCGCGGTGATCCTGAACGGCGCGCGCATCGGCCGCAACTGCCTCGTCGGCGCGCGCGCGCTGGTCACCGAAGGCAAGACCTTTCCCGACGGCTCGCTGATCGTCGGCTCGCCGGCGGTCGCCGTGCGCACGCTCACCGACGAGCAGATCGAAGGAGTGCGCCAAAGCGCGCTGCACTACGTCGCCAACGCGAAGCGTTTTCGTGCCGGGCTCGTCCGGATCGGCTGAGCAAGGACGGCCGCAGTCAGCGGCGGAAGACGAACTCGACGTTGCCGAGTCGCGCGAACTCCGCGATGTAGCGGCCTTCGCCCGGCACCAGCGGCGCGCCGGTGCAAGAGCCGGTGGTGACGATGGTGCCGGCGGCGAGGCCACGCACGGCGTCGGGAGACGCGTTGGCGAGCATCACGACCGTGCCGAAGGGGTCGCCGTCGAGGATCGCCTTGCCGTCACCGCGGGCGACGTCGTCGCTGCGGCCGTCGTGGCTGCGGCGCAGCACGATGGCGATCGCGCCGAGGTCGATGTCCGACCACGCCGCGATCGCCGGCCCGGCGATGTAGGCGCCGTTGTTGAAGCCGTCGGCGAGCTCGGACAGCGCGCCGAGGCCGCGCGGCAGGCGCCAGTCGACGATCTCGACGCCGATGCGCAGAGCGTGGATCGCCGCTGCGACTTCGGCACGCGTGTACGGCCGCGCGGCGCGCGGCGGCAGGTCGCGCGCGAGCTCGAATGCGAACTCGCACTCGAGCCGCGGCGCGATGAAGTCGGCGAGGCTGAGGGTGGCCGCGGCGGCGCGCGCGTCGTGCATCCAGCGATCCAGCATCGGTGCGGCGATCGGCGTGGCGACGCCCATCGCCTGGCGCTGTGCGTCGGTGACCGCAGCCACTTTCCAGCCGGCGACGGCGCCGAGTTCGGCGGCCACCGCAGACTGAAGCCGATAGGCCTCGGCGAGATCGCCCGGCCGGCGCTCGGTCGGCCACGTCGCGATGGCGCGCGCTTCGCGCCGTGCCCGGACGAGGTCGGCGCGCGCTGCTGCGAAGAGGGTGCTGTCCATGCGTCGATTGTCGCCTGCGCCTACGATCAGGCCGTGAGCGAGTTGCACCGATTCCTGTTCGACGGCCTGCCGGTCCGCGGCATCCTCGTCCGCCTCACGGACAGCTGGCGCGAGATGCTCGCGCGTCGCGACGACGGCAACGTCTTGCCGGCGCCGGTGCGCCAGCTGCTCGGCGAGATGACGGCAGCCGGTGTCCTGATGCACGCCAACATCAAGTTCGGCGGCGACCTCGTGCTCCAAGTGTTCGGCGACGGGCCGGTCAAGCTCGCAGTGGCCGAGATCGCGGCCGATCTCGCGTTTCGTGCCACGGCCACGGTCGTCGGCGACGTGGCCGCGGAGGCCGGCCTCGAGGCCATGCTCAACGCGCACGGCGGCGGTCGATGCGCGATCACGCTGGCGCCCACGGCCCGCACGCCGGGCCACCAGCCGTACCAGGGTGTCGTGCCGCTGCACGGCGACGCGCGCGAGCCGCTCCAGGCGATCGCGCCGGTGCTCGAGCACTACATGCTGCAGTCGGAGCAGCTCGACACCCGGCTCGTGCTCGCCGCCGACGATCGTGTCGCCGCCGGCCTGCTGTTGCAACGGCTGCCGCCGCCCGGCGCCGGCGTCGACGAGACGGTGATCGGTCGCGACGAGGACTTCAACCGCGTCGCGATGCTGGCGGCGACGCTGACGCGCGACGAGCTGCTCACGCTCGATGCCGACACCGTCCTCAGGCGCCTGTTCTGGGAGGAGAAGGTCACGCGATTCCCGCCGCTCGTCGGCGCCGCCGCGCCGCGCTTCTCGTGCACGTGCTCGCGTGCTCGCGTCGCGGCGATGCTGAAGGGGCTCGGCCGCGTCGAGGTCGACGATATCGTGCGCGAGCAGACGCAGGTCGAGGTCGGCTGCGAGTTCTGCGGCGTGAAGTACCGCTTCGATCCGGTCGACGTCGGCGAGCTCTTCACGCCGCTGCCGGATCAGGCGCCGGGCTCCATCGCTCTCAACTGAGCGATCGGGCGCGGCCCGGTCGTGTGTCCTGCGACTACTTCAGCCGGTAGCCGCAGACGCCGCAGAAGACGTCGTCGGGCGAGATCCCCGACAGGCATTGCGGGCACGTCGTCGCAGCAGGCAGCGGTGTCGCGGGTGGCAACGGCGCGACGGCGGGCGGTGCCTTCCATGCCGGCGGCGAGGCGTATGCCGGATTCGGCGGCGGAGCGGCGGCGGCGGCGGCGGGGGCGGGCGCCTCGTCGAAGGGAAGCGAGATGTCGGGATCCTCGTCCGGCACCTTCGCGGTCCGCGGCAACGGCATGGTCGTCACGTCCTCGTGGGCTTCGGCCGGCAACGGCACGCTGGCAGGTGGCTCTGCGACCGGAGCGGGCCCAGGCGTCGGAGCGGCAAACGGTGACCACGCCGGCGCGGCGGCTGCGGTCGCCGCCGCCGGCGCGGCATCGCGCGTCGCCGCCTGGCGCGCCTTTTCGCCGAGCTCGGCGGTGCGTCGCTTGGCATCGTCGAAGGTCGCGCGGAGCGACGCTTCCGAAGCGGTGAGGTCGAGTCCTTCGGTGACACGCAGGTAGACGAGCGAGAGGCCGAGCAGATAGACCTGACCGACGAGCGACGCGGCGACCGCCCACAGCAGCAGGCCGCCGATCGCGCCGGCGATGGCGTGACCGCCGCCGCCGCCTTGCGACATCGCCATCATCGATTCCATGCCGAGGCCGCCGAAGCCGACGATGCTCATCGACAGGCCCATCGTCGGCAGCAGGCCGGCACCCAGGACGCCGAAGATGATCATGCCGACGATGAAGCTCAGGAGCCCGAGGAAGAAGAGCAGGAGCACCGCCTCGAGCAGACGGCTCTTGACGATTGCCATCGTCTGCGCGAGGGCGCGCGTGATGCCGGCGCCCTGCCAGATGGCGGGCAGCGACAGGACGCCGCAGATGAAAAGGCCGGTGACCGTTACGCCGGCGACGACGACCGACAGCGGGAAGACAACGGCGAACAGCAGCGGCCCGAGGAACGGGATCTTGCAGATCACGAGCAGGAGCGCGATGACGATGAACACCGCGATCTCGACCGCAAGCAGCGCCAGGCCGAGGACGACGAGCTTGGGAATGCACATCAGCCCGTAGACGAGCGCATCGGGCAGGCTGCGCGGCGAAATGCCGCGCGCGTTGTCCATCTGCAGCAGCCCCGCGGCGTTGACGCCGGTGCCGATCGCCACGACCCAGACGACGACGGCGAGCAACCCGGCGAGGAAGCCGAGCGAGCCCGCCATCGACAGCAGCAGCGCCGCGACGATGACGCCGACGAAGGTGCAGCCGAGCATCGCGATCACGGCAGAGCGATTGCGCAGGCCGTGGACGGCCTGGAACAGGCTCGCGAACGCCTGGCCGGAAAGGCCGGCGGGCAAGGCGCCGGGTCCTGCATCGATGCTCATCTGCAACTCCTCGTTCGTGGTGCCGCGCGCGGTGCGTCCGCCCGTCGGTGATGATCGATCGCCTTGTCGCGGCGACGCGGGCGAGGCCGCGCCGGCCTCAATTCTGGTAGTTGCGCCGGCGGTCGTCGGCCTCGCGAATCTGGCGGCAGATCGCCTCGTTGGCGTGCTCCGGCGACGCGCACTGGCGCGACTGGCAGACCGCTTCGGCGATCGTGCCGCGGCCGGCGCAGATCTCGCGCACGCCCTTGGCCTTCTCGGTCGCCGCCGGCAGCGGCGCAGGCGCGACCGGAGCGACACGGGTGCGTTGCGCTTCCTCGGCGCGGCGGCGCGCCTGTGCTTCCTGCTCGGCTCGCGCGCTTGCCGCCGCCTGGTCGCGCTGGTCGGACGCAGCTTTTGCCTTGGCGTCGCGATCGGCTTTGTCGCGAGCGGCCTTCTCGCGGCGCGCCTTGTCGGTGGCGAGCTTCTTCGCGTCGTTCGCGCCGGCATCGACCGGCATTGGCGCGACGTCGGCCTGTTGCGGCAGCGGCGCGGCCGCGGCGGGCGGCGGCGTGAGCGTGCCAGTGGTGGCGGCGGTCGCGCTGGGCGCGGGCGTGACCGGAGCTTCGCGTGCAGGCGCAGCGACTTCGACGGCCGGCGTCGATGCCGCTGCGGGCGCAGGTGCCCGCGCGGTCTCGATGATCAGGATGGGCGCAGGGGCCGGGGCGACGACGACGGGAGAGGGCGCGGCGACCGGCGCAGGCGCCGGTGTCGACGACGACGACGACGACGACGACGACGAGCTGCCCATGAACCACCACGCCGCGGCACCGGCCACGAGCAGCGCGATCGCTCCCCCGATGACGACCATGCGTGCGCGGTCGGGCGCAGGCGCGACCGCCTCGAGACTCGAAAAGCCGGACTCGATCGGCGGCGCGTAGTGATCGGTGGCGATTGACTGGCGCGCCGCGATCGCGGCGTCGGCGTCGGGAATGTCGGGCGACAGCAGGTTGCCGAGCGGCGTCTCGTCGTCGGCCTGCGCGGCGGGCGCAGGGGGATACGGCGCGACCGGAGGGAACGACGTGTAGGAGATCGGCGGCGGGCTGAGGCCCGCGTACGGATCGGCCTCCTCTACCGGCGTAGGCGCGCCCTTCGACGCTAGATCGCCGAAGCCCGACGCCGCTGCCGTCAGGCTCATGCCGCAGTTCGCGCAATAGCGGATGCCGGCCTTGTTCTGGAAGCCGCACTCGCCGCAGACGTTGTCGGACGTTCCGTCGGCTGCCGTCGCCAGCGGCGTGGCGCTGGCCGGCGCGGACGCGGCGAAGGACGTTCCGCAGGAGCGGCAGAACTGGGCCTCGTCCTTGTTGTCGGTGTGGCAGACCGAGCAGAGCTTGGTCATTCAGTCGGCCTCCTCAGCCTTCTCCCCTGGGTCGAGGGACGATACCGCAGGTTGAAGCGCCGTCGCAATTCGGCCGTGCCCATGGCGATGGACAATGCCAACTCTGCCGCGACCCACTCGACGTTCAGCGGCGCGACGGAGCATCGACCCGTGCTGTATGCGTCCCTGAAGGCTCTCCATCTTCTCGCGGTCGTCGCCTGGATCGGCGGCATGGCGTTCACGCTGTTCTGCCTCAGGCCGGCGGCCGCGGTGCTCGAGCCGCCCGCGCGCGTGACGCTGATGCACGCGGCGATGCGCCGGTTCATCGCGCTCGTCACCACCTCCGCCACGATCGCCTTCGTCTCGGGCGCGGCGATGCTGGGCATCGCCTGGTCGGCATCGGCGCGCGCCGGGCTGGCGTTCAACATGCCGCTCGACTGGTACGCGATGATCGGTCTCTTCTTCCTCATGCTCGTGGTGTTCGTGCACGTCCGCAACGTGCTGTTTCCGCGCCTGGCGCGCGCGGTGACGTCGCAACGCTGGGCCGACGGCGCCGCGGCGCTCGAGGCGATCCGCTGGGACGTGACGCTCAACCTCGTTGTCGGCATCTTCATCATCGTCTTCGTCAGGCTCGGCGGGACGGCCTGAGAGCGACGCGCTAAGCGTCTTCGGCGCGAGCGCGATCGACCGCCCGCAGCGCCGCTGCGAGGCGCGCCGGGCCGAGCCCGTCGATCGTCGTGAAGGCGATGCCGGCGCCGTCGAGCGATGCGCGGATCAGCGCATCGACGGGAGCCCGGACCTGCGGGCCATCGCGCTGGAGGCCGTCGTCCTGCCACGGCACGTCGAGCGCCATCAGCAGCGTGAGATTGGCGCGACTGTGCGCGGCGAGGGCGCTGGCGTAGAGGCTGGTGTCGCCGAAGACGAGCTCGCTGTAGACGGCGATCATCAGCGCGCTCGTGTCGGCGATCACGACATCCGCTTTGGACGCGGCTGCCTCGATGCGCGCCGTCTGCTCCGCCACGATGCCGGCCTGTTCAGCGTTGCGCGGCGTGCGCTCGAGCAAGTCGCAGAACTCGCGCAGGAATTCATCGACGCGGATCACCCGCGAGCCGCGAGCCGCGAGCGCGACCGCGAGCGCTTGCGCCAACGTCGTCTTGCCGCTGCTCTCGGCGCCGAGCAGGACGACGACGAACGCGGCAACGCTCATGCCGCGAGCCGGTCACCCGCCGGCGCCAGCTTGCGCCAGGCACTCCAGCCGACGAACGACATCACGACGAAGACGGCGTAGAGCAGTACCGTCAACCACAGCCCCTTGTAGGCGAAAAGGGCGACGCCGACGACGTTGACGACGATCCACGTCGGCCAGTTCTCGACGTACTTGCGGCCGAGCAGCCATTGGCCGAGGACGCTCGCGGCGGTCGGGAACGCGTCCCACCACGGCACGTCGGTGTCGGTGTAGCGGCGCAGGAAGAGGGCGACCGCAGGCCAGGCGCACCCCAGTGCCACCGCAGCGACGAGCCGGCCGCGCCAACCGAGCCGGCGCACGCGCAGCGCCCGGCCGGAGGCATCAGTGCCGCGCCGCCATTGCCACCAGCCCCAGCCGGCCACGACGGCGAAGAAGATCTGCAGGCTGGCGTCACCGTAGAGCCGGCTTTTCCAGAACAGGAGGAAGTAGAGCAGCGAGCTCGCGATCGCGAGCGGCCAGCCGAGCGAGTTCACGCGGATGTTGAAGACCACCATCGCGATCGCCAGAACGAACGCCGCGAGCTCGAGCCAGGTGACCGGCGCGCTCCACGCGACGAAGGCGCTCGCGAACAGCGGCGCCGTCGCCTCGACCAGCGTGTTCAACGCTTCGCTTGCGACAGCTGGACGAAGATCTCGTCGGCCTTGATCATGCCGAGCTCGACGCGCGCCTTTTCCTCGACCATCTCGAGGCCTTCCTTGAGGTCGTTGACCTCGGCCGTGAGCTGCTCGTTGCGGCGGCGTGCGGTGTCGTTGGTCGCCTTCTGCGCCGCGAGCTTGCGTTGCATCTCGACCATGTGAGGCACGCCGACCTTGCCGAACCAGAGCTCGCCCTGGACGAGGACGAGCAAGGCGGCGAGGGCGAAGGTGATCCAGCGCATCGCGACGACGTCCGGCCCGGCCCTAGTCCTGCGGCAACTGCTTGAACGCGGCCTTGCCCGGATAGGCGGCGACGTCGCCGAGGTCTTCCTCGATGCGCAGCAGCTGGTTGTACTTGGCGATGCGGTCCGAGCGGCTGAGCGAGCCGGTCTTGATCTGGCCGGCGTTGGTGCCGACGGCGATGTCGGCGATGGTCGCGTCCTCGGTCTCGCCCGAGCGGTGGCTGATCACCGAGGTCCAGCCTGCCCGCTTGGCCATCTCGATCGCGGCGAAGGTCTCGGTGAGCGTTCCGATCTGGTTGATCTTGATGAGAATCGAGTTGGCGACGTTCTTCCTGATGCCTTCCTTCAGGATCGCGGTATTCGTGACGAAGAGATCGTCGCCGACGAGCTGCACCTTGGCGCCAAGCTTGTCGTTGAGGAGCTTCCAGCCGTCCCAGTCGCTCTCGGCCATGCCGTCCTCGATCGAGATGATCGGGTACTTGCCGACCCAGCCGGCGAGCATGTCGATCCACTCCGAAGCGCCGAGCGTCAGGCCTTCGCCGTCGAGTCGGTACTGGCCTTCCTTGTAGAACTCGCTCGCGGCGCAGTCGAGGCCGATCGCGATCTGCGCGCCGGCGACGAAACCGGCTTTCTCGATCGCCTCGAGGATCATCTGGATGGCAGCCTCGTGGCTGGCGACGCTCGGCGCGAAGCCGCCTTCGTCGCCGACCGCCGTGCTCATGCCGCGGCCGTCGATGATCTTTTTCAGCGCGTGGAACGTCTCGGCGCCGTAGCGCAGCGCTTCGCGGAAGGTCGGCGCGCCGACCGGGATGATCATCAGCTCCTGCAGGTCGAGGTTGTTGTTCGCGTGCGCGCCGCCGTTGACGACGTTCATCATCGGCACCGGCATCTGCATCGCGCCCGAGCCGCCGAAGTAGCGATAGAGGGGCAGGCCCGATTCCTCGGCCGCGGCGCGTGCCACCGCCATGCTGACGGCGAGCGTCGCATTTGCGCCGAGGCGGCGCTTGTTGTCGGTGCCGTCGAGGTCGATCAGCGTGCGGTCGAGGAAGGCCTGCTCGCTCGAGTCGAGGCCGAGCACGGCCTCGCTGATCTCGGTGTTGATGTGCTCGATCGCGCGCAGCACGCCCTTGCCGCCGTAGCGCGCCGCGTCGCCGTCGCGCAGCTCGATCGCCTCGCGCGAGCCGGTCGAGGCGCCCGAGGGCACGGCCGCGCGGCCCATCGTCCCGGATTCGAGGAGGACGTCGCATTCGACCGTCGGATGACCGCGGCTGTCGAGGATTTCGCGGCCGACGATGTCGACGATGGCGCTCATGGATTCGCTTTCAGGTCAGAGAGTTGGAGGGGGTCAGACGAAGTCGTTCTCGAGCAGGCGCGAGGCTTTCACGACGCGATCGAGCGCCGCGAGCTGCTCGAGCAGCGCCTTCATGTATTTCAGCGGCACGGCGTTGGGGCCATCCGAGAGCGCCTTCGACGGATCCGGATGCGTCTCCATGAAGACACCCGCGACGCCGACCGCGACCGCGGCGCGCGCCAGCACCGGCACGAACTCGCGCTGCCCGCCCGAGGTCGTGCCCTGGCCGCCCGGGAGCTGCACTGAATGCGTCGCGTCGAAGACGACCGGCGCGTTCGTCTCGCGCATGATCGCAAGGCTCCTCATGTCGGACACGAGGTTGTTGTATCCGAAGCTCGCGCCGCGCTCGCAGGCCATGAAGCGGTCGTCCGACAGGCCCGCCTCGCGCGCGGCGGCGCGGGCCTTGTCGATCACGTTTGTCATGTCGTGGGGCGCGAGGAACTGGCCCTTCTTGATGTTCACCGGCTTGCCGCTCTGCGCGACGGCACGGATGAAGTCGGTCTGGCGGCAGAGGAAGGCGGGCGTCTGCAGGACGTCGACGGCGGCGGCCGCGGCCGCGATTTCGTCCTCTCGGTGCACGTCGGTGATCACGGGCACGCCGAGCTCGCGCTTGACCTTCGCCAGGATCTCGAGCCCCTTGTCGATGCCCGGACCGCGGAACGACGTGCCGCTCGAGCGGTTGGCCTTGTCGTAGCTCGACTTGAAGATGAACGGTATGCCGAGCGCGCCGGTCATCTCCTTGAGCTGGCCCGCGACATCCATCTGCAACTGCTCGGACTCGACGACGCACGGACCGGCGATCAGGAACAGCGGATGCGCGAGCCCCGCGTCGAAGCCGCAAAGCTTCACGCTGCGACCTTCTCCGTCCGGGTCGCCTGGTGCTGGAGCGCGGCGTGAATGAACGACTTGAAGAGCGGGTGGCCGCCCCACGGCGTCGACTTGAACTCGGGGTGGAACTGCACGCCGATGAACCACGGGTGCACGGTCTGCGGCAGCTCGACGATCTCGGTCAGCTTCTCGCGCTGCGTGATCGCCGAGATCACGAGACCGGCCTCGGTGAGGCGATCGAGATAGTGCTCGTTGGCCTCGTAGCGATGGCGGTGCCGCTCGGTGACGACGTTGCCGTAGATCTCGTGCGCGAGCGTGCCCGGCTTGACGTCGGAGCTCTGCGCGCCGAGCCGCATCGTGCCGCCGAGGTCTGATTGCGCGGTGCGCTTCTGGATGCTGCCGTCCTGGTCCTGCCACTCGTCGATGAGCGCGATCACTGGATGCGCCGCGTCCTGGTCGAACTCGGTGCTGTTGGCGCCGGGCAAGCCCGCCTTGTGGCGCGCGTATTCGATCGTCGCAACCTGCATGCCGAGGCAGATGCCGAGGTAGGGAACCTTCTTCTCGCGCGCGAACTGCGCTGCCAGGATCTTGCCCTCGACACCGCGCTTGCCGAACCCGCCGGGAACGAGGATGGCGTCGAAGCTGCCGAGGTTGCCGACGTTCGCCGCGCTCAGGTCTTCCGAGTCGACATACTCGATCTTGACCCGCGCATGGTTGTGGATGCCGGCGTGTCGCAGCGCCTCGTTGAGCGACTTGTACGAATCGGAGAGCTCGGTGTACTTGCCGCACATCGCGATCGTGATCTCGTGCTGCGGATGCTCGACCTCGTCGACCAGCTTGTCCCATCGCGTCAGGTTCGCGGGCTTGGTGTGGAGCTGCAGCTTGGCGCAGACCAGCTCGTCGAGGCCCTGCGCGTGCAGCATGCGCGGCACCTTGTAGATCGTGTCGACGTCCCAGACCGAGATCACGCCGAACTCGTGGACGTTGGCGAAGAGCGAGATCTTGGCGCGCTCCTCGTCGGGGATCGGCCGGTCGGCGCGGCAGAGCAGGGCGTCCGGCATGATGCCGATCTCGCGCAGCTTCTGGACGCTGTGCTGCGTCGGCTTGGTCTTCAGCTCGCCGGCGGCCGGGATCCACGGCACGAGCGTGAGGTGCAGGAAGGCGCAGCTGCCCGGGCCCATCTTCAGGCTCATCTGGCGCACGGCCTCGAGGAAGGGGAGCGACTCGATGTCGCCGACCGTGCCGCCGATCTCGACGATCGCGACGTCGACCTCATCACCGGCGCCGCGCCGCACGAAATCCTGGATCTCGTTGGTGACGTGCGGGATCACCTGCACAGTCTTGCCGAGGTAGTCGCCGCGCCGCTCCTTCTCGAGCACGCTCTTGTAGATCTGGCCGGTCGTGAAGTTGTTGGTGCGCTTCATCTTGGTGGTGATGAAGCGCTCGTAGTGGCCGAGGTCGAGGTCGGTCTCGGCGCCGTCTTCGGTGACGAACACCTCGCCGTGCTGGAACGGCGACATCGTCCCCGGATCGACGTTGAGGTACGGATCCAGCTTGATGAGGGTGACCTTGAGGCCTCGCGATTCGAGGATCGCGGCGAGGGAGGCGGACGCGATGCCCTTGCCCAGGGACGACACCACTCCGCCGGTGACGAAGACGAACTTGGTCATTGCGCTCGGCACTCGTCACGAGTGCCGTGGATGAAAGCGCAATTATATCGGCGCGGAACGACCCTGCCGTTCAGACCAGCTTCTCGCCCGGCGTCGTGATCTTTCGCATCGTCTCGTAGCGCACGGACGGCACGCACAGCGGCGCCGCAGCCGACCGGTCGGCGTCCCATTGCGGATCGTCGATCGCCACGAACGCCTGGCGCAGCTTTTCGCCCCAGCTGCTGCGGATCATCTGGAAGTACGGGTTCTTGTCGTCGATGCAGACGATCTGCGCGCTCTCGAAGCGATCGACCTCGTAGATCGCTAGATCGAGCGGCAGGCCGACCGAAAGGTTCGACTTCAGCGTCGAGTCCATCGACACGAGCACGCACTTGGCGGCCTCGTCGAGCGGCGTCGACGGCCGCATCATGCGGTCGAGCACCGGCTTGCCGTACTTCGACTCGCCGATCTGGAAGAAGCAGGTCTCGCGCGTCGCCTCGATGAAGTTGCCCGCCGAGTAGACGAGGAAAAGGCGCATCGCCTCGCCCTTGACTTGGCCGCCGAAGATCATCGACGCGTTGAAGTCGAGCCCTGACTTCTTCAGGGCGACGCCGTCCTGGTCGAAGACGCGGCGCACTGCAGCGCCGAGCACGCGGCATGCGTCGAACATGCTGGTCGCGTTCCAGATCGTGATCGGCGAGTTGCCGGTACCGTCGTCGAGCTCCTCGATCTGCAGGATCTCGCGCACCTGCTGCGAGATCGAGAGGTTGCCGGCCGAGAGCATGACCATGAAGCGGTCGCCCGGGCGCTCGTACACCATCATCTTCCTGAAGGTGCCGATCTGGTCGAGACCGGCGTTGGTCCGCGAATCTGACAGGAAGAGCAGGCCGGCGTCGAGTTTGACGGCTACGCAATAGGTCATGGGGTGTCTCGTTGCAGGGCCTTGAGCCGGTAGAGCGCGTCGAGCGCTTCTCGGGGCGTGAGCATATCGGGGTCGAGCGCCGCGACGGCGTCGCGGAGCGCGGAATCGGTGATGCCGCTGACGGCTTCGGCAGCGATCGGGCCGTCGTCGGCCGATTCCGCGCCGGTCGTGGCGGCCGCGGCAAAGAGATCGATCTGCGGCTGGCGTGCGATCCGCTCTGCCTCCAGATGTTCGAGCGCCGTGCGCGCATGGCGCAGCAGTGTCGCCGGCATCCCGGCCAGGCGCGCGACCTGCACGCCGTAGCTGCGGCTCGCCGGCCCGGCCTCGATCTCGTGCAAGAAGGCGATCTCGTCGCCGCTCTCGACCGCGGCGACGTGGACGTTGACCGCGCGCTCGTGCTCGAGCGGAAAGTCCGTGAGCTCGAAGTAGTGGGTCGCGAACAGCGTGAACGAGCGGTTGCGGTCGTGCAGGTGGTGGGCGATGGCGCCGGCGAGCGCCAGGCCGTCGAAGGTCGATGTGCCGCGGCCGATCTCGTCCATCAGCACGAGCGAGTGCTCGGTCGCGCCGTGCACGATGGCCGCCGCTTCGGTCATCTCGACCATGAAGGTCGACTGCGCGTTGGCGAGGTCGTCGGCCGCGCCGATGCGGGTGTGGATCGCATCGATCGGCCCGAGCCGGCACGCCGCCGCAGGCACGTACGAGCCCATCGACGCGAGCAGCACGATCAGCGCGACCTGGCGCATGAAGGTGCTCTTGCCGCCCATGTTCGGGCCGGTCACCACGAGCATGCGGCGCTTCGCGTCGAGTCTGCAGTCGTTGGCCATGAACGGCTTGCCGCTCTCCGCGAGGCGCGCTTCGACGACCGGATGGCGGCCCTTCGCGATCTCGATCAGCGGCTCCTTCACGAAGCGCGGCCGACACCAGTCGGAGCGCTGCGCGACGTTGGCGAGCGCGGTGAGCGCGTCGATCGTCGCCAGCGCGTGCGCGACGGCGGCGAGCGCCTCGATGTGCGGCGCGAGTGCATCGAGCAGCGCTTCGTAGAGCAGCTTCTCGCGCGCCATCGCCCGCTCACCGGCCGAGAGCGCCTTGTCCTCGAAGGCCTTCAGCTCCGGCGTGATGAAGCGCTCGGCGTTCTTCATCGTCTGCCGGCGCCGGTAATCGGCCGGGACGCGCGCGGCGTTGGCCTGCGTCACCTCGATGAAGAAGCCGTGGACGCGGTTGTACTGGACGCGCAGGTTCGCGATGCCGGTGCGCGCGCGCTCGCGCCCTTCGAGCTCGAGCAGGAAGGCGTCGCCGCCGGCGCCGATGGCGCGCAGCTCGTCGAGCTCGGCGTCGTGGCCGGGCGCGATGACGCCGCCGTCGCGCAGGAGCGCCGCGGGCTCCTCGGCGATCGCGTCGAGCATCGTCGCGATCGCCGGCGGCGCCGCCATCGCCTCGCCGACCATGTCGAAGAGCAGCGCGCTGTCGCGCGGCAGGCTGGCGCGCACGGCCGGCAAGGACAGCAGCGTCGCGCGCAGCGCGGCGAGATCGCGCGGACGCGCCTGGCGCAAGGCGATGCGCGTGCCGATGCGCTCGACGTCGCAGATCGGCCGGAGCGACTCGCGCACTGCGGCGATGTCGGCCGCGAGCAGCGCCGCGATCGCGTCCTGGCGCTCGCCCGCGACGCGGCGCTCGCGCAAGGGCGCCGTCATCCATTGGCGCAGGGCGCGGCTGCCCATGCCGGTGACGCAGTGGTCGAGCGTCGAGAGCAGCGTCGGCGCGTCGCGACCGCGCAGCGTCCGCGTCAGCTCGAGGTTGCGATGCGTCGCCGGCGGCAGCTCGATCAGCTCGCTCGTGCGCTGCACCGAGAGGCGCCTCAGGTGGGCGAGGGCGCGTCCCTGCGTGTGCTCGGCGTAGGCGAGCAGCGCGGCGGCGGCGGCGTGCGCGGCAGCGAGCTCGTCGGCGCCGAACGCTGCGAGCGATGCGACGCGCAGTTGCGCGCAGAGCTTCCTCTCGCCGAGGGCGCCGTCGAACTGCCAGGCGGGCCGATGCGTGACCGTCGTCGCCGACAGGTCGGCGATGCCGTCGGGCAGGTCGCGGTCGGTGACGACCTCGGCGGGCGCCAGCCGCGCCAGCCAGCCGGCGAGCTCGCCGTCGCTGCATTCCGCGAGGCCGATCTCGCCTTGCGAGAGCGCCGTCCACGCGAGTCCGAGTCGACCATGGACGCGGGCGATCGCCAGCAGCACCGAATCGCTCTTGTCGGCGAGGAGGTCGCTGTCGGTGAGCGTGCCCGGCGTGACCACGCGCACGACCTTGCGCTCGACCGGCCCCTTGCTTGCGCCGACCTCGCCGACCTGCTCGCAGATCGCGACCGATTCGCCCATCTTCACGAGCCGCGCGAGATAGGCGTCGACCGCGTGCACCGGCACGCCCGCCATCGGGATCGGCGCGCCGGCGCTCGAGCCGCGCGCCGTGAGCGTGATGTCGAGCAGCTCGTGCGCGCGCTTGGCGTCGTCGAGGAAGAGCTCGTAGAAGTCGCCCATCCGGTAGAAGAGGAGCGTCTCCGGGTGATCGGCCTTGATGCGCAGGTACTGGGCCATCATCGGCGTGTGGCCGACAGGCTCGGCGGCGTTCATCGACGCTTAGGCGGCGGTCTCGTCGACCGGGCCGGGCGTCACCGTGGTGTAGGGCGAGAGCATCTGCACCATCTGGCCGTAGATCTTCGGACAGCCGGCGACGACCTCGCGGCGGTGCAGGAAATCGGCTTCGCCGGTGAAGTTGCCGACCAGGCCGCCGGCCTCGGTGACGAGCAACGAGCCCGCGGCGACGTCCCACGGCGACAGGCCCGTCTCGAAGAAGCCGTCGTACCAGCCGGCGGCGACGTAACAGAGGTCGAGCGCGGCCGCGCCCGGGCGACGCATGCCGGCGCAGCTCTTCATCACCGTCTCGAACATCTTCAGGTAGTGGCCGAAGTCGTCGGCCTTCCTGAACGGGAAGCCGGTGCCGACGAGCGCGTCGGCCATGCGCGTGCGCTTGCTGACGCGCAGGCGCTTGTCGTTGAGGAACGCGCCGCGCCCCTTCGAGGCGTAGAACAGGTCGTTGCGCGCCGGGTCGTATACGACTGCCTGCTGCACCTGGTTGCGAAACGCGAGGCCGATCGAGACGGCGTAGGTCGGCAGACCGTGGATGAAATTTGTCGTGCCGTCGAGCGGGTCGATGATCCAGACGTAGTCGCTGTGCTGCGCGCCGCGCGTGCTGCCCGATTCCTCGGCCAGGATGCCGTGGCCCGGATAGGCGCCGAGCAGGATGTCGATGATCGCGACCTCGGCAGCGCGGTCGACCTCGGTGACGAAATCGTTCGGCGCCTTGGTGTCGACCTGGATCCGGTCGAGGTCGAGCGAGGCCCGGTTGATGATCGCCCCGGCGGCACGTGCCGCCTTGATGGCGATGTTGAGCATCGGGTGCAGCGCTTGGGCCATCGGGGAAGGTCTTGGGTGTCGGCGCGGGCCGCGGCGCCTGTCGGGGCCGATGTCGCGTCGAAGCGCGCTGCAAAATGAGCGCCACGCATTTTAGCCGCCGCATGCCTCACGACCCCACGCGCTTCGTCCTCGTCGGCACCAGCCATGCCGGCAACGTCGGTGCGGCGGCGCGGGCGATGCGGGTGATGGGCTTCACCGATCTCGTCCTCGTCGCGCCGCGATTCGCCGATGTGCTCGAGCGCCCCGAAGCCGCCGCGATGGCGAGCGGCGCCACCGACGTGCTCGCCGGCGCGCGCGTCGTCGTGACCCTTGGCGAGGCACTCGACGGCATCACCTACGCCTGCGCGACGGCGATGACGCCGCGCGATTTCGGACCGTCGAACCACGCGCCGCGCGAGCTCTTGGCGGCGCTCGCGCCCGGCACGCATCGGCTCGCCTTCGTCTTCGGCTCGGAGCGCTATGGCCTGTCGAACGAGGACGTCTACGCCTGCCACGCCTGCCTGACGATCCCGACCGATCCGGCCTACGGCTCGCTCAACCTGGCGCAGGCGGTGCAGCTGCTGGCCTACGAGTGGCGTCTCGCGCAGGGCGGTTTCGGCGCGCCTGCGCGCGAGCTCGACCCGCGCCGCGCCGATGCGGTCGCGGTCGGTGGTCTCGTCGTGCACTGGCAAGAGATGCTCGAGGCGATCGGCTTTCTCGACCCCGCGGCACCGAAGAAGCTGATGGCGCGGCTGCATCGCCTGGCCAACCGGGCCGAGCTGAGCGAGGAAGAGGTCCACATCCTGCGTGGCATCGCGCGAGCAGTCGGAGAGCGTTCTCGCTAAACTTGGCTGTCCAGTTTTCCGGTGTGCGACCCATGTTCCAGCGTCTTCGCGAAGACATCGCCTGCATCCGCGAGCGCGACCCTGCCGCGCGTTCGAGCTGGGAAGTGCTGACCTGCTATCCCGGGCTGCACGCGGTCGTCATGCACCGCCAGGCGGCCTGGTGGTGGCGGCGCGAATTCCACTGGACGGCGCGCTTCGTCTCGCACATCGCGCGCTTCCTCACCGGCGTCGAGATCCATCCCGGCGCGACGCTCGGCCGGCGCGTCTTCATCGACCACGGAATGGGCGTGGTCGTCGGCGAGACGGCAGAGATCGGTGACGACTGCACGATCTACCAGGGCGTCACGCTCGGCGGCACCTCGATCACGCGCGGCGCCAAGCGCCACCCGACGCTCGGCAAGGGCGTCATCGTCGGTGCCAACTCGCAGGTGGTCGGCGGCTTCACGGTCGGCGACAACGCGCGCATCGGCTCGAGCGCCGTTGTCGTCAAGCCGGTGCCGCCGGGAGCGACCGCGGTCGGCAATCCGGCCCGCATCATCCAGGCCGATGCCGACGCGACCCGAGAGGCCACTGCGGCAAAGATGGGCTTCTCGGCCTACGGCCTGACGCAGGGCGACGACCCGGTCTCGCTCGCGATGAAGGGCCTGATCGACAACGCCTCCGGCCACGAGCACCAGATCGCGCTGCTCTGGCAGGCGATCGAAAAACTGTCAGTTCGCTCACGCGAGCTTCCGAGCGACGATTGCGTGCCGGGCGAGGCGCACACGACCGAGACCTTCGACGCCGAACGGCTCAATCGCCTTGTGAAATGACCTTCGCGACGCACCGAGATCCTTCGCTGCGGTCAGGATGACGGGGGCTTGCGGATCGCCGATTTCGGCCGAAACGCCGCGCACACGGCGACGTCGGTCTCGATGTATGGACCGCCGATCAGGTCGATGCAATAAGGGACCGCGGCGAAGATGCCCGGCACGGGCGGCGTCGCATCGCGAAGGCCTTCGAGCGTCTCGGCGATCGACTTCGGCTGGCCTGGCAGGTTGATCACCAGCGCCCGCCCGCGCACGACGGCGATCTGGCGCGACAGGATGGCCGTGGGCACGAAAGTCAGCGACACGCGCCGCATCTGCTCGCCGAAGCCCGGCATGACCTTGGTCGCGACGGCGAGCGTCGCCTCCGGCGTCACGTCCCGCGGCGCAGGGCCGGTGCCACCGGTGGTGAGGACGAGGTCGCAGTGCGCGTCGTCGACGAGCTCGCGCAGGGTCGCGGAAATGGTTGCCTCGTCATCGGCGATGAGGCGCGTCTGCCACTCGATCGGATTCAGCACGGCGCGCGTCAGCCAGTCGCGCAGGGCCGGGATGCCCTTGTCCTCGTAGGCGCCGGTCGAGGCCCGGTCGCTGACCGACACCAGGCCGATGCGGACCGCGTCGTGCGAACGCTCGTCAGCCATCGGACTCGTGCTCGCGGATGAACTGGAACAGCTCGCGGTAGGCGCGACCGCTGCGCTGCTCGGGTACGTTCGCTGCGTCTTTCCTCGCATTGCGGACGATCGCGCGCAGGCGTTGCAGATCGGCGCCGGGATGCGCGGTCGCGAAGCGCGTCGTCGCGTCGTCCTCGGCGAGCAGCTCGGCGCGCCAGCGCTCGGCCTGGTGCAGGGAGAGCGAGTCGCGCGCGTGGCCGAGCTGGCGCTCGGCGACGGCCGCACGCGCGAGCTCGACGTCGTTCAGGCGCATGAGCTTGCCGATGAGCTGCATCTGCCGGCGCCGTGCTTCGTGGGCGCGGATGCGGCGGGAGGCAGCGATCGCGTCGACCAGCGGTTCGGACAGGCCAAGCCTGGCCACCTGCTCGTCCGGCAGCTCGAGCAGGGCTTCGCCGAGTGCCTGGAGATCGTGCGAGGCCTGCTTTCGGCGCGTCTTGCTCGGGCGCTCAAGCAGCGGCGCAGGCTCGTGCGCAAGGGGAGTGTCCGACGGCGTGCCGGGGACGATGGGGCGCTCGGGCATGGTCGCGGGGAGGGGGATGGAGCAGGGCGGAGAAGAGGGCATCGTTATCATAGTCGTGGCCCTCGAGAGCCCTCGCTGTCGAGCCTCCCGCGCACTCCCGCGCCGATCCTCCATTTGCCCTCCCTCCCATCCATGCCCCACGCCTCCAAGGCCGTTTCCCCCACGCCTTCGGCGTTCGCCTACTCTCGCGAGCAGTTCCGCGAGCTGGTCGACACCTGTCTCGCGACTGCGAAGTCGATCGGCGCGAGCGACGCGGTCGCCGAGGTCTCCGAAGGCGTCGGCTTGTCGGTCTCGGTGCGCAAGGGCGAGACCGAGAACATCGAGCGCAACCGCGACAAGTCGGTGAGCGTCACGGTCTACGTCGGCCAGCGGCGCGGCAACGCGAGCACCTCCGACTTCTCGCGTGCCGCACTCGAGCAGACTGTGCGCGCCGCGCACGACATCGCGCGCTTCACGGCCGAAGATCCTGCCGCCGGCCTTCCGGAGGCCGCCGACCTCGCCGACACCAAGACGTCGCAGCTCGCGCTCGATCTCTTCCATCCGTGGGCGATCGACGCCGAGTCGGCGATCGCGCTCGCGACGCGCTGCGAAGCCGCCGCGCTCGATGTCGATGCACGGATCACGAACTCCGAAGGCGCGGGCGTGTCGGCGCAGCAGTCGCACTTCTACGCCGGCAACACGCGCGGCTTCGGCGCCGGCTACGCCAGCTCGCGCCACGCGATCTCGGCCGCGCCGATCGCCTCGCTGCCTGGCCGCTCGGGCGACGACATGCAGCGCGACGCCTGGTACACGTCGATGCGCTCGCCCGACGAGCTCGCTCCGCCAGAAGCGGTCGGGCGTTACGCCGCCGAGCGCGCGCTCTCGCGCCTGGCCTCGCGCAAGATCAAGACCTGCGAGGTGCCGGTGCTGTTCGAGTCGTCGCTCGCCTCGGGCCTGCTCGGCGCCTACGTGCAGGCGACGAGCGGTGGCGCGCTCTATCGCAAGTCGACCTTTTTGCTCGACAGTCTGGGCCAGCGCGTGCTGCCCGCGCACATCGACGTTCGCGAGGATCCGCACGTCCTGCGCGGCAAGGGCAGCGCGCCCTTCGACGACGAAGGCGTCGCGACCAAGGCTGCGCACATCGTCGATGCCGGCGTCGTCGGCAGCTATTTCCTGTCGACGTACTCGGGTCGCAAGCTCGGCATGCGCACGACCGGCCATGCCGGCGGCTCGCACAACCTCGTGCTGACATCACGCCTGACACGGCCCGGCGACGACTTGCCGGCGATGCTCGCCAAGCTCGGCCGCGGCCTGTTCCTGATCGAGCTCATGGGGCAGGGCATCAACTACGTCACCGGCGACTACTCGCGCGGCGCGGCCGGCTTCTGGGTCGAAAACGGCGAGATCGCCTTTGCGGTCCACGAGATCACGATCGCCGGCAACCTGCGCAAGATGTTCCAGCAGATCGCCGCGGTCGGAGCCGATGCGTACACGACCGGAAGCAAGACGATCGGCTCGGTGCTGATCGAGCGCATGAAGATCGCTGGCGACTGAGCCTTCCTGGAATCGCGTCCTCCTTCTTTCTCCTCACTTGACCATCCACATGCAGCGTCGCTTGTTCGTCCGCACCACCGGCATCGCCGGCATCCTCGCCGCCGGCACCGCGCCGGCCGTCGTCCACGCCCAGGCCAACGTCCGCTGGCGCCTGGCGTCGAGCTTTCCGAAGTCGCTCGACACGCTGTACGGCGCCGCCGACACGTTCGCGAAGAAAGTCTTCGACCTCACCGGCGGCAAGTTCCAGATCTCGACCCATGCCGCGGGCGAGCTCGTGCCGGCGTTCGGCGTCGTCGACGCCGTGCAGAGCGCGACGGTCGAGATGGCGCAGACCGCGCCGTACTATTTCTTCGGCAAGGACCCGACCTTCGCGCTCGGCTGCGCGATCCCGTTCGGCCTCAACGCTCGCCAGATGTCGGCGTGGATGTACGAAGGCAACGGCCTGAAGCTGATGCGCGAGTTCTATGCGCGCTACAACATCATCAACTTCCCCGCGGGCAACACCGGCGCGCAGATGGGCGGCTGGTTTCGCAAGGAAGTGAAGTCGCTGGCCGACTTCAAGGGCCTCAAGTTCCGCATCGCCGGCCTGGCCGGCCGCGTGATCGAGAAGATCGGCGGCGTGCCGCAGAACATTCCCGGCGGCGAGATCTACTCGGCGCTCGAGAAGGGCACGCTCGACGCCGCCGAGTGGGTCGGTCCGTACGACGACCTGAAGCTCGGCTTCAACAAGGTCGCGCCGAACTACTACTACCCGGGATGGTGGGAAGGCGGCCCGCAGATCGACATCTTCGTCAACACCAAGGCCTACGAAGGCCTCTCGACCGAAAACAAGACCGCCATCGAATGCGCGGCAGCCTATGCGCACATTGACATGCTGGGCAAGTACGACGCGCGCAACGCGCAGGCGCTGAAGACGCTCGTCGGCTCCGGCACCAAGCTGTTCCGCTTCCCGAAGGACATGATGGAGCAGGCCTTCAAGGCGACCGGCGAGGTCTACGCCGAGCTCAACGCGACCAATCCGGCATGGAAGAAGATCTACGACGACTTCTCCACCTTCCGGCGTGACGCGAACCTCTGGTTCCGCTTCACCGAAGCCGGATTCGACGATTTCATGCAGTCGCAAAAGCTCTGACGCCGCCGGGCCGGTTCCCGGGTAAATCCCGGGGAGGGCCGGCGAGGCCTGCTTCCTAGAATCCTGCGCGCTCCGAGATTCCTCGCGAGGCATCAGGGGAGACAGGCATGCAGCGTCGATCGTTCATCCGCAACTCGGGCATCGCGGGCGTGCTCGCGGCTGGCACGGCGCCGGCCATCGTCCACGCGCAGGCCGCGCTGCGCTGGCGGCTCGCGTCGAGCTTTCCGAAGTCCCTCGACACCATCTTCGGCGCTGCGGAAGTCTTCGCGAAGAAGCTGAGCGACATGACCAGCGGCAAGTTCCAGGTCTCGACGCACGCGGCCGGCGAGCTCATGCCGGCGTTCGGCGTGGTCGACGGCGTGCAGGCCGCGACGGTCGAGATCGCGCACACCGCGCCTTACTATTTCTTCGGCAAGGACCCGACGTTCGCGCTCGGATGCGCGATTCCGTTCGGCCTCAACTCACGCCAAATGACGGCGTGGATGTACGAAGGCAACGGCATGAAGCTGATGCGCGAGTTCTACGCCGGCTACAACATCGTCAACCTGCCGGGCGGCAACACCGGCGCGCAGATGGGCGGCTGGTTCAGGAAGGAAGTGAAATCGGTCGCCGACTTCAAGGGGCTGAAGTTCCGGATCGGCGGCTTCGGCGGCAAGATCATCGAGCGCATCGGCGGCGTGCCGCAGAACATCCCGGGCGGCGAGATCTACTCGGCGCTCGAGAAGGGCACGATCGACGCCGCCGAGTGGGTCGGTCCGTACGACGACTTGAAGCTCGGCTTCAACAAGGTCGCGCCGAACTACTACTACCCGGGCTTCTGGGAAGGCGGCCCGCAGCTCGACTTCTTCATCAACTCGAAGGCCTGGGAAGGCCTGTCGGCGGAATACAAGGCGATGGTCGAGGCGGCAGCGTCGCACGCCCATGTGCAGATGCAGGCCAAGTACGACGCGGTGAACCCGCCCGCGCTGAAGACGCTGGTCGGCTCCGGCACCAAGCTGTTCCGCTTCCCGAAGGACATGATGGAGCAGTCGTTCAAGGCCGCGGGCGATGTCTACGCCGAGCTCAGTGCGAGCAATCCGGCCTGGAAGAAGGTCTACGCCGACTTCTCCAACTTCCGGCGCGACTCGAACCTGTGGTTCCGCTTCACCGAAGCCGGCTTCGACGACTTCATGCAGAACCAGAAGCTCTGAGCGGCATCGCTCGAAGTGAAGCCCCGCCGGCGCGAGCCGCGGGGCTTTGTTTTGGGCCGTCCGACGAAGGCTAGGGAGGCTTCGGCGCGTCCTGGCGCAAGGCGCGCCGCACCGCTTCCATCGCATCGTCGTTGGAGCTGCCCTCGACCGGCGGCGCGGACGCCGAGCCTGCGACGCCCGACGCTGATGGCGCGACGATGCCCGGCCCGGTCTCGCCGGATCGGCGGTTGCCCATCTGCTGGAGCATGTCGGTCGCCTTGTTCATGTCGACTGCCTTTTCCTTGTCGAGGAACGCGGTCACGGTCTGCGGGAAGGCGATGACGATCGCCACCAGGATGAGCTGCATCCCGACCCACGGTATGGCGCCGAGGTAGATGTCGCTCGACAGGACCTTCTTCGGCAGCGCGCCGTTCTTGAACAGCGTGTCGGCGATGCCGCGCAGGTAGAAGAGGGCGAAGCCGAACGGCGGATGCATGAAGCTGGTCTGCATGTTCACGCAGATCATCACGCCGAACCAGATCATGTCGATGCCCATCTTGTCGGCGACGGGCGCGAGGAAGGGCAGGATGATGAAAGCGATCTCGAAGAAGTCGAGGAAGAACGCCAGGAAGAAGATGAAGATGTTGACCGCGATCAGGAAGCCGAGCTTGCCGCCGGGGAGGCCCGAGAGAATGTGCTCGATCCAGCGCCCGCCCTCGACGCCCTGGAAGACGAGCGAGAAGACGCGCGAGCCGATCAGGATGAAGACCACCATCGCGGTGATCCGCATGGTTCCGGTCATCGCGCCCTTGATGAGCGGCCAGCTGAGGCGGCCGTGCAGGCCGGCGAGGATGAAGGCGCCGACCGCGCCCATCGCACCGGCTTCGGTCGGCGTCGCCACCGCGGTGTCGATGCCCGGCAGTCCGCCCATGCTGCCGAGGACGGCGAAGATCAGGATCGCCGACGGGACGATGCCGCGCAGGCACTTGGCCCAGAGCGCCCAGCCGTTGAGCGTGCGCGCTTCCTTGGGAACGCCCGGCACGTGGTCGGGACGGATGCGGCTGACCAGGAAGGTGTAGAGCGCGAAGATCGCGATCTGCAGGATCGACGGACCCCACGCGCCCTTGTACATGTCGCCGACCGAGCGGCCGAGCTGGTCGGCGAGGACGACGAGCACGAGCGACGGCGGCACCAGCTGCGTGATCGTGCCCGACGCGGCGAGCACGCCGGTCGCATAGCGCATGTTGTAGCCGTAGCGCATCATCACCGGCAGCGAAATCATCGCCATCGCGATCACTTGGCCGGCGACCGTACCGGTGATCGCGCCGAGGATGAAGCCGACGATGATCACCGAGTAGCCGAGGCCGCCGCGGATCGGGCCGAAGAGCTGGCCCATCGAATCGAGCATGTCCTCGGCGAGGCCGCATTTCTCCAGCACCGAGCCCATCAGCGTGAAGAACGGGATCGCGAGCAGCAGGTCGTTCGAGAGGATGCCGAAGACGTTGAGCGGCAGCGCGCTCATGAACTCGGGCGGGAACCAGCCCTGCGAGACGGCGTAGATGCCGCACACCAGACCGAGCGCGGCGAGCGAGAAGGCGACCGGGAAACCGATCAGCATGACCAGGATCAGGCCGGCGAACATCACCGGCGGAAAGCTCTCCATGCTCATCACTGGAGTGGTCTGTCGTAGTGCATGTCCATCTCGTGGATATGCATCAGCCAGCCGATGCGCTTGACGATTTCCGACAGGCCCTGCAGAAGAACGAGCGTGAAGCCGAGCGGCAGCGTCAGCATCGCCGGCCAGCGGATCAGGCCGCCGGCGTTGTTCGACATCTCGCCGCTGGTCAGCATGCGCATGAAGACCGGCCACGCGTACCAGATCATCGCGAGCATCACCGGCACGAGGAAGAAGACGAGGCCGAAGAGGTCGACCCAGACCTTCTTCTGGCCGGTGAGGCGAGCGTAGAAGATGTCGACGCGGACGTGCTCGTTGACGCGCAGCACCTGCGACGCGCCCAGCATCACGCAGGCCGCGAACAGGTACCACTGGATCTCGAGCAGGCCGTTCGAGCTGATGTCGAGCAGGTAGCGAACGACGGCGTTGCCGGCACTGATGAAGCACGACAGGAAGACGGCCCACTCGGCGATCCAGCCGAAGCGGTCGTTGAGCCAGTCGATGCCCTTGGCGAGGGCGAGCAGCTGCCGCATGAAAGGAATTCCGGGGAGGACGACGGCGCGCGGCGCCGTGCGAGAAAGGCCCGTGCCGCGCGCGGGCAGGCTAATGTATCTGCGCCCGGCAGTGCCTCGACGCCGGTTGTCACCCGATCGGGAAACTCCCGAGTGCGCGAGGCGAGGAGGTCAGGCCTTCGATGCCTGAGCGGCCTGGAAGAGCTTCCCCGACCGCGTGCCGGAACGGCAGAACGCGAGGATCGGCTTCGGCAGCTTGGCGATCAGCGCCGCGAACGTCGCGATCTCGTCGGCGCTCTGCAAACCGGGCGCGACCGGCAGCCATGCGTAGTCGAGACCGGCCGCACGCGCGGCTGCCTCGACGCTGCCCGAGGTCGGCTGCGACGGGCCGCCTTCGTAGTCGGGACGGTTGTTGACAACGCTCCTGAATCCCGCGGCCGCCGCTTCGGCCATCGCCTCAGGTCCGAGCTGCGGCGCGACCGAGACCTCGTCGGACATGCGCTGCACGGCGAGCGTCATTTCGCGAGCGCCGCCTTCACTGCGGCAGAGACGAGTCCCATCTCCGCGCGTCCCGCGAAAAGCGGCCGCGCCGCAGCCATCACCTTGCCCATGTCGCCCGGACCCGACGCACCGAGGCCAGAGACGAGCGTGGCAACCTCCGCCGCGACGGCCGCGGCGTCGAGCCGCGACGGCAGATAGCTCTCGAGCACGACGAGCTCGGCCTTTTCCTTGTCGACGAGGTCCTGGCGACCACCGGCGGTGAACTGCTCGATCGAGTCCTTGCGCTGCTTGACGAGCTTGTCGACGATGGCGACGACCGCCGGGTCGTCGAGCTCGATACGCTCGTCGACCTCGCGCTGCTTCAGCGCCGCGAGCAGGCCGCGGATCGTGAGCAGGCGCGGCGCATCCTTGGCGCGCATCGCGCTCTTCATGTCGTCGGTGATGCGGTCCTTGAGGCTCATGTGCAATCCCCTATGCGGCCGGCAGAAGCGCCGAAGCCCGCGAATGCGGGCTTCGGGCGTTGCCAGCAGGTGGCGTCAGAACAGCTTTTTCGGCAGCTGCATGCTGCGAACGCGCTTGAAGTGGCGCTTCACGGCGGCGGCCTTCTTGCGCTTGCGCTCGGCCGTGGGCTTTTCGTAGAACTCGCGCGCACGCAAATCCGTCAGAAGGCCGAGCTTCTCGATCGTGCGCTTGAAGCGACGGAGAGCGACGTCGAACGGCTCGTTTTCCTTGACGCGAACAGTAGTCATTCTTTGCGGGCCAACACGGGTGGCAGTATTTCGGGAAAACGAAGATTGTAGCCCGCTACGCCCCGTGGAGCAATCCGGCTCCCAGAGCCCGGGCGCAGGCGGCGGCGCTGGCCCAGGCCCACTGGAAGTTGTAGCCGCCCAGCCAGCCGGTGACGTCGACGACCTCGCCGATGAAGTGAAGCCCCGGAACGACGCGGCTTTCCAGGCTGCGGGAGTCCAGATCGCGGGTGTCGACGCCGCCCGCCGTGACTTCGGCCTTGCGGAAGCCCTCGGTTCCGTCGGGGACGACTGTCCAGCGATTCAACCCCGACGCCAGCACGGCGAGCTCACGATCGCGCATCTCGGCGATCGGGCGATCGCCCTCGGCTGCCGTGATCCAGGCCTCGGCGAGACGTCGCGGGAGCCTGTCGGCCAGAACCGCGCCGAGCTTTCGCCGCGTCGCCTTGGCGGCCGTCAACGAACGGTCCAGATCCTCGTCCGGCGCGAGATCGATCGCGAGTGCCTCGCCGTTGCGCCAGTAGGTCGAGATCTGAAGTCCTGCCGGACCGCTCAGGCCGCGATGCGTGAAGAGCAGGTCCTCGGCGAACACCGCCCGACCCGTGCCGCTGCCGGCCTCGATCCGGACCGGCAGCGAGACGCCGGCGAGGTGCTCGAACCGGCTCCAGTCGGGACCGGTGCACGTCAACGGCACCAGACCCGGTCTCGGCTCGACGAGCCTGTGACCGAGCCGTCGCGCGAGGACATGTCCCCACTCGGTGGCGCCGATCTTCGGGATCGAGAGACCGCCGGTGGCGACGACCAGTCGCCGAGCGTGGATCGGCCCGCGGTCGCTATCGAGCTCGAATCCCATGCCGGCAACGCGCACCGCCTCGACCTTGCACGGCTGCCATCGCTCGACCGCGCCGGTCGCACATTCGGCCAGCAGCATGTCGATGATCGCCGCGCTCGAGTCGTCGCAGAAGAGCTGGCCCTTGTGCTTCTCGTGCCACGCGATGCCATGGCGCTCGACCAGGTCGATGAAGTCGCTGGGCGTGTAGCGGGCGAGCGCCGAGCGACAGAAGTCGCGGTTGGCGGAGTCGAAGTTCGCCGGGCCGACGTCGATGTTGGTGAAGTTGCAGCGGCCGCCGCCCGAGATCCGGATCTTCTCGGCGACCTTCTCGGCATGGTCGATCAGCACGACCGAGAGGCCGAGCTGCCCGGCCATCGCCGCGCAGTGCAGGCCCGCGGCGCCGGCGCCGACGATCGCAACGTCGAACTGCACGCCGTCGACGCGCCGCGCTCAGCCCTTCCAGCGGAACGGAAAGGCGAGCTGCTTGAGGAAGCCGTTGGGCACGTAGTCGCCGACGACGCCGTAGCCGTCTGGCCATTTGCGGTCGGCCTTGTGGACGGTGCCGAAGGCGTAGTCGATGAAGGCGAAGTGGGCGGCGTAGTTGCGGTCGATCCCTTCGGCGTCGGCCGAGTGATGCCAGTGGTGGAAGTTGGGCGTGACGATGACGTGGCGCAGCGGCCCGAGCCGCACGCTCACGTTGGCGTGGTTGAACACCGCCTGGAAGCCGACGATGACGATGTAGGCGTCGATCACTTCCTTGCTGAAGCCGAGCACGTAGATCGGCGCCAGCACCAGCGTGCGTGTGATGATGAGCTCGAGGATGTGCTGGCGCGAGCCGGCGAGCCAGTCCATGCTCTTGACGCTGTGGTGTACCGCGTGCAGGCGCCAGAGCACCGGCACCTCGTGGTACGCGCGGTGCGTCCAGTACTGGACCAGGTCGGCGACCAGCACGATGAGAAAGAGCGCGACGAAGAACGGCAGATTCGCCACCCACGCGCGGATGCCGTCCTGCGCAGCCCAGCCGAACAGCTTGTGGACGAGCAGGTTGGTCGCGAGCAGGACGAAGCCCACGATCATGTGGTTGACGAGGAAGTGGTGGAAGTCGCACTGCCACTCGGGCCGGAACACCGGCTGGTCCTTCCTCAGTGCAAAGAGCTTCTCGATGAAGACGAAGATGAGCGTCGAGCCGAGCAGGTCGAGGATGAACCAGTCGAGGCCGATGTAGGGCGTGTTGTCGGCGAAGTCGTTGACCGGCACCTTGTGGCCGCCGAGCGCGAGCGACAGGCCGATCAGGACGAAGGCCGCGAGCGCGAGCCAGCGCGCCCGGCTCATGACGATGTTGAAGAGCGCCAGCGCGCCCGCGAGCACCAGCGACCAGAACAGCAGCAGGCGCATCACGTCGACGTTGTAGGACTTGCGCAGCTCCGGCGTCGTCAGGTACTGGGGAAAGTGGAAGGCGAGCACGCCGAGGAAGCAGAGCACCGCGAGCGACAGCGCGATCACGCCCGAGACCATTCCCTTGCCGGGCCGGAGCGCACCGTGCGATTCGCTCAGCCGATTCAGCTTGTCGATGTGCTTCATGGTGTGGGGCTCAGCGCCGGTGCAACGGCGCGCCATCGGAGATCGCGAATTATCGCGTCGCCGGCGCGGGCTCGGGCGCTTCCTGTGCGCCCGCCTGCATCGACGTGATCGACACGAGCGCGCGCAGGAGGCAGGCGGTCTGCGTCGCCAGCGGCACGGGCGCGGGAATGGCACCGCTGACGATCGCCTGGATCGTGCTCGCGGTCGTCGAGGCATCGTTGCCTGGCGGCAGGACCGGCGCGCCGGCCAGCACGCCTTCCTGCGCCGGCACCGACAGCTCGGCGCGCATGCGCCCGGCGATGAAGACGTCGAGCTTTTGCAGCCTGCGCGCGTCGGCGGCGGGCTCGCCTTCGGTGCCGCGCATCAGCATCGCGTTCGCGCCCGCCGCCTCGAGGAACCTGGCAAGCAGCTCGCCGTATTCCGGGTGGGTGAAGTTGACGACGCGCATCGTCGGCGCGCCGGAAAACGTGCCGAGCAGCTTGGCGACGGTGTGGCCTGGATTGCGCAGGCCGACGACGGCGCGCACCGCGAGCAGCCGAGCCAGCGGCGGGCACAAGGCGTCGGTGGGGATGAAGGCCGGCTCGTGCCGCTCCCAGGCCGCGGCGACGTCGCCGGCATCGCGCGCGCAGGTGAGGCCGAGGTCGCGGAAGATCTCGGCGCTGGTGACGCGCGCCGGATCGCGCGCCGGTCCGTGCACCAGGACCGGCACCTCGTGCTGCGCCAGCAGCATCGCCAGCAGCGGCGTGAGGTTGGGAACCTTGCGCGAGCCGTTGTACGACGGCAGGACGACGGCCGGACGATCGAGCCTGATGTCGATGCAGCGCTCGCGCACGGCATCGAAGAAGCCGGTGAGCTCGGCGACGGTCTCGCCCTTGATCCGCATTGCGACCGCGAAGGCGCCGATCTCGAGATCGGTGACCCTGCCGTCGAGCACCTGGCACATCAGATCGTGTGCCTGGTCACGGTTCAGCGCACGGGCGCCTTCGCGGCCCCGGCCGATCACCTTGATGTAGCTCGCAATGCTCATTGCGACACGGCCCTACGCGAGACGCGTGCCAGAGGCGCGGGCGGGAAACAGTCGATCAGCCGAGCGCGTCGATCATCCGGGTGACGGCTTTCCACTCGTCTTCGCTCACCGGCGTGATCGAGAGCCGATTGCCGCGCTGCAACACGCGCATCGACTGGATCTCGGGCGCGGCGCGCATCGCCGCGAGCGACAGCAGCGGCGTCTTCTTCGTCACCTTGACGTCGACGTGCCACCACTTCGGCGCCTCCTTCCTCGACTTTTCGTCGAAGTAGTGGCTCTTCGGATCGAACTGGGTCTCGTCGACCGATGGCTTCGAGGCGACCTCGGCAAGACCGGCGATGCCGGGCTCGGGGCACGACGAGTGATAGAAGAGCACTCCGTCGCCGACCGCCATGTCGTTCTTCATGAAGTTGCGCGCCTGAAAGTTGCGCACGCCGACCCACGGCACGTTCGCGCGCGGCGCTGCCGCGGCATCGTCGACCGAGCACTCGCTCGGTTCGCTCTTCATCAGCCAGTAGCGCATCGCGACACCGATCAAACGGAGAAGAGAGAGGGAATAAGGTGTCCGCCACGCCCCGTGAACCGCATTCCTGAACCCAGGCAGTTCAGGTGGGCGAGGTCAGCCAAGTTTCGGGTTCATCTGACGCGAGACGATCACACCTGCTTGGCGATGTTCCAAGCCCTTGCTCTTGCGAGCATCGGTTCAAGGAAATATAGAGTTCACGCAAGCGCAACGGACCAAAAGATCATACCCCGCGGCCTTGGCGAAAGCTGTGAACTAAAGCAGTTGTCCGTCGGCGCCGAGGGTCATGTCGATGCGGCGCACGAGGCCGTCGATGTCGATCTCGCCGGGCACCGTCGGCGCACGCTCGACACCGTCGGCGGAAGGGGCGTCGGGCAGGCGCGCAGGCCGCTCGGCGAGCGCGAACGCCAGGTTCAGGGCGGCCAGCACGGCGATCCGTTCGCGCGCCTTCACCTTGCCGCCGTCGCGGATCGCGCTCATCTCCCGATCGACGTCGACGACGGCCTCGAGCAGGGCGCTCTCGCCGCCGTCGGGGCAGCCGAGGATGTAGCTCTGGCCGAGGATCGTGACCTCGACCTGCTTCACCCGACGCTCCGCAGCGGCTCGCCCGCAGGCACATCGGCAAGCGTGTCGGCCGGGGCCGGCTCGGGCTCGCGCGGCAGCCGCTGCAGCAGCACGTCGATCCGGCTGCGCGCCGCGTTCAGGCGCGACCTGAGGTTGTCGCGCTCGGAGGTGACGGCGCCGAGCTGCGTCTGCAGCAACGCGTTGGTGCGCTGCAGCTCCTGGTGCCGCAGGAGCAGGCGCTCGACCCGTTCCGCGAGTTCCTCGATCGTGGCCATGTCGCTCCGGCAAGGCGAGAGAGGCGCGAATTGTAGGGGCCGGCTCGCGCCGGAAGGCCTTGTTTAGAATCGGTTCCGTTGGTGCCCGTGAAGGTGTTCATGCCTTCACAGTTAAACGGGAAGCGAACGCCGGATGCCCGAGGGCTTCCGGTCAAACCGCGCTGCCCCCGCAACGGTACGGCGGACGACGAGATCACGCGAGTGGCTTCGTCAGCCTCGGCAAGCAGGTCACTGCGGGCGCAAGCCCTCGGGAAGGCCGCCGGGGTCGATCCGTCAGCCCGGATACCGGCCAGCAAGCGAGCCGGATCTTCGGGTCCGGCTCTTGTCGCGCGTGCCCGCGGGGAAGCGGTCACGCGTCTCTTGCCGGATGTTTTCCAATGCTTCGCACACTCTCTGCCGCGCGGTCACCGCGCGCCTGGTCGGGTCGACTCGTGTCCGCCTGTTTCGTCGTGTCTCTTCAGTTTTTCCTCGCGCCGGGCGCCGGTGCCGCCAACGGGTCGCTCGACCCCGTCGTCGTCACCGGAACGCGCGAGCCCGAGGTGCTCGCTCGGGCCACCTCCGACATCGTCGTCATCGACGCCGAGGCGATCCGCAACACCAGCGCCGATTCGCTCGAGGATCTCATCCGCCGCCAGGCCGGCATGCAGCTCGTGCGCACCGGAGGACCGGGCCAGAGCACGGGCTTCTTCATCCGCGGCGCGAGCACGAGCAGCACGGTTGTGCTCGTCGACGGCGTCCGCATCGGCTCGGCCACGCTCGGCCAAGCCGAGTTCGAGGCACTGAGCCTGGCGCAGATCGAGCGCATCGAGGTCTTGCGCGGTCCGGCGTCGAGCCTGTACGGCGCCGATGCCGTCGGCGGCGTGGTCCAGATCTTCACGCGGCGTGGCGACGGGCCGACGCGCTTCAGCGCGGCGGCAGAGGTCGGCGGCTACGGCTCGCGGCGCGGCGACGTCGGCGCGAGCGGATCGACCGCGGGCTTCGACTACGCCTTCTCGCTCGGCCGCGACAGCAGTCGCGGCGTGTCGAGCATCGCTGCGGCCGACAACATCTCGTTCAATCCGGACCGTGACGGCTTCGCACGCAACTCCGGCACGGCGCGCCTCGGCTACACGCCAGCCGCCGGGCACCGGATCGGCGTGTCGTTTCTCGAGACGCATCTCGACGCGCAGTACGACGGCGCCGACTTCCTGCCGCCCAATTTCGCGCCCGATCCTTCCGCCGATTTCCGCAATCGCCTCACGACCCGGGTCTCGAGCGTCGACTACCGCGGCGCGATCACGAGCGCGTGGACGACGACGCTGCAAGGCTCGCGCTCGGTCGACGACCTCAAGAGCGGCGGCGCGACCACGAGCCGTTTCCTCACGCGGCGCGACCAGGCCACTTGGCAGAACGCGGTCAAGCTCGATTCCGACCAGCAGATCGTCGTCGCGATCGAGCGCCTGCTCGAGCGCGTCGGCGGCGACGCCTTTGCCGACGGCATGAGCCGCAGCAACAACGCTGCGGTCCTCGGCTACTCGGGTCGCTTCGGCGCGCACTCGCTGCAGGTCGACGCTCGCCGTGACAACAACTCGGTCTACGGCGGCAACACGACCGGCCGAATCGGCTACGGGTACGACGTCGCGGCCGGATGGCGCGTGCGTGCCCTGGCTGGCACCACGTTCCGCGCTCCGACCTTCAACGATCTGTTCTATCCCGGCTACGGCGTCGTGACGACCAGGCCCGAGCACGGACGGAGCATCGAAGCCGGCGTGAGCTGGCAGGGCGCGACAGGCAGCGCCTCGGCGACCGTCTGGCGCAACCGCGTCCGCGACCTGATCGCCTACCAGCCGGACCGGACCTTCTGCCCGCCCGATCCTGCTTTTGACTCTGGCTGCTCCGGCAACGTCGGCCGCGCCCGCCTGCAGGGCGCGACGTTCGCCGCGAGCCAGCGCTGGCGGGGCTTCGACGCGCACCTCGGCGTCGACCTGCTCGATGCCCGCGACGCCGACACCGGCATCCGCCTGGCGCGTCGCGCGGCGCATCAGGAAAGCATCGGTGTCGACTACGACGACGGCCCGTGGCGTGTCGGCGTCGCCGGACTCTTCGTCGGCTCGCGGCCGGACGCCGGCGTCGTCCTCGGCGGCTACGGCACGCTCGACCTGCGCGCCACGCGCCGGCTCGACAAGGCGTGGCGCGTCGAGGCGAAACTCCTCAATGCGCTCGGGCGCCAGATCGAGCCGGTGCGCGACTATCGCGGCCTCGGCCGACAGGCCTGGATCGGCGTGCGCTACGACAGCGCAGGCCTTTGAGGAAAGCGGATGGCGATGCGATGCCACGGATGACGACCCGCCGCGTCTTCGCGCTGATCGCGCTCGCGGCTCTCGTCGCGTGCGCGCTCGGCGTGCTCGCGGGCTCGTCGGGCTTCGGCATCGCGTCGAGCGAGATCGTGTGGTCGATCCGCGTGCCGCGCGTGCTCGCGGGCTTCGGCGCCGGCGCCGCGCTGGCGTTGTCCGGCGCGCTGATGCAACTGCTGACCCGCAACGCGCTGGCCGATCCTTACGTGCTCGGCGTCGCCGGCGGCGCATCGGTCGGGGCGCTGGGTGCGATGCTGGCGGCGGGCGTCTTCGGCATGCAGCTTTCCGAATGGGGGATCGCGCTCGGCGCGGCCGCGGGCGCGTCGGCGGCGTCGGGCCTGCTCTTCGGCCTGCTCTGGCGCCGGCTCGGCCAGGTGCAGTCGTCGCAGCCGCCCGCGCAATCGTCGGCTGCGCTCCTGCTTGTCGGCGTGATGATCGGCTCGGGCTGCTCGGCGATCGTCTCGCTCATCCTCAGCCTGGCCGACGAAGGGCAGCTGCGCGGCATGGTGTTCTGGCTCCTCGGCGACCTCAACGGCGCGACGCGATGGGAGATCGTCTGGATCGCCGTCGCGCTGGCGCTGGCGATGGTCTGGCCGAGCGCGCGCCAGCTCGACTGGCTCGCACGCAGCGACGCCTGGGCGGCGACGCTCGGCGTACCGGTCGCTCGGCGTCGTCGTGCCGTGCTGTTCGCGGCGGCGCTGGCGACGGGTGCGGCGGTCGCCACGGCGGGCGCGATCGGCTTCGTCGGCCTCGTCGTGCCGCACGCACTCCGGCTGCTCGGGATCCGCGCCGCGCCGCTGCTGCTGCCGGCGAGCGCGATCGGCGGTGGTGCTTTCGTCGTCGCCGTCGATGCGATCGCGCGCACCGTCGTCGCGCCGCTGCAGCTGCCGGTCGGCGTGCTGGCTGCAGCGATCGGCGTGCCGACCTTCATCGCGATGTTGCTGCGTCGACCGGCGGCGGCGCGGTGACGACGACCGCCGAACCGCTCGACGTCGCTGCCCTGCGCCTGCGCGCCGGCGGGCGGCCGACGGGCCGCGTGCTCTTCGGTCCGCTCGACCTGCGCGTCCAAGCCGGCCAGCGCTGGGTCGTGGTCGGGCCGAACGGTGCCGGCAAGTCCTCGTTCCTGGCCGCGCTCGCGGGCGTGTTCTCGATGAGTGAGGGCCGCGTCTCGCTCGCCGGTCGCACGCTCGCCGAGTGGCCACCGGCCGAGCTCGCGGCGCAGCGGGCGTGGAGCCCGCAGTTCTGGTCGGATCCGTTTCCCGCGACCGTGCGCGAGACGGCGACCCTCGCGCATCGCCGCGACCGGGGCTGGCGCAACATCGCCTCGCTCGGCGACTCCCCCGAGGTCGTCGCCGTGCTCGATCGTCTCGGGCTCCGAGCGCTCGCCGATGCCGACGTGCAGACGCTCTCCGGCGGCGAACGCCAGCGCGTGGCAATCGCGACGGTGCTGCTTCAAGAAGCGCCGATCCTGATGCTCGACGAGCCGGCGTCGCATCTCGATCTCGCGCACCAGCGGCTGCTGGTCGACCTCCTGCTCGAGCACGCCGAGGCCGGCGGCGCCGTCGTCGCGAGCTTGCACGACCTCAATCTCGCGTGGGATCTGGCGAGCCACTGCATGCTGCTCGACGGCGCCGGCGGCGCGCTCGCTGGGCGCCGTGACGAGGTCATGGCGGCGGAGCGACTCGGTGCCGTCTTCGGCGTGTCGATCGACGCGGTCGAGGTTGGCGGGTCGCGGCGCTTCGTCGTGTCGTCGGAGCGCGTCTCGCCGCGGACGGGTCGGACATGAGCGGCGCGTTGGTGCGCGCATGCGTTGCGATGGCTCGCGGTCTGGCTGTGTCAGCAGCGATCGCGATGTCGGCGATGCTTCCGACGCACGCTCGCGCAGCCGCCTTCACGGCCATCGACGACAGCGGCCGGTCGGTGCGCTTCGAGCGCCCGGCCGAACGTGTCGTCACGCTCGCGCCCGGCCTGACCGAGCTCGTCTATGCGGCCGGCGGCGGCGCGACGCTCGTCGGCACGACGGCGCTCAGCGACTATCCGCCGCCGGCGCGCCGGGTCGCGCGCATCGGCGATGCATCACGGCTCGACGTCGAGCGCGTCCTGGCGCTGCGTCCCGATCTCGTCATCGTCTGGCAGCGCGGCGCGACCAGCCGCGAGCTCGCGCAGCTCGAGGCGGCGGGCGTGCGTCTGTTCCATCTCGAACCGAGGAGGCTCGCCGACGTGCCGCGCGCCGTCGAGCGGCTCGGCGTCGTGCTCGGACAGGAAGCGGCCGCGTCGCGCGCAGCGGAGGGCCTGCGCCGCCGGCTCGAGCGCCTGCGCGTCGCCCACGCCATGTCGGCGCCGGTCTCGGTCTTCTATCAGGTGTGGCAGCAGCCGCTGATGACGATCAACGGCCAGCATCTCATCGACGACGTCATCCGCCTCTGCGGCGGTCGCAATGTGTTCTCCCGCCTCGCCGTGCTGGTGCCGGTGATCTCGACCGAAGCGGTCGTCGCCATCGATCCGCAGGTGATCATGACGGCGAGCGAATCGAGCAACGTCGTCGCGTGGGCCCGCGCACCGGACGACGCGGCGTTCGACACCTGGCGCCGCCACGCGCGCCTCGCCGCCGTGCGCCACGGCACGATGTACGCGCTCAACGGCGACGCCATCAGCCGGCAAGGTCCACGCATCGTCGACGGCGCCGAGGCGGTCTGCGCGGCACTGGACGACGCCAGGCGGCTCGGCCGCTGAGCGGCGCTCGCTTCGTCAGCGGGCGACCGGCGCGGGGGGCGTCTTCAGCGCCTTCGGCGCCGAATCGCACCAGGTCGCCACCGCACACACCTCGCACAGCGGCCGCTTGGCCTGGCAGATGTAGCGGCCGTGCAGGATCAGCCAGTGGTGCGCGTTGGCAAGGAACTGCTCGGGCACGCGCTCGAGCAGGCGCAACTCGACGTCGAGCACGGTCGTTCCCGGCGCGAGCCCGGTGCGGTTGGAGACGCGAAACACATGCGTGTCGACCGCCAGCGTCGGATCGCCGAAGGCGTTGTTGAGAACGACGTTCGCGGTCTTGCGGCCGACGCCCGGCAGCGCCTCGAGCGCTGCGCGCGTGCGCGGCACCTGTCCGCTGTGCTCATCGACCAGGATGCGGCAGGTCGCGAACAGGTTCTTCGCCTTGTTGCGGAAGAGGCCGATGGTCTTGATCGCATCCTGGATCGCGGGCAGGCCGAGGTCGATCATCTTCTGCGGCGTCGGCGCGATCGCGAACAGCCGGCGCGTCGCCTTGTTGACGCCCTTGTCGGTCGCCTGCGCCGAGAGGAGCACGGCCGCGAGCAGCTCGAAGACGCTCGCGTACTCAAGCTCGCTCGCCGGCTCGGGATTGGCGTTGCGCAGGGTCTCGAAGAAGGGAACGATGGCGGCGGTCTTCATCGCGTTGTCGCCCTGCGCGCGCGTGCGGCCGCGAGGACCGCGGCGATGGTGTCGCTTCGGGGCGGCGCGCCGATCGAAGGTGTCGGCGCCGTTTCGGGCATGGTCTCATCGTCGATCGATGCAGGCGTGCCGACGCGCGCCGCATGCAGTGCGTAGCGCGCGCGGGCCTCGTCAGCCTGCGCCGGGCTCCACGCGTCCCAGCCGCTGCGCCCACCTGTGACGGCGACGAGCGAGATGCAGTCGACCGGGCATACGGGGATGCACAGCTCGCAGCCCGTGCAGAGATCATCGATCACCGTGTGCATGCGCTTGGCCGCGCCGACGATCGCGTCGACCGGACACGCCTTCAGGCACAAGGCGCAGCCGATGCACCAGGCTTCGTCGACAACCGCGCGGGCGCGCGGGCCTTCGCTGCCGCAGGCCGGATCGAGTTCGAGGACGGCGCGGCCGGCGAAACGCGCCAGCCGCTCGACGCCGTCCTGGCCGCCGGGCGGGCATCGGTTGATGTCGGCACCGTCGGCGACGATCGCCTCCGCGTACCCGCGACAGTCCGCGTAGCCGCAGCGCGTGCACTGCGTCTGCGGCAAGGCACCGAGCAGCGCCTCGACGAGCGTCGCCCCTGTCACCGCGCTCCGCTCAGGCGCTGAGCGCCGAGCGCTTGCCGCGCGACAGGCGCTTCTTGCCGCTCGTGCCCTGGTGCGCGGCGATGAAGTTGCGCACCTTCGGGTAGACCTTCTCGCGCCAGCGACGACCCGAGAAGATGCCGTAGTGGCCGGCGCCGATCGCGTCGTAGTGGAAGTGCAGGTCGGCCGGCACGCCGGTGCACAGGTCGTGCGCGGCCTTGGTCTGGCCGGCCCCGGAAATGTCGTCGAGCTCGCCCTCGATGGTGAGAAGCGCGGTGGTCTTGATGTCCTGCGGCCGCACCGGTTCGTCCTTGATCGCCCAGGTTCCGTTGACCAGCGCGAAGTCCTGGAACACGGTCTTGATGGTGTCGAGGTAGTACTCGGCCGGCATGTCGAGGACGGCGTTGTACTCGTCGTAGAAATCGCGGTGGGAGTCGGCCTTGTCGCCGTCGCCACGCACCAGGTCGAGGAAGTGGTCGTAGTGCGATTTCAGGTGCCGGTCGGGGTTCATCGCGATGAACCCCGCGTGCTGCAGGAAGCCGGGATAGACGCGCCGACCGGCGCCGGGGAAGTTGACCGGCACGCGGTGGATGACGTTGTTCTCGAACCAGGAATGGCTCTTGTTCGTCGCCAGGTTGTTGACCGCGGTCGGGCTCTTGCGAGCGTCGATCGGGCCGCCCATCATCGTCATCGTGCGTGGCGTCGTCTCGCCGGCGCTGGCCATGAGCGAGATCGCGGCGAGCACGGGCACCGTCGGCTGGCAGACCGAGATCACGTTGACCTCGGGGCCGATCAGGCGGATGAACTCCTGCACGTAGGCGACGTAGTCGTCGAGGTGGAACGGGCCCTTGTCCTCGGGGACCATGCGCGCGTCGGTCCAGTCGGTGACGTAGACCTTGTGGTCCTTCAGCATCTCGCGCACGGTCTCGCGCAGGAGCGTCGAGTGGTGGCCCGAAAGCGGCGCGACGATCAGCACCACCGGCTGCAGCTTGAGGCGCTGCAGCGTCGGCAGGTCGTCGGTGAAGCGCTTGAAGCGGAGCAGCCGGCAGAACGGCTTCTCGAGCGCAACCTGCTGGTGGACCGCGACGTCGACGCCGTCGACGGTGATCGACGTGATGTTGAATTCGGGCTTCTCGTAGTCCTTGGCGAGCCGGTGCATCAGCTCGAGGCCGGCGGAGACGCGATTGGCTTGCGGCGTGTGCGCGAACAGCGACAGCGGATGGTTGTAGAGCTTGGACGAAGCGCTCGCAAACTCGGAAAACGGGCTGAGCAGCGCGCGCTGCGCTTCATACCACTCGTAAAGCATCATGCGGAAGCCTTTTCTGTGACCTGGGTGATGGCCGCGACGACGGCGTCGAGGTTGCGTTCGTTGAGAGCAGCTACGCAGATGCGGCCGGAATCGACGCCGTAAATGCCGAACTCGCTGCGCAGCCGCTGCATCTGTGGCTTTGTGAGGCCGGAGTAGCTGAACATGCCGCGCTGGCGCGTGATGAAGGCGGTGTCGATGCCGGTGCCGGCAGCGGCCAGGCGCTTCTGCAGCTCGAGGCGCATCCGCTTGATCCGCTCGCGCATGCCGCCTAGCTCTTCTTCCCACATCGCACGCAGGGCCGGCGTCGTCAGCACCTTGACAACGGCCGCGGCGCCGTGCGTCGGCGGGTTCGAGTAATTGGTGCGGATGACGCGCTTGAGCTGGCTCAGGACGCGTGTCGCGACGTCCTTGGTCGAGCACGCCACTGACAGCGCGCCGACGCGCTCGCCGTAGAGCGAGAAGCTCTTCGAGTAGCTGGTGGCGACGAAGAAGTCGAGGCCGGCGTCGAGGCAGAGCTGGACCGCGCGTCCGTCCTCGGCGAGGCCTTCGCCGAAGCCCTGGTAGGCCATGTCGAGAAAGGGCACGAGCGAGCCGGCGCGCAGCAGCTCGACCACTTCGGTCCACTG
>Ga0123337_10000847_pt1 | contig 45782 bp, 47 predicted proteins | sample frozenSSSSmetaG_FD_89792 | JGI IMG/M metagenome (GOLD analysis project Ga0123337, IMG submission 89792) | Glacier valley bacterial and archeal communities from Borup Fiord, Nunavut, Canada, to study Microbial Dark Matter (Phase II) -... | ecosystem: Environmental > Aquatic > Freshwater > Ice >... | reverse complement strand
TAATTGTTTCATTTTATCATGAACCCCCCCCCCAAGCCTCTTCCCGTCCCCCCAGAAGAACATCCCCCCCTCTATTTCTTCATCCCCCAAAAATCCCCCCGCAAAAAACCCGCCCTCACAAACCTTGTCTCCCCCCCCCCCCCCCAAACAACTTTCCCCCATCCCACCACCCCTACACCACGCAATCAACCTCACCAATCATCATCCTCCTCCACCTTCCTACTCCCCTGCATCGCGCTCTGCCTCGCCCTCAGCGCCTCCGCCAGCCCCCCCGCCAGACTCGGCGTCGGCGTATCCCTCCCACTATCCGTCCCGCTCCCGCCGCCCCCGAGACTGAGCCCCGAGTCCCTCGGCGCCGGCACCGCCGCCGGTGCCGTCTTCCTCCCCGCAGCCGGCCTCTTCGCAGGCGGCGCCGGCGGCCGCGGCTTGCCCCCCGCAGCCGCGCCATTCACGCCGTTCGCCTTGGCGACCGGCGGCGGCGGCGGTGGCGGCGGTGCTTCCTCCTTGAGGTAGGCCGAGGGTGTCCAGCCTTGCTTGCTGCCCATTTTGGCGAGCCACCAGCCTGTGCACGCGTGTTAGATGCTGAGATGCAACGGATGGCGGGGGCAAAAAAAACTTGTGGGTGGATGCGGAGGGGGGAAGGCTTACCATTGTTCTCCTTCTGCACTATCTCCACCACATCATCCTTCTTGAAACTCAACTCGTTCGCGCTCTGCCCCTCGAAATCATACAGGGCGCGGAAAATCGGCTCTGCCGGCTTTGCTGCTGGAGGAGGAGGTGGCGGAGGTGGAGGAACAGCACGGCTGGCTGGCGTTGGTTTGTGGTGGATAGAAGCGGCCGAAATATCCTTTTGCGGCTTTGATGTCTGTCGGGTGTGAGAGGGGAGGGCATGGGATTGCTGCATGGCGGCTGGCTGCTGAGGTAAGGCGCGCACTTGAGATGCATGAGCGTGAGCGACTGGCTTCGTGTTCCGCGCAACATTGGAGTACTTAGAAGGCCGGCCGTCCGGTCCGCCAGGTCGGATCAAGCGGCCCTTGGTGAAAGGCTTCGCAGGTATTGGCTTGCCCCTTGGCAAGGGCCTCGAGACCGAGTTCGGTGGCTCGCCTTGCTGCGTATGGATGGCGCCGCTTTTGTAGAAGTCCTCGTGCTGCTGTGAGTCCTTAATCACCTTGATATCGTGCATCTTGCCGGGCTTCTTGGCGTATTGGATATGATCGGATATTTTGAGGAGGTTGGCTCCTCCACCAGGCATAGCTCTTGAGAAGTAAGTGAAGAATTCGGTCTTGAATACGCAACTGAGGAGCGGATCAGCCTCTTGAGGAGATCCGATACCGAGCGAGAACCAGTCGTCTCGGCATGTCGATACTCCTATGAATTTTATAGCTCCAATTGGAATTGCTCTTTCAGCCACGATCTGAACTTGCTTATTGACCATTGACTGCGAAATGATGTAAAACTTGCTCTTCGTTAGGATGAGAATTCTTGGACTCGGCTTGCTAGATCTTCCAAACTTGGACTCCAGGAGCTCGCCTCGACAAGAGAACAGGACGATTTCATTGGTAGGAATATTGACCGCATTTCGAATCCGAGCACCTGGCCCACTGGTGGCATTGCAGCCCAAGTAGTCGCCCATGAAACGTCTCGAACCAAGCAAACTCATCCGTCGTCTCTCCTTTCGGCCTTGTAGTAATTTATGACCCCTCTCGCGGAGCTCGAGGAATTCCGCTCCAACACGCTTCTTTCTCCACATCCTTTGGATGCGGGTTGCGGCTTCAGAACGGATCCTGAGGTATGCTCGCCACACTCGTTGAATACGAATAGCCATGTTATGCCAATAGCGATCACGCATGTGCTCCAGCGCGAACAGGGTCTCTGGGGCTTTTATAAAAGCTTTCGTAACACCGAATTGATACTCCTCTGCAGGAATGCTCGTATCTTTCAGAATTTGCTTGGCACCGGATTTGGCATCACCAGTCCATGTATATTCTCCTGCATAGGAGCATTGAGGTGAAAGCAAGTAGAATCGCTCCACGAATTTGTCATATGTCTGACGGTAAGCAAAGCCAGCACGTCTAATGCGAACGTTCTCTTGCAGGCCGAGGTATTTGATCTGATGCATGACATTTGGCACGTTATATTCAGTAGGTGACTTGTTCTCGTTCGGCTTAATCGTACGGATGTATGATGGAGTAGCTTTCATCAGTGTAGCAACTAGATCATTAGCTGAAGATTTGATCTTGTCGCCAGCTGAAGGAGGCTGTCGTCTGTCATCTTGATCAACTTCGTTAGGGAATAAAGCATGAACAAAGTCATTCTCGCTGTGGCCGAAAAGATTAAGTAAGCCCTTGAGGAGCTGGTCCTTATTCTTGTCTGTAATCCCATCAACCGTATAGCTCACATCACCAGCATAATGCTTGATGATGAAATTGCCTTGGCGGGGAGTAAGATGAGGATTCGACATCCCATTGATGCTCTGCATAAAAGTTCTATCCGAAGCTGCAGGATCCGCATGTGCAGTCCTTGTTGCATCCTTCATGGCAGAAAAGATTCCTGGCGGTCTCGTACCCTCAATCAGGTCGCAAACAATCTTATTGTCAAAATAGGTAATAGGGGTCCACTTGATTTGCTCGCGGGCATATTCTTCTTGCTCGGTCTTCAGCGTAAGCTGAATGAAGATCTGCTGAAGTTTCTCGTTGACGTAATTGATGCACAGCTGCTCGAAGCTGTTCTTCTCAAAAATCTCGAAGCCATAGATATCGAGAATGCCGATAGAGTTGGAAGTGGCTCCGCGAGCTTTTAGTGATACGTTGACACGCTCAACAATCCAATCGAACAAATTATTGTACAGAGCTTTTGCGAGAGCATCTCTAGTAGCTGCTGCTTGAGATGGGTTGGCAGGGGACTCGATAATTTCGCCATTTCTTGGTGTCAGGATACGGATTGTAATGGCGGAAATGACTTGCGCTGGGTCAACTTCCAGAAGATAGGCCAAGAAATCCACGACTGATTGATCAGCAACGGTGGCATACCCATCTTTGTCCTCAACGAAGTCAATATTGCCGGTCCATAGGATGGCTGCCAAAATTCGGAAGATCTCATCCTGCTCGGCTTGTGAGAGTCCAATGATCTTCATAGCATTCAATGTATCTTGGTATTCTGCCAAATCGTCGATGCCATCCACATTGAAGCATTTCGACTTGCTTGTATATACGTATGTCTCCGGTTTTTGCACTCCGTACGTTTCCCGATATTTCTGTGAAGCTCCTTTCGTGAATTGATAGAAGATGTGAAAGTTTCGCTCATTCAGAATCTGTCCAACAACTCTGGATTTCTCCAAGAGATAGTTGGTGATGTCTGCTCCGATCGGCTCGCCTGCCGAGTTGAATTGGAGCTGGAGGTATTTCCCAAATCTTGAAGAGTTGTTATTTCGTAACGTCTTGGCATTTCCAAATGATTCCAGCAATGGATTCGTCGCTAATACCATATCTTTGATCTGCTGGATCGAGGAGTCTTTGCCTCCTGATACATTTGCAATATATTGCATAATCCGTTTAGCGGCCTCCGTCTTTCCGGCGCCGGATTCCCCAGAAATAATGACACACTGGTTATCTTTGTAGGCGTTCATGTTATAATATGAGGATTCGGCAACTGCAAATACATGAGGTGGCATCTAAAGAGTCAGCAACATCCTGTGAGCAGCAGCTGAAACCTACCTCCAGTCGGTTCTTCCCCCTATAGCTGTCCAATACTTCGTCTGTATAAATGCCCACTACTGCTGTCAGAGCGCTGCTTAGAGCCCGTCTTGAATCTCACTCACAATCTCGAAATGGATTGACAGATACCAGCACATGGCCGATGTATGTCTATAGATCTTGATGTCAGAATATATTCCCGTCGATAAGGGGCGAACCCAGAGGATCCCAGACTCACGTAAATCTCTGCATTCTCAAAGCGCTTCTTCAAATTCTCATTGATCGCCTCATTTGACACTTTGCTCAGCAGTGTCAAATCCGACACTCCGACTTCTTTCTTCTTCGTTGTATCGAATGCCGCCTTCTTAATGCCGGGCTTTCCTCCTTTGGCCGCGGCGCCACGGCCGCCTGACGGCGCATTGCCAGCAGCTTTGTCTTTCGGTCGCCGACTGATTCCCTGAACGATGCCAAATGTTAGCTAGGAACGCGACATTCTAAATGTTATGGAACGCTGGCTCCCATGCATACCATGATGTAGCCTGGTGGGCGTAATGTGTGTAAGACACGCGTGCGATTATGCGCAACAGTAAAGCGACGTCGATGTCGCAAAAGACAATCAATGAAGGTATGGAAAGAAAAGAACAGTGAAACCTCAGAAACTATGCGCTCGAAGGAAAGTCCAACGTGGAAGTCCAAGGAGGGTTAATTCGTCATGGCTTCAGGTTGCTGGCTTATCGGATCGGATAATTCGCTTGGTTGGTGGCCAAGAATTAGGGGAGCAACGTAAGCAAGGCTCCGCCCGCCACGATCGTCGTAGCCGCGTGTAAGCGCCTCGTATCTATTTGCCTTCATTCCTTCATCACAACAACCACATCAGATATATTGTGTTAAGATATATGTTAAGATATATATTATTGTTACCATTTCCTCAATTATATTACTACTCCTCTCAGTAATTGTCATCACTGACAGATCGAACATGCCTATGAAGTCTTCGCTAGGGAGAATGAGGAGGCTATTTACTCTACCACAAGGCCATTTTTCTCGTTGATTTTGATCAACCTTCCTGTATGCAACGCTGCTGATTCTACCTGTGTATATGGAGGATAGTATCTGACTTTCATCGATTTTTCTTCACTCTCCCTTTCACCCATTGAAACTCGACCTTTGTGGACGACGAGGCAATCGCGAGCATTAATTCATCCAGCTTTTTGCTTTGTGCTTTGCTTTGCTTTACTTTACCTTTCATTTCGCGCACTATGTGCCCAACTCTGCATCCGCGGCTATGGCTCTTTCTGTTGAATGCTTCAATCTACTCCCCTCCCTATCCAGCATAGGGATTATATGTCTTCATTATTGACTAACAACCATCAAGAATGCTGAGGATCTTAGGATAACATATCACAGATGAGGCAAATCAGGATTGTGCACAACGCATCATGTCTGAGAAGAACTCCTTATGACGTCTCTTACCTATGCAGAAGGATTCCAAGATTATAACTATTTGAAAGCATATGTACTGTATTTTCATCATAAGTCTAATTGCATTCTGTTCTATGGTTTTCCCATATCGATGCGAGCCTTGAAGTTGGAAGCCTCTCAGTCTCTCAATCGAGCAGCCAATCATGGCGCTTAACGCCGTGAATGAAAGCCCAAGAGGCTAAGACCTCAGTCACTCTATATACATCTTATTCCATAGGTAAGCACACGAAAGGATTATTTGAACTGTGACTATGGACAGACAGATACCTTCACGAAGAAGAATCACTTGCCCTTAGACAATTAATAGGGTGTTGCAAGTCGATGGCCCAGGCGAACGAACTCATCAATCAACCGATTTGGAAGAAAGACATTGAGGACCACGGCGGCAGCGGTTACCGAATACAATGGCATCATGAATCTAGGCGGAATGGACCATTGCAGTTGTTTCGAACATACCTACCTTACACACGACAATCCAAAAGCAAGAAGAGCTCATGGGCGATTTGGGGACGAAGGGGATTATATGTGGACAGGAGGTGAGGCATAAGGACGCGGACGCCAAATTGCGAAATCAACATACTGGCATATGCACGACTGTGTATACACTACTCCTCCATACTACTGTGCCTGTGCGGTGCCACGCTCGCACCAAATTTAGTTTCAGGAGCCAGCACTGGTTTGGTCTTGGCTGTGCCGATGGACCAATTGACTGGATGGTCGAAGCGCCCTCACCACAGGCCGGCGTCGCAGCGTCAACAACAAACAACCTTCTCCCCCGAAATTCAGAGATATCTTTGAGACTGCTTCTCTCATCTTTTAAAACATGTCTTCTATGAATGGGCTGACAGATGGTCTTATGTCAATGAGACGATTGTCTTTTCATCTTTCGAGTTGAAAACGGTCGCCATATCTTGAAAATGCATTGATGGACCCAAGCACCAACCTCAAACACTTCCGTTGAGACCGAGCTTCGTCTCATACAGTCGACGTCGCAGCATATCGACCACACACCTCTTCACGACCTTGACGACCCACCTCTACACCTAAAACTTGCCCTTTCGGATAGATCTGATACGGATCCCGCATCTCGAAACCTTTCTCACGTCTGAACATTTAGAAAGGAAGCCAGTGAGTGACGGCGCTTCATACCTGTTTGTGCTTAGTCGCAAGTTGTAAACGGTTGGAGGTCGGGAACTTGCCAAAAATCATACCGGCAGCAACAAGGACCACATTCGAGGAGTCCCATGGACCATTTAGTCGCTAAATGCAATACAAAGTCCTGGACCTCGAGGTAACATCAGTCCCGCCTTGACGCAGAATAAGCTCCTGGTCAGAGCCAGGAGTCCTCGGTTGAAGCTTTATTATCAGGCGCCATCCTCTTGAACCTTATCGTTGTCGCTTTGGCTGGTACTGGCGATCCTTTGGTTTCCGTTCTTTGGTTTCTATTGTTATATATTCTTTCTCTCTGCGGTATCGACTTTGGTTAATTTCATTCTATTGTTCAGCGACGAACATTACCAGTGTCCGTCATTCAGTCGACTGGGAATTACAATATTGGTTTTTTGGGTATCCTTGATATAGATAGGAAGCGGTCGCTGGACGACATTAATACAGAACAACAGTTGGAGCAGTAAGAAACAATAATCATGGGGTTCATGAAGGATCTTGGACATCAGCTGTCGGGCTCCAAGTTGCTGTTCAACTTGTTATTCCACGGCAGCCATATTGGCCTTTTCGCTTTGGGATGGTAAGTACTTCTTTCATGGCATGGGCTGGGTGGCATCAATTGACATTCATAGGGTTAAACAAGCAAGGGATCCGAAGTTGGCTGGACTTAATACATTAACTTTCTCCGTGTGGATATCCAGAGGTGCTGGGCTGGCTCTATCCGTCGATGGTGCGCTGATCCTATTTCCCATGTGCAGAAATCTATTACGATGGATCAGACCGAAGATCCGGATTCTGCCCCTCGATGAGTCGCAATGGTTCCATCGACAGGTCGCATACTCCATGCTCTTCTGGACCATCGTCCACGTCGCCGGTCATTACGTCAATTTCTTCAACGTCGAACGGACCCAAATTCGCCCTGTTACTGCAGTCCAGATTCATTATACGCAAGCAGGCGGTGTTACTGGCCATATCATGTTGCTCTGCATGCTTCTTATGTATACGACCGCGCATGCGAAAATCCGCCAGCAGTCTTTTGAGACATTCTGGTACACTCATCATCTGTTCATTCCATTTATGCTTGGCCTATATACGCATGCTACTGGATGCTTTGTCCGTGATACGGCGACTCCTGAGTCGCCATTTGCTGGTGACCAGTTCTGGAAACATTGCATAGGATATCAGGGCTGGAGATGGGAGCTTTGGGCCGGTGCTCTCTACTTCGCAGAACGCGTCTACCGTGAGATTCGTGCGAGGAGAGAAACGAAAATCATCCGCGTTGTTCGCCATCCATATGGTAAGACTTCCAGTTCCGGCTTCTCAAACTCGAGCTAACTCTTCTCAGATGCCATGGAAATTCAATTCAAGAAACCGTCCATGAAGTACAAAGCCGGCCAATGGCTCTTCCTTCAAGTCCCATCCGTCTCACGCCAACAATGGCATCCTTTCACTATTACTTCTTGCCCCTTCGATCCATACATCTCTGTGCACGTGCGCCAAGTTGGGGACTTCACCCGTGCTCTGGGCGATGCTCTGGGTGCTGGAGCTGCGCAATCTAAACTCTACGATGGCGTCGATCCCAACGGCATGTACGAAGTCGCCCTCCAAAATGGCCAACAAATGCCAGACCTCCGCATCGATGGCCCCTACGGTGCACCAGCAGAGGACGTTTTCGACAACGAGATCGCCGTCTTGATCGGAACAGGCATTGGTGTCACACCATGGGCCAGTATTCTGAAGAATATCTGGCATTTGAGAAATAGCCCGAATCCCCCAACCCGTCTGCGCAGAGTCGAGTTTATCTGGGTCTGCAAAGATACCACGAGCTTCGAGTGGTTCCAGACTCTACTCTCCTCGCTCGAAGCACAGTCTTTTGAGGCCGCGGACCGCCCTGGCAGCGGCGGCTCGGAGTTCTTGCGCATTCATACATATCTGACGCAGAAGCTCGATGCGGATACAGCGCAGAATATCGTGTTGAATAGCGTGGGCTCAGCGGTTGATCCGCTGACCGAGCTGAAATCGAGGACGAACTTCGGTCGTCCTGATTTCCACAGACTGTTGACCGGAATGAGGGAAGGTATCCTGGATCGCACGTATATGAGCGGCTTGGAGGGCAATATGAAGACGAACGTTGGTGTGTATTTCTGCGGACCGAGTGCGGCGGCTAGGGGAATTATGAAGGCATGTAAGGAGGTGACGACGCCAGACGTCAATTTCTCGTTTTGGAAAGAGCACTTTTAGACTTTTAGTCTCAAAGATGTTGTACTGTTTGCTTATAATCAGATTATCAGATACTCTATGAATAAAACCAGTCAAATGCACGAGAACCGTACTTCACGCAACGTGATTTTCGTACTTGATTTAGCCATAGCCATTTTTGCTCTCTAATTGGCATATATCTTACTTTCGGCAGTTCCAAGATCTCATCTTCTTCATTCTATGATAGATAGTAAGATCCCCTGCCACTTCTGTTGCCCTTCCAGCTCAAGCCCTCATTCCCTCTCTTGAGCCAAATCGTGACTTGATGATTTGCTCGTCAGAGGCTTGGTGAGATAGCTTGACTTGGTTCCAAGAAGCCGCAAATTCCTCCATATGTCCATCCGAAAAGCTTGAAAGTATCTCATACTCATATACTCTTGTATGACAAGGCGTTTCACATCAGATAACACCGTTCAGACATTCCGAAGAAGCTCCATGGCGTTCTGGAAAACACTGACGACTTTATTGTCTGTCCTAAAATTAGTACATAAATACAACCATAACCATGGTATTTGACCTCACAGTGTTCTTTCTTCTGCTTAAACTGCACTTCTGAGTGTCTGATATGCGCTTCTCTGGTCTTATATCTCTTCGTGGCTCTCTCTGAATCTCGAATATGTGAGACACTGGACCAAGTAGCGAAATACTTGGGATATCAGTGAAAGGCTTAACAGGAAAGACAGAAAGACATGATTCTTACATTGGCCAGCATCTTAAATTCGACGCCAAGATCATCCTCGTTCTTTTCTGCCTGCCGCATCGCAGCATCATACCGCTTTGCCAATCCATTCCAATCGAAAGCGGGAAGTTCATGGTCTTCAAGCTGCTGATCAGGGTCACTCTCGGTCTCATCGCCATCCTCTTCTTCATCATCAATATTTCGACGACGGCTTTGGAGCCCTTGATCCTGAGAAGGCTGTGGTGGACTGGAGTGAGGTACGGGCTGTGATGCCGCGACCAGGATCTTGGGAATCGGAGCAGAATGAGGTAGAACTATAGGCCCAGTAACAAAAGAATTTTTGCCCTCGCCAGTAGGAGTGCTTGGTGGGAGCATTTGGCCCCTGGTTGGAGGGATCTGAGGGACTTGGGACAGCGATTCCTCCTTTACGTCTTTCTGGGAGCTTTTAGGAGCAGGAGCGTCTTTAGGCACCGCCATAGTATATGAGCTCGGTCGAAAATAAGGATCGGGCAGTGGCACCCTCAATCAGATATAGAAACCCAGATGGCAGTAATAGGTTTTAAATCCTGAGGTTCTGTAGTTGATATATGAGCCACAGATTCTGTGATGAGTTCGAAGAGTGGAAGTGGTTGATTGTTCACGCGTCGCGAGCCTTGTGACGAGGCTATGGAAAGTGGGGCACGTGGCGATAAGATAAGGCAGACCGATCCAGGTTACCATGAGCGAACATCGCCGCGACCTCGATCTCAACATCGACCTCCCATTTCACCAATATTAGACTTTCCCTATTGACAGCAGCCCTGAATCTGTTGGGAGGTGGGGTTTCACTTCCAAAATATCTATATAACAATGAGATCTCTTGATTGAGCTCAATCTCTTCAAACCCAGTATCTATCGGCTCGACTTACGATAAGCATTCCGTCACCTCATCGGGTTGCCTTCATAGCATTGAGGAACAATAGGCTTCGTCCTTTGGGATCGAAGGCATGGACGCAACGATACACTGCGACATATGCTTTCGTCCAGGCAGTCGAAAGCTTCCCTTTCTGTGCCCTACAGATGCACGGAATCAATTATATGAGCCTCGACTGAGACATGCTCAAGTGCTCCTCGAAAAAGATGCCCTCGACAAGCAGATCTCCGCGCTGGGTTCGCGAGATGCAGCTTTAGGATCGGTAGATGCACCAGCGACAGCATCCGAAACCAAAACAACAAGATGGGACATCGACCAGGCACTTGCAGAACGAGGATCTGCAGTTGACAGGACGCAACAGATCATAGAGAAAGCAGACGAATTACGCGCATCGATAGAGAAAGCGCGCGCAGATATTGCCAAGAAGAAGGCTAAGATTGCCAGCCATAGAAAAGAACTTGAAAAGGCAGAGAATGGGTTGGATGCGAGGCAAAAGAAGCAGCTTGAGGAGGTAGATAAGTCGACAAAGATGGCCACCTATCGATGGAACCACTGCCATGCCCTGACCATCCAAGCTCGAGCCTTTCTTTGCTCTGAAGCAGCAATTTTCTATGGTTTACAGCGGTTGTGGGCGAAAGATCATTGGCTGGATGAATATGCGATTGCCGGCGTCAAGATTGTGGATTTGAAGAATTTGAATTCGTCAACTCCTATTCAGATCACCACAGCCTTTGGCCATGTTGCCCACCTTCTAGTTCTGGCAAGCCATTATCTTTCTGTGCGCCTCCCAGCCGAGATTACGCTCCCTCATAATGACTATCCGCTTCCGACAATCCTCTCCCTCGCCTCGAGTTACACTTACACCAACCTGCCATTTCCAGGTACCACACCAGCTCCATCGACTACGACTTCTCCCTCAGCAAGCAAGCACGTACAACCGCAACCGCATTTACCGCGCCCGCGGCCACTATACGTCACGGAATCTCTGCCAAAGCTTGCCAAAGACGATCCAACGACTTATTCGTCCTTCATTGAGGGTGCGTGTTTATTAGCTTATAATATTGCATGGCTGTGCAAATCGCAGGGCATCAGCATTTCCTCGGTCAGCCCTTCCAGTACTGGATCTCCAGTTGCAACGAGCATTACAAATCCGACATCGAATTCCCCAGCTACTTTCGAAGATATCACTGCTTTTGGGCGGAATCTCTATAATCTGTTGATCGGGAGCCGCCCACGTCCATGCGCGCCATCGCAAGCGGGAATTCCAACTGTTTCGTCGGATGATTCGAATAGGGCTACGCCAGCCCTGGGACAATACAGCCATGGCTCAACTCATACCTCGCTCAATAGTGCTGCAGGCACGGAAATCATAAGAGGATTCAAACTGCTAAGCCCATTAAAGATAGCTGATCAACTGAGGAAGAACCTCCTAGCTGAGGTTGTGGGAGCAGAGTGGGAGCTGGTGGATGAATGGAAGAGTGATGGTGTAGAGACTGGGACAAACGGTAAGAGAGGAAATGCTGGGGATAAAGCGACCGACGATGGGAGAAGTGATATCACAAAGGAGAGCACCGCAAGAGGCAAGACGAGGATTACAAATGGAGCGAGAGGAACAATGTTACTAGGAGAGAGCTTTGCACTTATGGGCTTAGATGGCACATCTGATCAGCCGCTTGGTGAAAATAGGAGACAGGGCACTAGTGGCTGGACAAAGGTCAAGCCGAGGCCATAGTGATGCTAGCCATAGCTCCCATCAACACTCCTCTCATACTGTGCACATAGAGAGGCGCAGCATTGAGTAGTGGTCGTTACAAATATAACTTTTTGGATGCACAGACTTACGCAAATATTCTGTGAAATTAAGCAAGCTTTAGGAGGGCAAAGTCCAGCGAGTCTTTGATGGAGAACTAGATCTGCCTGCGTGGAGTGGGCACCATCATAGGATTCTGGGGACCATGAGAGGCGTATTGGACGAGACAAATCTGGCTAGGTCTTGGAAGACATTCTGGCTCAACGGCCAGAATTATTCATTCCCAGCCATATCTGATCTATACCATACCCCTTTTCCGACGGGTGTCCAGCACGTGACATGCTGTGCCTCGAGGTCGGTTATCACGGGGCCAAAGACGTGAAAGTGAGGCTCTTAAAGAGTGTGGTCGCGTCGGGCAGCATGAATATCATTCTCGGGTAGAGCTGGTCTCTTATTAATACATTGCACCCCAGTTATATCGCCATATCGGATTTGAACCCGACTCTGCAGGCGGCTGGATCGGTGTTTGGGCAGGCTGGTATATGCGGGTTGCATCGGATACAGCTGGGAGCACTCTGGATTTAGATATCGGAAAGGTTCTCGGAGGTTCGCAAAGGATGTCAGATATATATTGCTTTTGGACTCTGGCATCCTAGACTCTCAGGATCAATGCCTGTCGAAGCGTGGGTGAAGGAGCGGGATGTACTGGATGTCGTGGATGTACTGGACGCAGTGGATGTTCTGGATGTACTGGTGGGGTGATGGCGGGGTTCCCGATACAGATTCCGAGCATGACGGATCGATAGGAGAAGAGCTGTGTGGGCAGCTCCGTATGGAGGAATCCTGGCACGGCCATGAAAAAACATGAGATATGCTAGGGAGAGCTCCTACTTGTCCCTACAACGAAATACTTGCCAGGATCAAGACACGGCTAGACACCATGGCATTCCTTGGGCATGTCTCATATCCATCCAATCTCCTCCGTTGTTGGGCATCTTGCCGGGTTGTGAGACTCATCTTTGTGGCTCAGCTTCGTGCAGGAAAGCGATAGTAACAGCTACACAGACGCCACGGCTTACTTACAGCCTTGTGAAGCCGCAGCCGTCCATTCATGATGCTGCGCAGGGTGCCTCGGATAGCGACACGATTCATGGATGTATGTATCATGTATATGCTGGAGCCTAGTATCATGGCTGATATAGAGATGACACTGCGCAATTTGATCAATGATCATCCTCTTCCCACTTCTCACGCGTAGGATAACCGCATCTGTCTCCTTCTAGTCTCGTTGTCGGCTCCATGCTACACATTTCACATGCCTCCCGCTCTATATTGGATGGGATGGCGTCAACATTTTTGGAATAAAACAAAAATCTATTAATATACGCATGATTTCTGCCTGAATTATACCACAAAGGTTTTTTCTGCCGGTGGCCAGATGTCTCACCTGAGATGGAAATACAATATAGGTAATAATATAATATCATATATGATTTGAGTTCTAACCTTAGTAGTAGCCCAATTATCCCAACAGGATGCTCTTGCAGTTGAGGTGAGGTACTTTGTTTAGCATCTATGAGCATCTAAGGCACGCTAGAGTACGGGAAGACGGCGTAATTGTGTTGCAGCAGCAATTTACATACTCTACTCCGTATCCTTTTCATCCCACCCTCGTCCACCGCCTTTGCAACGCTCCAAAGCTCTCGACCATCTTATTCCGAACCTCTTCCTCTTCTCTTCTCTCCCCTTCCTTTACTTCTCTTTCCTCTTCACGATGACCGAGTCGACTCTCTCTGCCACTGCAGCTCCCTTCGTCGCATCTAGCCAACATGCCGAGGGATTACTCCCCCTCTCCACCACCTCTGCCGCCGGTTCCACCGAACTCACCCGTGCGGCGAAACTTGCCAATTCAAAGGCCACACTGCAGGGCGCACTGAGACACTTCCCAGACTTCCCGATCCCCGGTATTGACTTCGTCGACATCCTGCCGCTCTTCGCCGACGCGCGCATGCAGGAGACTCTCCTCGCTGCCCTCGAGCTCGAGGTCGCCAAGAGCTTCCCAACAAAGCCAGACGTCGTTGTTGCACTGGACGCCAGAGGCTTCCTTTTCGGCCCAGGTCTTGCGCTGAGGCTGGGTTGCGGCTTTGCTCCGGTGAGAAAGCAGGGGAAGATCCCGGGCCCGACGGTCACTACCAGCTTTAAGAAGGAGTATGGTGAGGATTTCTTCCAGATGCAACAGGATGCTGTTGCCCCAGGACAGACTGTCTTGATTGTGGACGATATTATCGCTACTGGTATGTCCCTTGCCGCCATAAGGTTTTTCTGAGTAAAGTATCTTATGCTGATCGTGGTATAGGTGGATCCGCAAAGGCAGCTGGTGATCTCGTCGAGAAGCTCGGTGGTGTTATTGCGGGCTATCTCTTCATCCTCGAACTCGATTTCCTCAAGGGTCGCGATCTCCTCAACGCACCCGTCCACACCCTCCTCGCGCAGGAGGACAAGCAATAATTTATAATATTCGACATATAGCCAGCATATACATTATATTATATACATACACATTTTGCGGGATTCACCAAATTTTCACAAGGGATTCCGCTGAGGCTGGCAGGGCGTTCAGAGCCTGCCTACCTACCTTTTCGATAAGGTCCACATCAACAGAAAGCATAGGAAACCAGTCTCGAAAACGACTCAACGATAGGATAGGATATCGGCCACTTTCCTCTCTTCTTGGATAGATATACACTGGGAACGCTGTGGTTAATAATGGATATGGGCACCAAGTGCGGGGTGTGCGCAAGGCGGGGTAGGCTGCTTGGATTTTAGATAGAGTATCGCAGTGTGCCAGATTTTTCAATCGAGTATTTTGACTCTTGCTTTTTCGATTCCGTGGGGATGTCTCAGACGTGCAGACAGACACCACTCACTACTGAGCGAAGGAATCGATATGCCTGACATCTTGTCTCACCGACTTTGTGTAAAGTTCGGGTCTGCGATGGCCCATGGCACCACAAAATGTCGCTATCAGGTTATCAGATGCTGGATGCCGTCAGCATGCAGCATTGCGGAATTAATTGTGTTGGTACAACATCTCATGTTCACTAATGCCGTGGCCTTGCGCAAGTACTCCACCTCGAAGTTATCACGACAGCAATAGTGTCTTGTTAGCCTCGCTTTCACTCTCAATTTCGATACGCATCTCTCTGACGCGAAGAATGAAGGATTTGCCAGGTATATATGATATGATTCAGAGGTCTAAGGCATCACATTCTTCAAAGATACAAGCCAAAGCATTATTGCGAGGTTATCCTCTATTGTAATACCCTATTGTAAATCCCCCATTGTAGATACGACTGAAAGAATAAGATAGACGACTATAACACCAGTTTCAGAGTTCAGCTTTCCTTCCTTAGCAACCATGCCATGCCAGAAATCGCTCCCGCAGTATAACAGCTCGGCTCGTGGTGGACGACCCCTGCCAGTGAGTAGTGCACCGACCATCCCTAATCAATCCTAATCAATCCATCACAGCACCCCAATCGCCTCTCGATCAACAGGAACAGGAACTGCACACGACATTCACTTTGTCCATGATGGGAATTTAGAGCACCCTGCACATAGGTAGTACTCCATCGAATCCGGGATTTGCGAATATCCTATTACCCCGTGCATTTAGCGTTTAGCGTTTAGCGTTTTGTTTTGTTCTAGGAACGACTGTCGCCCTTCATGTGATGCCCTCCTTCTTCACCTTCCAACAAGGCAACGAGTCCGGCACACGTCTCGGTGCCGACACTGCGCCGCTCCTGGGGCGCTTCCGCGCGGTGCCAGATCGGAATTTGGGGAACAAGCATAGCGTTGGGGATCTGTTTTCGAGTTTTACGGGGAGCGTGGGGTATGGATCGCTGTGGAGGACGAGGAGCGGAGGGAGCACAACGGACGCCGAGGCAGACGGCGATTGGGACATAGACGGCGACGGGAAGTCGGGGATAAAGGCTTGGGGAAGAGCGGTCAGAGATGTCTGGATACAGCCGCAGAAGAATGCCGTGGGCAGGGTCTTGGATAGGTGGTGGTTGAGATGGGTTGTGATGGTGCTGTTGCCGGCGAGCATTGTATGTGCTTTGGCGTGTTTCCCTGGCTTTCCAATTTCTGATGAGCTTGATGCTGATCTTCTGGTACTATAGGCTGTTGCGTGGTGTGCTCTACCATTTCCTCAGTACGACTTGCCAGACGACTTTGACGATGGAGATGACGGGTCAATAGGCGGAGGCGGACATCACATCCCAGGTCACGGAGAAGCGCGTGTGCAGGTCAACTTTTGGTTCTTTCTCTTCGTATACTACGGCTTCTATAACGTTACAGCACTGATGTGGATTACGAAAGTCTTCAACATCTACAGTTTGAACTGGTATGGTGCCCCTGTTTCCCATAATCTGCCAGAAGTAGAAGCTAACTCAGTTACTCTCAGGTGGCCGCAATCCATAGGATTCCCAATTACCGTCTCAGCGATAGCCGCCCTATCGATAGCCGCGCCAATACCCCTATATTACTTTCCAGAAACTAGGCCATATCTGAAATACAATACCGCCTGGATTTTCTGGACATTCATCACCATGGCCATGCCTGTCGCCGTCGCATTCGGCATTCTCATGTCCCACGAGCGGCATCTCGGCCTCCGACAATCCCTCTCTGACACTCAGCGTATCTTCACTCAGTCATGGTGGACTGGCGAAAATGACGTTGACACCTTGGCACGCCGAGATAGGAGGCGACAGGCCAACCTCCTCGCGAGCTTTGATCCTGATGCGTCGTTAGACATAGGGCCCGACTACAGCAGGCCTCCATTGCGGGGTGGGCCTTCGGCACGAGCGCGTGAAGCGCTCGGTTTACGGAAACTCTGGATCCCGGCAAGCTTTATGCGCTTTATGTGGTTCTGTAGTGCGCTGTTTATTGGCTTGATCGCGTATGTGCTGGGAGAGACGTACGCCGAGATTTACCTCCGGACGCTGCCACATAACAGCATCGAGACCATCTTTTATGTCTACAGCTGGGTGATTACTATCCATCTCCTAGATGGCCTAACTGGCTGGATTCTGGGCGGCAATGAAGGCGAACGAGTAGGCAGTTATCCCTTGGGCTGGGTCTTCAAACTGTAGTTACCCCTTTACTCCACATCATACCGCTACCTGCACTAACATATCCGCAGCTACTTCTCTCTAACGTATCAGACCTACGTCCGCGCCCTATACGCCCGTCTCCGCTCGCCCCAGCAGTTCATGCTCCTTCAACTCCTGTCCTCCACCACCCTCATCATCTTCCATCCCCTCACCATGTCGCCGCTCTGGCACTCCCTCCTCGCCCTCCTGCGCTTGAACACGCAGTCCTACGCCGCCTACGCCAAGTTCTGCCGGCGCTCCATCTTCATCCGGACGCTGAGCGAGAACGTGTCCATGGCGGCCTTCCTGGGCCAGATCCTCGTGCTGCACTTCGGCAGCAACAGAGACGTGTATCCGTACTTCTCGTTCGACGGCCAGGACGACGGCGGCGGGATCGGGTGGGGACCTGGCGATGGCGGCGAGAGACTGTATGACTTCGACCGCACGGTAAGACTGTCGGCCGTGACTTGGGTGTGTGAGATCCTGGCGGCGTGGGTGGTGAGGAGGGTCGTGGGGAAGGTGTATGGGAAGGATGTGGCGGGGGATGGGTGGGGCGATCTGAGGCGGTGGCCGGAGTTGTTGCCGACGAGCGCGGCGGTCATGGTGCATGTGCTGCAGAATATGCTCTTTGGGATTATTAGGATTAGGTTTAAGGATCCTTGAGGGTAGTGGGAAAGGAGGAGGTGATGAGGGGGGTTGCGCATAGTTGTGTTGTCTGGTTTTTATACGAGTGGGGAGAGCGAGATGAGATACCCTTGCATGGAGAGCGTGGTTTTGATAAGCCATGGGAAGCTGAGTAGATATCTAGATCGAGCGAGCGAGTTCAATATCCATAATGCCTTCCGCAGTTGCGTTTGAATACGTTGCCTTACCAAATAAGAATGGCAAGTCCATTTTTCGTGATTGTTGCCTATGTCAGGAGAAGAAGGGGGAAAAAATCCAATCTTGAAAAGATTTAACGTCTCCTGATATCGAACTGAAGTGCCATCTCGGGCCCCATTTTCCGAAGTGAACCCAGTCCACCAATATCCAGGCGAGGAATGAGCCGCAGCAGAGCTTTGGGCAAACCTCAGACTCGGGCAAGGCACAGGGATCGGAATGCAATGATGAGATTCCCGCTTCTTCAGACTAGCTACGACATGGCACTTCTTGGGACGGGGTTCGCGCGGCGGACGGTGACGGATCAGCGGGACGACGACGGGTGCGCGCTCTCCCGACGTTCGGCGCTGGCGAGGGCCTCGCGCGCGGCTTCGTGCTGTCGCTGCAGGATGGAGGGGTCGAGGAAGGGCTGTGGGGTGTTGCGGGAGGAGAACTCGGTGGCTGTGGAAGGTGGTGAGAGGAGGGTTCGAGGGGGGGAGAGAGGGGAGGGGACTTACGGGGAGGATAGCGCGCGGGATGGAGGAATTGGACTTCTGAGGAGGAGGGCTTGGGTGTTGTGTAGGAGGAATGGGTTGCGGGTTGTTTTGGGGGGAGGAGGGGGTGTTTGGTTGAGGAGCGGGAGGGTTTGGAGGACATGTTTGTGGGGGTGGATTTGGTGATGGCTCTGAAGGTGAGTGAAGATAGGACGAGGACTTGTGTGTCTTGATGCTGAAGGGAATATGTGGGATGGCTGGCGATGAAGGTGAGAGTGAGAATAGGACCAGCTTCTATGTGGTCTCAACGGCAACCTCTGTGTGCCCTGTGTACTCAAGCCTTGTGCATCCGTTTACCAGGCTTCAACTTGACGACTGAACATGTTGTATGCCGCAAGCAAGATAGCATCATAGCATCATTCAAGTGTGCGGAAAGACGTGAGATGTTCTCCATGGCAGGACACTTATCATGCTTGATATATGTTAGTCTTGGTTTAGGGATTTAGGGCTCATAAGACATTGTTTTCTTCACAAGACATACATCGCTGACAAGCAGTACTCGAGATATCAGGCGCTGTACAGCACAATACCACTGACTGTCTGACTCGTTGTCTGGAGGCTCGGCATCATATATATGGCCTGTACAGAAATCGACATTTGTTGTCGTCGTCGGCTATTAGCACTATGTATTACCACTGCCAGCTCTCTCTGGTCCACCACAGCGTTAAATTGGTAGCTACAGGTACCAAAGGGTGCACTAATCCACGTGCGCAACTCGAGGCTCAGGCTTTCTTATTTCACCTCGGCCGCTGCCAGACTCGCACCCACCGACCCCTCCCGCCCCTTCGAATATTCGAGCCTGACAGCCTTGTTAAGCACCCACAGACCCCGTAGTTTTGCCGCTGAGACTCGGCCTCAGTGGGTGGCGAGTCTTTTCCCCAGCACCCGCCATCAACCCACCACCACCAAACACACCCCACCATAGATCCTATTATCGCACAATCAATCCCACCACCGGCCAGCCTGCCCAGCGACACCGGACATCCTTACACTTATTATCTATAGACCGAGTTACCGGAACGGAACGATCTCGGACACCTCCTACCTCTTTTGCGGAATATCAAGCGCCGTCGCGCGCCGGTTGTTGCATGGACCTTCAAGGCGCCGTGGGGGTGATTGGCGGCCATGGCGGAGTCTCCTCGCCCACCTCTGCGCGCAATGGACTCGGCGGCGGACCAAAAAGAAAGCGCAGCGGCGCGGGCTTCGATAGCAGTCCGGGGAGCGTCGATGTAATAGAGAATGAGGAGGATGAGGCTGAGAGGAGGAGACAGCCTGGAGTGAAGAGGGCGTGCAATGAGTGTCGGCAGCAGAAGGTGAGTCAGGATATTACTCCGTCAAGATGCTCATCTCTGGAAAATCGCAACAGCGCCGTGGAAATGGATTTCATGTACTAAGGCGATCACTCTAGCTACGATGCGATGTCGTCCAAGACCCTTTTACTACGTGCTCGAGATGTATGCGATTGAAGCTGGAATGCAAGATCGAATCGAATTTTAAGCGGGTGGGAAAGCGCAGTAAGCATGCGGAGATGGAGAAACAGATCGAGACCTTACGACGAAACCTGCAGCGTGCCCAAGCGCAAGGGTATATGGTCGAGGAAGAGGAAGATATTGAGAGTCCAATGGCCAATGGCTTATATGCCAGCTCCAAGAAGACTTCGAATTTCATGGGCGGCAACGATGAGGCGGTGTCGTCGCTCCTCCACCTCAAACAAAGCGGCTCTTACAATCTACCACGAATAGCACATCAACTAGAAGATGTTCGTCTAACAGAGGAAAGTGTCAGCCGACTATTCAGCGACTACTTCAGTTACTACCATCCATTCCTACCGTTCCTCAACCCGCAACAACCGCCTGAGCAATACTTCAACCAATCCCCCTTACTCTTCTGGGCTATCGTTTCAGTCTCCGCCCGACGTACCAACGTTCTTGAAGGTCTTCTCACTTCGCTCGCTGGGCCACTCTCAAGATTGCTTTGGACTACAATTGGCGGTGTACCTGGCAGTCATCATGCAGTTAAGGCGCTATGTCTGCTTTGCACATGGCCACTGCCTACAAGCACAACAGCTACTGATCCCACGCATATACTCAGTGGAGTGCTGATGAAAGCTGCGACGGGCATTGGTCTCCATAGGCCTAGTCATGCCCAAGATTTCTCTCGAGTTTCTGTCGACCTCAACAAAGATGAGCTGCACGACAGAGTTACTACATGGGCGATTTGCAACATTGTCTCACAAACTATTGGCACGGGATATGGCCAACCAGCAACGACATTATACGATTGGACTTTGGCAATTAGACCGGGCGATGCTGGACCATTCCAACTGTCGGCAGAGCTTGAGGCCAGGCTTCGCATCGAACGTTTCACAGACAAGGTGTCCAAGGAGATGTTCAGCAATGCCAGTGATCCACAGGGAGTCTCTGGAGATGAGCTTCGAGCGATGTTGACGCGCATCTTCAAACGAGAATATGCCGATTTGCAGGTATCTGTTCTTTCAGAACAAAACTTGTCGCCACTTGTGGCCATATTTTTGAAGGCGGCTGGACTGCACCTCCGCCTGGCAGCTTTCTTTGATTCGAGATCGACACCAAGTTATATGGACGATCTATTGGGACTCTGGCGAGCCACGACTGGATTTCTTCAAACGATATTCGATCTCGAAACACCCTCTAACGGGCATTCTGGCAATATCCTCCAATATGGCACTAATTATATTTCTCAAATGATTGTGGCAGCCGGCTTCGCACTGCTCAAGTTATTAAGCAGCTTCTTCTCTGTGGAGATAGACTTCGAGCGTGGAAGACAGTTGTTTCACAAGACTATTCAGGCTATTCGTAGTATGAGTGTCACCAACAATGATCTTCAGTGGCGACTTGCAGAGCTAATGGCACAAATGTGGAATGGCATCCGAGGGGAAAACCGGATCCAACCAAGGAGTGGTGAGGTTGATGGATCGTTGCAGTTGAAAGTAAGGTGTCGCCATAGTATGAGCTTGGTATACGATACAATTTGGCGCTGGCGTGAAGAATATCAAGCTCAAGGTCGTGGAAGCATTGAAGGTAAGATTTCATGGACAATGGCTTGGCCCCCAATGTGATGCTAACCGACATTGATGTAGCCGCGATGAAAAACCCGACTAACCCCGAGTCTGCTGAGGAGTCCAGGGCCTCATCTACTCCGCTCGACAACACCCTGGCACCTCCATCTCACACAATTCATCATACCCTGTCGAACCATCTCCAACCATCTTTATCCGGCATCGGGGCAATGGGTGGCTATGGAGAAAGCAATTATGAGGTATTCGATCCACTGAACTGGATGCTTGACGGTTTGGTCGACTTTCCGTATTCGTATGCAGCGGTACAAGGATTGGAAGCTCAAGGCATGAGTTGAATGACGGTCGGTTATGAATGACGGGAATGACAGATAAACTTCGTTCGGGAATAGAGGGGGGTGCTACCGGCTCGGGAGGGGCGTGAACGGGGAGGGAGGGGACAGGCTTGGGGATTGATGCTTGTGCCCAATGACAAATACAGCTAATAGGCTATGGAATGGTTCCTCAATACTGGGAGTAAATTGCGGTATGAGGGCGGACAACTTTTAATGACGGCCTGGAAAAAGAATGCTTTCCTATTTTTATTTTTATTTTCCTCTTTTCCGGAAGCTGGATGGATAGGATTTCGGCTTTCTTACTACTACGTATGGAGCTCTTCAGGCATCAGGCAGGCAGGACACGAAATGACCCATCAAGCGCAATTAAAGCGCAATATACCACATCTGCACGTTTCTCTGTCACACTTCGTTCCGTTTCCCTCGAGCTGCAAGCCACTCACATCGCCCTCACATCTGATCGCCCTCCACCGCATCGGCATCCAACAGCAATCCGCGCTCGCTGCGTCAACGGCGGATGCCTTCTTCCGGATGGCAATCTGGAGCGATTAAAGCGTTGTTGGAAGTGAGAAACGCGAGGTTGTATATTCAGCATATCGAGCACTCTGTTGAAATGGTTGGTCTAGTACATGCAAGTGCCGCTCCAGGACGCTCGAAGACGCCTTTTGATGTGTTGGTGCGAGTAAGAAGCCTCTTCGAAGCGCTGGGCTGCAGCCGTCAAGCGACCATCGCGACTCTGACCACCATGGAAGCCTTCTAGTCCAAAGCCACCTTTCTTTTCACAGCAGTGACAGCACCCTGGTCGCTCAGGCTCGCAGCAAGAGTGCACCAAGATTGCACCAAGATTGCCGGCTAACCTGCTAGATCACGGACGGACGGCGGGCCCACTCGCAGTCCACTCTGCACTAGCCTCCACACTCCCTCCCTGTCCCTGGCCGCACTTTACCACTACGACAATTTGGGGGTCGAAACTCCGCGCGGTAGCTACCGGGCGCGTTGTCATTTGTTGGAGCTGCTGCTACGAATGTGTGCTGTGCCGCGACTTTGCATCTCGTCACATTACGCCCGCGCGCTTAAAGACACCTCCTCCTGGACCCTCGAGGCTTTCTTCCGCCCAGCATAATATCGGATAGCATAGCATAGCACAGCACAGCACAGCACAGCACAACACAGCACGGAACAGAGCTCACATCGGATGCAAAAATTTCATATTAATCGCACTGTTTTTTTCTGTCACCGAATCTACGGTAGCATCCTCGAGACTTCCATCGAATCATCTCCTGCGATCTCTGTCGCAAGCGATCACAGATTCGTAAGCGTACTGTAAGACGACCGTTCCGCTCCCCAGATTGCTATTAGCCTTGAGCTGATTTGTACATACAGCCATCCTGGGCGATGTTTGGGAATGATTCACGTTGGGACGCCATGCAACCTGGTAGAGACCCGACAGACTGGAGACGATCTGATATCCCATGTCTTGTGGCGTTAGTCTCCTAGTCTGTTAATCTGGCCCCCCGTTGGTGTGCATCGTCGCGCGATTTATCCGCGTCTGGAGGTGTGGAGGTATCACTCGAGATGCTCCGAAGTCTCGTCCGAACCTGCCATAATCCAAGCCCCGACTCTAGTCACTCTACAAATCTCGCGGAGCCGGATTGACGTGCTTGGAACCTGCAGCCAGGGTCGAACATGTGATTGCAATTCGCCCCAACGGCCCTGAAACCGCATTCCGAGCGCTTATAGGCGTGCAGAGGTGCATATTCTGGAGTATTCTGCCTTCCTATTGTCCTGAATTCTTCCCAAAGCAGCCATGGCTCGCAATGGCTTCATCTTGCCCGCTCGGGCGTGCTACCGCACAGCACAGCACAGCACTATGAGAGACGATGAGAATGCCTAGGCCAGGGATCGCTGGTTGCTCTTCGGGTCACTCATCACTTCATCTGCTGTATTACCAGGCGCTTAATCATGCATTCATTCATCCATGCTGGTCCCTTCGCAAAGCAGCCGACATACAGAGATACTGTATGCTCTGCCACATATGGCTAGTCCTGAGCGGCCGAGGCTCAGTCCTGCTGAGCCCTACACTTCGTCCGAAATCATAGGTGATCGATCTTCGGTTCATCAAAGTCCTGTACATCGCCACGTCTGGCGAGGCTCTCTTCTTGATATTCTTTTCTATGATGGCATCGTGAGGCAGACTTCCTAATGTGGTTTTATGGATGGCTTCATGGTGTCGTTTCTGAATCGTTGGGCTTTATAATATCTTCATTTCTCTCCACATATGCCTCATTATTTGCTTCATTCAAGGTGTCAACAAACAGCAGCGCCATCGAAGAGCACATTCTCCTTGTCAAGAAAACTCGAACCAGATTACCAGTTGCAATTCTTTCAAAATTAGTTGCAATTCATGTTTGTTGCCATGGGTGAACAATTATATCCTCATCACCCTGGACGTCCCAACACCAGCAACAACAACAGCTACGATATCTATACCCCTCACAGCGCAGTATGTGATTTCTATCGATCAGACTTTTCAGAAGATGCAGGCACCATATTGGCATTACTGTACTCACAGTACCATCAGGTCTCATCTTTCAACTTACCATGCAACTATGACTCGACATTGATAACACCTGTCTCGCAAAACGCCGACTCTCCCGTCCTCGCAATGAAGGTTGCTGCATCACCAATCCATTGGAACCGCGATCAGCACCAAATGAACTATCCCATGAGGGAGTCCGGCGCAATCTTCAACCAAAATACCAATGCGCGGATGAAATCCAATGCCAAAGATTCGCCCTTATCGCTCCAAGTTCCGCAAGACTCCAGCGGGGATCTCCCGCTCAATTTCTCTCCATACATGTTCGATTCGCCGCAAAACACCTGCCCTCCTACCCCTTATTGGGGCTCCTACGGTGTCTCTGGTCCTCAAGTTACTTCGCCCGCGGCGTCCATCCCATCTAACGCTCACTCAACTCCTCAACTTACCAACGCGAGCACCCCTTCTATGAATCACACCCCTATTAACCACAACAACGCGCCGATCCTTATCCAACCAACTCCTGGACAGCTCCGTCCCGGAAAGCGCGCTCAGGAATCTCCTATCAAAACTGACCACCAAGCGATGCAATTCCAACACCATCCTGCCCAGCAACACAGTCAATCACCACACCACTTCAATCCTCCCATGAAGCGCGAGTCTCCTCCACTGTCAATGGCCATGAACAAGCGTCGAAAGCCATCCGATCCGATCACTCCGGTCTACGCTCTGAACCACCGAACCCCGTCGGTCGACACCACAACCACAGCATTAAGTGTCACGCTGCAAGGAAACCAAGCTCGACATGCATCAATGAGCAACCAGACGTCTCAGTACATGATCAACGAAGATGAAGGGTTGCTCTTGCATCTGCGCGACGAACGAGAGCCAAAGCCCGATTGGAAGAAGACTGCCGCGGAGTTCAACGAGCGAACCGGGAAGAGCTATCGCGTGCCAGCGCTGCAGATGCGCTACCAGCGACTCAAAGAGCGTCTGAGGCCCTGGACGGAGAAGGACGTAAGTACTCATTCATCTCTCATCCGATGCTACAAATACTCAAGGCAGCATCAGGCCAGCTCGCAGTCGTACTAACGGTCGCAGATCAAAGCCCTGAAGTCCTCCAAGGCGGCGTTCGAAAAGACCAAGTGGGAGACGATCGCCCAGGGGATGATGCAGCACGGGTGCAGCGAGAAGTGGTCTGCGCGGGCGTGCCAGCTCAAACACGCGGAGCTGAACCCCGACGATCTGGATGAGGCGCCGGAGGAGCGAAGTCCGGGCTTCGAGACAGAGTATGGGAGTGCGCAGCAGGGGAGCAGGCAGAATGGTAGCTATATACGGGAATCCGCGATGGGTGTGCCCGGACAGCAGATGATGCAGGGCCAACAACAGCAGCAGCAGCAACAGCAGCAACAGCAGCAACAGCAGATGCAGGAGTTTGAGGGGAGAGAGGGCAAGAGGGAGAGCAGAGAACATAGTGCGGATGGCAGGACGGATCCGAGGGGCTTGGCGGCGGATGCGAGTCAGCAGCTTTTGATGAGGCAGCAGAGATTGGTGCAGCAGAAGCAGAGATAGAGGCAAGACATGGCGTTGTCGGAGCGTTCATAGTTTTTTCATATCCTTATCGAGCGTCTCAGCGTGGAACGAACGGGCTATGGGGATGATACGAGATGGAATCGGCCGGAGTATGGATGGGCGGCAACATTGTTAGTAAATTGGAAATCAAGAGAGAAGAGGGGAGGGGGGAGTTTGGGGGGAAGCGGCCAGGAAGGAAGGGGAGGAGAACTATTTTTTTCTTATTTTTGGGGGGGGGAAAGCAGATATCTGATTCTTTGTATATGTTGATCTATGACTACATGAACTCTTTTTTTTATATAATTCAACGAACCAATTTCCAAAGAACCCACGATATGAAAGAAAAAAATATATAAGGAAAACGATCCCATAAACAGTACGAGTAAAAAAACATTCGTATGAAATGCGACTGTTCTACCAAATTCGATCTCGAAATCGCCACAGACCTTCTGCCACCACCCCTTCTGCCGATTTTAGACTTTGGGGGGAAGAGGGCCAACAGAACTCACCAGCGGGGTTTCCTGCTTGCTAATTCCCGCAGACCCTCCCTCCCCCCTCCCCCCTCTCTTCACAAGGCAGACTGGCCCCATCTCGGCCGGCAGGCCAGGGCTGGCCTGGCCATTGTCGGGGAAGAAAGAGAGCAACGGATGGCAGGCGGCCAGCAAGCACAGCACAGCACGGCACGGCACAGCAAAGCACAGCACGGGGCATGAAACAAGCGGCGAGGGGCGTGTTGGAGAAGGGGTTTTAGCCGCCGGGCCTAGCATAGCGTGCATAGCACGCACAGGCACGGCACGGTGTAATATACCAAGGGTCCAAGGCGTCGGGAATGCTTGGCCATGGGAGGTCTGTAGGTAGAGAGAGAGGGAGGGAGAGAGGGAGAGAGATGGAGGACTCTGGAAAGAGATCTCGAAGAGGGAGCGGTGAGGATGTGCCAGGGAGATGTGCAGGCCGGGGCTGCGTCGGGCTCGAAGGCAAGAGAGCTGCAGATGTGGGTGGGAAGGCTCCGGGCACACCTGGGCGTGCGGGGCTATCCAATTCGCAGGAGGCCGTCGGCGGGGTGGCCGGCGGGGTGGCCGGCGGTGGGGATGGGGATGGGGATGGGGATGCGGATGCGCGTCCCTGGACTATTGGATGAGTGAGACGGCGTAGATGAGTATGTATCGAGTCCCGGATGCGGTGGGGAGAGACGCGCAGAGCCTTGATCAGAGGGGGGATTTGGAAGCTTAACCTTACGCAGTGCGTTGGAAAGGAGCTGCTGCGGAAGGAATCGAGAACGGCGAACGGCTTGTGCTCCCTTTTTCTATCCAGGATTCTCCTGTGCATGGGGGGAGGGAGGGTTGCGTGCTTTTTGGAGACAGGAGATGTATCTTTTCCCGGCTCCTTTTGCGGGATGAGGCGGGATGGGAGTAGGACTGGGATAGGCCAGGGGAAGGGCGGAGAGGGCTTCTGCTGGCTGCATGCAGGCTCTGGGCACAGGGTGGTTGTCCATTGTCCATTGTCCATTGTCTTTGTCTTTGTCTATCCCTACCGAGGCGGAGTGAAGGGAGAGGGTCCAGGGAGGTGCGGTCCGTCCCATGAGAGGAGGGGATTGTTCAACTCCGCTGCTAGCTTAGCTCCTTTGCGTGACGACTGACAGGTAGTGCGGCATACAGGTAGAGTGGCATAATGCGGACGTAAGAGAGTCGTGTTCGGATACCCTATCATTCTGCAAGGAGATCCTGTCTTGCCGGCTCCAACTCCAAGCTCCTTACCTTGGACACGACGCAGTCCTCCCCTCTTTTCATTCCTTCACGGCAGCGGTGTTAAGGACAAAGTTTACTCTCACGCATACTGCGACTTCGATGTTGTCGTTGGTTAAACTCTGCTCTAGCTGGCAGGCTACTCTGCACCCAGCCTGGCCCCTTCGCATGAATATCCTCCTCGGCCGAACGAGCGGTGCGAATATCCAGTGCTTCACTCACTCACTATCCTGCATCAAAAACGAAAACCAAGTATTAGTCGGCAACGAGAGAGGAAATGGATATTACTTACTCAGTCACAGGACGGGAGGAGAATAGACGGACAGATGGAAAGTCTACATCCGCATCCACGCATCTTTCGACGTGGATATTGTGTGCTTAGTTAGGCAAGGCCCTGCGTTCGCCTGCTACGTCTTGCTGCTCCGTTCATCCTCGGGAGTCTGGTGTCTGGAGTCTGCAAGGCTCCGAACCTCAGTAGCATACATACCACAAGCACCATTGCATTGCATAGACTAGACCCGAGTGAACAATGAAGTAATGAAGCATTGCAAAGAATGGTCTCTTATTTCATGATTTCTCAACTATTCTGTCAGCTATCCTATCCTATCTGTACAAAGCTACCCGCAAAAGAGCAAAAGAGCCCCCAAGAAATAGATAAAAGCAAGAAGAGGTTTGCCCATAACAATCACGAGAGAAAAGAAGTAAGAAAAGCCAGATCAGAAACATGCCCCGCAAAAGATGTGAAAAGAGAGAAGCCTTTAAGGCTTGGAACGCCTCCCCGCCTGAAAGCATCGTCCGGATTCCGAAGCCCTGACCCCCAGACCGCAAATGACTTGAATGACGAGCCAATGATCGCAGCAGATCGAGCCAAGTTGCCACGACGTCGATATCCGTGAGCTTGATACACAAAGAACCCCCTACTGCCCATCATATACATCGTCCAATCCCCGCAAGCCCCTGTATCTCAAAAAACGCCGCCCGTTCGAAAATGACGCCAACCCGGAAGTACATGAGACGGACGGATCTACTGAGCAGCGGACCCCGGCATAACACCCTCGGCGATCCACCGATTGAAGCCCTCATTCGTCCTCTGCACCTCCTGCTGGCTCTTATTCTCCATCCACTTGCTATTCATCTCGAACTTCTCCCTGAACCGCCGATTGCGCTTCTCCGTTGTCTTCTTCGCCGCCTCCTCGTCCTTCTTTCCGTCAGAGTACACGAACCACTCCGACGTCCCGGTCTTGTACGTCAGACGGTACGTGTTGACGCAGATGCGCAGCGTCAGGTCCTCGGACCACAGGAGCGGCTTGCGCGTCTGGCTCGGCGCGCCGCTCTCCGATTCTGCTTCCGTGTTGGCGAGGTTGCGCGTCAGCACGGATTTGCGCACGCGGTCCAGGGGCACGCCTTCGGTGGGCTCGATGCGCACGAAGGACGAGGTGTAGTACTTCCAGCGCTCTTTGCGCTCCATGTCGGTGAGATCGAAGGTGGTCTCGTCTTTGGTGATGAGTTGCATGGTGGCTTCGCGACGCTTGGGGAACTGCGAAGAATTAGCATATTGTTCACAATAACGCCGGAAGAGAGGACTTACATATTTGATGAGATACATATCAGCATCTCCGACAATCTTTTCAACCTTCTTGCGGAGATCAATCTCCTGGTTGAAGGTAGTTTCCTCCTTGCAGCGGTTCTGAAGAAAGCTTTGGATGATCAACGAAGTCTTCTCTTTGCTGTCATTCGATGAACAAGTGGCAGCATATCGGCAGACGTTCTTCAGAAGCTCCATGATCGTGTATAGAGCCCATCCCTTCTGCAGATAGTAAGTCCGGAGGAAGTCTTGATACTTGACTTCCTCGACCTCGCCGAGTACATACTCTTCGATGACGAGGAGAGCCCTCGAATAATAGCTGTCCGGAGAATCCTGCGAGAACCAGTCATTTCGTTCTTCAAGAAGTCCAATCTCTTTCGCTGGCTTTGGAGCCTTAATGCGACGGACTTGCTCTGTGACAGCAACTTCGCTCTCCTTAAGCGCCTTCAAGCGACGATACAGCACCTCGAAAACGCTGAAGAATTGGAAGATGGTCTGGTTGCAGTATAGACTGTATGACTCGCGGCGGAAAGGCTGGTCAGCCTTTAACTCGAAATCAACAGCTTCCAGTGGCTTTGTGCCTTGGACTGCGGCTGCACTTGGTGGCCTTCCCAGCCAACGTTCACTCTGTACATCAGCCGCAGCAGACTCCTCTAAATGCTCTGGAGCAGTTTCGTCATCTTCGACAGCGGATCCGGTATCCGGTGTCGACTCTTTGCTGCCGGATGCGACACTGTTTTCTTTTTGACCACGACCCTTTGTGCCGTTCCTTCCACGTTCGAGGACGCCTCGTAAGAGATTATGATCCGTCTTGCCATTCGCGCGACGGCCTCGGCCGTTAGATAACTCTGTGGGTGTCTCATCCTCCATATCTTCATCAGGCGAGCCTCTTGAGATATCATTGACTCGGTCCCGAACACTGTCGACATGGATGCCGAAGAATGCAGAAATGAACTTCTCCAAGAATTCCGCGATTCTATCTCTCTCTGCAGGGCTGTGGTGGTTGACGTTCATGACATATAGTATAGCGAATCGAACGGCATCAATAATGACCTCCACGTCCTCCATGTTGTACAAGAATTGGTATCTTGGAACATTGGCCTTAAGACTCCGCTGACGTCTTTGCTCCTCGTGTTTATTCCGAATGAGCTCCGTCATGGCTTTTGGTGCGAGAAGCTTCTTGTCTGCACCCTTGACTGATATGCCCATGTGATCCAAACTCTTCAAATACATAGCTTGTGTTTGGACATGCCATACTTTGTCCCATTCGCGTTGTGTGAATCTCCACTCCTCGTCCTTCTGCTTCAGGCGAGCAAGAACGACTGGCACGACCGCAATTGGATCTTTGAAGAGGTCTGCAGTAACTTCATTGCCCTTGTCGACGCCATATATCTTCTTGAAGATTCTCTTATAGATAGATTGGCTCTGGCCGCCAAATCCAACTGGCATGCGGAAATTGGCCATCTCATGCGGTTGAAGATTGAGAATTTGGTGCGCCACAGGCTCGAGAAGTTGGATAACTTTGGAATTCGCTTCAATGTTGAAGTCGTAGTCATGGCGTTCCTCTTCAATTCTATGCAGACCCTCCTCAAAATGGTTCTTGCGATGGGCGACGAATCCAGAATCTTCTGACGCCCATGTTGGATGAGATGCCCAGTCATCGTTGAGAACTGAGTAGCACATCTCATCTCGTCCACTACAGGCCCTCAGACGCTCCATCTTTGGAAGTAGGCGATAGCTTGGGCCCAATCCTCTGCAGTTGCTTAATGAAACCTTTTCAGTTGGTGGTCTTGGGCGGTTCTCAATGACCTCATCAGGTCCTGAATAATCGACGAATCTTTTGAAGAAGTCCATTAACTCCGCATTTGGGCCAATGAAGTTGCTGACCTTGTGCACAAGCACGTTCTTGTCGATGAGATCTTGAGAGAAAAGATTGCAAAGTTTGAGGAATTCAGCGAAGATCTGCTTATTACTTAGATACTTCTTGACCTTGTCAAAGAAGGCCACTTCCGCTTGTTGCGAGGTGGACGACAAGATCGGCGACATTGGCTGTGGCTTTTGAGGAGTAAGGGTCGGTGAGACCACAGGAGCTTCTTCTGCAGCAGGTCTAGAGACATGTGCTGTCTTAATGCGCTGTTGAGATTGCTTGTTAGCTTGCAGTTTTATATTATGGCAGCAAAGGAATATCAAAGCAGATTGGGTACGACGCGCTAAGACAACGCACAAAAACAAAAAGGACTGCAGAGCTAAAGGTATAGGACTTTTTATCTTGCTTCGCTTGAAGACTGATTATAAGCTATCGCAGCATAGCGATCCAACATTTCGAGCAAGCCACACGACAAGAATGCAAAAACAACAACAATTGCAACGCGATAATCAAGGTGTCGTACCTTATTTGCAGTTCCTGTTTGTGCAAGAGCAGCTCGATTACCAGCAACTTCGGTCAGAGAACCCATTGGAACCGGTGCTGGTGCGTTTGGAGGACGTGGCCTCTTCTTGCCTTCCTTGCTGGTGCTTGGTGGTAGGAAGTTTCCCACGGGTGGCAATTTCTGCTCTCCACGGGCACCGTGGATAGGTTGTGGTGTCTGAGCGACACCTGCAAGGCCGATGGCAGCAGCGTCTTCAGCAGCCTTTGCAGCAGCAGCCTTTGCCTGAGCTGCAGACTCGGGTAGGAATTGCTTGAAATCCTCCAAAAGATCTGGAGCTGTGTTAAATAGGGTCGTCACTTGTGCGTAAACATCCTGGATAGGTTTTGACTCTCGCTGATAAGTCTGAAGGATCTCCAGAAACTGCTTGTAAATTTCTGGTTTGTCCTGAAATCGATTCTGTGGACAATTAGTGTCTAAAATTAAGAGTGAACTCAGAGTTCTTACCTTGATCTTGTTTACATAACTGATGGCGTGGTTGAACTCAACAGGCCCACGCTTTTCGACACCCGGCTGCTGAGCTGCAACGCCATTCATAGCAGCAGCACCTTGTGCAGTTGGTGTTGGAGTCAGCGCGTTTCTGGCGACAGGATGACCAGTAGCAGTGGCAATCGCGTTTTGAAGTTGAGAGACTCCGCGTTGCTCTTGCTGGTGAGCGGTAGCGGCTTGCTGCGCTTCATATGCAGGGATTGCAACCTGACTTTGACCATATGGGGGTACACCATTGCGAGCTTGTGGGCTGAACACAGCTTCTGGACTCTCAATAGAGTGCTGGGCCTGTGTGTTCCAGTTGGCGGTGTTGCGCTGAGCTGCGTAATAGCCACCGTTTGCCCCCATCTGAGGACCGTCAGGCAGAGCGCGGCCAGCGCCTGTTATAGATTGTACAGTGGTTCCCATTGGTGTAGTGACGCGAATAGTATTTGGGTCGCTGCCAGTGCCACACTCGATCCGGTATCCTGGAGGTAAGAAGGTATTGAAGCCTTGGATGAGATTCGGATGTCCAGCAAAGAGCTCTGATACGCGATTGATGACACCAGGGGTATCGATACTGGTTACGAGTTAGAAAATTAGGTTCTTGCATAGTTGCCTGCGTGGATCTAGTGAAGTTCGAACGACTTACGCTTGACTCTTGAAATCTTTCATGATATCAAGGAACCTGTTATAAACGTCTGGCTGGTCGACAAATTGGACTTTAACCTGATCGAGATAGCTCAAAGCGTCCTGGTGACAATTATCAGTAAGTGCCATGGTAGCCTTTGATTTAGTGAGGGGTGTTGAGAAAAGAGGACGAAGAAGAGTATAGGCTTCAGCTCCAACCCAAGTGAGTTGATTGCAAAAGTTTAAGCGCACACATCACACGCGCACTTGAACTGCCCATCATACGTATATTCACTACATAGTGTGAAACCACTTGATTCACCGCTACAAGTAGCAAACGCGGCAACAATCCCTCGCTAGTCTTTGGCAAACCAGCAAAAGGGAGAGGTTTGACTTTGTCTTATAACTGGATCTCTGCTGGCTGGAAAGGAAAAACTCACATTCAAAATAGGTTGTTGTCCCTGACCCAAAGCAGGAGCGCCACCCTGAGCTGGATGTCCTCCTCCCACGGGAGCTCCAAACGGTATCTGCTGCATCGAGCGGGCTGCGGCGTCGGGCTGCAGAGGCCCACCAAAGCCAGGCGCACCGCCAGGAGTAACTCCTATAGGCGCAGCAGGGCCCTGGACGTGATTTATAAGGTTGGGACCGAACATTTGGTGCTGTTGCTGAGCCACAGCATTCTGCTGATTGAGCTGCTGGATCGACCGATTGGCTTCAGTGTGTAAAGGACCTCCGAAGGCATTGCCAGGCCCTGTAGGCGCACCGAGAGGACCAGATTGAGAGGAGCCGCCATGATTTGCCAACAATCCACCGGGACTGTGGATGGCGCCAGGTAGACGTGATGCCACAGGCTGATGAAGCGGGATGGGCCCCGTATTTGCCGATTGGTATTGATGTTCTCTACGTTGTCTCTCACGCTCTTCGTGCTCGCGGCGCTGAGCAATCTCCTCTTGTTGTTGTCTCATCATATGTTGCTCTCTCATGTGCTGTTCTTCCAGTTCTCGCTCGCGCTCGCGCTCACGGTCGAGGCCGGAGGCGGGCTGTGGCGGTTGGTTGTTCATGTCGATGGAAGCTGACCATGGACAGTTCAATGATCAAACCGAGATAATAGATGCTGTCGCGGGTATAAGTAGAAGGCTGCCGCTTCCCTCGAGGGCCGAACCGACTGTCTGTTGTTGGGTTTGCAGGAGTCAAGTGAGGAGAAGAGATGCGTGTTTTTGAGCCGAATCAACACGTCAACGATCGATCGGACGTGCTGTGGTAACCTTGGCCAGTCTTGTTGCAAATGCCAGCGGTACTCAGGCAGTGACAATCATCGCTTTCAAAGAGTTTGTCGTAAGTGAGATTCTTTTGAAAGCTTGGAGTTTGGATGAAGATTGTCACTTGTGTGTAGGGAGGATCTCAAACCCGCTGGCCAACGGCAAATACCGCCCCTTAGCGTGATCAACTGCGGGCTCTTCCGCAGTGTTACTGAAGACTGTTTGGCCTAATTCAAAAAAAAAAATTATATGTCTATATATTTCATGGGCCCGCTATATTCTCAGCTTGTTGTTTTTATGCTTAACTTTGTGTTATCTCGCAAAATATCGATCCGGACCAGCAATTTGCCATGAGGCTCAGGGAGCCCTTCTCCAGCCTTGCGTCGAGCGGAGCCGTTAAGCGAGCCGAAACGTCATCATCATCCTCGCCGGTGCCGGTCGTGCCTGAACCATCTGTGCCCGCATATTCACATTCACAACCACTATCCAAAATGCGACCAGCAAGAGTCCTCACATTAGCCCTCGGTGCTTTATCCATATACTCCGTCTCTGCAAAGCACATACAGAAGCCGATAATGGATAACCTGGGCCCCGCCATGCCGCCAGAGGCAGCCGACCCCCCCTCCTCGACCCCAACCGATGGCGACGCCGTTATTCTCTGCGATGTGCTCGGCCGTGATCGCTCAATCAACATATTCGCTGGCTTCACGCGCGACATTGACACGATAGATCAGCGCTTATCTGATGGATCGTTGAACACCACGGTCCTTGCGCCGCTGAACAGCGCCATCGTCGGTCTGCCGCGCAAGCCTTGGGAGTCCAACGACGACTATAAGAGACTGGGTGCGGATGCCTATGAGGGCAAGCCAGGAGAAGATAGAGCCCATGCGAACTTAAGAAGATTTGTCGAGGAACACGTCGTTCCAGAGAGTCCCTGGGAGGAGGGGACAAAGATGGCGACCCTTGCGGGCAGTGTGGTGTGGTGGGAGATGAAAGACGGCAAGAGGATTGTAAGTCGCCTAGAGCAGATGCTGTGGGACATGGACTGACTCTATCCAAAAGGTGCAACCAGGAAATATCGAAGTCCAAAACGTGGCGAGCAGAGTCGCGAATGGACAGGTCTGGATCTTGAAGGGAGCTCGAAATTACGCATGATGGGCGCGATACGACGGAGGATTATGATTGATGAATGGGAAGGAGGAAGGATAGGAAGGATATACATTTGGCGTTGGGACTATACTTGGGTATTGATGAAAGAGCGACGGGCTGTTGGGCGTTTTATGATGCTAATTGCATGATGATGTTTTGAGGCGTCATACAGTCGTTATGTCTCGCGACCGGGGCAATGGTAGAGTCAAGACGCCGCACTCTTATTTCAAGAAAATGAAAGAGAGCATTGGCTGTTGTGAGGCAAGGAGCAATCTTTTGACATTCTCAGGGCGAGCTGAGGGCTCTTCTTGCATTGCATTCGCATAACTGATCTCTCGCGAATAGCACGGTATTCAGCTTGGCCTTTCCATGCCGGTCGTCCATGTCCAGGCCAAGGTGTTCATGACGTTGGCCCTGATGATGATGATGATGAGCCCTGTGCTAGTCGGCGCTAGGCTCGCTCAATGGACTGATTCGGCGTTATATATCTACTCTCGTCGCTGTCGCCGACTGCCAAGAAGAAGAAAGCAGAAGAGAAAGATTCAGCACAGACGCGAACATGAATGCATGAATACATGAATGCCTGCATTCAATGGACTCTGCTGTAACTGGAATACAGCCTGAGCAGATGGCAATCGCAATCGCAGTCAGTCCTCTGGAGAATGAATCCAGTTTACCTAGGCAAAACGGCAGCAGGAGAGAGCGGAGCAAGAGGCTAACAGGCTAACAGCGGCCCTTGGTATCGCCAAGCGACTGGAACCGGCGAGTATACTCTCTCTCTCTCTCCGCTCTGGGGAAAGACGGTAGTAAATGAGGTCGTCTCATCAGGAACAGGGACTGGGACCAGGACAGGGACAGACACAGGTAAATGGGCACAGGAAGGCACTTGGGCGGACTGATTGAAATGGTAAAGTTGTGATATGTACATACATACATATAAGGATGCCAAAACATGTGGCCTTCGACTTTCACATGCCAAAGGAGGTCACAAAGTGAGTTCACTGGACTATATTACTGTATATGTATACTGTCATATGATGTCGATCTCCCACATCTCCAGAAGAGATGGGAAGGTGGGAGCCGGAGATTGCCTAGGTAGATGTACATCTGTACATACATATATCCCTTTGCCTTTGCCGTCAGCCGTGCCACGGAAGAGCTGTATGTATGTATGTATGTATGTATGTATGTATGTATGTACATATGTACATGGACAACTCCACAGTAGAAGGCCATTTCCCCAACTTCACATGCCGTACTCCGTACTCTACTCCGTGCTCCGTACGGTACCTAGGTGGGTACTTGTCTCCCCCGCAAAAAGGAACCGGAAGCGATGTCACGAAACATGAGATGTGATGCGAGATGGCATGACGTGACATGAAATGAAGATGGAAGAACGATGCCTTCTGCGTTCTTTCTTGTATCTCCCATATTATTACTTGCAGGTTACCTGTGATACAGATATATGATATATATAAATATACAAGTATATACATACATAAATTCTACCATGGTAGTAATCCGTGGCCCTTCGCAATTGTCACCTGATGCTGGCTCTGCTGGCCCCTGTTGGCCCGAGGCTCCATCCAAAAACTGCTGACTGACCAACGATCCCTCGCTCGCCATTCGCCCTGAAGCGAACCCGCCCTTACCCCATAAAGGCCGCCCGCGGAATGCCTCGGCAGTCCTGGGATGTGTGGGGGAGGGAATGGGGAAGGAATGGCCGCTCGCAACCAGCTGCATATCTGATCTGTGGTAGATGGCCACGAAACAAAACCCTTCCACTTTCCTCCTGCTGAACCTCTCCTCCATCTCCTAAATACTATATCCATACCCATACCCTTTTCCATTTCCATTGCCCTTTCTCTTCAATACTCGCTCACATACATACCACTTCAATAATCGCAATGGCTCCAAGAATCATCGTCGTCGGTGGAGGATGTAAGTAGTAGTAATCGCAAAGTTGCCTTGAGGACTCTCGTTGACATGTGCCGCAGTGTCCGGTCTCAGCGCTGCCCATACCATCTACCTCGATGGTGGCAACGTCGTTGTCCTCGACAAGCAGGGCTTCTTCGGTGGAAACTCGACAAAGGTATATCTCCTATCACTTCAATCACCCTCGGAATCTCGACTGACCACTTCATAGGCCACCTCCGGCATCAACGGCGCTCTCACAAGGACACAGGTCGAACAGAAGATCCCAGATTCCGTCCAGCTCTTCTACAACGACACCCTGAAGTCCGCAAGAGATAAGGCCAGGCCAGAACTCATCAAGGTCCTCACATACAAGTCCGCATCTGCCGTTGAGTGGCTGCAGGATGAGTTCAACCTCGACCTGACGCTCATCTCCCGGCTAGGGTTAGCATTCTACGCCCACATTTGCATGTGCTTATGCTGACATGTTCCACAGAGGTCACTCCGAGCCAAGAACACACAGAGGCCACGATGCAAAGTTCCCAGGTATGGCCATCACATACGCCCTGATGGTTCGCCTTGAGGAGCTTGCCGAGAAGGAGCCAGAGCGTGTCCAGATCATCAAGAAGGCACGCGTCACCTCCATCAACAAGGAGGGCAACAAGGTCACCGGCGTCACATATGAGTATGAGGGCAAGCCAAATGTCCTCAACGGCCCCGTCGTTCTGGCAACCGGTGGCTACGCTGCCGACTTCACCGAGACTTCCCTCCTGAAAAAGTACAGGCCAGATACCCTCCACCTCTCCTCCACCAACGGTGTCCACGCCACCGGTGACGGACAGAAGATGGTCATGGCCATCGGCGGCAACGGGATCGACTTGGACAAGGTCCAGGTCCACCCAACTGGCTTGGTCGACCCCAAGGACCCGAACTCCAAGTGGAAGTTCCTGGCCGCCGAGGCCCTGCGTGGTGAGGGCGGTCTTCTCATCAACGGCGACGGCGACCGCTTCTGTGACGAGCTCGGCCACCGCGACTACGTGTCCGGCGAGATGTGGAAGGAGAAGGACAAGGGCAAGTTCCCGATCCGCCTGATCCTCAACTCCAAGGCGTCCAACGTCCTGGACTTCCACACGCGCCACTACGCCGGCCGCGGCCTCATGAAGAAGATCACCGGCGCTCAGCTGGCCAAGGAGATCGGCTGCACGCCCGCCCACCTCCAGGAGACCTTCACCAAGTACAACGCCATCGCCGACGGCAAGGCCAAGGACCCCTACGGCAAGAAGTTCTTCCACAACGGCCCCGTCGACATCGACGACGACTTCTACGTCGCCCTGATGGAGCCTGTCCTGCACTTCACCATGGGCGGCATCGAGATCAACGACAAGGCCCAGATCCTGAACTCGGAGGGCAAGCCCTTCGAGGGCCTCTACGCCTGCGGCGAGGTCGCCGGCGGCGTCCACGGCGCCAACCGCCTCGGCGGCTCCTCCCTCCTCGCCTGCGTCGTCTACGGCCGCGTCGCCGGCGACTCCGCCTCCAACTACCTCTTCCAGGAGTCGCTCAAGAGCTCCGGCGGCGGCGCGGCCCAGCGCCTCGGCCAGATCTCGCTGCACATCGACCCGTCGCAGCCGGGCCGCGTGTCGGTGTCGTGGGACTCTGCGGCCGCCGGCGCCTCCCCAGCACAGGTATCCACCGCCCCCGTCCCGTCGGCCGTCGCGAGCGCTGAGTCGTCCCCCAGCAGTAAAGCGGCGCCGGCGCCGTTCAGCGTGCCCGACAAGGAGTTCAGCCTCGAGGAGGTGGCGAAGCACAACACCAAGGAGGACCTGTGGGTCGTGGTCAAGGGCGTCGTGATGGACCTGTCGGACTGGCTCAACGACCACCCGGGCGGGCCGCAGGCGATCATGAACTTCATGGGCCGCGACGCGACCGAGGAGTTCGAGATGCTGCATGATGACGAGGTGATCCCCAAGTATGCTGCCAAGCAGGTCATCGGGAGGGTCAAGGGGCAGAAGGTGACGCTGGATATCTAGGGGAGCGAGCGCTGGGGGAAAAATGATTTTGTTAGCTTAAATGTTATGTACTGATATGGTAGCAAGCCTGTTTTTGGAATGTGATTTCTTCGTGCACGACATGATTGCTTGTTCTCATCCCCTGCCTCGATAAAGACGGGAGCTTTGCTCGTGCACCGCATCGTATACTGCAGTCTCCGGCAACACCCACGGAACATGCAGTTCTTGTACATTGGCTTGATGGGGCAAACTGCTCCACTCTATGTCTCTGCTACTCAATCCTCACGATCTCATGGTCTCATATGCACCAGTGCGTTCGTTGCATTGCGCAGGTCCCCAAGAGAGTCTCATACCTCATAATCTCCATTCCAATCCTCTCGCGCCACGTCTCTATATTAGCCATTAGTATTACCATCGCATTGTCCATAAGTGCCAACCTCCAATCCTCCTTGCGCGTAACGTTCATCTCTTCCGAACCCAACCAATCGCCTCTAACACGTCGCACCGTCCCGCCCCGACTCCCCCGCCCCGGACTGCCCTGCCCCATCCCGCCGGTCCCCGATAAACCCCTGCTCCGTCTGCAGCGTCTGATGCATGCTGAAACCCCTGACAAACCCCGTCGCCGCCAGGCCAACCGCCGCAATCACACACATGGCCACCCACACCATCTTCAGCGCGCCAACATACGCCGTCATCAGCTCGTCCCGCGGGCCTCCAGCCTCCAGCGCCGCCACCACCTCCCCCAGCGTCGTCGCCCGCCTCGCGTACTCGTCCGCCAGGGCGCGCCAGTGCGCGGACGCCTCGAGACCCGCGCGGAGCCGGTTCTGGAAGATGACGCCGCCGACGGCGACGCCGAGGCCCTCGCCGAACTGGCGCAGGAAGACGTAGAAGGCGACGGCGTGGCCGCAGTCGGCGGGCGCGACGGCCGCCTGGACGGCGAAGTTCATGCCGACGATCAGGGCGCCGATGCCGACGCAGGCGACGATGTTGATGGCGACCCAGACGGCGGGCGGGGTGTGGTGGTCGAGCAGGATGAAGAGGCCGGCGCCGAGGGTGGTGAAGAGCCAGCCTGAGTAGAGGGACCAGCGGTAGCGGCTGGTTTTGCTGATGAGGATGCCGATGAGGACGGTCATGGGTGAGACGACGAGGGTCTCGGGGAGCATGGCGATGCCGGCTATGAAGGGGGAGTAGCCCTTGACGACCTGGTAGTAGAGGGGTAGGTAGTAGAACATCGCCCAGAAGATCAGGGCGTGCAGCACGGTTTGGACGTAGGTGCTGCGGAGACTCCAGTTGCTGAAGATGTTCAGACGGATCATCGGTTCCGTGGCGTAGCACTTTTGCCAGTAGATGAAGCCGACGAGTCCGTCGACACCGAGGAGTATGGGGACGATGATGCGCCAGTCCTGCCACGAGGCCAGAATACCACCGCAGGTGAGGGGCACCAGGATCGCAGTCGCAGAGACCAAGAAGAGCACAGTGCCGAACCAATCGACTCTGAGGAGCTTGTGAAACACATGTCCCGCTACCGGCTCTTGCTTGAGGAAGAACTGGAGCATGATGCTTCCGAATATGATGAAGGGAAGAAGGATCCAGAAAACCCATCGCCAGGTCGCATACTGGGCAAAGACACCGCCGGTGAGAGGCCCGATGAGACCGCCAACTGTCCACATGGATCCCAGCCACCCGAGCCATTTGCCACGCTCGTTCAAAGGTACAAGATCGGTGATGATGATTTCTCCAAGGACGACAACGCCGCCGGCACCAACGCCCTGGATTGCACGGCCAACTAGCATAATGAGCATGTTTGGGGCGAGCGCGCCCAGGATAGAACCAGCAGTGAACAGAATGGCACCGAGATGCATCAACTATGATGTGTTAGCTAATGATGCTACTTGACTAAACACAAAATGCGCATGGAAGAAAACATATAATAACAGAGAGAAGGGAATCGACAGGGGTAGCCGGTAGACATGAGTCTATGTACGGAAAGAGGTGCAAATGGTAGTAGAGCGAGCGGGGAACATACCGACTTGCGGCCAAAAATATGACTTAATGCTGCATAAATAGGCATCACAATGGCTGAAGTGATCAAAAATGATGTGCCAGCCCAAAAAGCTTCGATAGCAGAACCCGCCAGTTCTTTGGTCATGATCGGCAAGGCAATGCTGAGAGACGTGGCGTCGATTGCTGCAGCAAGAGTGAGGGATGATATGGCGACGAATGCCAGGTAGAATCGCAGAGTAGGCTTGAAGGGTGGTTGTTCAGGGCAGGGAGGCGTTTCGACTGCAGTCGCCGAGGTGGACTCGGAGGATTTCTCTGAGTTCTCTGCTTTCTTCGGATTGGCTCCGGCATTCTGAGGGTGTATGGCATCTGAGATAGCCTGACGGTTGAACTCGAAGAGCTTGATCTTCTGAGGGAGAGACATTTTCGAATGGCGAGATCTAGATAAAGTCAGTCCGACGTATTGTCGCCATGTTCGGCACCTTAGTAGCTTGGTATCGTACCTTGGTCAGAATGACAAATCCCAGATCGAGCTGTAGCAATTGAACACTAGAAGGGTCATCAACACGAGAAGGGTCAATGTCTGTGCCAGAGGCAAGATTTGGCATGTGGACGTTGACACTAAATAGATGTTGCTAACTTGTCAGAATCCAACAGGAACGTGGACAGGATGTATTGGAAAGATGCTTTATTAAGGAACGGCCAACATAGCTCAGGAAGTGAAATTGAAGAGAAGAGCTTGCCACTCACCAAGTTAGCCTTCTTACAACTCTGCTTGACTAGACTTAAAAGTCTTAAAGGACAAGTTGATGCATAAATGTTTCTCAAAGCGAATGACTGGCAAACATTGCGTGCTGGCAAACTAGGTGCAAAAAGATGCTGGGGAGCGAGGAGATGCGAGAGGAAGACGAGGAAAACAAAGTTAATGTTTACCGTACCAAAGAGTGATCGAATTTCATATGGCCTGGTCTAAGAGGCTTGAGGCTCTGCAACCGCCAACGGGTGTAAATTTGCCTGCTATAAGTATCATAGTTCGATCTCAACCCTGCCAGAAGAGGAAGGGAGGAGATATAAGACTTGACATGAAGGCGAACAAATAGATCCTGTAGATGCCTTCTAATTAATTTCGATTCTCCCATCGATTCTCCCATCCTTTACATCTTCCCCATGATCAAAGAACGTCAAGCAATGCATACATAGACCCGGCATATCTTGGCCGCAGTGGAGGAAGAACAGGAAGACGAGGAGACATGTCGGCATCAATCTGTAAGCTTCTCAGAGATCCTGATACGTGAGTGAGTTCGAGTTCAGGAGACTACCCAGTCTCAGTTCAGCTTCGTGGTTCTCTTGAATCACAAACTGTATGTGTGAGGCCAGAAAGAGCGAATCACTGTGTCTCGAATGATGTTCTGGCCTTGCCGACTGTCTGGTGAGAAACGATATATCGTATATGATTGGAAAGGACAGGTATTGATATATGTGAGGTGATCAAATGTTAAATGTGGCCCTACATATAGGCATATAGGACGTGATAGGACAGCCTTTGATACAAAGAGAGGTCAGGACATAGGGGATGCTATGGAAATAAACAGCTTCATCCATATTTCATTGCTCCTTAAAGGCAAGGCAGGCAATGAAATATCGATGAAGCTGTTCTGATGAAGGTGATGGTTGATGGTGCCGTCATTGCGGTGTTTTTGTTGTCGTTATCGTTGCCAAGTTGTAGTTCTGGTGAGGAGGTCAGGGGGTCAGGGGTAGCCACGCTTGGACCACATACCTACCCTACCTTCACCCTCGATCCAGCCTTGCGACAAGGCTGACAAGTCAAAATACGATTCCACGACGTGCTGACACGCTCGCTGATCGAGAGAAGTAGGAGAATTTGCGGAGAATTTGCAACACCCTTCTCTCCCCTCTCTGAACAACACCGACAACAATGTCCACATGGCCTTGCTTCCATTCCACCTTCCGGCCCTCAGGAAGCTCGCAGTTCCATCCGTGTGCATCCTCATAGCCTTCCTCGCCTACAGCTCTCAGTACCTCTTCTACCACTTGGAGCCGGGACCCTTCACTCGAAAAGAAGCAACGTGGTTCAATATTCCGGTTGCCTGTATCTGGTGGTCGTATGAAAGAGCCTGCAGAGTAGATCCGGGGAGGTTACCGAAAGATCTGAGGGAAGAGGATCCGCAAGATGGCTTTTCCGGAAAGGAGGCGAAGAAGGTGGGCAATTGGTGCAAGAAGTGCAAGGCTGTGAAGCCCCCGAGAGCACATCACTGCCGCCAATGTAACCGGTAAGACTGCAGTGCTGCTTCTTATTTCTTAGCAACGAGTCCAGGCTGAGATGTCCTTTACAGCTGCATTCCCAAGATGGACCACCATTGTCCGTGGACTTCAAACTGTGTGTCCCACACGACCTTCCCACACTTCCTTCGCTTCGTCTTCTACGCTGTGGTCTCTATGGGTCTTCTCGAGTATCATCTTTTTAGTCGCGGCTCCATCATTTACCAACAGCGAAACCTACCGTCATATCTAGGGCCATCGATATTCGCCTTGGCACACCTAGTCATCCTCCTCGGCGTCAACAGCATCGTTCTCTTCGCCCTCATCATTCTGCTCGTCAGCGCCATCCATTCCCTCGCCATTAACGCCACCATGATAGAATCCTGGGAGATCGAACGGCACGACAACCTCGCAGAGAAGGCCCGATACCACGGAGGTTTTGTGTACGGCCCTGGTGGCCGCAAGATCCGGATCAAGAAGCAAGAGTTCCCCTACGATATCGGGATTTGGGAGAACCTCGTGCAGGGGATGGGCACGGCGAACGTTTTGGCTTGGTTTCTACCATTCGGCGGCGAGGCGAACAACGAGACGGGCTGGGAGTTCGAGGTCAATGGGTTCGAGGATCCGGATGTCACGTGGCCCCCGCCTGATCCGGATAGGATGGCACAGGAGACGTGGGCAAGACCCCGAGAGGAGCTCCGTGGCGGCTTCGTTCATGGGGAGCCTGGTAGTGAGATTGAGAGCTTCAGGAGGCGGCAAGAGGAGGATTATGCAAGAAGGGGGATATTGGTAGGGGATTCTCGAGGCAGAGGTGCACCTGGAAGCTACGATTGGCTCGATATAGAGGAGGATGAGGAGGGGAGTGAGTATAACGAAGGCATTGATGGAGAGGAAGGCTGGACAAACTCGGATGGCAACCGACTACGAGATTACGGTGTTGATGAAGAAGCGGAATTGCTTGATGAGGATGAGGATGAGGATGATGTGCCCCTTGGAGAACTACTAAGAAGACGACGGGGTAGAGTTGAAGTTGCAGCATAGTGAAGCATCATTAAGACGCATTCTGCCCTTCTGGAGAATCCCTTCTGGCGAAGGGCGAAGGGCATACCCGTCCGCTAAGATAGAATCTAAGGTTACCCGCCCTTCCGAATCCGATCACAGGAATGAGAAAAGAATACTTATTACCTACTAATAACGCAGACGACCTGTCGTACTTCGTAAACCATAGTGCAGAAATGCCTCCAATGGAATCAGCAAATTAGGACCTTCAGCCCTAAATGGACTAACGGTGTCTATTTCCGCAACATTCCTCAGCACATCCAACTGCCAATCCCTTGCAATCCCCCCGACAACAAGCTCCACCATTGCCGAGACGTCCTCTCCACAGCTCAAGCAGGTACTCCGTACTCCTCTACGCAGCCCCTCCCACGGTCCCACCTCGTAAAGATACTTCGTAGCCTCCCTGCCACCGTGGCAACCGCACCGCACGGCGATCGCTCAGCCCTTCCCTCCCTTCCTTCCCATCCCCACCGAGCCATTTCTGCAGCAACGCATTCCCACCCTCCCAGAACGGCTGGCGCCCATTCGCCGTGCACGTCCGCCTCGCAGGATTCCCACCTCGCGCGTCGCCGCGTCCGGCCTAGCGCACCGCCAAGCGTGCCGCCACCTACGGACGCAGCCTCGTATATCGTGCGCCGGGGGCTGCGGGCTGCGCGCCGGTCATGCGCGGTGACGGAGGAGGGGAGAGGTATGTACATATGTAGGAGGGTATTTAGCTGGGCTTGGGGGACGGGAGCAGGAGGGAAGAATGGAGGAGGGTAGCAGGGAAAAGAAGCTACGCTGTTGTTATTTATCAAGCACGGTGTTTTGCGATTGAAGGTTGAAACTTGAAGCCAAGGCCGACTTTTCTCATGATACAGCACAGTACAGTACAGACGCAAACGCAAACGCAAACAGAGATACAAATACAAAAGCAACCACGGCATCTCACATCGCCCAAACCACAATTCGCGCCGCAGACCCGGAGCTCGGAGAAGCAAACGGCAGTGGCGGGCATAAGCACAGCCAGCCGGCCGACGCCTTCGACTATCCGATACACACACACATCCCCGACGGACTCACGCACAAACGATGCGACCGCCCAGGCTGCTCGCGCTCGCGCTCGCCCTCGTCGCCGCCGTCTCGATGGCTGCTGCACGGCCCGTGGCGTGCGCAGAGGTACGTCCTGCCCTTCCTCCCGGCCCCCCCCCCCCCCCCCCCTTCTAGGTTCCGTTATAACCTGGGGGTGGCGGGGATTCTTTTTTATATTTGCGGCCGT
>Ga0123337_10000845_pt1 | contig 45856 bp, 39 predicted proteins | sample frozenSSSSmetaG_FD_89792 | JGI IMG/M metagenome (GOLD analysis project Ga0123337, IMG submission 89792) | Glacier valley bacterial and archeal communities from Borup Fiord, Nunavut, Canada, to study Microbial Dark Matter (Phase II) -... | ecosystem: Environmental > Aquatic > Freshwater > Ice >... | reverse complement strand
GCCATATTCTGTTTTAACAATTGTGCTTAAATAGCAGTGCTGCTTGCTGTTAGAGAGGGAGTTTTTCGATGGGCAGAATTGAAAGGTAATACATTTTTTTTACGCCCAGTGATTTATTCTGATAATCGATGAATAAATAGCAATTGAATAGAGAATGTGCAATTGCCAATTGACAGACAAAGACAATTGAATTGTTAAATTATTAGTGTTCTGAATTATTCCTTTTTACTTGACACTTTAATATTTAATACACAATTATAATATTCATGGAAATTGATCTAAAGCAATTGTTTTATTGGATTTTGAGTAAGAAGAAAAGAAATATTCGAATAAATACCCATATATTTAAGAACAAAAAGGAATTGTTATAATTCCCACATTTTGCAAACCTTCACTAAAAGTCTTCAAGGCTTTTTACCTTGAATAAGAATTTAGCTTTTTACCTATTTTATTAAAGTTTTTAAAATTTACCTGTTATTTAATTTAATTTTTTATGCCATCAATCCCCCACCATATTATTGCCATTGGCGCATCGGCCGGCGGGATGGAAGAGATTAATTTATTCTTTGATCACACACCTATGGATGGTGTATCATACGTTATTATCCAGCATTTGTCTCCCGATTTTAAAAGCCGCATGGTTGAATTATTAGCCAGACATAGCAAACTCATCGTTCAAGAAGCCGAAAACGGAATGACTGTTATTTGTAACGAAGTCTATCTAATTCCGCATGATAAGTTCATGACCATCAGCAATGGCATGTTAATGATGAGCGATAAGGAAAATGTAAAAGGGCCTCATTTAACGATTAATACTTTTTTCAATTCGCTTGCGGCTGATTGTGGCAAAAAAGCCATCGGTGTAATTCTTTCAGGTTTAGGAAGTGATGGAACAGAAGGCATCAAAGCCATAAAAAAAGCCGGAGGTATGGTTATTGCCCGAAGCCCTGCAAATTCTGAATTTAGCAGCATGCCATCCAGTGCCATTGCAACGGGTATGGTGGATTTTGTCCTGGAGCCTGCACTTATGCCTGCTGCAATAGAGGATTATGTTAAAATTTCTATTGATTTATTGACAGATAGCCAAGAAGACGATAAAAATTTAAAAGCAATAATAGATCTTATTAAAGAAACTTCGCCCCTGGACTTTTCGGACTATAAACAAACAACTATACTCAGAAGAACTAAAAGAAGAGCTAACTATGGTAATTTTACAAGCCTGGGTAACTATCTCAATTACCTCAAAGTAACTCCCAAAGAAGTTGAAGATTTGTGCAAAGAATTCCTAATCAGTGTTACCTCATTTTTTAGAGACAAACAAGCTTTTGAATATATTCAGAAAAAAGTATTACCTGAAATTCTAAAAAAACTCAGTCCAGGTGAAGAATTAAAAATCTGGGTTGCCGGTTGTGCTAGCGGCGAAGAGGTTTATTCAATAGCCATTATGGTTGATGAACTACTCACCGGTAAATTCGAGAATACTGTCGTAAAAATATTCGCAACTGACATTGATAGCGCAGCTCTGCTTTTTGCAGGGAAAGGAGTATATAATTCAGGCATTTCTAAAAATGTCTCACCAGAAAGACTTGAGAAATACTTCAGCAAAGAGGGTGATAAATTCAGAGTCAACAAGGTAATCAGGAAGATGATAATTTTTGCACAACATGATCTTGTTAAAAATCCGCCCTATTGCAATATGCATTTTATCACCTGCAGAAACCTGCTGATTTATATGACACCGATTCTGCAGAAGAAGATTTTTAATTTGATGCTTTTCGGACTTAAAATGGATGGCTATTTATTTTTAGGTTCCAGCGAAAATCCAATTCCAATTATAAAAAACCTCGAGGTTATTCATAAAAAATGGAAAATATATAAAAATCTGAAACCTAATCGGGGAATTAATTATGAGACCTATTCCCTTCCTGATTTATTAGATATTAAACGTAGCCCTTCCAGTTTTATAACAGAAGATCCAGAAAAACACACAACTTCAGGATTATTTGAAGCCATGCATAACAATTTGGCAAATGACCTTGATTACCTTGCAATATGTGTTAATGAAAAAAATCAGGTGCAAAATTCATATGGCGATACCTCAAGCTATTTGCTTCAAAAGCATTTTACTTCTGACCTCACAGAACTTTTACCTAAACCTCTTGCCATTGCCTATAAAATACTCTGCATCAGCGCATTTAAAGAGAATAAAAAGGTAGGTGTCAATAGTATTAGGATAAAAAAAGAACAGAAAATAATTAAAGTGAACCTCTCTGTTAGTCCCCTTGACATTAAAAATAAACAAAAATTATTATTAGTCATATTCACTAGAGATCATACTGCCGATTCAAACAAGAATCCTGTTTTTGATGAAAGCATCTATCTCGATCAGTACACTAAAAGCATTGAAGAGGAACTGAAAGAATTAAAAGACCAACTGAATAATTCATACGAGAGGCTGGATGCGTCAAATGAAAATATGCAATCCTTTAATGAGGAGTTGATATCTGCGAATGAGGAAATGCAAAGTACCAATGAAGAAATGCAATCTGTTAACGAAGAATTGCATACCATTAATTCTGACTATCAGTTAAAAAACAAAGAACTGCTTGAAATTAATGACGATCTGAACAATTATTTCAGAAGTAATATAAACGGTCAATTGTTCATTAATAATGATCTTGAATTAATGAAATATTCACCTGGTACTGTTAAGCAAATAAACTTACTCGAGACAGATATTGGCAGACCGCTAAGTAATATATCCACCAATATTAAATTTGAAACTATTACCGATGATGTGAAGCAGGTTTTGAAGAAAGGCATAGTAATTACAAAAGAGATTGAAACCCAAAATGGCAAATGGTATCAAATAATGACTATGCCTTACTTTGAACAGGCTAATAACAGGAACAATGGTGCCATAATTACTTTCAATGACATTACTGAACTCAAAAAAACCCAGGCTGAAATTGATATAAAGAATAAAACCCTAACCAGAATTAATGCAGATCTTGATCATTTTATTCATGCCGCATCACATGATCTTTTAGCACCATTGGGTAATATCGAGAGCAGTATTGATATCATGAATAAAATACCGCTGTCGGACGACAAACTGATGCATTTTTTGAATATCATTAATCATTCGGTTAAAAAGTTCCGGGAATTAATAACGGAGATTGCGACAATTGCGAAGATAGAAAGTTATATGAATGCAATGGAAATAGTCGACCTTGACGAGATTATTGAAAATATAGAATGGAGTTTAGCAGATAAGATCAAAGCATCCGGTGCAGTAATTACAAGAAACCTTGGAGTCACAAAGATTCCCTTTTCTAAAAAGAACTTAAGAAGTATTCTTTTTAACCTGATTTCAAATGCTATAAAATTCAAAGGCGAAGAATCACCGACCATTACTATTCTTACCTGGAAAGAAGCAGATAAGCTAATTCTATCAGTAAAAGACAATGGTCAGGGAATTCCAAAAGCCGATTTAGACAAAATATTCAATATGTATGGCAGATTAAAACAAGACATTGAAGGCCAGGGAATTGGCTTATATTTAGCGAAGAAAATAGTAAATGCTGCCGGTGGAGAAATTATCGTTGAAAGTAAGCCGGGCATTGGTTCTGATTTTAAAATATTTTTAAAGTCAGGAACTGAAAATTTGGTTTAACCATAAACAGTCTAGCATTTTGTATATTTAATTAAATAAACCTGAATAAATAGCAATTTTGTTGAAATGCAATGTTTATAATTGCTTATGAGTAAAAAAATTCTGATTCTGGATGATGACAAGGATATTCTCGAAATCCTTGAACTTATTTTAACGGAGTCGGGATATGAAATACATAGCCTGACGCACGGAAACAGGATATTTGAAGAAATCAAGGAATTCGAGCCCGACCTGATTTTAATGGATGTTATGCTGGGAGATTTGGATGGCCTGTCAATTTGCAAAGACATCAAAGAGAACCCCTCGACCAGTAATCTTACTGTTATCCTTATTTCTGCAACAAATGACCTCAACGAATCCCTTAACCTTCCGGGAGCACCAAACGATTATCTGTCAAAACCTTTTGACATTGACATTTTTCTTGCCATGATTGGTAAATATTTGAGTGCTTAGTTTACCTGATCTTTGCCCATTATAGTTTAGTTTTTGACCTAATTACCAAACTATACATTTCGGCTATTCTATCTATTCTGGAAGGCGTGTCGAACATGCTGATGTAATGGATTTATTAACCATTACCAGAAATGACCGCTGGTCGACATGTTCTGTAAGGCATGTCGAACTTGCAGATAAAATGGATTTATAGTCCAATCCAATAAACAAAATTATCATGAAATTTCCCGGAATATAGATTAGCAAACGACTCAAACTGCTTTCTCATAATTTATTCACATTCAGCAAATTTCTTATTGGTTTTTTATAGCTTTAATCATCAGGCGATTAGAATAATTATTCAATAGTATTCAACCAAACAGCAAAAAAACAAAATGTATAATTCCAGAAGAAAATTCATTCAAAACACCATGCTCCTGGGAGCCGGGATCAGCATGCCACAAATTCTTAGTGCTTCAGATTTCGGCCAGTTTACCCGAACTATTAAAGCATCCGATCAGATCAATTTCGGACTTATCGGCTGCAAAGGGATGGGCTGGTCGAACATGAATGCACACCTTAAACTCCCACAGGTGAATTGCATTGCCCTGGCTGATGTAGATCAAAGTGTGCTTGATCAGCGAACAGAAGATGTTTTTAAGCTTCGCGGGAAGCGGCCAAAGCAATACAGGGATTATCGCAAATTACTCGAAGACCCCACAATTGATGTAGTCATAATCGGCACCCCTGATCACTGGCATTGCCTGAACATGGTAGACGCTGTTTCGGCAGGTAAACATGTATATGTTGAAAAACCAATTGCCAATACCATTGAAGAATGTCAGATCATGGTGAAAGCGCAGCAGCGATATGGTAAAATCGTGCAGGTGGGACAATGGCAGCGTTCGGGATCTCAATATGCCGAAGCCATCGACTATGTAAAATCAGGAAAACTGGGACAGATAAGGCTGGTGAAATGCTGGGCCTATCAGGGTTGGATGAAACCCGTTCCCAAATTGGCTAACAGTCCAGCTCCGGCTGGTGTTGATTATACGATGTGGTTAGGTCCGGCACCCAAACGCGAATTTAATCAGAACCGCTTTCACTTTAATTTCAGATGGTTTTGGGATTATGCCGGTGGTTTAATGACAGACTGGGGTGTTCATGAAATTGATATCGCCTTATTTGCGATGGGTGTTCAGGCACCGAAATCAGTTATGGCTTCTGGTGGAAAATTTGCTTATCCTGATGATGCTTCGGAAACTCCCGATACCCTTCAAACAGTTTATGAATATAATGGATTTAACATGCTCTGGGAACATGCAACAGGCATAGATGGCGGCAATTATGGTTCCACTGAAGGAATCGCATTCATCGGAAACAATGCGACGCTGGTGGTCAACCGCGGCGGTTGGAAAGTAATTCCGGAAACAGAAAACAAAGATGGTCAGCGAATTAATAAAGTTGAGGAAGTGACTCATCGCAAACCTGAAAAAAATGCTCATGAAGCACATGCGGTCAATTTTGTGGATGCGATTACAAGAAATGATCCCACTCGTTTAAAATGTGGAATTCAAACCGGAAGCATAGCTGCGATCAATGCTCAAATGGGCAATATTGCCTATAAAACGGGTAAAAAGGTATATTGGGATGCTGCAAAGAATGAATTTACTGATTCTGAGGCCAACCATTTGATGAAAGCACGTTACTATAATGGCTGGCAGGTTCCGAAGGTTTAGTGGGGAATAGGGAATGGGGAATAGGAAATAGAAAATGGGAAATAGAAAATGGGAAATAGGGAATAGGGAATGGGGGGCCGATAGCTATCGATTGCGGATGGAGGAAAATTTCTTATCTTCATTTCTAATTAGCACAATTGCTTTTTTTAATTAATTATCATAAAACGATTTATATTCAGATGAAAAGACTCATTCTCTTAATGCTCCTTGCGACTGTGCTATATTCTTGTAATCAGGAAAATAAAACTGAATCCGGTAAAATGGAACGCGAATTAAAAGACACCTCGGCCTCCACTCAAAAACTATCCGATAGCCTTAATATTGATATCGTTCAAACTTCACCAAATCAGGCCAGGGTGCTAATGGAAAATGAATATGTAAGAGTTGTAGAATATTCGGTGAAGCCGGGAGAAAAAGATGTTTGGCATACTCATCCTCCAAGATCATCTTACGTTGTTTCAGGAGGAAAGGTCAAAGTATATTCAGAAAAAGGGGAACCAAAAATTTCGGAGGTTAAAACCGGAGCTTCATCCTGGGCGGGTCAGGGTGCCAAACATTATGTAGAGAATATTGGCGATACGGATATTAAGATCATATTAACCGAGATTAAGTCATTGCATTAGGATTAATAGGATTATAGGATGATAGGATTAGAGGATGGTAGGATTATAGGATGATGGGAAGTTAGGATTAGAGGATTGCTGGATTAGAGGATGATAGGTTAATAAGATTCAATTATCTTCCGTCAGAATCGATTTAAATACCTGTTTGGTTACCGTTTATATAATTAAACAGTTACTTGAACACTCTTTAATCCTTTAATCCTAAAATCTTATTCATCCAATTAATCCTATTAATCCTAGCACAGTTAGTAATTCTTGTAATAATATTATTCAATTTCATTATTACTGGCTACCTTATCTATATTTGTTAAAAACCCATAAACATGAAAAAACTATTTGTTCTATTATTAATGACAGGCCTTTTCAGCGGATTCACTGCATGCGCTCAAAGGCCAAGCCCGGCAGCAAAAGTTTCAGAAACTACCAGCGCTGGTGTAAAAATCAGTATCGATTACAGTCAGCCAGGAGTTAAAGGACGTACCATTGGTAAAGAAATAGCTCCTTATGGCAAAGTTTGGCGGACTGGTGCCAATGAGGCGACAGTTTTTGAAGTAAGTAAAGCTGTAAAGGTTGAAGGTAAATCCCTTCCGGCAGGAAAATACAGTCTGTACACCATTCCTGGCGAAAACCAATGGACAGTAATGATCAACAAGTCATGGAACCAGTCGGGTACAGTATATGATCAGGCACAGGATGCAATGCGTTTTACAGTAAAACCAGTTAAATCAGCAAGCTTTTCTGAGCGTATGACCTTTAAGATCGCAAAATCAGGTCTTGTTTCATTGATCTGGGGCGACCATCAGATCAATTTCAACGTAAAATAACCTCAAAATAGCCCTTTTCCTGAACCTTAAGATCATTCAGGTTCAGGAAAAGGGCATTCTTTATCTTACCAGGGTAACATATCCTGATTTTATATAAGGCTTTGAATTCCTGATACCTTCAAATACCCAGTAATAAACTCCGGTAGGAACCTGAGTGCTCTCCTTAACCCCGGTCCAGTAATCTTCGATATTAGGAGTAGTAAAAACTACATCCCCCCAGCGGTTAAATATTCTGAAACTCTTGACTGTTATTTCTACATTCAGTAATACAGTTAATTCGTCATTAACTTTATCTCCATTTGGGGTAAAAATATTCGGTACTGCCATTTCGGGCACGAATATTTCAACCGGTGCAGGCGTGACACTGACACAACCCCCATTGCTGGCGCTTTTAATATAATAGATCCCGCTTTTAAATATTCTTTGGGGATCACGCAGCGGAATTGTAGTTTCATTATCCATCCAATAGCTGTAGGTAAGATCCGGTGCCGGTTTATATGCTTTGGTCAAATCAATTGTTTCGGGATAATCGGCCTGCAATACACGGTTTAAGGTAACTTTGGGAACTTCTACTATGGTCACCAGGGTGGGCCTTATCCTGATACAACCTGAAGAACTCATCCCTTTGACATAATACACTCCAGACACAGTAACGCTGCCGGGATTAGGCAAGGGTATAGTTGCCTTGCTGTTCCTCCAGTAAGTATAAGTCAGGTCGGAACTGTTACCCACCTTCAATGAAATATCCGTTAGGTTAACACTGATGCATCGCGGGACCGGATCACGAATATTCATGTCCATGCCATTTATTACAGTGTACAGTATTTGAGTACATCCCAGACCCGGATAGGGAACAAGTTCAATACCTATTTTTGTGCCAACAGCTGGCACAGGTGAGATCACCAGACTATCGCTCTGTCCCAGATCTTCTTTTGTTTCTGCATTAAACCAGCGATAGCCAAAAAAACCCGGAAGTGCTTTAAGTGTAATCGAATTGGTTTCCGGACAGGTTATATTTCCTGTAACCGGAATGGAACAATTCTCATTGAAATCGATGTAAGCATACCCAAAATGACCACCTCTGGAGCAGTCGTAGGCTGTAAACTCCAGGCGAATGGTACGACCAAGATAGCTTGATAAATTAACTAGTACCGGTGCCCAACCCTTATATAATACCCTCGAATCCCTTTTTGAAGGCTCAAATCCGGGCAAGCCCCCCGACGATACAAATTCAAAAGATCCGCAATCGGTTGAACTATCCGACATGGGGTCAAAAACCCGGGCTGTAAATTTAGGCTGTTCATCAACATCATGTCCGGGATTCTGGAACACCACTGCATAGCTGAATATGATTGAAAAGGATTCTACATTGGCCGGGACATTGATCGTATAGCTGATTCTGTCTACTCCCCGGCCAGTCAGGTCGTTTCCCAACTGGACCACATAGTTACTGCCATTGGGAGCGTCAAGAGAAAAATCTCCATAAGAATCATTACCCTTGTTTCTTCCTATTATGCTATGCTGTCCGGGAATCGGTCCTGAAAAATTTAAAGATACCCTGGGAGGCCTGACTGCATCCGGGAATCGTTCGCCGGTTCCTGAAATTTCACCGATATAACAATCCCAGTTCTGTAAGGTACCATTCTCAAAACCGATATTTTGCGGGCATTCTGTAACTAACTGTGCATTCCCGCGACTTGCAGCAATGCACATTAAGAAAAGCAACAGTAGCCTCCGAAACATATTCAACAATTAAAAAGCACCGATGAACGTATTGCCGGAACAGCACCGGAAATAAACATTTAATTTAAGAAGATTATTCTATCCTTTAATACCTAATTATCAATATAATACATACTGAAAAAAGAGCAGTTTGGTTGTGCTCCGGAAATATTTTTTTTTTCGGGAACCCGAACGGAAGAAAGATTAAGGATTGATCAGGTATTCAGGTAGGCAAACATGAGTGCCGCTGCCCTTCCTGATGCCCCTGGCTCGCCCATACGAATGGAAATTTCATCATATTTGACCAGCATTTCGGTGCGATGCAGTGGATCGTTCAGGATCAGATCAAGTTCATCACCAATTATCCTGCTGGTACATTCCTCCTGGATCAATTCCTTAACAATGCCCTGATTCATAACCAGATTGACCAGGGAAATATATTTGATCTTAACCAGCATGCGCGCAATAGCAATTGAAACCGGATTTCCTTTATAAACAACCACCTGCGGGATTTTTAGCAGGGCAGTTTCAAGAGTTGCAGTACCTGATGTAACTATAGCTGCCTTTGAATTAAGCAGCAGATTGTATGTGGAATTAAAAATGACAGTCATTTTCCTGCCTTCCAGATAACCTGTATAGTCTTCTTTACCAAAAGATGGCGCTCCGGCAATTACAAACTGATATTCCGGAAAGCGATCTGCGGTTCTGACCATTTCTGGCAGGACCCTTTCGAGCTCCTGCTTTCTGCTTCCCGGGAGAAGCGCAATAATTGGCCTGACATCTAGATTATGATTACGCTTAAAAAACTCATCGGGTATATTGCAGTCTATTGCATCTAATATCGGATTACCAACATAATCGACATCCATTCCCCACTTTTTATAGAAATCAACCTCAAATGGCAGGATACAGAACATACGGTCGACAAATTTCTTAATCTTCAAAACCCGTTTCTGATTCCAGGCCCATACTTTCGGAGAAATATAATAAAAGACTTTGAACCCTTTGCTCTTTGCAAATTCCGCAATCTTCATATTGAAGCCGGGAAAGTCGATAAGAATAACTACATCAGGCTGAAAACTGATGATATCCTGCTTTGCCGATTTAATATTTTTAAAGATTGAATTCAAATTGGCAATAACTTCAACAAAACCCATGAAAGCCATCTCTGAATAGTGCATTGTCAATCCGGGAGATACTGCCAACATCAGGTCGCCGCCAAAGTATCTGAATTCAGCTTCGGGATCTTTGATCTTCAGCGATTTCATCAGGTTGGATCCATGCAGATCACCTGAGGCTTCACCGGCAATTATGTAATATTTCATGGATGGGCAAACAGAATATTGATTAAGTTATTTACATTATTTTGGGGGAATAGGGAATGGGAAATAGTGAATAGGCTACGACCCCATTTTCAAATCCCATTTCCCATTTCCAGTTTCCAGTTTTCTATTTCCTATTTCCAATTTCCTATTCTCAAATTCCCAAATCCCATGCATTCAAAATCGGAATAGCATGATGGGCAGTCATGTCGAATTGCACTGGAACAACAGAAACAAAACCATTATCGAGTGCCCATACGTCGGTGTCTTCACCGTGATCATTGTTCTGAAATACTCCGGTCAGCCAGTAATAACTGCGTCTGTTCGGATCGGTACGCTCATCAAACTCTTCGGCCCATTTGGCATTTGCCTGCCTGCATATTTTAATTCCTTTGATTGCTGCTCCTTTGGGAAAATTAACATTCAGCAGAGTCCCCAATCCCAACCCATGCTCCAGAACCTGATTGGTTATCTTCTCAACATATTTTTTGCAATGGCTAAAGTCAGCATCATTACTAAAATCGTCGAGTGAAAAACCGATGGAAGGAATACTTTCGATTGCACCTTCCACTGCTGCCGACATGGTTCCGGAGTAAAGTATATTTATTGAGTTATTTAATCCATGATTAATACCGGAAACACATAGATCAGGTTTTTTTCCTTTAAATACCTTATTTACTGCGAGTTTTACACAATCAACCGGAGTTCCGGAGCATTTGTACATCTCAACACCTTTATACAAATCCACTTTGTCGAGGCGCAGGGGTTTGGCAATGGTGATTGCGTGCCCGGTACCTGATTGAGGTCCGTCAGGTGCAACTACTACAACATTTCCTATGCCTTGCATTACTTCGATCAGAGCCTTTATACCGGGAGCTGTAATTCCGTCGTCGTTTACGACAAGTATGGTGGGTTTAGTTTTTTTCATCGAGGCGAAATTACGAAATTTTCTTTTGCATGGGATGGTGATTGGAAGATGGGAATACCAGCAATTGATTGGTGATAACAATGGTATTGGTTGGTGATAACAATGGTATTGGTTGGGATAACACCAACCAAAGGGGGAACCAAAGGGAAACAGGGAAATTGATACTATGGACTGGTTGGTGATAACACTAAAATTGATTGGTGATAACACCAACCAAAGGGTAAAAAGCCCCCGATTTGCTCAGGGGCCCGATTTTTAACTATAAGCTTTTAAGCCAGTCAATAACGCCTTCACGCGTCTTGCCTGTTTTTTGCTGAAGTCTTCCGTAAAGTTCATCGTCTTTTCCTTCTTCATATTTGAGATCATCATCAGTCATATCAGCATATACTTGTTTGACTTTACCTTTCATCTCGTTCCATTTTCCTTTTAATTCTAGCTTGTCCATAGTTTAGGGTTTATGTAATGAACAGATTAAACAAAAATGGAGCCAAATTATTTCCTGTGCCTGGTTCTCCTTTGGCTGAGGTTATCACCAGCCACCTTATCTACTAAAACTGGTGGTGAGAATACCACCTGAGGGCTAGCACAGGAACTGCCTGGTTTACATTTCAGAAGCACCATTCTTGATATCTTCCACTACTGAAGGATCAAGCAGGGTTGAAGTATCTCCTAGGTTTGAAGTTTCACCTTCCGCAATTTTTCTAAGGATCCTCCGCATGATCTTACCGGATCTTGTTTTCGGCAGACCTGTGACGAACTGAACTTTATCAGGTTTAGCGATCGCACCGATGATACGGGCCACAGTTTGAAGGATATCCCTTCTGGTCAGATCGTGATCATGTGTTGAGGTACCAAGGATGACATAGGCATAAATTCCCTGTCCCTTGATATCATGAGGATAACCCACAACAGCACTTTCAACAACATCTGCGTGCATATTGATTGCATTTTCAACTTCTGCTGTACCAATACGGTGACCGGATACATTGATGACATCATCAACCCTTCCGGTAATGCGGTAGTATCCGTCCTCATCTCTCAAACAGCCGTCACCGGTAAAATACATATTCTTGTAAGTAGAGAAATAAGTCAGGCGGCAACGCTCATGATCTCCATAAGTTGTGCGGATAATTCCAGGCCAGGGAAATTTTATACACAAGTTTCCACTTACATCATTACCTGTTAATTCAACCCCCTGCTCATCAACCAAACATGGCTGAACTCCCGGTAAAGGCAGGGTAGCGTATCCCGGCTTTGTTGGAGTGACACCAGCAATTGCTGAGATCATGATCCCACTATTTTCAGTTTGCCACCAGGTATCAACGATCGGACATTTTCCTTTACCGATCTTTTCATTATACCAGTGCCATGCTTCCTCATTGATTGGTTCACCTACTGAACCCAGTTTGGTCAGAGAGCTCAGGTCTTTGCCTTTTAAAGGTTCATCTCCGAAACTCATCAGCGAACGGATCGCGGTTGGAGCTGTATAAAGGATATTTACTTTATATTTATCTACTATATCCCAAAAACGACCTGCATCAGGCCAGGTTGGTACACCTTCGAACATCAGGGTGGTTGCCCCTTGCGATAATGGTCCGTAAACGATATAAGAGTGACCGGTGATCCAGCCAATATCTGCAGTACAGAAATGGACTTCACCCGGCTGGTATTGAAATACAGTTCTGAACGTGTATCCTGTATAAACCATATAACCACCGCATGTGTGAACAACACCTTTTGGTTTACCGGTTGAACCGGATGTGTATAAAATAAATAATGGATCTTCTGCATCCATTGGCTCAGCCGGACATTCCGGATTACCCTGAGTTTCTACCTTTTTAATTTCATCTTCCCACCATACATCGCGTCCTTTGATCATAGATACAGGAGTACGGGTACGGGTTAAAACGATTATTCTCTGAACTGATGTGCACTGTACAATGGCATCATCAATTATATTTTTAAGCGGAATATCTTTATTCCCCCTGAAACCACCATCAGAAGTTATGACCAGGTTACACTGGGCATCGTTGATACGATCAGCAATCGACTGAGCAGAAAAGCCTCCGAATACTACTGAATGAATTGCACCAATCCGCGCACATGCCAAAACTGCAATTGCAAGCTCAGGCACCATAGGCATATAGATGCAGATACGATCACCTTTTTTTGCACCATTGTTTTTCAGCGCATTGGCAAACTGAACAACTTTAAAGTGCATTTCTTTATAAGTAAATGATCTGTAATGCTCTTCAGGATCATTCGGTTCCCAAAGCATCGCTATTTTATCAGAACTATTTTCAAGATGACGATCAAGGCAATTCTCCGTTATATTTAACTTTGCACCACTAAACCATTTCACATTGGGCTCAGTAAAGTTCCAATCCAGAACCCGGTCCCATTTTTTTTGCCAGTAAAAGGTTTCGGCTACCTCAGCCCAGAAATTCTCTGGTTCTGCTACACTGTAGTCATAAACGCGTTTGTAATCGTCAAAGGAATTAATACGAAGATTCATTTTTTTATTGTTGTTCGGTAAATTAAATATCAGAGTACAATTATATCATATTCAGACCTGTTAGCCTAATATAGCTGTAAAAAAATTACATTAATATCGGATGAGGGGATGCATTTAAGAGGAATGTCTAAAATTATTGATAAAGTATTGCGTATCTGATTTATTCTCCCGATATTTGCAAACCCTTTAAAGAACTGAATTTAAATAATAGATACACTTACAGTCATGTCGAGAATTTGTGATTTAACAGGAAAAATGGCGATGAATGGTTTCAACGTTTCTAACTCAAACGTAAAAACCAAACGCAAATTTTATCCTAACCTGCATGTAAAAAAGTTTTACATCCCAGAAGAAGACAGATGGATCACGTTGAAAGTTTCTACTTCAGCGATCAAAACCATCAGTAAAAATGGCATCACTGCCGTAATTAACAAATTCCTTAAAAAAGGATACATATAGGAGTTATAAGTATTAAGTTATAAGTTATAAGTATTTAATACTACTAAAAACTTAAAATCTACAACTTACAACCTAAAAAAATAATACAATGGCTAAGAAAGGCAACAGAGTTCAGGTTATTTTAGAATGTACCGAGCATAAGGAAACAGGCATGGCTGGAATGTCTCGTTACGTAACCACCAAGAACAAAAAGAACACTACAGAGCGTTTGGAATTGAAGAAATTCAATCCCGTTTTAAGAAAAGTAACTGTTCATAAAGAAATTAAGTAATAAGTATTAAGTTATAAGTATTAAGTTATAATTATAGTATAACTTAATACCTACAACTTACAACTCCAAATAATATAAAGAAATGGCAAAGAAAGTAGTTGCAACCCTGAAAACAGGTGCTGGTAAAGAATATTCAAAAGTTATCACAATGAATAAGTCACCAAAAACCGGCGCTTACTCGTTTAAAGAAATTATCGTTCACAACGATCACGTGAAAGACGCTATTGCAGGAATTAATACCTCTAAGTAATTTTCACATTGTATTAACAGAAGCCGCCCGCGAATAATCGTCGGGTGGCTTTTTTCATTATATAATTGTTATCCGCCCCGGCAGATTTCTTAAATTTGGCATCATGGGATTATTTGATTTTTTCAAGAAGAAAGAAAGCAACATTCAGGAAAAGGCAGAACTGGACAAGAGCCTCGAAAAGACCAAGGAAGGTCTTTTCACGAAGATTACCAAAGCTGTTGTCGGGAAATCGAGTGTTGATGATGATGTACTCGATGAACTTGAAGAAATTCTGGTTAATTCGGATGTAGGTGTTCAAACTACATTAAAGATCATTGAGCGGATCCAGGCCAGGGTAGCACGCGATAAATACATCAATACTTCAGAACTGAATGAGATCTTACGTGCTGAAATCCAAAGCCTGTTATCAGAAAACAACAGCAATGATTTCAGAAATTTTGAATACGGTGATCATAAACCCTATGTCATCATGGTTGTAGGGGTAAATGGTGTTGGAAAAACAACCACCATCGGTAAGCTGGCTCACAAATTGAAATTAGCCGGAAATAAAGTGGTTTTGGGTGCAGCAGATACCTTCAGGGCTGCAGCAGTAGATCAGTTAAAACTATGGGCAGAACGGGTAAATGTACGTATCGTTGCTCAGCCAATGGGTTCTGACCCTGCCTCAGTCGCATTTGACACCCTGCAATCAGCAGTAGCGAATGGCGATGATGTAGCAATTATTGATACAGCCGGCCGTTTACATAATAAAGTCGCTCTGATGAATGAGCTTACCAAAATCAAACAGGTGATGCAGAAAATTGTACCGGGAGCGCCACATGAAATTCTTCTTGTACTGGACGCCTCTACCGGACAAAACGCCATTGAACAATGCAAGCAGTTTACCCAGGCAACTGAAGTAAACGCATTGGCACTAACAAAATTAGACGGCACTGCAAAAGGCGGAGTCGTGATCGGTATATCTGATCAGTTTAAAATTCCGGTGAAATACATCGGTGTAGGTGAAGGAATAGATCATCTGCAATTATTTAATAAGAAAGAGTTTGTAGACTCCCTTTTTAAATAATCAGATAAATAAATAATGAAGACTAAAATCAGCACAAAACCAAGCCCAATAAAGCCAAGGGTGAATGTTATAACACTGGGTTGTTCAAAAAATATTCATGATTCTGAAGTTCTGATGGGCCAGTTAAGGGGCAATCAGATGGATGTAGTACACGAATCAGAATCACTTCAACAGAATGACATCATCGTGATCAATACCTGTGGCTTTATCGATAATGCGAAGCAGGAATCTATAGATACTATCTTGCAATACAGCGAGTTAAAAGATCAGGGAAAAATCTCTAAGCTTATAGTAACCGGATGTCTTTCTGAGCGATACAAACCTGAACTTGAAGCTGAAATCAAAAATGTGGACTCCTATTTCGGTACAAACGATCTGCAAAAACTTCTGAGTTCAGTTGGTGCTGATTACAAGCATGAACTTTTAGGAGAACGCTTACTGACTACCCCATCACATTACGCCTATTTTAAAATTGCCGAAGGATGTAACAGACCTTGTTCCTTTTGTGCGATTCCATTGATGCGTGGGAAACATGTTTCCAAACCGATTGAAGATTTAGTGAAAGAAGCCAAATTCCTCGCAAAGAATGGCACCAAAGAACTGATCTTAATTGCTCAGGATCTGACCTATTACGGTCTTGACCTCTACAGCAAACGAAATCTTGCTGATCTGCTTCGCAATCTGTCGGATGTGGAAGGGATTGAGTGGATCAGACTGCAATATGCCTATCCTTCAGGTTTCCCGATGGATATTCTGGACGTAATGAATGAACGCTCAAATATCTGCAATTATCTTGATATGCCTCTGCAGCATATCAGCGATTCGATGCTGAGCTCAATGCGTCGTGGAATTACACGTCAGAAAACTATAGATCTTGTTAATTCCATTCGTGATAAAGTGCCTGATATTGCCTTGCGTACAACCCTGATCTGCGGCTATCCCGGAGAAACAGAAAAAGATTTTGAAGAAATGCGGGATTGGGTTACTGAAACCCGCTTTGACCGCCTGGGATGTTTTACTTACTCGCATGAAGAAAAAACTCATGCTTACGACCTGATTGATGATGTACCTGATGATGTAAAACAGGAACGTGTGGAAACGATCATGGGAATTCAGCAGGAAATTTCATTCGATATCAATCAGGACAAGGTTGGTCGCACTTATAAAGTGCTGATCGATAAAAAGGAAGGCAATTATTTAACCGGAAGAACCGAGTATGATTCACCGGAAGTTGATAATGAGGTTTTAATTGATACCAGAATCAGCTATGCCAGTCCGGGAAGCTTTGTACAGGTAAAAATCGACCGCGCGGAAGATTTCGATCTCTATGGTCAGATTGTCAAAATTTAGATCAGCAAAGAGGAATTCATTAATTTCCCCTAATTTCGTTCCTGATGAAGGCAACTTATATTGATTACAGTGAAACCAGGAGCTTTTCCGAAGGGCTTATCCGCTATCTGAATAATGAAACGGAATTAAGTTCCTTCCAATCATATCGACCAAATCTTGAGGGATTCACTGACTTAATAGCCTCAAAGAAAAATAATTCGAACAGAGAAATTCTTGTTGAAGTATTAAGAGAACAGTATTCTAAATTAGAAAAGCCCTGTAATGAGCAGGTAAGCACAAATATTAGTTTGTTACTTGAAAAAAATACCTACACTGTTTGTACAGGCCATCAGCTCAACATTTTTACTGGTCCCTTATATTTTATTTTTAAGATCGTTACCTCCATTAATCTGGCTAAGGAATTAAAATCCAACTTTCCGGATAAAAATTTTGTACCCGTTTACTGGATGGCTACTGAAGATCATGATTTTGCCGAGATCAATCATACCTACATTTCTGGCAAGAAGATCAGCTGGGAACTTGAAGCAGCAGGTGCTACCGGCAGATTAGCTACAAAAGGGATAGAAAAAGCTGTCCAGGAATATCTCGCAATCCTGGGAGTTTCAGAAAATGCAGATGAATTAGGTAAAATTATAAGCTCTTCATACAGCGGCACTAATAAGTTAGCTGATGCAAGCAGGCAATTGGTCAACTCACTTTTCGAAGAGTATGGTTTGGTAATTCTGGATGCTGATGACAGAAGGTTAAAGAAGGAATTTTCCGGAATAATTGCAGAAGATATCACCGGACAGCATAGCTTCAGAACCATCACAGATACCAATAAAAAACTCGCAGAGAAAGGCATTGAAGCACAGGTAAATCCCAGAGAGATTAATTTCTTCTATCTGATAGATGGTTTGAGGGAACGTATAGTATTTGAGGAAAATCTTTACAGGGTTTTGAATTCAGAGATCAGTTTCAGAAAGGACGAATTATTAACAGAGATTCAGGATTTTCCTGAACGCTTTAGTCCGAATGTGGTTATGCGCCCACTTTATGAAGAAGTGATCCTTCCGAACCTGGCCTATATCGGCGGAGGTGCAGAAATTATTTACTGGCTGCAATTAAAGCAGAATTTCGATTATTACGGAGTTGATTTCCCCGTTTTGCTACTGCGCAATTCAGCGATATTCGCTTCTCTAAACCTTGAAACAAAACTAAAACGGCTGGATCTCAGCATAACAGATATTTTTAAAAATTCTGAAGCGCTTAAAAAGGAATGGGTATTCAGTCATACTGAGCACAGCCTTAATTTACATGATGAATGGCAGGAGCTCAGTTCGATTTTTGAAAAGATAAAATTGCGTACCTATAAAATTGATCCAAGTCTGGGGCCAAGTTCTGAAGCTGTTAAATCGAGATTACAGAAGGCTGTTAAAAATCTGGAATCTAAATTAATTAAAGCTGAGAAAAGGAATTTTGGTGATGCCCTTTCCCATATTGATGTGATCAAATCAAAGCTTTTTCCAAATGGAGGATTACAGGAACGGTCTGAAAATTTCGGGCTGTTTTATGTGAAGTATGGTAAAGATTTCATAAAAGCCCTTGTTGAGAACTTCAAACCGCTTGACCTGAAATTTACGATATTAGAAGAGTAGATACAATACATGACCTATCATACCTTTTCCGAAAGTAAGCTGCGGGATTTCACAGAATCCATTTTCCTGAAAATGGGCTGTTCCTCAGAACATGCAGAACTTGCCGCTGATGTACTCATCAAAGCAGATCTTCGTGGCATTGATTCGCATGGCGTAGCAAGGTTAACCGGCTACGTTCGCTTATGGGAAAAAGGAAGGATTAATCCCGCACCGGAGATTAAAATAGTCCATCAAACCCCTACTACCGCCACAGTTGATGGTGATGCCGGCCTTGGCCTCGTGGTAGCTCCTTTTGCTATGAAAGTGGCAATTGAAAAAGCAGAGAAATATGGTTCCGGCTGGGTATCTGTCAGAAACTCGAATCACTTTGGCATTGCGGCATATCATACCCTGATGGCTGTTGAAAAAGATATGATCGGATTTGCAATGACAAATGCAAGTCCGCTGGTTGCACCAACCTTCGCGAATGAGCGAATGCTTGGGACTAATCCGATGTGCTATGCTTTCCCTGCTGGCAAATATCCCCCGGTCATTGTGGATATGGCTACTTCTGCGGCTGCCAATGGTAAACTGGAGATAGCTCAGCGCACAGGAAAACCTGTTCCTGAAGGCTGGATACAGGACGCAAACGGACAATCATCAACAGATCCGCATGAGTTAAAAAGAGGAGGCTCGCTGTTGCCTCTGGGTGGCGACAGAGAGCATGGAAGCCATAAAGGATTTGGACTGAGCGCCACTGTAGATATTCTCTCTGCTGTACTCTCAGGTGCCAATTACGGTCCCTGGGCACCCCCCTTTGTTGCCTTTATGGAACCATCAGACAATCCTGTTGGTAAGGGACTAGGTCATTTTTTAGGTGCCATGCGCGTTGATGGCTTCAGACCGGTGAATGAATTTAAAAGTCATCTCGACAATTGGATAGAACGTTTCAGCTCAGCAAAACCAATTTTTCAAGATCAGAAAGTGATTATTCCCGGTCAGCCTGAGTTAATCGCAGAAAAAGAGCGTCAAAGCAATGGTATTCCGATTATTGATGAGGTATGCAATGATCTGAATGGCCTTGCAGATAAATTAGGAATCGAAAGACTTCTTTGATTTTTGCCTGGAACTTTGTTTCCAAGCCTTCGAATCATTAAAATATGTTAAACATTCAGGTATGTGTGGTTAAAAAGTTCATTTAATCTATATTCGCATATATGATTCTATTCAAGATGAAAGTTTGCCGTTCATTAATTATTGCTCTGCTATTTCTGTTGCAGGCCGGTCAACTGTTTGCGCAGGACACAATAAGTTTAAAGACTATAATAGACCGGTCCCAAAAGCTAATGGATGAATATCCATCAGAAAAAGTTTATCTGCACTTCGACAAGCCTTATTATGCGGTTGGAGATACCATCTGGTTTAAGGCTTATGTTGCTACCGGTCAGGATTTACCATCCGACCTGAGTAAGGTTTTGTATGTGGATGTGATCTCAGTGAATGATACCCTTGTAAAATCAATGAAGCTTCCAATAGTCAATACTTCAGCATACGGAAGTGTTACAATTGACCCATTGGTCTATAAATCAGGTAATTACAGAATCAGGGCATATACCTATTGGATGTTAAATTTCAGCGAGGAATATTTCTTTTCTAAGAATATCAAGATTGGAAATGCAATTAACAGGAATATCATTACTAATATTTCGCTTAGTGGCCAGAATCCTGACAGTTCACCACTCATTACTGCGAAAATAGTTTACAAGGACCCTGATGGTAAACCATTTGCAAATAAAAAAATTAGCTGGAGTCTTATTTCAAAATTCGAAACCATTGCCCGGGGCAGGGAAACAACAAATGCCGAGGGAGTGGTTTCTTTAAAATTGACTGCAGGACAGAAAGCAGCTTTGGATACCGGATACCTTGAAACAGTTCTTGGAGCAGAAACAGGCAAACTGATTACTTCTCAATTTCCCCTGAAAAATTCATTCTCCGAAGCTGATTTTCAGTTTTTTCCGGAAGGCGGGGATTTAATAGAAAATGTAAGCAGTAAGGTAGCATTTAAAGCCATTCAGGAGAAGGGCCTTGGACTTGATGTTAAGGGGGAGATTATTGACAATACCGGAAAAGTTATCACCAGCATACAGTCACAACATCTGGGAATGGGATCATTTACTATCATTCCGGAAAGTGGTAAGACCTATAAAGCTAACCTCAGTTTTTCAAACGGAATCAAGAAAACTATTCCCCTGCCTCAAGCTAAAGCATCCGGAATTGCGATATCCTTAGTTAATTCCACACCTGCAAATATAATTTTGCAACTTTCCAGCAGTCCTGCTTTTTTTGCCCAAAACCGGGACAAGAACTTCTACCTGATTGCGAGAAGTAAGGGTGTGATCTGCTTTGCGGCACAGACAAATTTGGCTACCATAAACATCGGGGCCTCCATAGCAAAAAATAAATTTCCGACAGGAATTGTCCAGATTACCCTGTTTACCAATAAAGGCGAACCATTAACTGAGCGACTGATATTTGTCAATCAAACAGATGTTTCAAGCCTGAGCATAAATACTGATAAAAAGGTTTATGGCTCAAGACAGCAAGTGAAAATGAACATCGCAGCGAAAACAAGAAATGCTCCTGTTGAAGGAAATTTTTCATTATCAGTTATCAATGAAACCAAAGTGCCGCATCCTGAAGATGAGGAAATAACTATTTTAACTTCATTTCTGATTTCCTCAGAGTTAAGAGGATATATTGAAAAACCCAATTATTATTTCAATCAGATCAATGAAAAAAAGCTCGCAGATCTTGATTTGCTGATGCTTACCCAGGGATACCGCAAATTTTCATATGAAGATATCATCAAAGGCCGGGAGCCAGTAATTAGTGTACTTCCTGAACAGGGAATTGAATTTGCGGGAATGTTGCGTACTTCGAATGGGATGCCTGTCTCCAAGGGTAGTTTGAAGCTGGTTGTTCCGGAAAGTAAGTACTATGCCGAAACCACAACGAATTTGAAAGGGGAGTTCAAATTTGAAAAAGTTATGATTACTGATTCTGCAGAAGCTACAATCAGTGCAAGAAGTTCAACTGCCGCCCGTAACATGATGATCATGCTGAATGGTTCTGCCTTTCCTACAATCAGCAAAAATATCAACGCTTCTGATGAGGAACTTAATATTGACAGCGCTTTGGCTGCTTACCTTGACAACAGTAAAAGGCAATATTTTTTGGCAACACAAATGCTTCAGGAAGTAGTAGTTAAGGCTACTGCGATAAAAAAGGCAAGTCATATGGATCACCCTGCGCTTTCTGGCCTCGGTGCCCAGCCGGATCACCTGATTGATAGTGAAAGGTTCAAGGGATGCCCCATCCTGCTAACCTGTTTGCAAACAGCAGCAACAGGACTTACTTTCAACGATAATAATTTCTTTGTAACCAGGGTTTATAATTCAGGCCTCAGGGTACCTGTTCAAATTTTTTTTAATGGAATGCCGGTCGATGTCAACTATCTGAACAACATTAATCCAGCGGATGTAGACAATATAGAGATATTTCTGAAGGATGAACTGGGAATGGTGAACCGTATGTATAATACCAATGGAGTATTGGTGATCAACTCCAAAACCACGCCAACGGGCAAACCTGTAAGTGCTGAAGACCTGAAGAAGTTATTTCCTCAGAATAACGTTTTAACTTTTAACCCTCAGGGGTATATCAAGAAGAGAGAGTTCTATTTACCTAAATACTTAAGTCAGGAAAGCCGCAGCACTGGATCCGACCTTCGAAGTACTGTTTACTGGAACCCTAGAATCTTTACTGATAAGGCTGGAAATATGGCCGTTGAATTTTATAATGGAGATAATAAAGGTACCTACAAAGCAATAGTGGAGGGTACAGATATTGATGGAAATCTTTCGAGATATATTTACAGGTATAAGGTTGAATAAGACTTGATTTGGCTTATAAAGGAGATGAATAAGCCGAAGAGACACATCCCATTTATTATTCTTTTTTTTAGCAGTTTTACTGATTACATTTTTTTGGGAAGTAAGCCTCAGGCCTCATCTCCTCAAAAACAAAATTTATTCATATTATTTATTAGAATCCTTTCCAAACTTTCTTTCTGCTGTAATCTTCTCTTTTGGAGCTATGGCACTTTTCGCACCAAAGGAGAATATTGGCATATTGAAATTAACATCTTCACTTACAGTTGGTACCATTTTATATGAGATCTTCCAGCTATGGATGCCTGAAAGGGTTTTTGACTACAAAGACATTATTGCATCCCTTTTAGGGTTTGTATTTTCGTATCTGGTCTTAGTTCTGATCAACCGAAATTTACAAAGATGAGGATCTAACAGGTTTAATTTGATCTTTATTTAACGAAACGCTTTTATAACTCTTTCGTATAATTTCTTATTCGCATTAACAAAGATTTAAATCCAATATCATATAAATGAAAAGAAATTCCACTTTTGTCTTTTTATTCATAGGAATTTTAACAATTGGATTTTTTTGGGCAGTTCTTATCCGGCCCTACCTTCATAAGAACAATATTTCAGCCTTTTTCATCGCTGACTGCATGCCGAATTTTCTTGCAGTTATGATATTGACATTTGGAACAATGACATTACCTAAAAATCAAAACCCCAAAGAAATCTTTAAGAAAACGATAACCTTTACCGGAAGTATGATCTTATACGAGTTCCTACAGCTAATTATCCCGGGAAGAGTCTTTGATTACAAAGATATTATCGCCTCGATACTGGGAGGTATATTCACTTACCTGATCTTAACTCTGACCTACCGAATTTTAATCAAAAGACAAGTTAAGACCTTGATCTGATTGCTGTTTAAAAAAGCCGTTTTCTTACCTGTAAAGATATTCTGATTTCCCGGAATGAAAATATCCTTACTCTATGCAGATACAGCTATTCAAATATATTTTTTAATGGATACCACCCAATAATCTGCTCCATCGTACCTTATCGAAGAAAGTACCTTTAGTATTCCAACTCATCCATACAAACAATGCCTTACCCACTATGTGATCATCAGGTACAAATCCCCAATAACGTGAATCCAGGGAATTATCCCGGTTATCCCCCATCATCCAGTAATAATTCATCTTAAAAGTATAGGTGTCTGTCTTTTTACCGTTTATCAGGATATCATTTCCAACTCTTTCAATTTTATTTCCTTCATAAACAGATATTGCACGCTCGTAAACTGAATAATTATAATTATCCAGTTTCACTGTCCAGCCTTTTTTTGGCACGATCAGAGGCCCGAAATTGTCGGCATTCCATTTAATTGAAGGATTATGCGGAAATATCTGAGAATCAAATTCGTTCAATGGCCTGATGTATGGATTTACACTCTTAACATTCGACCAACCCTTAATAATTTCGGCATCTGCCGCAGTCATATTAAAAATATATTCGTCAGCAGATGAGCGCTGTGCTTCAATATTTAGATCCTCAACCGCCTGAGGGTTAAAATCAGTCCCGTCTGATTTTACATAATAATATTTTTCGCCAAACACAGGAACCTCCGCAGGCTTATTGTTCAAAAAAACTCTGGCATCTTTGATTTGTATTGTATCCCCGCCTATTGCAAGACAACGTTTTATGTAATTTTCGCGTTTATCAACAGGACGGGACAGAGGTGCATCTGCATCCATAGGAAAATTAAACACTACAACATCATTCCTCTTTACCTCTCCCAGACCGGGCAGACGGCGATAATCCCATTTTATACCTTCCCAATAGGCCTTTGTTCCGGTTATAGGCATGGTATGATGAGCAAAGGGAAATGAAACCGGCGTCATAGGCATTCTTGCTCCATAATTCACTTTACTCACAAAAAGATAATCTCCTACAAGGAGCGTTTTCTCCATCGACCCTGTTGGAATAACATAAGCCTCTATAAATAGTCCTCTGATCAGAGTAGCTGCCACTACTGCAAACAGAATGGCATCAAACCACTCTCTGCCGGCACTTTTCTTGGTCCGTACTTTCTTATCCTTCGATTTATCCTTATTCGTTAAACTCATGTTATTTTGTAATCAATTTAAATGCTAAAGTCAAACATATCGGTGATATTAAAAAATCCGGTCTTGTCTTCAAGCCATTCTGCAGCCATCACTGCTCCAAGGGCAAAACCTGCACGGCTATGAGCCTGATGCTTAAATTCAATATCATCCACCTCCGAACTATAAATAACCGTGTGTGTACCCGGAACATCCTCAATTCGATGAGATTCAATCAATAACTGATCAGGCTTTGGTATTAATTCTTCTCCTGAGCCTATCAATTCATTCGCCCATTCATTCTTGCGGTCAAGTTCAGAAATAATACCTTCGGCAATAGTCATAGCAGTACCACTTGGCGAATCAAGCTTTTGTGTGTGATGAATCTCTTCTACCTGAACTTCATATTGAGAATACCGGTTCATTATCTTTGCAAGCACTTTATTCACAAAAAAGAAAACATTCACCCCAATACTAAAATTGGATGCGTATAAGAGGGTATTGTTACTCTCTTCACACTTATTCTTTACTTCCTGTAAGCGACCATACCATCCCGTGGTACCCACCACAACAGGAACATGAGCTGCAAAACAAATTTCAATATTGCTCAGCGCAGAATCAGGTGTACTAAAATCTATCGCCACGTCTGCCTTTTTTAAATTGGGTATACTTAAGTCCTCCAAATTATCAATATTAACTTTCAGTACAACTTCATGACCTCTTTCTATTGCAAATTTTTCAATGATACGACCCATTTTGCCATATCCAAGAATAGCTATCTTCATTTATTTTAAATTAAATAATTTTATTAAGCTCATAAACTCAGCTTTAGCTTTAACCCTACTGAGGGAGAAAAAACTGAGGCATGAACAGGCACCTGACCTACAGAAGGCTGCACTTTCAAAGACAATTCATCAGAGATATCAAACCTAAAAAACTTTGCATCAACGTAAGCATCTATAATTGTAATTGCATAAAATCCAATCCCGGCCAAAACAGAAAGATCACGATCACGCCTGTAAGCATCCTTGATTTGAATGATCCCCTCATTGGTATATCCTGAGAAAAGGGGGTTTTTTGTTTTTTGAGGATTCAGTTCACGAAACTGGGCCTCCTTCAAAAAAACCTTATAGTTACGATGATTAAACTCAAAAACAAGGCCAATTCCAATAAAACCACCATACACCAGGGGCACTTTCCACCAGCGCTTATTATAAATCTGCCCAAGGCCTGGCAACATCAAGGATCTCATTGCCGCACGACGTGGCATAGCTTCGATAGCAAGACGGGCAGAATCCTTTAGCGCAGGTTCTTTCTTAATGGGGATTTTACTGCTGTCTGCTTTTGCAGGAAGTGCATCTTTAATCTGAGAAAGCGCATCCCTTTGCGTTAAAAAACACATAAAAAAGATCCCAAAAAGGATTTTCAATTTCATTACCAGTCTAACATTTCCAGAATCCGGTTCAGATCGTCATCAGACATAAACCCAATTTCTATTGAGCCTTTCCCTTTCTCATCCAGCTTTAACTTAACATGAGTGCTAAACTTAGAGGCAAGATCATCCTGAATCTTCATGTATTGAAAAGACATTGCGGATGCCTTTGCAGGTTTTTTTCCTTTTCCAATGTTCTGTAGCTGCCTGACTAATTCTTCAACCTTCCGCACTGAAAGTCCGCGATTAATTATCTCCTGAAAAAGATAAAGTTGCTTGTCGACGTCCTCAACAGAAATAAGTGCACGGGCATGCCCCATTGAAATCTCTTTATCACGTATTGAAGCCTGAATAGCAGGAGGAAGTTTTAACAAGCGAAGGTAATTGGTGACAGTAGAGCGGTTCTTACTCACACGTTCTCCAAGCTGCTCCTGCTTCATGTTACATTCATCGATCATCCTCTGAAAGCTCAATGCAACTTCAATTGCATTAAGATTTTCACGTTGAATATTTTCGATAAGCGCCATTTCCAGCATTTGCTGATCATTGGCTGTACGAACATAAGCCGGGATCTCGGCCAAGCCTGCAAGTTTGGACGCCCGCAACCTACGCTCACCAGATATAAGCTGATAAGAATTCTGCCCTGATTGTCTGACTGTAATTGGTTGAATCAAGCCCTGCAATTTGATCGACTCTGCGAGTTCATGAAGAGCTTCAGGATCAAAATCAGTACGGGGTTGAAATGGATTGACCTGAACCTGACTGATCTTTACAGAGCTGATAGAACCCAATGAGGAACTTTCATTTCTTAGCTGCTGTCTGTCGTTTTCCGGCAAATCCGAATCATCCAAAAGAGCTCTTAATCCCCTTCCTAATCCGGTTTTCTTTTGGTAGATCATATTATACTAAAGCTTGTTTTACCGCCTCCTCATTCGAAACCAGTCCGTTTTTGCGGATGATTTCCCGGGCTAAATTAAGGTAATTGATTGCACCTTTACAATTTGCATCGTGCATAATCACCGAGATACCATAACTTGGCGCCTCACTTAAACGGGTATTTCGTTGAATGATTGTGTCAAAAACCAGATCCTGAAAATGAGTCTTTACTTCTTCAACAACCTGATTTGACAGTCGGAGTCTGACATCATACATGGTCAGCAATATACCTTCGATCTGAAGATTAGGATTTAAACGACTCTGAACAATCTTTATCGTATTCAGTAATTTACCTAAGCCTTCCAATGCAAAGTACTCACACTGGACGGGTATAATTACTGAATCAGCTGCTGTCAGGGCATTAATTGTGATCAAACCCAGAGAAGGAGAACAGTCGATGATAATAAAGTCATAATTATCACGGATCTTATCCAGAACCGCCTTCATTTTATATTCCCTGTTTGTTAAATTGATCATCTCAATTTCTGCACCTACCAGATCAATATGGGCAGGCAAAAGATCAAGGTTTGGAGTGTCGGTGTTTTGAATAGCCTCCAGTGGATCTATCTCGTTAATTATACACTCATAAATACTGGCCTTAATAGTACGAGGATCAAAACCTATTCCTGATGTTGAATTTGCCTGCGGATCTGCATCAACCAAAAGTGTTCGGTATTCAAGTACAGCCAAACTTGCTGCAAGATTTATAGCAGAAGTAGTTTTTCCAACGCCCCCTTTTTGATTTGCTAATGCAATGATTTTGCTCATTTTAAAAAAATAATTACAAATACGTGATATTAAAAAGCCTTAAGTATAATTTCTAAGTAGTTCAAAACACTACTTTTGATTCGTTAAATAGGATTTTTTAATAAATTCTAAGATACAAACTTAAAACTAATTACACCGCGGGGCGATTTTCGTTTTGCACATCTTATCCACAAAATGACTACAATAATTTCCGGTACTAATCGTAAAGGGAGTAATTCTCTGAAACTTTCCGAATACTATCAAAGACAATTAACAGAAAGAGGTTTTGACTCAGAAATACTTTCACTCTGTGATCTGCCAGACGATTTGATCAGCTCTGATTTATATGGAAAACGCAGCCAAACCTTTCAAATTATTCAGGAAAGAATTACTTCAAGCAGTAAATTCATCTTCGTTATCCCTGAGTATAATGGAAGCTTCCCCGGAGTTCTGAAAACTTTTATTGATGCCTGTACTTTTCCGGATAGTTTTTTTGGAAAAAAGGCTGCGCTGGTCGGACTCTCAAGTGGCAAATACGGTAATGTTCGGGGTATCGACCATTTTACCGGAATATGCCATTATATCAATATGCATGTCCTGCCCTTACGTATTCATATCCCTAACATCAGTAAAGAATTTGATGAAAACGGGAATCTTTTTAAAGAAGATACTGTGCAATTTACCAGGCAGCAGATTGAACGATTTATAGAATTTTAAAGGTATGGAGTAAGGCTGACAGGGTTTAGAACCCTGTCAGCCTTGCCAGAACCCTGTCAGCCTTTAATATTAAACCTTATCCACCCCTCCCCCTCATACCCAAAAACAAACTGCTTAGGGTTTATGATCTCAGCCATGATCTCAATGCTGTCAGTTATCCTCGGCCCTGATCTGTTAAAATATTGATTGCCATCAGCTATATAAATTTTGTTATTCAGAACGGCCTTCAAATCTCTCCATCCGGGAAGCTCCAGCAAAAGATTAATCTCTTTAAGTGTTCTCTCAACAGAAAACCCACAAGGGATTAGTACAATAATATCGGGATCTTCTGTCTGAATAGCTTCAAAGCTAACATAGCCCGAGTGCTTACCTTTTTCTGCCAGAACCGGAATACCACCCGCAATCTCAATAATTTCAGGTGTCCAGTTTCCGGCGATCATCAGAGGTGAAAGCCATTCTACACAAGCTACTTTCGGTTTCTCAGTAATAAATTTGAGTTTATGACGAATGATATCAATTCGCTCTTCTGATAATTCAAGTAAATCTTTCCCGGCTGCTCCCACTCCTAGCTGATCAGCAAGGTTTTGAATATCCATGTAAATATCTGAAAGCCCATGAGGTTCTAAAGAAATAAGCTTACAACCTTTATCAAGCAAATCATTCATCGCTAACTCCACATCTTTAAGGCTCACAGCACAAACCTCACATTGCGCCTGGGTAATTATAACATCAGGCTTCAGACTTTTTATCAGTTCTATGTCAATGGTATAAATTGAAAGTGAATCTGATAGTATTTCTTTAACCTGTCTGTCTATTTCTGCACTGTCAGAGCCCGGAAGAAATTTAGCTGAAGAACATACTGGCAGATCCTTAACACTTTCAGGATAATCACATTCATGTGAGCGGCCAATAAGCTGCTGCTCTAATCCAAGCGCACAAATAATTTCTGTGGCTGCGGGCAACAGCGAAATAATTTTTCTATCCTGCATCTCTTCTCAATTTTGGCAAATGTACAATTATTAAAAAAAATGCCCCGGTCTAAAGGCCGGGGCATCAATATAAATTCCATTCCAGATGGCTATTATTGAGTTCCGTTATTTTGTTCTCCCTGCTTAAGGTCATCATTCGTTACCCCACGTTTTTTTCGTGGAGCCTGCATGGTCAATTTTCCAAACCGATAACTGAAGCTAGTTCCAAAAGAGCGGAAAGGAACTGAGAAATTACTGTTTTGAACAAAATCTGCTCCTGAAATTTTTTGACGGAAATTCTTATTCTCGTTGAATGGATCGATGATAGTCAAACCGATACTTCCTTTCTTCTTCATGATCTCTTTCTTCAAGCCAAGATTCCACATATTGAACGATGGATTTCTACCCTGAGATGTTTGACGCGGAGAATTAGTAATCAGGAACGTCTCGAAAGTAAGTCCCTTTGGAAAAACATAAGACCCCATCAGGAAGGCATTATAGATCAACTGTGTATTTGTATTGGTCACAGTAAATCCGCTGTTCGCATTGATATCATAGGTAAATACGTTGAAGTTCCCGCGTAAGGTCAAAGGCTTTACCGGATTAATTTGTCCGAAGAAATTAAACCCAACCGAATTATTACTTCCCACATTTCTAAACGTTGTTCTTGAACCGGTAGCCGCATTTCCGGTTGCCGGATCGGTTACTGAAACAGGTATAACGAAGCTTTCAATGATATCATTGGTACGACGATAATAAACTGAAGCATTCAAAACAGAGGTTTTAACGAACATTGAATAATTGAACTCAACATTATGTGAAAGTTCAGGCTTAAGTGCCGGATTTCCCTGCGATTGATTGAAAATATCTGCACTATTCAGGAATGGATTCAGGTAAAACAGACTGGGCCTTTGTAACCGCTGGTTATAACTTAACTTAACCGTTGAAAAGTTCTTGAAAGTTCTTGAAACAACAAAACTTGGAACCAGATTAGAATAGTTGCTGTTAAATGGAGATGCCGCAGCGCCTACAGATCTGGCATCACCCTTGATCTCAGTGCCTTCATAACGAGCTCCTGCCCTGATGCCGAATTTCTTGGCCAAAGTAAAGGCAAAAGTTGCATAAGCCGAATACACATCCTGATTGTAATCATAGATATAAGTACGGGCTGAAATTGGTGTAAAAATACTGGTGCTTGAATTAAAGTTACGGGTTTGATTATCACTCACGATATCTCTTAAAATACCCTTCAGTCCGGTTTCAAAAGTAACCTTCTTGAAAGGATGGGTATAATCCACCTGAATAGTATTTTCTGTATTGTCAGCATTATTATCACCATACTCATCAATTATTGTATTTGAAAAATCGGTAATATAGTCACTATTCTGTTTACTGTTTGTAAACTGATAGGCAAACGAGATCTGCTGATCCTTCTTCTTAAACTTGTGAAGGTAGTCACTACTCCAGTCAATACCATTCATTTTCATCTGGTTATCACTCAATCGGGTGAAATTATTCATTGCCCCGTTGAAAGTATTCTGGTTAAGATTACTGCCGTTGGCACTATTACTAAATCCATTCAAACGGAGATTTGAACTAATCGAATTGAAACTATTGAAATCGTAATCAGCTCCGATTGAACCGTTCATTGCCAGTCGGTCTGTTCTGCTGTCACCTGCCTGACTAATAATTTGTGTGCCTGCTGTATTGGTACGATTAAATGAGATATTACTGGTTTGAGGCCATGAATAAAATCCTCCTCCATTTGCCGTTAGAGCCAAACGACCAGTTTTTGCATTCAGGTTAACATTACCGCTGTTCTGTCTTGTACCGACCCCGCCATTTACCGAACCACTTACACCTGCAAGATTATTCTTTTTAGTAATGATATTAATAATTCCTGATGTACCTTCCGCATCATATTTTGCAGAGGGAGAAGTGATTACCTCAACATTTTTGATTTGATCAGCCGGAATAGCCTTTAGTGCATCAGCCATATTATTAGCCATAGAGCCAGAGGGTTTTCCATTAATCAATACCCTGACATTCTGGCTTCCTCTCAGGGAGACATTTCCCTCAAAATCAACTGAAAGCAAAGGAACTTTCCGAAGTACGTCAGTCGCATTACCACCAGCGATCGCAACATCCTGTTCAGCATTATAAACCAGCTTATCAATCTTATTTTCAACAATCGGCGTAGTCCCTGTAACCACAACTTCATTAAGCATGGTCTTATTTGGAGCAAGCATGATGCGGCCCAGATTTAAATCGGGCTTTGCCAGAGTAGTCTTTACTGAGTCGATGATCTTAGTCTGATAACCCAGAAAAGCAATGGTTACACGGTATACTCCCGCAGAAATATTCTCGATTTTAAAAGAACCCTTCTCGTCTGTCAATGCACCATTAGTTGTTTTTGCAGAACCAGCTCTTCCTAAAGCAACAGTAGCATAGTCAATTGGGGTACGTGAAATCGAGTCGAGAATAGTGCCTGAAATTCTTCCAGTTACTGCCGGAGCCGCTGCTCCACCCATGCCCTGTGCAGATACACCGGATATTCCGGAAAGTAATAATAGTATCGTAAATATACGTTTCATTTAATTGGTTTTGAAATTAGTCGCGAAAGTACATCTAATGTTACAGGAACTTGTCTCCGAATTGTTGAGCTAAAGTAAAATCTGAGGTACAAGAGAAATTCGTAGCATAGTTCTGCCTGAAACATTTAGTTATGAAGAAGTACTAAGCAGAAAAAAAACATGATAGAACTTGTTAAAACAGCGATTCTATCATGGTTATTAAAATTATACTACCAGATTGATTATTTTACCTTTTACGAAAATAATTTTCTTGGGAGTCTTGCCATCTAAATATTTCTTCAAATCTTCATTGGAAAGTATTAGTTCTTCAACCTCCGCCTGTGAAAGGCTCAGTGAGATATTCAGATTCATCCGGGTTTTACCGTTCACTGAAACCGGATATGAGAATTCATTCTCGACCAGATATTCAGGATTGAACTGCGGGTATGGAGCCACAGATAATTTACCTGCGCTGTTACCCAGTAAGCTCCATAACTCTTCGGTTATATGAGGTGCATAAGGGGCGAGTACTATGACCAGTTCCTGGAGGATCTTCCTTTTATTGCATTTAAGATCGGTCAGTTCATTCACACATATCATGAAACTGGAGACTGAGGTATTGAATGAAAAACGTTCAATATCTTCCTCTACCTTGCGAATGATCTTATGAAGTGCTTTATATTCAGCCTCTGAGGGTTCCTCATCCGAAACATTGAAATCAAACTCATCATTATGAAAAAGCTTCCAGAATTTACGAAGGAATTTGAATACCCCTTCAATTCCGTTTGTATTCCATGGCTTACTTTGTTCCAGCGGACCAAGGAACATTTCATACATCCTCAGGGTATCAGCTCCAAAACGTTCAATGATATCATCAGGACTTACCACATTAAACTTGGATTTTGACATTTTTTCAACCTCAACCCCGCAGATATATTTTCCATTTTCGAGAATGAACTCTGCATTGGCAAACTCAGGCCTGAAAGCTTTGAATTTTTCAAGGTCCAGAATCTCATTCATGACAATGTTTACATCCACATGAAGTGCTGAAGTAGTGTATTGAGATTTTAAACCGTTTGATACAAATTTATTTGTACCCCGGCCCTCTTCATCAATTATACGGTAAACAAAATTAGACCGTCCCTGAATCATCCCCTGATTGATCAGCTTCTTAAAGGGCTCCTCTTCAACAACATGGCCAAGATCTTTTAAAAATTTATTCCAGAAACGACTGTAAAGTAAGTGACCGGTTGCATGTTCTGAACCCCCGATATATAGATCAACATCCTTCCAGTACGATATTGCATCGGCAGAGGCAAAGGCATCCTGCTTTCGATCCTCCTGAGAAGCCATGTAGCGGTACCAGTACCAGCTCGAACCTGCCCAACCGGGCATGGTGCTCAGCTCATATTCGAGTTCATCCTTGTATTTCCAGTTTTCTGCCCTGCCTAATGGTGGTTCTCCACTTTCTGTAGGAAGGTATTTATCAACATCGGGTAAAACCAATGGAAGATCTTCCCTGTCTATAAGGTAAGGGAGCCCTTCTTTGAAATACACTGGTACAGGCTCTCCCCAGTAACGCTGGCGACCAAAAATCGCATCGCGCAGTCGGTAATTCACTTTGGCTTTACCTGAGCCTAATTCTTCAAGCTTTGCAATCAGTGTATTTGTGGCCTCTTTGTATTTCAATCCGTTAATTATACCAGAATTAATATAAAGACCTTCCTTGGTAGCATCAGCCTCTTTGTCGAGGTTAGTCTGGGCATCAGATATTGCTACAATCGGTAATCCAAATTTAGTCGCAAACAGCCAGTCGCGCTGATCCCCCGAAGGCACTGCCATAACAGCTCCTGTTCCATAACCAGCCAATACATAATCAGCGATCCAAATCGGAACTGGCTCATTTGTTATAGGATGTTTCGCATAGCTGCCCGTAAATGCCCCGGATACAGTTTTTGTATCGGCCATACGATCAAGCTCAGTTTTCTTTTTAGTCTGATCTATATAATTTCGGATTTCCAATTCCTGCTCAGGAGTGGTTAATCCGGCAACGTATTCATGTTCAGGCGCAAGTACGAGGAAGGTTGTTCCATAAATGGTGTCAACACGGGTTGTGAATACTTCAATATAGGCCTCAGCCCGGCCCTCTCCGAGGGAGAGGGAGTCTGAACCATCTAAAATCCGTTCAGGTAGTGTATTCAGTTTCTCTTTAATTATTTTGCTGACTCCTACTGGGTCAGAAACTACTTTTTCATTTGAAAACCGGATTACTTGAAAACCGAGATTATTCAAAACTTCGGTTCTTAATTCATCCTGATCCTTTGTTTCAATATGATAACCACCATCAACTTCAATTATCAGCCCCTTTTTCAAACAAATAAAATCTGCAATATAAGTTCCTATGGCATGTTGCCTTCTGATTTTATGACCGGTTGAACTATTTCTCAGATGCTGCCACAAGATGTCTTCAGCTTCGGTTGAATCTTTACGATGCTGCCTCGAGTGCTCTTTCAGAATATCCCAGATTGCAGGATCAGCCGTCATATAACGAGATTTTATTCCGCCATGCTCTCCCCTCTCCTCCTGAGAGGGGCTGGGGGTGAGGCCAAATCTAACCAATGCACCCACACTTTTCCCAATCCAGTTCCTTTGCATCTCTTTTAAAGGATCAGGCCAGTCAATTCCATCCAGGCCCTGCAGCAAACGATCAGCATATGCAGTAATACGCATACTCCATTGCATCATTTTTTTCTGCTCAACAGGATATCCACCGCGCTCTGAATAACCATCTTTCACCTCATCATTAGCTAAAACAGTTCCTAAGGAAGGACACCAGTTTACCGTACTTTCACGGAGATAAGTAAGTCTGTATTTTAGCAACTCAGTTTGCTTTTCAGTATCAGCCAACCCCTTCCAGTCTTCAGCAGAAAACGAGCTGACATCGTCATCGCATACTGCTTTTACTCCTTTAGTGCCTGAGTTTTCAAATCTTCGGACCAGTTCATCTATGCTTTCTGCCTTATCACTTTCATAATTATACCATGAATTAAACAGCTGCATAAAGATCCACTGGGTCCATTTATAATAATCCGGATCGCTGGTACGCACCTCACGACTCCAGTCAAATGAAAAACCCAGATTATCAAGTTGTTCCCTGTAACGGTTTATGTTTGTTTCTGTTGTAATTGCAGGATGTTGTCCGGTTTGAATCGCATATTGCTCTGCAGGCAAACCAAAGGAATCATATCCCATTGGATGCAAAACATTGAAGCCTTTTAAACGTTTGTATCTCGCAAAGATATCGGAGGCAATGTATCCGAGCGGGTGCCCTACATGTAATCCCGCACCCGATGGGTATGGAAACATATCCAAAACATAATATTTTGGTTTAGCAGAACTATTATCGACTTTAAAAGTCTGATTTTCGGCCCAGAATTTTTGCCACCTCTTCTCTATATCTCTGAATTGATAATCCATTGTAAAACTGATAAGCTGCGAAAATACTAAAATCTACGATTTTTTGAACCAGAAGCTGCCTTTAAAACCTCAATAAACTTACATAAGGGCCATAAGATATAATTTTAACAAAGTTTAACTTCAAATCAGGGCATTTCAGCGCTTATTATTTAGGTTTATGAACTGAATTCTTTATTTTCGCAACATATCATTTCGCTCATGGAAGAATTTGAAAAAAGTACATCATCCGGAAAAACTAAAACCATTTATGTTTCTACTGTGATCAGTATTGCACTGGTTCTGTTAATGACAGGACTTCTTGGACTTATTCTGGTACATGCGAAAAACCTCTCCAAATACGTGAAAGAGAATATTGTACTCAATATTATTGTTAACGACGGTGCAAAAGAAGTGGACATTACAGCATTACAGAAACAATTGGATGCAAATCCTTATGTTTTAAAAACCCAGTATGTAAGCAAAGAACTTGCTGCCCGGAATTTAACCAAAGATCTTGGAGAAGATTTTGTTGATTTCCTAGGTTATAACCCACTCTTGTCTTCAATAGATCTTTATATGAAGGCTGATTATGCCAATAACGAAAGCATTGAGGCCTTTACAGCTCAGTTGAGTAAAAACCCTCTGGTCAAAGAAGTTATTTATCAGAAGTCGCTCATAGATATGGTCAATCAGAATATCAGAGGAATCGGCCTGGTTATTTTAGCCTTCGCAACAATCCTGCTGATCATAGCAGTTGCATTGATCAATAATACTATCCGGCTTGCAATCTATTCACAACGCTTCCTGATTAAAAGCATGCAATTGGTAGGAGCAACGAAGAACTTTATCCGTAAACCTTTCCTTACCTATGGAATTCTTCACGGATTATTCGCCGGACTCATTGCAGTAATTCTATTATTGCTTACGCTTTATTTAGCCCAGCAGCAGGTACCCGAAATGATCATACTGCGTAACTGGTTTGAATTCGGGATTGTTTTTCTGGCTGTAATCGGGATTGGAATCCTGATCTCCGGACTAAGTACCTACTTTGCAGTAAGCAAGTTTCTTCGATTAAAAATTTACGAACTTTATAGATAATGGCACAAAAAAATACCCCCATTAAGGAAAGCCCGCAAGAAGCTTTCGTGTTCGGGAAGAACAATTACAGATGGATGTTACTAAGTATAATTGTAGTCATAATTGGCTTTATGCTTATGATTGGAGATACTAATATTTATGAATTCAGAAAGATTGTTCTAGCCCCTATCGTTGTACTTGCAGGCTTTGCAATTGGTTTTATTGCAATTCTTAAAAAATAATGACCGTATATCAGGCAATTCTTCTGGCTGTTATCGAAGGCCTGACAGAATTTTTACCGGTGTCCTCTACCGGCCATATGATTCTTGGATCTTCTCTGATGGGTATCCAGTCCGACAATTTTGTCAAGTTATTTACAGTTGCAATTCAGCTCGGCGCAATACTATCGGTTATTGTTCTTTATTTTAAACGGTTCTTTCAAACCATTGGATTCTATTTTAAGCTACTTGTTGCATTTCTGCCGGCTGTGTTTTTTGGCTTATTGCTAAGCGATAAAATCGACCAATTATTGGAAAGCCCTCTGGGTGTAGCTATCGCCTTGCTCATTGGGGGTATAATTCTTCTTTTCGTAGATAAGTGGTTCAAAGATGGCACCATTGATAACACAGATGATATTAGTTATGTCACAGCATTTAAGATCGGATTGTTTCAATGTATTTCTATGATTCCGGGGGTGTCAAGATCCGCTTCTACAATCGTTGGCGGAATGTCCCAGAAATTATCACGGAAGACTGCTGCCGAGTTTTCATTCTTTCTGGCAGTGCCGACCATGTTTGGCGCAACTGCAAAGAAGCTGTTTGATTTTTATCAGGATGGGTTTGTGATCAGCCGGGAACAAGTAAACTTATTGCTTATCGGCAATATTGTAGCGTTTATAGTCGCTATGCTGGCTATCCGATATTTTATAACTTTCCTTCAAACCAGGGGATTCAGGATCTTCGGTTGGTACCGCATCATAGTGGGAGGCATTATTTTGATTTTGCTTCTTTCGGGATATGATCTACAAGTGATCTGATGATTGAAACAACAAACAAGACATTCCCTGAATTTAATTTTGCTGAAGGCGAATTACTGCTCATCAACAAACCCTATAAATGGACCAGTTTTGATGTTGTAGGTAAAATCCGTAATTCATTTAAACCTTTAAAGTTAAAGGTAGGACATGCAGGTACTCTTGATCCTCTTGCAACCGGATTACTGATCATCTGCACCGGAAAGATGACCAAAAAGATTGACGAGTTTCAGGCTCAGCAGAAGGAATATACCGGAACGATGATACTCGGAGCAAACACACCTTCCTATGACCTTGAGACTGAGATCGACGAGACTTTTGATATTAGTCACCTCGATGAAGAAAAGATCAGGGCAAATACAAAACAATTTACAGGTGAACTGGATCAATACCCTCCTGTACATTCGGCTGTCAAAATAGACGGTGAACGGCTTTATATGAAAGCCCGGAGAGGAGAAACTGTAGAATTAAAAACACGGAAAGTCAGTATCAGCCAGTTTGAAATTAGCCGAATAGATCTACCGGAAGTTGATTTCAGGGTCGTTTGCAGTAAAGGCACTTACATCCGGTCGCTGGTTCATGATTTTGGAAGATCACTGAATAATGCAGCTCACCTAAAATCACTTCGCCGATCAAAAAGCGGAGATTATGATGTCGAAAATGCTTTTGAGGTAATGGAACTCGTAAATCATATCAGACAGCTTAAAGAACAGACTAAGTTAAAATAATAATTATTCTTAGTTTTGCCCTCTCTCTCAAAAGATGAAGATTTACAATCACATTGACGAATTCAAACAAATCCATAATGCTGTAGTTACTATCGGCACTTTTGATGGTGTGCACATCGGGCATCAGAAGATCATTAGTCATTTACAGGAAGTTGCCAAAAAGAATAAAGGTGAAACTGTAATTCTGACCTTTTTTCCGCATCCCCGGATGATCCTTCATCCTGACGATCTGAACATCAAGCTAATAAGTACTATGGATGAAAAGGCAGAAAAGCTTGCGGTAATGGGAGTCGATCATCTGATTATCACTCCCTTTACAAGGGATTTTTCAAACCTGACACCTCAGGATTATATCAGAGAAATATTGGTTGAGAAAATTGGTACCCGCCATATTATTATTGGCTATGACCATCGTTTTGGGAAGGATCGTAAGGGAGGACTTAAGGAACTTCAATCATATGCTTCTGAATATGGGTTCGATGTTGAAGAAATTCCTGAACAGGACATCAATGATGTTGCGGTAAGTTCAACCAAAATCAGAAATGCCATCTTAAGTGGAGATGCCAGAACTGCAAGTGATTTTCTGGGATATGCCTTTCAGCTTAAAGGAAAAGTCATTAAAGGAGATCAATTAGGGCGCGTACTTGGATTTCCGACAGCAAATCTGTTTATCGAAGAAAACTATAAACTTATCCCTTCTGATGGTATTTATGCGGTGACTATTGAGTTCAATTTTGATGAAACTGGTCAAAAACCTGCGATGGGCATGGCCTATATTGGTCACCGGCCAACCATTAATGGAATGAGCCGCAATATCGAAGCAAACATCTTTGATTTCGATGAGGATATTTACGGCCATACCATTCGTATTAATTTTTTGAATTTCCTGCGTGGAGATAAAAAATTCAATTCACTGGATGATCTCAAAGAACAACTTAAAAAGGACGAAAAAGCAGCCCGAAAAATACTTCAAAGACCAGAATAATAGTCCTATCTTGTCAAAAAAAGCGTATTGGCAAAGTTAAATCTTGATAAACAGGAAGCTGAATTTCTAGGGACGACCATACGTAACTGGGAGGCCGAGGGCTTAGTTGACCAGGAAACCTCTGAAAAATTACAGGCTTCCTATGAAGTCAAAGGTTTCGACTGGCGCCGGCTTTCTCAGTATTCCTTTTGGGTTGCGCTGGCCAGTGGCATGGTTGCAATTGCCTCATTGATTATTGATGATGCAGTACTCAAATGGCTCGAGAAACTTTACGATACTCCGGACATTATTATCAGCATCATTTCTGCTATCCTGGCTACTTTACTGTTTTTTGAAGGCAATAAACGAAAAAAGAAATATCCGGAGCGCGTTTTCAGTAATGAATCCATCATCTTTTTCGGCATTCTATTAACTGCCAGTTCAATAGCTTTTCTCGGAAAAACCCTTGATAATGGTAAAGGACACTTTTCAATTTTATTTCTATTATCTGTACTTGTTTATGCCGCTTTAGCCTGGAAATTCAGTTCCCGCCTGATATGGGCATTCGCCCTGGTTTCTTTGGGGAGCTGGTTTGGTACTGAAACAGGGTATCAAACCGATTGGAGTTTCTATTTCCTTGGGATGAACTATCCTCTGCGATTTGTATTTTTTGGAATTTTACTGGTTATCTTCAGCTTTCTGATGCTTCGATTTAGCATACTGAATTTATTCAGGGAACTAACTTATATCATCGGACTCCTGTACCTTTTCGTCTCCCTATGGTTACTTTCCATATTTGGGAACTTTGGAAGTCTGGAGGACTGGCTACAGATAAAACAAATTGAACTGTTTTACTGGGGTATAATTTCGCTGTTGTTTTCCATTGGCTTTACCATTTACGGTATCCGCTTCAGAGACCATATCGCCAGAGAATTTGGGATCAGCTTCCTCTTGATCAATTTATACAGCCGCTATTTCGAATACCTGTGGGATATCACCGATAAAACCATATTTTTTGGAATCATGGCACTTTCGTTCTGGCTCATCGGACGAAAAGCAGAAAAAATCTGGAATCTGGAATTTTTAAAGAAATAAAAAATGGCTGTCCACCGGACGGGGACAGCCTTTAACAGATATATATTTGGTTAAGCTTGTTTTGCAAATTGTACATTAATCTGCAGCTTGATTTCATCTCCTACAACAATCGCTCCAGCTTCAGTTATACCATCCCAGGTTAATCCGAATTCTTTACGGCTGATCTTACCAGAAACTTCAAATCCTGCTTTATCATTACCATAGAAGTCAGTAGCTCTGCCGCCATACTCTACATATAATTTTACCGGTTTGCTTACATTCTTTAAGGTTAGATCGCCCAATAATTCATAATCATCACCAACTTTTTTAAATGAAGTTGACTTGAATGAAATTTTCGGGAATTGTGCTGCATCAAAGAAATCAGCAGATTTGAGGTGGCCATCACGCTGCTCCTGGTTGGTATCAATACTTTCTACATCCAATGTAAACTCAATTGCTGCATCCTGAAAATCTTCATTTTCTGATTCCATACTACCTTCAAAAGATTTGAATGTACCTGTAACCGTTGAAATTACAAGATGTTTTACCTTGAAATGCACTTCTGAGTGCGTTGGATCTATGATCCATTTAGTTTTTACTGTTGCTTCCATATTATATTTTTTTAGTTTTTTCTAGTTTATACAACAAAGATAAAATATTAGATGTTTAAACATGTAATATAAACGTCATAAGATAGTTAACAATTGACAGTGGACAGTGGGGAATGGAAAAATTGAGACAAGAAGAAATTTATTCTTCAACCTAAATTTCCATTGACAAATCGACAAATCAACTAATCGACAAATCCATTTGCTAATTTGCTGATTCCCTAATTTGCTAATTATTGGTTTTGGAAATTGGAAATAGGGAATGGGAAATTGGAAAAGGAATATGTTCTCCAACTCGAATTCAATTGACAAATAGACAACCCGATAGTTATCGGGTCTCTCATCGACAAATCAATTTGCTAATTTGCTAATTCCCTAATTTGCTAATTACTTATCTCCAGAGAATAGCTTATCTCCACTCCCCCGGCAACCAGCATATCATGAACAGAACAGTATTTTTTTACTGCAAGCTCTGCAGCTCTTTCAGCTTTGGCAGGATCGATATCCCCTTTGAGGTTGAATACTAAGTGGATCTTTGTAAAAATATTTGGAATTTGTTCTCTCCGATCAGCTTCCACATCCACAGAAAAATCATTGATCACCTGCTTTTGTTTTTTAAGTATGCTTACCAGATCTAAAGAACTGCAGGAAGCCAATGCCATGAGCACCATTTCCATAGGCCGTACACCCAAAGCCTGTCCACCGATCTCCGGAGATCCATCAATATGTACTTTTACTGTCGTTGAAGGGGCTGATGCTTCGAAATGAACCGCGTCATTTACTCTTTTTAAGGCTACTTTCACTGCTTTATAATTTTAACAAAGTTAGGGATTTTGCAAGGTATATCCAATCTGAAGTCAGAATTAGGATTATGAAATGACGAATTTCAGTGGCTTAAATCAGATTTAAAACTTTGATATCAATAAATAACAAACCAAAAAAAGAGTGACCAATACTGTCAAATCAACAGTATGGGTCACTCTAATTAACATTTTTAAAAAATACGAAAGATCAGTATCCTGCGTTAGCGCGGAACATCAAAGCTCCTACAGTCAGGTTTGTACGCGGATCAATCAGAATTGCGCCTCCATTCAGCTTATTATCCTGATAAAGATCAAAAGCAAGAGGTTCTGCAGTTTTAAGGACGATGCGGCCAATATCATTTAATTGAAAAGTATCCGTTTCCATCTTTTCAAGTGTATTGATATTAACCTTGTGAAGAATCTCACGGATTTTGCATTTGGTTACCTTACTGTTATGCTGAATCAGGTACATAATTGATGAATCCAACGGACGCGTATCCATCCAGCATAAATCTGCTTCAATTTCCTGTGAAACCAGAGGCTCATGAGAAGAATTAACCAAAATATCACCACGCCCAATATCAATGTTATCTTTAAGGTGAAGAGTTACAGACATTCCGGATTCAGCCTCATCCTGCTCAGTAAAATCAGTTTCAATTTTACTGATCTCTGAACGGATTCCGGATGGAAGTACTGTGATCTTATCATTAACATGAAAACTACCACTTAAAATACGACCGGCATATCCGCGATAATCATGAAGTGCATCAGTCTGCGGCCTGATCACCCATTGTACAGGCATACGGGCCTGATGTGACAAAACCGCTTCATTCACTTCAATGGTTTCAAGATGATCGAGCAGGCTCTTTCCATCATACCAGGACATTTTTTCCGATTTATTGACAATATTGTCTCCCTTGAGCGCACTTACCGGAATATAGGTTACCTCCTTCAGGTTAAGTTTAACAGCAATTGCTGCGTAAGCTTCTCTGATTGAATTAAACACATCTTCACTGTAAGCTACCATATCCATCTTATTGATACAGACCACCACATGTTTTAGCTCAAGAAGGGAAACCAGGAAAGAATGTCTGATTGTTTGTTCCACAACACCATTACGGGCATCAACCAGAATAATCGCCAGATCAGAATTGGATGCTCCCGTAACCATATTACGGGTGTACTGGATATGTCCGGGAGTATCAGCGATGATAAACTTCCTTCTGTCGGTCTGAAAGTATTTATAGGCCACATCAATGGTGATCCCCTGCTCACGTTCTGCCTTCAGACCATCAGTTAAAATGGCCAGATCAATAGTTCCGTCATCATTCTTACGGTTTGACTGCTGCAAAGCCTCAAGCTGATCGGCGAGTATTGACTCACTATCATAAAGAAGGCGACCAATTAAAGTACTCTTGCCGTCGTCAACACTTCCGGCTGTAAAAAATTTTAGTAAATCCATATTAAAAATATCCCCCCTTCTTACGGTCTTCCATGGCAGCCTCGGATACTTTATCATCCATTCGGGCGCCTCTTTCACTAATTTTTGAAAATTTGATCTCCTCAATGATATCATCGATCTGATCTGCATGCGATTCCACAGCTGCTGTACAGGTCATATCCCCAACTGTTCTGAAACGAACGGTCTTGCGTTCGATATGATCTTCATGGTCCATGTTCAGAAACTCTGCTGCAGCCATTAACTGTCCATTGCGGGTAATCACCTCGCGCTCATGCGCAAAGTAGATCGATGGCAGTTCAATTTTTTCCCTGCGGATATAATTCCAGACATCCAGTTCAGTCCAGTTACTAATTGGGAATACCCTGACGTTTTCTCCTTTATGAATCCTGCCATTATAAATGTTCCATAGTTCAGGCCGCTGACGCTTCGGATCCCATTGTCCGAATTCATCACGGACCGAAAATATTCTCTCTTTTGCACGAGCCTTTTCCTCATCCCTGCGGGCACCGCCTATGCAGGCATCAAACTTATTTTCGGCAATAGTGTCGAGCAAGGTTACCGTTTGGAGTGCATTTCTGCTCGCATTTTTCCCGGTCTGTTCAATTACCTTTCCCTGATCGATTGAATCCTGAACATAACCTACGATCAGCTTCTCTCCTATCCTGCCGATCATATCATCCCTGTAGGTAATTGTTTCGGGAAAATTATGTCCGGTATCTATATGCACCAGCGGAAAGGGAAATTTTCCGGGTCTGAAGGCTTTTTCAGCAAGTCTGACCAATGTTATCGAGTCCTTTCCGCCTGAAAATAATAAAGCGGGTTTTTCAAACTGGCCGGCAACTTCACGCAATATGTATATTGCTTCGGCTTCCAACTGGTCTAAATAAGTTGTGTCCTGTTTATTCATATTAAATTATAAAATCGCATGTGATGCGTAAAAATTTGATTCATATTTTCAGGAAGAATGTAATCCACATTCCTTTTTATCCTGATCTTCCCACCACCAGCGACCGGCCCTGAAGTCTTCTCCTTCTTTAACAGCGCGGGTACAAGGCGCACATCCAATACTCGGGAAACCCTTATCGTGCAATGGGTTATAAGGAATATTGTTTTCACGGATGTAGGCTTTAACCTGATCCAATGTCCAATCGAAAATAGGATGAAATTTAAGTATCTGATTCGCATCGTCCCACTCAAGCGGATCCATATGTTCCCTGTTCTGGGATTGCTCTGCCCGAATACCGGTGATCCAGCATGAATTTCCCGCAAGCGCACGTTTCAAAGGTTCGATCTTCCTGATTGCGCAACATTCCTTACGGTTATCCACAGATTCATAAAAACTACTGGGACCTTTAGAACTGACCAATCTTTCTACGGCTGCTGTATCGGGATAATAAGCATGAATGGGCTTCTCATACATTTCCAGTGTCCTGTTCCAGACATAATAAGTCTCTGGAAATAATCTACCTGTTTCAAGTGTAAATACTTTGATCGGGAGATCGTTTTTAAATATTATATGCGAAATCACCTGATCTTCCCATCCAAAGCTTGTCGAAAAAATCACTTTTCCGGGAAAAGCGTTCACCAGATATTCAAGCGATTGTTCAATCCCTAAACCTTTGATCTCCTGAAGTATTTTTTCCGAACTGTTCATTATATTTTATTTTTTCGAATTATCGAGTGCCTGAGTCAGATCTTCCAGGATATCATCAATATCCTCGAGACCAACGGATATCCTGATACTGCCAGGAAAAATTCCAATCTGCGCACGTTCAGCATCATTTAATTTAGAATGTGTTGTTGAGGCAGGATGGGTCGCAATTGAACGGGTATCTCCAAGATTGGGAGATAGCAGAATCATCTTCAATGCATCCATAAACCTTTTTCCGCGTTCAAATCCTCCTTTAGCAATAAAAGTGACAATACCACCTCCCTGCTTCATTTGTCGTTTAGCCAGTTCATATTGTGGGTGAGAAGGCAGGTGAGGATATCTGACCACTTCCACTTCCGGATGCTGTTCAAGAGTTTCAGCGACTTTCAAGGCATTACTGCAATGTCTGTCCATCCTTACCGGAAGAGTTTCAAGACTTTTTGAAATAGTCCATGCATTAAAAGCTGACATCGCCGGACCAGTATGACGGATAAAGAACATGAGCTCTTTCAACAGATCTTTCCGGCCAACAACTACACCGCCAAGAACTCGTCCCTGTCCGTCCATATACTTGGTTGCAGAATGGCTTACCAGATCTGCACCATATTCAATGGGCTTTTGTAAATAAGGTGTTGCGAAACAATTATCAACATTTAAAATGAAATTATGTTTCTTCTTTAAGTTCCCCAGCCATTCCAGATCAACCAGCTCAAGCCCGGGATTCGATGGTGTTTCAAGAAAAACCATTTTGGTTTCTGGTCGCAGGGCAGGTTCAAAATCTTCAGGTTTTGAGGCAT